>Ga0307486_1000024_pt1 | contig 164144 bp, 150 predicted proteins | sample CBIW02metaG_FD_203663 | JGI IMG/M metagenome (GOLD analysis project Ga0307486, IMG submission 203663) | Sea-ice brine microbial communities from Beaufort Sea near Barrow, Alaska, United States - CBIW 0.2 | ecosystem: Environmental > Aquatic > Marine > Coastal | place: USA: Alaska | collected...
CATACTTGAGCGCGCCTTTACCCTGTGTGACGCCGAGAAGATCAGCGCTTCCGACCTGCATCTCGGTAATGGCCTGACTGCCGGGGCTAGCGATGCCCACGGCGGCGCTATCGTAGACGCCAGCCCAGCTCTGGTACCGGAGGGTGATATTGATCTGGAGGGATACCTGGAATCCATCGAGCGCCAGGCTATCGAGAAAGCCCTTGAGGCGACTCGCTGGAACAAGACAGCGGCGGCGAAGCGGCTGGGGATCAGCTTTCGAGCGTTGCGGTACAGATTAAAGAAGTTGGGGATGGAGTGATCGCCATCGCAAATAGCGATCTTAACCTGAGCTAATGAAACGCTTTGCATTTAAACTTGAAATTGCTTTTCCTACAGGATGTTGGACAAGCACAAAACCACACCGATCAACATGGATGTTGAACTATGCACTCCCGCAAAACTTCTCAGGGCTTTACCCTGATTGAACTCGTCGTAACACTTACACTCGTTGCCGTTCTGGCTGGACTTGCGAGCACTTCCTGGACGTCTCTTATTGCCTCTACCCGCCACACAGATGTTATTAACAATGCGCACCGAATGTTCGCGCTGGCGCGTTCCTATGCCATCAACCAACGAATCCTCACAACGATCTGTCCGCTGTCCGTCTCGCTGACATGCACTGATGACTGGAACAAGCCTATATCCATATTTCCCGACCGGGACAACGATAAGCGCCCGGACAACGCCAGAGTCCATCGAGTTTTCAATCTCGCTAAAGGCCATTCCAAGCTTTACTCGAGAACCGCCGGCAGAGGGTATTTCCAGCTCTCTCCCAACGGCATGAGCCACGGCACGATGGGAAGCCTGGTCGCCTGCTCTCTTTCCGGCGACGGCTCTGTCGAGATGAGCTACCTTGCACTTAATATTGGCGGCCGTTTGCGGCGCCTGCACGATGACGACGGGGATGGCACTATCACGCTTCCGTGGGGTGCCACTCTAACCTGTCCGAAAGCGTGACCGGATAGACCAAGTCTAATAAACGAGCAGATAACGTGACCTCAATCACATTAATTCCTTCACGCTACCGTTTATTCCCAATCTTCTACCGTTTATCGCATATCCGATGCAAATCGCTGGCACCTTTGGTCTACTAACCTGAGGCTTACCTACAGGATATTGCATGTTGAAGAAAACAGCAGGTTTCACACTGATTGAGTTGCTTATAACAATGGTGATTCTAGCCATCATTGCAGCGGTGGCGATTCCCGGTTTCGGCAATTTGATTGAAAGCAACAGGCTGGTATCAGGCACCAATCTTCTGGTGTCATCAATAAAGCTAGCGAGAACGGAAGCTATCAAGCGTGGAACCAGCGTCACATTCAGCACCGATGGCGGCCTCGAAAGTGGCTGGTGCGTACACGAAGGTGATGCAACCGGCGACTGCGCCAACGATCAGATTCGAGGTTTCCAGTCTCCAGGCAACCTGACGTTCAACGAGATTGTCGGCGCCGGCGACCTGGTTTTTGACAGACGAGGTTTCCTGGTGCCACAGGAGCCCCGGACCTTTACGGTCGCTCCAAACGGTTGCGCGACGGGAGAAACTACCCTCCGGGAGATCCGTGTCAGTCCGGTCGGAAGAACTGAAGTTGGCGCCGGAGTATGTACATGAACCCAATAATTGCTCTACATATGAAACAGCGCAAGCACCCGGTCTTATTGAAGCAACAGTCCGGCCTTGGCCTGATCGAAGTTCTTGTTACTGTTCTCGTCCTGGGCATTGGCATACTCGGTGTTGCCTCAACCCAGGTGGTATCTCTGCAAATGAACTCTCAGTCGCAAAGCCGGAGCCAGGCGGTTTTACTCGCGGAGGACATCCTGGATCGGGTTCGGGCCAACTCCGACAATCCCGCAGCCTATGCCTTAGGTCAGGGTAACGCCCAAGGCGCTAATAACGGAGCGTGCGACACATCGTTCGTTCCAGCTAACGCAACCGTCGCCGCAAATGATATCGCAGCTTGGGAAAACAACCTGGCGTGTCTGCTTCCAGCGGCGCAACGCACAGTCACGGTAGTCGGCAACACCGTTACGGTCACTATTGACTGGGATCAGAATGATCAGGCCATGAACCCCGTCGTCGTGAGGACAGAGATTTGACCATGCAAAAGCCTATACCCTTTCATCTTTATGGGTCGCGTCGTGTCTCCAGCCAATCAGGCCTGTCACTTGTCGAGTTACTTATTGCAATGGCTCTGGGCCTGCTGCTAACGCTTGGTGTAACCCAGATCTATCTCAGCAGTAACGTGACCTATCGCCAAGCACAGGGCCTGGCACATGCGCAAGAAAGCTCGCGTTTCGTTTCAGCGGTTCTCACACCCGAGCTCAGATCCGCAGGAAGTTTCGGCTGTCTTGCACGAATGGCTAGGCCGCTTGATCAGATTGTCGATAATCGGTTAAACGGCGCTCTAATTGTGCCATTGACGCAAGCACTACAAGGCTGGGAATACACCGGCACTGGCCTCAATGACTCAATCACCCTTGCCGGGACATTAGCAACGCCAGGCGCAGGAAACTGGGACTCAGGTACAGCGGGCACCAACCTTCCCGCCTCTCTTGTCGGTTCGGTAGTAACCAATTCCGATGTGATCATTATTAATGCCTTAACGCCCATAGGCGTGCCGGTAAATGCAACTAACCCCCAAAACGGAAACCGCATAAACCTGACTGGCAATTCTGGGGTCGACGTGAACCGCGTCATTGTCGCAACACGCGGCGACTGCTCTGAAGGCGAGCTTTTTCAGAAAAGTAATAATGCCAACGCCAGCTCGATCACCATGGCTGGTGCCAATATTAATCCAGGCAACAACGGCAATACCTTCAACCTCAGTTATGACTCGCAAACCAGGGTTTATGAATTTACATCGACGGCTTATTACATTGGTGAGGGCACCAGCGGTGAACCTGCCCTTTTCCGCCAATTTATGCCACCTCTTCAGCCAACACCACAGGAACTGGTATCTGGCGTAGAAACGCTTCAGATTCTTTACGGTGTTGATACTGCTGGAACCAACGCCGCGGACAATTATGTAACAGCTGACCAAGTGGCGAACTGGGATTCAGTCGTAAGCGTTCGTTTTTCCGTCATGACAAGGAGTCCTGACGAAGTTCTCGACGAAGAGAACAGCCGCAATTTCGATATGCTTGGCAGCGAAGTGGCCCAAGCCAACAGCGGAGACCGGCGAGCGCGTCTGGTGTCCGTTGGTACTATAGCGCTTAGGGGGAAAATACAATGAGGACAAATCAAGGATCATTAAAACTGACCAGATTCGCATGCTTTCCACAACGTCAACAGGGGGCAACACTCATTGTCGCTCTTGTCATGCTGCTATTGATATCACTACTTGCGATTGGTGGTATGCAGGGCTCGATCCTGCAAGAGCGCATGTCGAGTAACGCCCACGACGGTGCGATTTCATTCCAGGCGTCAGAAGCGGCGCTCAGACAGGCTGAGACCGATCTTATTTTGGGACCGCTTGCAATACGTCTGGACGCGTTTGATGAAGCACGTATTCCAACGCCGTGGACCTGGGATGGCGCAAACAACCCGACCTTCACAGGAACAGGTAATGTCGGCGGGAATGTCAGTGCTCAACCGGTATACCACCATGCTTATTTGGCAGATGTCCCTTCAAATTCAATCGGGACAGGGGACGACGTCCAGATTTTCGAACGATATGAAGTCACCTCCCGTGGTCAGGGCGGCAGCCCTGATGCCGTTAGTGTTTTGCAATCAACGGTGCTTCTGTCACCCCAATAGACAAATAGACTTTTTTGAGCCGCGTAAGAAAACTGTCTTCGCACTCTAAATGGAGATTCAGCCATGAGCTTACATATCAAACCCCCATCCAGAAAGCCGTACCTCTCGAGGCTGTCTACGTTCGTTGCAAGCCTCGTATTTTCGCTGGCCACAACTCAGGCAGCATTTGCCCAAGTCAACATTTCTTCCGTGCCCTTGTTTCTCAAAGAGTCCGTCGACCCCAACCTGATGTTTGTGTTTGACGATTCGGGCTCCATGGGGTGGCGTTACATGCCAGATGGTCTCAGCAACAGCAGTCGAAAGTACTACTATTCAAGTACTGTAAATACTGTTTATTTCGACCCAGACGTGACCTACCTTCCTCCGTATAAGCCAGACGGTAGCGGTCGCTATCCAAACTCATCCTATACAAACGCACCTGTCAATGGGTTCAACTCCAACTCCACAAAAGATAATCTGTCAAACTACACCCGCTATGGCACGTTAGGGCGGACTATTGACGAAGGTTTCTATATGGAGTTTGATGACACGGATTCTTGGTGTATCAACAACTTCACAAGCGACAGCTGTTACACCACAGTGTTACTTAACAACGCGTCAGCTGAAGTCAAGCAAAACTTCGCAAACTGGTATTCGTTTTACAGCACACGAGACAAAGCGGCGAAATCCGGCATCACAGAAGCATTTTTTACACTTCCGGAAAACATTCGCATTGGTTATGGCGCGATAAACAAGGGTGGCTCTTCGATTGATGGGGAATCGAATACCCACACTATTGTCAGTGGCGTGAGGGCTTACAACAACACCAGACGAAACGAGTTTCTCTCATGGCTGCATGACAAGAATGTCTCCGGGGGCACCCCTTTACGAACAGCACTGAAAGACGTCGGAGAATACTACTCAAGGACTGACAACAAAGGCCCATGGGGCGCCAACCCGGGAACTAATGACAACACGGATCACGTCGAATGCCGGCAGAGCTTTGCAATATTGATGTCAGATGGCACTTGGAACGGAAGCGACCCTTCAAACATTGGCAATTCCGACAATACAGCAGGTCCCAGCCATACCAATCCTGATCCAAACGGCAGCGACTTCACTTACTCACCCGTCTCGCCTTTTTCGGACAGTCACAACAGAACTCTGGCCGACGTTGCCATGGAGTATTGGAAAAATGACCTCAGAACAGACTTGGTCAACGATGTGCCCACTGAGGGCATAGACCCAGCCTTCTGGCAACACATGGTCACGTTTACTGTCGGGTTAGGTGTGACAGGGAGTGTCGATGAAACAGCTGCAACGGCGGCTATAGCGTCGGGGGCATCCATTAACTGGCCAAACCCCAATAATGCCTCTGGTAAAATCGATGACCTCCTGCATGCGGCTATCAATGGGCGTGGTGGCTACGCAAGCGCTCAAAATCCGCAGGATTTCACCACTGCCTTGAACGGTTTTCTTCTAGATTTAACCGCAAGAGCTCAAACTTCTTCATCTTCCGCTGCGGTCAGTTCGGCAGTACTGAGAACCGAATCGTTAGGGTTCTTCGCAGGCTTCCGGAGTGAAGACTGGTCTGGCACCTTAATCGGTTTCAACTTCGACCTGGGAACAGAAATATGGAACGCAGAGACCATTCTTGCAAATACAACACCCGCCAACAGAACGTTAATCACCCATAATGGCTCGGGTGGCACAGAGCTGGAATTTGCCAGCGCGACCTCTTTATCGAATCTTTCCACGGCTCAACAGGCCGCATTGAACGCAGACCCGACCCTGCAGGCAGCACAAGATAGTTTAGGCCACCAAAGGCTCGCTTGGTTACACGGCGACACCAATGCTAACGCTACTTTCAGAATTCGCGAAGGAACGGAAAATAGTGTCACAGCCGACAGATTACTGGGTGACATCATAAACGCGAATCCACAATTCGTCGGTAAGACCAATTATGGCCTTTCGAGGCTGCCATCCACAGAGGGGTCCAGCTATGGCTCCTTCAGATCCACTACTGCATACCAAGCCCGCACTGATGCGTTATACGTTCCCGCAAATGATGGCATTCTGCACGCATTTAACAGCGAAACCGGCACTGAGCTGTTCGGTTACGTTCCTGGAGAATTGTTGCTTCCGAAGGGATCAAACAGCCATGCTCGCATTTCTGAGTTGATGGATCCGGCATATGGCCATGAGTATTTAATGGACGGCACTCCCAGAATACAGGACGCTTACATCGACAAGGATGGTAACGGACAACAGTGGCGCACCGTTCTTCTGGGCACAATGGGGCTGGGTGGCAAGACAATATTTGCCCTCGATGTCACTGACCCGGGATCATTCTCTCCAGCAGACGATGTCTTGTGGGAATTTACTCATCCAAATCTCGGGTACGGCGTAACCGACCCGCAAATAGCCCGGTTGGAAAATGGCGATTGGGTAGCCGTATTTGGCAACGGCTACAATGGCACTAGCAGAGAATCAAGCCTTTTCGTTGTAGATCTCGCCGACGGGTCGCTAATCAAGGAAATCCAAACGGGCGTTGGGAGCGCCGTGACACCCAATGGTCTAGCAGCGCCCACGATCACCAGCTTCCCCGAAACCGATGGAATTACCCGGCACGCCTATGCAGGAGATCTACTGGGAAATATGTGGCGCTTTGATCTTACAGGGGACGTTGCAACAAACGGATCAGCAACCAGGGTATTCACTGCTAAAGGCCCAAGCAACAATGCACAACCAATAACGGTTGCTCCAAGGGTTGCTCTTAATCCTAACGACTATGACGAGCTCGTCATTGCATTTGGCACCGGCAGTTTTATCCAGAATGGTGATGAGAGCAATTACAATGTTCAAAGCCTTTACGGCGTCAAAGACAACTTGACCAATAGCAATCTCGATAGGTCAGACCTGCTTCAGCAAACCATCACAACCCAGGAGCAAGTGACCGTTAACCGTGCCTCGGGTTCCGGAACAAACACATTCACCATCCGAGAAACATCTGACAACGATCTTACCTCCGAGGACGGCTGGTATCTAGACTTGATCGTCGGCACCTCAAAAACGGGCGAGCGGGTGATAAGCAGGGCCACTTTCCCATTTGGGGTCAATTCTGACCGCGTCCGCTTCACAACGATGATTCCTGACGATGACCCCTGCAACAGCGGTAGGTCTGGCTTCATAATGGACCTGCAACTGTCTTCTGGAGCACCGTCTGACAGCCCGGCATTTGACTTGGACAGCGACGGCATCTTCAACGATGGGGATATCCCCGGCAGTTACACTCCCAGTGGCATTCAACACGGATACGGTGCTGAAAACAGAACGATTGCGACCAATGACGGAGATGTGGAAGTGATCATTACGGGGGACAACCCTGTCAAGCTTGATCCCGACAATCCTTGTGAAGGTGCACTTTGCACCAGATCCCTGGACACAAATATTGGCCGGCAAACCTGGGAGCAGCTCCGTTAAGGAGCTATTCCCTTTGCAACCAAAGCAGATTCAGCCAGAACGTTGAAAGGTATTCACATGAAACATAGCGAAACTACAGCACTGCTTAAGACAATAGCTTTTGCAATACTGTCACTTTTTTTTCTCGTTTGTGCGAGTGCAACAGCAGAAGAGCTGTCGGGATCCGAATACCGAGAACTCTCAGAGGGTGACCGGTACACAGGCGTCGTTAATTCGGTAAATATGGAGCAGTTACTGATTATTATTGATGACAGGCCCTTCATTCTCGACAAGGTTATTCGGTTCAACAGCGCCAGTTGGTCGAGAGAGCAGGTGATGAACCAGCTTAAACCCAACAATCGAGTTGAAATCGAGGTGGGAAACATTGTGGATGACAGCAGCAATGCGAGGCTCATAACACAGCTTAGAGTTCTTAATAGATGACCAAACACTGCCAACTAAACTCAGCGACTGGAGCGATTTGATGTTGACCAGCACCTGGATAAGCAAGACTAATAGAGTAAATCGGGCTTCTGGCTTCACGCTGATCGAACTGCTAATTGTCGTAGCGATCATCGGCATCATTGCGGCAGTCGCCTTTCCGCTCTACCAGAACCAGATTGAGAGCACCAGGCGAACGACGGCAACAGGTGATCTACTTGAGTTATCACAATGGATGGAAAGGCGCTATTCCAATGGTTTTGACTACCGCAATGCTGGAAACAACCCAGCATTGCCTTTTAATCAGTCACCACAGAATGGAACAGCCTTTTATAACATTAGCTTCGTGGGCAACATAACCAGAGATACTTTTACTCTTCAGGCAGCTCCAACAGGAGGACAGGCAAACGACGACTGCGGCACCCTTACCCTGAACGAACAGGGTAGTCGTGGCGCCGCTCAGGCAGGCTGCTGGTAGCAGCACCTGAATTGCTCAAGCCATTGCACTCAGGTCAGTTCAATGGCATCAATTCGCAGTTCTTTTGGCATAGAAAACACAATATTCTCCTCACGCCCGGCAATCTCCTCCGGCACGCTGCCTCCAAGGTCTCGCAGGTGGTTAATCACATCGTTGACCAGAACTTCCGGGGCTGAGGCGCCGGCGGTAACGCCGACGGAGGACTTGCCGTCCAGCCATTGCGGGTCAATCTGGGACGCTTCGTCGATCAGGTAGGCAGGCGTGCCCATGCGCTCCGCCAGTTCGCGCAGACGGTTGGAGTTGGAGCTGTTCGGAGAGCCAACCACCAGCATTAGATCGCAGTCGCCGGCCAGTTGCTTCACCGCATCCTGTCGGTTCTGGGTGGCGTAGCAGATGTCGTCTTTGCGCGGGCCTTCTATCTTGGGGAATCTCTCACGCAGTGCATCGATTACGCGGGCGGTATCGTCCATGGAAAGCGTTGTCTGGGTAACATAGGAGACGTGCGCCGGGTCATTCACTTCCAGGCGCGAGACGTCTTCTTCATTCTCAACCAGGTAAATGTCGCCACCGGTACTGTGATCGTATTGGCCCATGGTGCCTTCCACTTCCGGATGGCCCTGGTGCCCGATTAGCACGCATTCGCGGCCATCGCGGCTGTAGCGCACGACTTCGAGGTGCACCTTGGTGACCAGCGGGCAGGTTGCGTCGAACACCTTGAGACCACGGCGGGCCGCTTCGTTCTGTACGGCCTGAGATACGCCATGGGCGCTGAAGATGACCAACTTGTCGTCTGGCACTTCGTCCAGTTCGTCCACGAAGATAGCGCCGCGATTGCGGAGATCGTCAACCACAAATTTGTTATGCACCACCTCGTGGCGAACATAAATCGGCGCACCAAACACTTCCAAAGCGCGATTTACAATCTCGATGGCGCGATCCACGCCAGCGCAAAAGCCACGGGGGTTTGCCAGTCTTATCTGCATAATCAGTGCGTCTGCCCTGCCGGTTCTACGTCAATAATTTCTACGTCAAAGGTCAGTGTACGCCCGGACAAGGGATGATTGAAGTCCACTTCCACTTCATCACCTTCCACGCGGCTGACTACCCCAGGCAACTCCTGCTGGCGTGCATCCGCAAAGGAAATTATTACACCCGGGTCCAGCACCATATCGGCGCTGAATTCATGCCGTTTGAAGGTTTGCAAGTTGTTGGGATTACGCTGACCAAAGGCCTTTTCCGGTGGTACCTGGTAGCTGGCCTTGTCGCCGGCTTTCATCCCCATCAAATAGGCCTCAAAGTTCTCTGGCAGGCTTTCATCACCGATTTCCAGAGTCGCCGCATCTTTATCGAAGTTGGAATCAATCACGTCACCGCTCTCGGATTTCAACGCAAAGTGCAGGGTCACGCGCGTACCCTTGTCTACAGGCAGTTCTTTCATGGGCTTTATTCGCTCCCGTTCGCAGGCGTGCCGGAATCGGCAGGCTTACGGAACATATCAAGAATCATCATGGCTGCGCCTATAGTAATCGCGGTATCGGCCAGATTAAATGCGGGGAAATGCCAGCCCTGCCAGTAAAAATGCAGAAAATCGACAACATAACCGTGCACAACCCGGTCGTATACGTTACCAAGTGCACCGCCAAGAATCAGTACGATGGCAATGGCTGACCAGGTTTCATGGTGCTGCAGCTTTCTCAGCCAGCCGACCAGCACCACGCTGACCACCAGCGCCAATGTCACGAAGAACCAGCGCTGCCAACCAGCGGCGCCAGCGAGGAAGCTGAACGCGGCCCCGGTGTTGTGCAGCAGCGTCAAATTAAACATGGGAATCACCGGCACCGGGTGGCCGTAGGTCAGCATTGCTGTCGCCATGGCTTTCGTGCCGAGATCAAGCACGATCACCAGCACCGCCAGCCAAAGCCATTTCAGTTTGGTTCCGGTTATCTGCTCACTCATTGCCACGTCCATCAGGCAAACGAGCGAGTTTCGCCCGACCCTTCCACATTTGTGATACAGCGGCCACACAGATCTTCATGGTCGGCGCTGGCACCCACATCTTCCCTATGGTGCCAGCAGCGCTCGCATTTCGCGTAGGTCGCGGGAGTCACTTTTACACGCAGGCCTTCATAACTGGTCATCTCAGCGCTGCCTGCCTCCGATACGGGCCTTACCGTTGCTTCGGAAGTGATCAGAACAAAGCGGAGCTCTTCTCTCAGAAACTCCAGGTCAGCCGCCAAGTCACCCTCACAATAAAGCGTGACTTCAGCGCTCAGCGATCCTTTGATCTCTCCACGAGCGCGGGCTTCTTCCAGGCGCTTGTTTACCGCTTCTTTTACACCGTACATCCTGCGCCAGTAATCGCGGCCCATTTCAGCCGTTTCAGGCAGCGCTGTAAGGCCTTCGTACCAGGTTTCATAGAACACGGTGTCGCCGTGCTCTCCTGGCAGGTGCTGCCAGATCTCATCTGCTGTGAAGCTCAGGATGGGTGCAACCCAGCGCACCAGAGCTTCTGCCACGTGGTAAAGCGCGGTCTGGCAGGAGCGTCGCGCCAGGCTATCCGCCTGGGTGGTGTACTGGCGGTCCTTGATAATATCGAGATAAAAGCCGCCCAGCGTGGCTTCACAGAAGCTGTACACTTTCTGGTAAATCCGCAGGAAGTCGTAATTCTGGTAGTCCTCATGCAGTTCATTCTGCAACTGCAGGGCGCGATCGACCATCCAGCGATCCAGCGCAATCATCTCTTCCGGAGCGACCATATGCTGCTTCGGGTCAAAGCCCGTGAGGTTGCTCAGCAGGAAGCGCGAGGTGTTGCGAATACGACGATACCCGTCTGCAGTTTGCCGAAGAATGTCCTTGGAAACCGTCATTTCGCCGCTGTAATCGGTTGCTGAAACCCACAGGCGGAGAATGTCTGCACCCAGCTCGTTCATGACTTCCTGAGGCGCGATTACGTTACCCAACGACTTGGACATCTTGAGGCCTTTGCCGTCCACGGTAAAACCGTGAGTCAGCACCTGCCGATAGGGCGCCACGCCGTTCATTGCGATAGACGTTTTCAGCGAGGACTGGAACCAGCCACGATGCTGGTCAGAGCCCTCCAGGTACAGGTCAGCCGGGAACTGACCAAGCTCCGAGCGCACTCGCAACACGGACTCATGTGTGACGCCGGAATCGAACCACACATCTAGCGTATCCAGAACCTTTTCATAGTGATCGGCATCGTCGCCCAGAAGTTCACGGGTATCGATCTCATACCAGGCATCAATGCCGCCGGTTTCGATGGCTTGGGCCACTTTCTCAATCAGGCTCTGGGTGTCCGGATGCAGTTCCTGGGTCTCTTTGTGAATAAACAGGGTAATCGGCACACCCCAGGTGCGCTGGCGTGAGACACACCAGTCCGGAGACTGCTGAACCATGCCTTCTATACGGTTCTGGCCCCAGGCAGGAATCCAGCGCACACCCTTGATGGCTTCCAATGCGTCAGCGCGGAGGTTTTCTTTCTCCATGCTGATAAACCATTGCGGCGTGGCGCGGTATATCAGCGGCGTTTTGGTGCGCCAGCAATGGGGGAAGCTGTGACGAAATTTTTCCTTGCGAACCAGTTTTCCTTCGCGTGTCAGAGCGTCGCAGACCGGATCATCAGCCTTGTAGACATGAATACCTGCAAACTCACCGGTAGCGCTGGTGTAGGTACCATCGGCCTGGACCATGTTCAACGTTCCGATGCCGTAGAGTTTGCCGACCACAAAATCTTCCATGCCGTGATCGGGCGCGGTGTGAACGGCACCGGTACCGGCATCGACCGACACGTGGTCACCCAGAATCGCCGGTACCTGCTTGTCATAGATCGGATGCTGCAAGGAAAGATGCTCAAGATCGGCACCCAGACAAGTGCCCAGCACTTCAAAATCCGTAACTTCCCAGCGCGCCATAACGCCTTCGACCATGGCCGCTGCCAGAATCATGCGTTCAGCGCCGTTGCCCACGTCAACTTGTACCAACGCATAGTCCAGATCGGCATTGAGCGATACAGCCTGGTTAGCAGGGATGGTCCAGGGCGTAGTGGTCCAGATAACTACGGAAACGTCGCCTTCGCCTTTGTCGGTGCCAAACAGCGACAGGGCTTTAGCCTGATCGACCGCTGTGAAGCGCACATCAATCTGCGTCGAGGTTTTGTCCTGATATTCCACTTCGGCTTCTGCCAGTGCGGACTGACCCACCACACTCCAGTAAACCGGCCTGTAACCACGCACCAAGTGGCCCTTGGCGACGATCTTGCCTAGCGCCCGAACAATGCCGGCTTCCACCTTCGGATCCATGGTGAGGTAGGGCTTGTCCCACTCCCCCATCACACCGAGGCGGATAAAGTCGGCTTTCTGGCCGGCAATCTGCTTGGTTGCGTAGTCACGGCAGGCTTGTCGAAAAGTTTTATAGTCTACCTTTACGCCGGCCTTGCCGATTTTCTGCTCAACCTTGTGCTCAATAGGCAGACCGTGGCAATCCCAGCCTGGCACGTAGGGCGCATCAAAGCCCATGAAACCGCGGGATTTAACAATCATATCCTTGAGGATTTTGTTGACCGCATGACCAATATGAATGCTGCCGTTGGCGTAGGGAGGGCCATCATGAAGAATAAACTTGTCCCGCCCTTCGCGCTGCTTACGCAGGTTGCCGTATACATCAAGGTCCTGCCAGCGCTTGAGCATTTCCGGCTCGCGTACGGACAAACTGGCCTTCATCGGGAAGTCAGTTTTCGGCAGGTTCAGGGTATGCTTGTAGTCGCTCATGGTCTGTGTGCGTACTCTTCTGGTCAGTATGGGTCAGTGATGCTCTTTAACGGGTGTTCTGTCCGGGGTGTTCAACCAGCCACGCTCTCGCGGCGTCGAAGTCCCTGGCAATCTGCGCTTTAAGCGCGTCGATGGAGTCAAACTTTTCTTCATCTCGCAGTCCATGGCGGAAAACAACGTCAATATACTGGCCGTAAAGTGTGCCAGTAAAGTCAAACAGGTGCACTTCCAGTGCTGGCTGTTTGCCATCAACCGTTGGGCGCAGGCCGATGTTGGCTATGCCGTCCTGAGTCGTTCCGTTTTCAAGCGTAACGCCAACAACATAAACACCCCGTAAGGCTGGCATCTGCCGAAGCAGGATATTCGCTGTGGGCGACCCGATACGGCGCCCCAACTGTCGACCATAAACCACCCGGCCCCGGATACGATACGGGCGCCCAAGCAAAGACTCGGCTTTTTCCAGCTCGTTTGCCAACAGCAGGTTGCGGATTCGAGTGCTGCTTATACGCTCGCCTGCCACCGTTACGGTCCGAGTATTCTCTACGGAGAAGCCGGCCGTTTTGCCAACTTTTTCCAGGAGCGCAAAGTCCCCGGCCCGGTCGCAGCCGAAGCGAAAATCATCACCAACGACGAGATGGCGCACCGCCAGCCCACCGATAACAACGTCTTCAATGAAGCCCATGGCCGAATAACTACGAAAGGTTTCGCCGAATCTCAGGCAAAGCACGATATCTATACCCGCCGCCAGCAACGCATCAAGCTTCTGCCGGAAACCCATCAGGCGAGGCGGCGCTTCCATGCCCTGAAAAAACTCTCTGGGCTGAGGCTCAAAAACCATGACAACCGACGGTAAATTCAAAGCGAGGGCTTTGCTTTTTACCTGATCGATAATGGTTTGATGGCCCAGATGAACGCCATCAAAATTGCCGATAGTGGCTACACAGCCCTCTGCCAGCGGTGAACCCACCTGCCTGGAAAGCATTTTCAGGTTAGTCAGGCTCCGGATCAGACGCATGCAATGCGAACCTTCATTTGCCAGTTGGCTTTCAGCGCTTGATGGTGTGTAAAGCGCTGGCGAGAAAATGCGCGATTATACCTTACCTCTGGCGGAAATGTCTTACCCGCACACCAGCCAGCGCCAGAACAACGAAGTAGGCACCACCGCTGGCCACAACCAACATGCCCATATACAAAGAACGCTCGACGCCATCCGCCGACAGCCAGCGCATGACCGGCATATTCAGCCAGAGGATAATGCCAACCATCACCGCATTCGCCAGACCAATCTGAGCGAGAAATTTCAGCCAACCAGGCTGACTTTGCCAGGCGCCCTGGCGCTTAAGACCACGCCAGAGCAACACCGCATTAAGCCATGCGGATATCGAGGTGGCCAGCGCCAGGCCGGCGTGAGCCAGCGGCACAATGAGGGCCAGGTTGAAAACCATGTTCGCCACCATGGCGATGATCCCGATTTTCACCGGCGTGCGGGTGTCCTGACGCGCAAAAAAGCCCGGCGCCAGCACCTTGATCACCATGAAAGCCAGCAGGCCGGCGGAGTAGGCCCGCAAGCTCTGGGCCGACATGGCTACATCCCTGTCGGTGACCTCACCATAATGAAACAGGGTCGCGATTAACGGTTCAGCCAACAACCCTAACGCCAGAGCGGAGGGAACCCCGATAATCAACACAGCACGGACGGCCCAGTCCAATGTAGCCGCAAACTGATCAGTGGAGGCAGCGGAGTGCTTGCGGGAAAGGCTCGGCAGAATCACCGTCGCGATGGCAATTCCGAATACTCCCAAGGGCAGCTCGGCAAGCCGGTCTGAATAATACAGCCATGAGACGCTACCGGTTTGCAGGAACGACGCCAGAACCGTATCCAGCAAAAGGTTGATCTGACTGACCGACACACCAAACAGTGCAGGCACCATCAGTTTGAGGATGCGGCTGACACCCTCGTGCCGGTAGTCAACCCGCGGCCGGGGCATGAGCCCCAGGCGCATCAGGAATGGCAACTGGAAAAACAACTGTAACGCACCAGCAATGAATACGCCCCAGGCCAGAGCCATCACCGGCTCGCTCATCAGGGGTGCGAGATACACAGCGGCCCCGATCATCGCCAGATTCAGCAACACTGGCGTGAAAGCGGGCACCGCGAAGCGGTCGTAACTGTTGAGAATACCGCCGGCGAACGCCGTCAGGGAAATCATCAATAAATAAGGGAAGGTGATGCGCAGCATGTCGCTGGTCAGTGAAAACTTGACGTCATCGTCCAGAAAGCCGGGGGCGAAAACGGCCGTCAGAAGCGGCGCGCCAAGCATAGCAACCAGAGTAATGCCGAGCAGAACAAGCCCCAGAGAGCCGGCAACTGCGTCTACCAAACGCTTTACGTCGGAGACCGGGTGATTCTCGCGATAGGATGACAGAACAGGCACAAACGCTTGAGAGAACGCACCTTCGGCAAAAAGTCGGCGCATAAAGTTGGGTATTTTGAACGCAACAAAGAAAGCGTCGGCACCGGCACCGGCACCAAAGTAGCGCGCAATGACCATATCCCGCACCAGGCCCAGCACCCGGGACAGCATAGTCATCATGCCTACCAGGCCGGAAGAGCGAAGCAAGCCAGGTGCTCTGGCAGGTGGCTGTTTTTCCGGAGACGTTTCGGGTTGCGATGACATGCTGGTTTTTATCCGGGTTGCACACTCTTTCGGCCGGGCATTTCGGGAATTACCTGCTTCCCTGTTGAACCCGTATCCGGCGAGCCGCGAGTTTACCACAGCCCTTTTGTGGCGGGGGAGCATATGGGGTTTGGTATTGACATTTACAGGTTTGAGCGGCATAGTTCCGCGTCATTTATTTCGACGCGCTGGTTATGGGCGCGCCCGCGATTTCAGGGAGTCTCTGGAGAGCATTTTGCCCAGAGTTTTCCGTATAAATCATTCAGTAACGAACTTTCAGTACCTTCAGCAGGAGTTTTACGGTGGCAAATACCCCGCAAGCCAAAAAACGCGCACGTCAGAACGAGAACAGCCGCAAGCACAACGCAAGCCTGCGTTCCATGGCTCGCACGTATATGAAAAAAGTTCAGGTCAAGATTGAATCCGGCAACTATGAAGAAGCTCAGGCCGCGTTCCAGACTGCCCAGCCTATTATGGACAGCATGGTCAACAAGGGCATCTTCACCAAGAACAAGGTTGCTCGTCAGAAGAGCCGCATGAGCACCAAGATCAAAGCGCTGAAGAGCGCCTGATAGCGCCTTGCGCTAGCTAAAAGCTCTTGTTGCGATTAAAAAAACCGGCTCTCAAGCCGGTTTTTTTGTTTCAGACAATCACCATATTATCCCGGTGAATCATTTCTTCGTCGGAAATGTAACCCAGAATGCCTGTGATACTGTTGCTTGAGCAGCCAGCTATTGCCTTGGCTTCACCTGCACCGTAGTTCACCAGCCCACGTGCGACCTCATTACCGTCCGGATCAACACAGGACACCATCTCGCCACGCCGGAACTGCCCGGCAACCCCTTTAACACCAACCGGAAGAAGGCTGCGACCACCTTGGCGAAGCACCGTCACAGCACCGTCATCAAGTGTCAGCTTGCCGCGGGTTTGCAGGTGGCTTGCTAACCACTGCTTACGCGCCGCAATGCGGCCCTGCTCAGGAAGCAGCAGAGTGCCAAGAACGTCACCCTGGCGCAGCCGAGTAAGAACACCCTCAATACGCCCGCCCGCAATCACCGTGAAGGCTCCGGATCGCGCAGCCAGGCGCGCAGCGCGAAGCTTGGTTTGCATACCACCGCGACCAAGAACACCGGCACTGCCGCCGGCCATGGCATCCAACTCACGATCACCAGCAAATCGCTCTGTCACCAGGCTGGCATCCGGGTTCTTGCGCGGATCTTTATCAAACAGGCCGAGTTGATCGGTCAGGATAATCAGGCCATCGGCCTCAACCACATTGGTAACCAGAGCTCCCAAGGTGTCGTTATCACCAAAGCGGATCTCATCGGTAACCACGGTATCGTTTTCATTTACGATCGGCACAACACCAAAATCCAGCAACGCCCTAAGCGTACTGCGCCCATTCAGATAACGCTTGCGGTCAGAAAGGTCATCGTGGGTCAATAGAATCTGGGCGGTATGAATACCGTGGCGCTTGAACTCTGCCCCCCAGGTCTGTACGAGCCCCATCTGACCTACTGCGGCTGCGGCCTGCAATTCATGCAGCTTTTCCGGGCGCTTTTTCCAACCCAGGCGGCTCATACCCTCCGCTACCGAGCCGGAAGAAACGACAACCAACTCAACGCCCTGCTTAACCAGCGCCGCCATCTGATCCACCCAAAGCCCAAGCGCCGCAACATCCAGGCCACGGCCATCATTGGTCAAAAGGGCACTTCCGATTTTCACCACCAGGCGGCGTGCCTGAGGCAGCTGGGCGCGTTGAGTCATGGTAAAAGCCAACATTTACTCGGGCGCATAAACCACTTCAACGTCGTAATCATCGTCGTCGTCTTCGTCGAAGCCATCATCAGCTTCCTCACGGGCGGCGCGGCGAGCCTGCTTTTCTTCCTCGATACCGACTCGGGCCTCTTCATCCATCCGCTGACGCCTCGCGGCTTCCTGCTCGGCAATCTCAGGGTTCTCAGCCTCTTCCTCGGCACGCTCTTCAATCCAGCGCATAATCGCTTGAGTCAGCGGCTTGGTGCCCTCTCCGCTTAACGCTGAAATACTAAATACCGGTCCCTGCCAGCCAAGCTCATCAACGATCGCTTGGCAATGGGCTTCACGATCTTCTTCCGGCACCATATCGACCTTGTTCAGCACCAGCCATCGCTCCCGGCCGGCCAGTGTCTCACTGAACTTCTCCAGCTCGTGAGCAATCACGTTAACCGCGTGGGCTGGCGATGAACCGTCATAAGGCGCCACATCCACCAGGTGCAACAACAAGCGGGTGCGCACCAGGTGCTTCAGAAAACGAATGCCCAGACCCGCACCCTCTGCGGCACCTTCAATCAGGCCGGGAATATCCGCAATAACAAAGCTCTGATGCATTTGCACGCTCACCACACCCAGGTTCGGCACCAGCGTCGTAAACGGATAATCCGCGACCTTCGGTGTAGCGGCTGACACAGAGCGTATAAACGTAGACTTACCTGCGTTGGGCATCCCCAGAAGGCCAACATCTGCCAGAACCTTCAGCTCCAGGCGCAGGTTCCGGAGCTCACCCTCAGAGCCTTTAGATGTTTGACGAGGCGCACGGTTTATTGATGATTTGAACCGGGTATTACCAAGGCCATGAAACCCACCCTGAGCCACCTTCAGGCGCTGACCAATACGAGCCAGATCGCCGAGCACTTCATGGGTATCCACATCAACCACCGTGGTGCCAACCGGCACTGGCAGCACCAGATCCTCACCTTTGGTGCCGGTGCAGTTCCGCCCGGAACCCTGCTCGCCGCCCGGTGCTTTGTGCTTACGCTGAAACTGGTAATCGATCAGCGTGTTAAGCGAATCGGCTGCTTCAAGATACACGGAGCCACCATCGCCGCCGTCGCCACCATCAGGGCCGCCTCTGGGAATATATTTTTCACGCCGAAAACTCAGGCAGCCGTGCCCGCCTTTACCGGCTTCTACAATGATGGTGGCTTCGTCTACGAATTTCATGAAATAAACCCTTTGCGCATGGCGCATAAACTAAAAAGCCCCGCAGCCTCAAGGAAGCTTTGCGGGGCTCCGGGAGACTCTGAATCCTAGCTATACTAGCAGGATATCAGGGCCGCCCAAGGTTCGACAGAACCGGATCGCCGCTGCTTACGCAGCCGGAACGATGCTTACGAACTTGCGGTTTTGCGGACCTTTTACTTCGAACTTGACCTGGCCGTTTGCTTTCGCGAACAACGTGTGGTCCTTACCCAAGCCAACATTGACGCCTGCGTGGAAACGAGTTCCGCGTTGACGAACAATAATGCTGCCTGCGGATACTGATTCGCCGCCGTAGCGCTTCACACCAAGTCGTTTCGACTCGGAATCGCGACCATTACGGGTACTACCTGCTGCTTTTTTGTGAGCCATGACAAGCCTCCTGATTAAGGGGTTTTTCCGGGGTTTCTACCGGTTTTTTACCTGGATTAGCCCTGGATACCCGTGATCTTGACTTCAGTAAACCACTGACGGTGGCCCTGACGCTTCATTGAGTGCTTACGACGACGGAACTTGATGATCTGGATCTTGTCGTGACGGCCGTGGCTAACCACTTCCGCAGTCACTTTGGCACCATCAACAACCGGCGCGCCAACTTTGAAGTTGTCGCCATCAGCGATTAGCAGAACGCGGTCAAACTCGACGTTGCTGCCGGTTTCCACTTCCAGCTTTTCCAGCTTCAGAGTTTCGCCTTCTTTAACACGGTGCTGTTTACCACCGCTAACAATAACTGCGTACATTAACGTTCTCCACGATTGACCCATCCCTGCTCTTATCCACCTGGTTCTAAGGGAAGCGCTCTGGCGACCCTATAGCAGGGAGCGCAGGTTGGGATGAGTTGGCGCGTGATTGTACGAAAAGGCGCTTCGCAATACAAGCCAAGTTGACACTAACCGCTTCAATACCTAGCATTGCCGCAACCTGCCTGTATTATCAGCACACTAGACAACTAGACAACTAGACAACTACGACACCAGCAAGGGATCCAGAAGCCGCATGACAGCCCAGCGCATTTACGACACCGTGGCGGACGACTTCAGCCGCGTTAATGATCTGATCATCCAGCGACTTTCCTCTGATGTCCCCCTGGTAGAAAAAATAGCCCAGTACATCATTGAAAGCGGCGGTAAGCGCCTGAGACCTTTACTGGTTTTGCTATCCAGCCGGGCCGCGGGCTATACCAAAGACGAGCACCTCAAGCTGGCAGCGGTGATCGAATTTCTGCATACCGCCACCCTTCTCCACGACGACGTGGTAGATACCTCCAACATGCGCCGAGGCCGGAGCACTGCAAACGCCAAGTGGGGAAATGCACCCAGCGTACTGGTAGGTGATTTCCTCTACGCCCGCGCATTCGAGATGATGGTAGAGCTGCAAAGCCTTCCTATTATGGGCGTACTATCCCGTGCCACTGGTGTGATCGCCCAAGGGGAGGTCATGCAACTGATGAATGTTAAGAATCCGGATCTTACCGAAGATCAGTACATGACCATCATTCATAATAAAACGGCCATGCTTTTCGAAGCTGCCTCCCACTCCGGTGCCTTACTCGCCAACGCAGACGATGCGCAGGAACAGGCACTGAAAAACTACGGCAAACATCTGGGACTGGCCTTCCAACTGGTGGACGACGTTCTGGACTATCGCGGCGATGCCGAAGCCATGGGCAAAAACGTCGGCGACGACCTGGCGGAAGGTAAAACTACCCTGCCCCTGATTCACGCCATGGCCCACAGCAGCGAAGAAGACCGCCAACTCATTCGCCAGGCTATCCGCAAAGGCGGACTGGATGACCTGCCACAAATCATCAAACTTGTTGAAGCCTCCGGCGCACTGGAATACACCATGGAGCGAGCCAGGGCCGAAGCTGCCAAAGCCTCAGACACCCTGAACACTCTTGCCGCCTCCCCCCATAAAAAAGCCCTGGTACTGCTGACCCAGGTTGCCGTAGCGCGAGTCAGCTAAGACCGCCCCCCTTGGGGCGCACAGAAATCCCGATAACGAACGGAGCCTATTGATGCGGCAGCTATCGGAACTGGACGCTTCCTTCCTGTACCTCGAATCTGCGAACGCGCCGATGCATATCGGTAGCATCTACCTCTTCGATGCCAGCGAACGGGAAACGCCTCTGGCGTTCAGTACCTTTGTTACTTACCTGCGCAGCCGTCTTCATGTAGTGCCCGTTTTCCGCCAGCGTCTGAAGGAGATTCCCCTGCGTCTGGGCCGGCCATACTGGATTGACGACCCTGACTTCAGTATTGAACGGCATCTGGCCTACGTAAGCCTCGGCCAAAACAGCCGGGAGGCGAGCCTGATGGCGCTTGCCTCAAGGATTCTGGAAGAGCCTCTGAAGCGAGACCGGCCACTTTGGCATATAACCTTCGTGGATGGTTTTCGGCTGGGCGAAGAGAAAGATGGAAAAGAGGGTTTCGCGCTCATCGTCAAACTGCATCATGCAGCCATTGATGCCTTCAGCGGCGAGGACATTATCGGCAAGCTGCTGGAATACACGCCAATGCCGCAGCCCATCAGCGCACCACGCCCATGGCAACCGCGCCCGGAGCCATCAGAAGAACGGGTAATGATCCAGGCCGGCACCAACATCCTGCGCGCACCCTGGCGATTCGCCTCGCTGGTAGCAGGTGCCGCGGAGACGACTGCCCGGGGACTGATTCAGAAGCAGCTATTGAAAATCCCCCTGCCATTCCCCCTGTTTTCTACACCTCACAGCCCATTCAACCAGCAGATCACGGCGAATCGCCAAATCGTATCCGCCAACATTGAATTGTCCCGCCTCAAAGCGATCAAGGCGGCGCTAGGTGATGTCACACTGAATGACGTCGTACTGGGGCTTTGCGCGGAAACACTGCAGCGATACCTTGGCGAGCAGGGAGTGGCAGGCACGGGGCAGTCTCTGATTGCCATGACGCCCATTTCAGTACGCTCAAGCACGCTGCGCAGAACCACTGGAAACCAGATGTCCGCCATGCTGCTGGATCTTGCCACCAACGAATCCGATCCCGCCCGGCGCATTCGCAGGATTCACTGGAACGCAGTAGCCTCAGAGCCATACCGGGAAGCCATCGCCGCAGACCGTCTCACAGAGCTTTTACCGTCCAGCATGCTGGCACTGTCAGCACGGCTGTATTCTGAGCTGCAGATTGCCCAGCGTTATCGGCCTGTATTCAACCTACCGATTACCAACGTGCCCGGTCCCCAGGTACCCCTATACTTGCAGGGTGCGAAACTGGCACAGCAGTACAATGCCGCGCCGCTGTTCGACAGCATGGGGCTGGCCATTGTTGCTGTGAGTTATCAGGGCAGCCTGACACTCAACTTTACTATCTGTCCCGATGTTGTAACTCAGGGCGATTCGCTCCGGAACCACGTCTGCGACAGCCTTGAGGCCATTGAGGGGGCCGCCGGCGCACTGGATCCGGAGGAGATGCATACTCCCCTCACAGAGACCCGGAACCAGACACTGGCTGACGATGCAATGAACTTACTGGAAAGCGCGCTGAAGAAGCTGACGGGCCGCTTCAGGCGATAACGGCTGGCGACGTGCCGGGCGCTTACTCAAACGCCCAGCGTAGAAACGCTTTTTTCTCTTCGTCATTAGCGGTTGCCCAGACTGCCTTCAAACGGTTCAGCGAACTCATCCCATCACTGGACGAGGCCTCTCCATCAAGGGCCTGATCACTTGGCACAGGTGTTCGCGCTACCAAGGCGCTGTCTGTGGGCGACCAGTCTGAAGATTTTGCCACGACCTGACCGTCAGCCCCCACAATTGCCGCAGCGAACTCCGGCATCATCTGCTCTGCTTGTCGACGGGATTCCGGCTTATCGAATTCAAATCGGTACGTTTCATTAGGGCTCGCCTCAAAGCGCACGACCTGTGGCTCGCTCTCGATTACATGAACCTTCGATTCGCCATTTCTCACAACTCCAGATTTTGCCCAGATAGTTTTATAAGTGAATACCACCTCGCTCTCACCCGGAAGTAGCGCATAATCCAGTGCTAGGTCATCCATCAGATAGTTGGTCATGGCACGCCCATTCACCCGGCTGACATGAATAGCACCAGGCGCTTTCAGCGTAGACGCATTCACCGCAATGGCCGGGTTGCCGTCCCAGGTCTCAAGCTTGGTAAGCGCTGATGAACAACCAACCAGAACAAAAAGAAACACAGCTGGAAGTAACGCCCGAGCCAACTGTAACCTCCGGTTGGAATGGCGCATGTTAACTCTGCTCACTCGTAAAACGTGACTGACACTCATTTTATCTCCTTTACGATGCGGGTAAAACCTGGACAGGCGAAGGATGCAACCAACTATAGTGTATTCTGAACACAGCCGCTGCGGAGGGCAACCGTGTGCTCAAAAGAGCAGATTGAGCACACGGACTGCTTGGGCGATCAGATAATTGTCAAAAAAGGTTGAATTTGCCCGGATTTGTATTAATTTTAAACAAACTCGCATCAATCACGCGGCGCCCGGAACACAGACATAAACCCAGGGCACAGGAGCCGACCATGAATACTCAGGTCAGATCAGGAGAAGAGGGGCGTATCCCCTTTCGGGGCAGTCGGTTTTTCTGCGTTGGAAGCAAGTGGTATTTCACGACTCGGGAGGGCTTCGACAGCGGCCCCTTCGCTTCCAGAGAAAGAGCTGAAATCGGGCTGAAGCGCTTCCTGCACGTGGTCAGGATGCTTCCGGAGGAACAGCAAGTGCACTAAACACCTGTTAAGGCCCCAAAAGTTTCAGAAAATCCCGCAAGCCTCTTCTAAAGGATGTAAGGCATCAGCCAGACATCAATCGCGAACAGGCACAGCAGTGTCATACCACCCGCAACCACGTCGTCCACCATTATCCCGAGCCCGCCGGGCAAACGCTCATCCAGCCAATTGATGGGCCACGGCTTGAGAACATCGAAAAACCTGAAAATCATAAACGCCAGCAATACACCATAAATCTGCTCAGGAAAGAGCCCAAGGGCAATCCACATCCCTACAAACTCATCCCACACTATCCCGCCATGGTCGTGCACTTTCAAATCAGCGGCGGTTTTTCCGCACAGCCAGATACCCACCACGAAAGCCAGTACAACAACAAACCAATAGGCGATCGGTGGCAGCCATGAAAACCCATACCACAGAGGAATGGCGGCCAGACTGCCCCATGTTCCTGGTGCGCGGGGTGCGGCACCGCTACCAAACCCAAAGGCTAGCAGGTGTACAGGATTTTTCAGAAACCCCGGCGGCAGAATAGCCTGAGGTAAATCCGGCTCTGGCCACTGATCTTCCTGGCTCATGATTTTCTCCTGAAATGATCAAAACCCACGGCATCAGATTCCGACACTACAGCAGCGCCATCAAGGCGCAAACCCCGTGCCGGCTCAATGACGCCGATAACCGTGAGCTGCTGCTTCAGTGACGAGGGCGCCCCAGCCCAGCTTGCCTCAGGAATGGTCGCACAAAGTTCGTAATCGTCTCCGGAGTACAGCGCATAATCTCGGGCTGCAAGGCCTTTCAATCGGGTAAGTGCAGGCGAAACCGGCACCCGGGCTCGCTCAATACTCGCGCCGACCGAGGAAGCTTCAAGAATATGGCCAAGATCTGCAAGCAAGCCGTCGGATACGTCAATAGCGGCAGTCGCGAGGTTTCTCAAGGCTACGCCCAGCGTCAGCCTCGGCACCGGATGATGGTAACGCTCAAGCACAAACTCCTCATCCGTGGAGGGGCTTTGTGCGTCACGGCTGCCCTGAGCCTCAAGGCAGCCGTGAGCCTCAAGATAGTCCAGTGCAGCGCCGGCATCACCCAGGGTGCCGGATACCACAACCAGGTCACCTGGCTTGGCACCGGAACGACGGATAGCTGCCCCACGGGGAACCAGACCGTGCACCTGCAAGCTCAAGGCCAAAGGGCCTCGGGTTGTGTCACCACCCGCAAGCACCAGCCCGAACGACTCAGCCGCTTTTCCAAGCCCGGAAGCGAAGTCACGCAACCAGCTCTCATCAGCCTCGGGCAGGGTCACCGCAAGAGTAAAGCAGGCTGGGTCAGCACCCATAGCTGCAAGATCGCTGGCGGCCACTGCAAGCGATCTCCAGCCAAGATAGTCAGCTCGATAGCAGAGAGGAAAATGCACGCCCTCAACCAGCGTATCGATAGAAAAAACCAGATCAGAACCGACGGGAACTCGCTGGACAGCACAGTCGTCGCCCGGCCCCACAATGATTGAGTCGGAGCCGTGTAACCGGGCTAATGGCATAAAATACTGCCGGATCAGCTCAAATTCGCCCATAAGTCAGCGCGGACGGATCTCGGCAAGGCGCAAACGACGCCCCAGCTTGTCCAGAACACTGTTAACAAACTTGTGTCCCTCTGTGCCGCCAAACTTCTTCGCAAGTTCAATACCTTCATTGATCACCACTTTGTATGGCACATCAAGGCGATGCCGCAGTTCATAGGCACCCACGCGAACAATGGCCAGCTCCACAGGGTCTACCTCATGCAGCGGGCGATCGAGGAATGGCTCGATCAGTTTATCCAGCTCCGCCTGTTCGCGGTGTACGCCGCGCAAGACATCACGAAAGAACAGGGTATCGACCTTGGTCATGTCGTTGTCGACCATGAACTCGGCTTCAATGTCTGAAATCGGGCTCTTGGTGAAATGGCGCTGATAAAGCCCCTGCATTGCCAATACCCGGGCACGGCGCCGATCGCCAGCTTTTGGCTGGCCTGACGGCGCCGGGCTTGATGTCGTCTCTTCAGTGTCGCTCATTACTCACCCAGCTTGTTAAACAGACTGACCATTTCCAGCGCGGTGATGGCTGCTTCAGCGCCTTTGTTGCCGGCCTTGGTGCCGGAGCGCTCGATGGCCTGCTCGATAGAATCAACAGTCAGCAGGCCGAACGCCACCGGTATGTCCGTTTCCAGACTCACCGCGCCGAGGCCACTGGACGCTTCACCCGCCACATACTCAAAGTGCGGGGTTCCGCCACGAATAACGGCACCCAGAGCAATGATGGCGTCGTAGCTACCGGTTTCTGCAACGCGCTTTGCTGCCAATGGCATCTCATAAGCTCCTGGCACGCGTATCAGGGTGATGTCACTGTCGGCAATGCCATGGCGACGCAAGGTATCTATCGCTCCGCTTACCAGGCTTTCCACAACAAAACCGTTAAAACGACCAACCACCAGCGCGTAGCGACCGCTGCACTGGGTAAAATCGCCTTCAATTACTTTGATATCCGCCATCGATGGCTCCTTCTCGGGTCGCAGCCGTAATGCTGCAACCTGGTGTGTCAGTCTGGGGCATAAGGAATGTACTCGACCACTTCCAGATCAAATCCGGAAATTGCCGAGAATTTTACAGGGGGGCTCAACAGGCGCATTTTACTTACACCGATGTCCCGCAGAATCTGGGAGCCGGTACCTACGGTGAAATACACACCGGAGCTGCCCTTGCCTGCGGGGCCCCGGCCCTGATCAAAGAACTCCTGAATGCGGTCCTCCAGATCGTAACTGTCCTCCGCACTGTTAAGCAGAACCACGACGCCACAACCCTCCGTCGCTACTTTTTCAAGCGCATGGTGCAGCGGCCAACTACGGGAATCCTTCCGGCGGGCGCCCAGCAGGTCTCGGAGAGTATCCGTAATGTGAACGCGCACTAACACCGGCTCATCCGCCGGGATATCACCGAATACCATGGCCAGATGCGTAGAGCCCTGAATAATGTCCCTATAAGTAAGCAGCTTGAACACGCCGTATTCGGTATCGAGCTGGTTCTCTTCTACGCACTCGACGGTTCGTTCATGCAAAGTGCGATAGTGAATCAGGTCGGCAATGGTACCGATCTTGAGTCCGTGTTCTTCGGCAAAACGTTCGAGATCCTCCCGCCGCGCCATAGAGCCGTCGTCGTTCATGATTTCACAGATAACACCCGCTGGCTCGCATCCGGCCAACGCAGCCAGATCGCAGGATGCTTCTGTGTGGCCTGCGCGGCTGAGTACACCGCCTGGATCAGACATCAGCGGGAAAATATGCCCGGGCTGAACAAGATCCGAAGCCTTGGCGTTACGCGCTACTGCCGCCTGTACGGTGTGGGCGCGGTCCGCCGCCGAAATCCCGGTGGTCACACCTGTCGCCGCTTCAATGGAAAGCGTGAACTTGGTGCCAAAACCCGAGGCGTTCTGCTGGACCATTAACGGCAAGGCCAGTTGTTCACAGCGATCGCGGGTCATGGGCATGCAGATGAGGCCGCGGCCAAAGCGAGCCATGAAGTTGATGTCTTCGGCAGAGCAATGCTCGGCGGCCATCACCAGGTCACCTTCGTTTTCCCGGTCTTCATCATCCATCAGGATAACCATCTTGCCCTGGCGGATGTCGTCAATGATTTCTTCAACACTGTTCAGTGCCATACTGTTTTTCACCCTTTCAATGCACCCGTTGCTGCCTCAGGCAGCAACCTTGGGTCGCACTGTGAATTTAAACGTTTAGCGGCGAACCAGGATCAGACGCTGATCTTCTCCTACCTGTCGCCGGTCTTGCACGATCCATTCAATCTTATCGGCCATGGTCTCCAGCGGAAGATGCGCCGTCGGTCGGCCGGTACTACCCAGGAACACCGGTGCCTGGTAGAGCCAGAGTTCGTCGACCAGCTGTTCGCTGATAAAAGTGCCCGCCAGCGTTGGTCCGGCTTCCACCAGTAGCTCATTAATGCCCATTTTCCCCAGCGAATCCAAAAGCTCGGAGACATCAATGCCGTTGTCCTTCCAGGTGACGCCTTTCAGGCGGATTCCCAGTGCAGCAAGATCCTGCGCCGGCGCCGTTGCAAGCGTGGACGAGGCACAAAACACCTGAACCTTGCCGCCGCGCAGAATGGTTGCGGAGGGAGGTGTTCTGGCATCCCTGTCGGCGATTACACGTAACGGCTGCCGGGAGGGTTCGGTGGCACCGCCTATATCCCCGAGTTCTTCACGGCGGACGGTTAACGACGGGTCGTCTGCAAGCACAGTTCCCACACCGGTAAGAATGGCATCACTGACAGCCCTGAGCCGCTGAACATCGCGGCGGGCTTCATCACCGGTAATCCACTGGCTTTCACCCGAGGCCATTGCGGTGCGGCCATCCAGGCTGGCAGCCATCTTGAGCCGAACCCAGGGGCGACCGGTGTTCATGCGCTTCATAAACCCAGGGTTCAGGCGCGCTGCTTCATCCGCCAAAAGCCCTTCACTGACGCGTATACCGGCTTCTCGGAGCATTTCCAAGCCCCTTCCGGACACTGACGGGTTCGGATCTTTAGTGGCTGCAAAAACCCGCGACACACCCGCATCAATTAAAGCTCGCGCACACGGTGGCGTGCGGCCAAAATGACTGCAGGGCTCGAGTGTGACATAGGCGGTAGCACCACGGGCAGCCGGGCCGGCCTGACTGAGCGCGCGGGTTTCCGCATGGGCCTCTCCGGCTCGCTCATGCCAGCTTTCACCCAGAATCTTGTCACCACGGGCTATCACACAGCCAACCCGGGGGTTGGGATGCGTTGAATAGCGACCCCGCCATGCAAGCTGCACAGCTCGAGCCATCATGGACCGTTCCCGGAGTTCGGTCATTTTTTTCCTTGAGGAGATTGATTATCCGTAAGCGCTTTCGCAACATCAACCGCCGCCTCGCCATTGCTGGCCGAGAGCCGCTCGATCTCTTCCTTGAACTCGTTAATGTCCTGAAAGCTGCGATAGACGGAAGCAAACCGGACGTAGGCAACCTTGTCGAGCTGGCGCAGCTCGATCATCACCTCTTCACCCAGCTGCATGGACTTAACCTCACGCTCACCGGTCGCCCGCAGTCGGTACCTGATGCGATTTAGCGCCGCATCTATCTGCTCAATACTGACCGGGCGCTTTTCCAGAGCTTTCATGATCCCTGAGCGCAGTTTCTCTTCGTCAAAAGGCTGCCGGATGCCATCTTGCTTAACCACCCGGGGCATAACCAGCTCGGCTGACTCAAACGTAGTGAAGCGCTCATGACAGGAGAGACACTCTCTGCGGCGACGCACCTGATCGCCTTCGGTCACCAGACGCGAGTCAATAACCTTGGTATCTGCTTCACCACAGAAAGGACAATGCATAGTCAGGAACTCCGAAGAGGACGCTTAGCCGTATACCGGGAAACGCGCGCACAGGGTTTTAACCTGCCCGCGAACGCGGTTGCTGACGGCTTCGTCGTCCAGATTATCAAGGATATCGCAGATCCATCCTGCCAACTCACGGCATTCGGCCTCACCAAAACCACGGGTGGTGATGGCGGGCGTGCCGAGACGCAGGCCAGAGGTTACGAACGGCGAGCGCGGGTCGTTGGGAACCGCATTCTTGTTCACTGTAATGTGCGCACGGCCCAGAGCAGCATCGGCATCTTTACCCGTGATGTCCTGCTTGATCAGGCTCACCAGGAACAGATGATTCTTGGTGCCGCCGGAAACCACATCGTAGCCGCGATCAACAAAGACGTTCGCCATGGCAGAAGCGTTCTTGATCACCTGCTTCTGGTAAGTCTTGAATTCGTCGCTCATGGCTTCTTTGAAGCAGATCGCTTTGGCTGCAATCACGTGCATCAGCGGGCCGCCCTGGCCGCCCGGGAAGACCGCAGAGTTAAGCTTCTTGTGCAGCGCTTCATCGTCGCAGGCGAGAATCAGGCCACCACGGGGGCCACGCAGTGTTTTATGCGTGGTGGTCGTTACCACGTGCGCGTGGGGCATCGGATCGGGATACACACCAGCGGCAACCAAGCCTGCCACGTGGGCCATGTCTACAAACAGGTAGGCATCAACCTTGTCTGCAATGGCGCGGAAACGGGCAAAATCCAGTTCCTGGGAATAGGCAGAAAAACCGGCAATGATCATCTTCGGCTTGTGCTCAACCGCCAGGGCCTCCAACTCATCGTAATCAATGAGGCCGGTATCGGTGTTAATGCCGTACTGTACGGCGTTGTATATCTTGCCGGAAAAGTTCACGCTGGCACCGTGGGTCAGATGGCCACCGTGGGCCAGACTCATTCCCAGGATCGTATCACCTGGCTCTACCAGCGCCATAAAGACGGCTGAGTTAGCTTGGGAGCCAGAGTGCGGTTGTACGTTGGCGTAGGCGGCACCGAACAGCTCTTTGGCACGATCAATAGCCAATTGCTCAGCGATATCGACAAACTCACAGCCACCGTAGTAACGCTTGCCGGGATAGCCCTCAGCGTACTTATTGGTAAGGTCGCTGCCCTGAGCTTGCATGACCCGTGGGCTGGTGTAGTTCTCAGATGCAATCAGCTCAATATGAGCCTCCTGACGCTTGCTTTCCGCCTGCATGGCGTTCCAGAGTTCGTCGTCGAAACCGGCGATTTTCATATCACGATTAAACATCGGTGCGCTGCCCCTCTTTGCTTGGCTGGCCCGGGGTGTCTTGGAAATAGCCCCCGGAATCCCTTAAAATTCGGGCCGCTATTCTAGCGCATTACCGGGTTGAAAATCACCCTTTATGCGGTTCGCAGATACCGCCATACCAATATCGACCGTTTTCCTGAAATTGCTATAGCTCCCGGGTTTAGATACCTTACAAACCCGGTCAAATCTCGTTTTCAAAGAGGGTAATGCCTTTATGGCCCAGTACGTATATACCATGAACCGCGTGGGCAAGGTGGTTCCGCCCAAACGTGAAATTCTCAAGGATATTTCCCTGAGCTTCTTCCCGGGTGCCAAAATTGGCGTACTCGGCCTTAACGGTTCGGGTAAATCCACGCTTTTACGCATTATGGCGGGTGTGGATCAGGATTACATCGGCGAAGCCCGCCCCCAACCGGGCATCAATGTCGGCTACCTGCCCCAGGAACCGGAGCTGGACGACAGCAAAACCGTGAAGGAAATTGTTGACGAATCGGTAGCCGACGTCCACAACGCCCTGGCCGAGCTGGATCAGGTTTACGCCGACTACGCTGAGCCGGATGCGGATTTCGACGCGCTGGCCAAAAAACAGGGAAAGCTGGAAGCCCTGATCCAGGCAACGGACGGCCACGACATTGAGCGTAAAATGGAAGTTGCCGCTGACGCCCTGCGCCTGCCTGCCTGGGACCAGCCGGTAAAGAACCTCTCCGGTGGTGAACGCCGCAGGGTAGCCTTGTGCCGCCTGCTGCTCTCCGGCCCCGACATGCTGCTGCTGGACGAACCAACCAACCATCTGGATGCAGAATCCGTCGCTTGGCTGGAACGTTTCCTGCACGATTACGACGGCACCGTGGTTGCCATCACTCACGACCGCTACTTTCTCGATAACGTAGCAGGCTGGATTCTGGAACTGGACCGCGGCCAAGGCATCCCGTTTGAAGGCAACTACAGTCAGTGGCTGGAAAACAAAGACCAGCGCCTGGGCACCGAAGCCAAACAGGAAGCCTCGCGCCAGAAAGCCATTAAACAGGAACTGGAATGGGTGCGTAGCAACGCCAAAGGCCGGCAATCCAAGAGCAAATCCCGCCTTGCCCGCTTCGAAGAAATGAGCTCGCAGGACTTCCAGAAGCGTAACGAAACCAACGAAATCTATATCCCGCCCGGTCCCCGCCTTGGCGACAAGGTCATCGAAGTGGAAGGTATCAGCAAAGCTTTTGGTGACCATCTGCTTTATGAAGATGTTTCCTTCTCCGTACCACCGGGCGCCATCGTGGGCATCATCGGCGGTAACGGCGCAGGTAAATCCACCCTCTTCCGCATGATCGTCGGCGACGACAAGCCCAACTCCGGCACCATCACCGTGGGCGAAACGGTCAAGCTGGCCCATGTGGATCAGAGCCGCGACCTGGACGGATCAAAAACCGTCTGGGAACTGCTCAGTGAAGGCCAGGACATCATTAAAGTCGGCAACTACGAAACCCCGTCGAGGGCTTACGCAGGCCGCTTTAACTTTAAAGGCGCAGACCAGCAAAAGCGCGTAGGCGACCTGTCTGGTGGTGAGCGAAACCGCCTGCACTTGGCAGCACTGCTGAAAGAAGGCGGCAACGTACTGCTGCTGGACGAACCTACCAACGATCTGGACGTTGAAACCCTGCGTGCCCTGGAAGAAGCTCTGCTGAACTTCCCGGGCTCTGCCATGGTTATCTCGCACGACCGCTGGTTTCTTGACCGCGTAGCCACGCACATTCTGGCGTTTGAGGATGATGACGAAGTGGTGTACTTCGAGGGTAACTTCAGCGAATACGATGAAGACCACAAAAAACGCAAAGGGGATTCCGCCATGGTGCCCCGACGCATGAAGTACAAGAAGCTGGCCTGATGGCAAAAGCCAAAACCGCGTATGTCTGCACCGAGTGCGGTGCAGATTATTCCAGATGGCAGGGCCAGTGCACTGCCTGCCAGACTTGGAACACCATCAGCGAAGTCCGCGGCGTCAGCAGTAATGCAAAAGGTGCTCGGGGTGTCCGTTTTGAAGGTTTTGCGGGCAGCCTGTCGACAGTGCAAAGTCTGAACGACGTAAGCCTCTCCGAACAGGAACGTATCAGCACTGGCATGCAGGAGTTCGACCGGGTTCTTGGCGGCGGGCTTGTGGAAGGTTCCGCCGTGCTTATGGGTGGTCATCCAGGTGCCGGCAAGAGCACCCTGCTGCTTCAGGCCGTCTGCCATCTGGCCGCCAGCGTTCCCGCGCTTTACGTTACCGGTGAGGAATCCTTGCAGCAGGTCGCCATGCGCGCCAAACGCCTGGGCCTGCCTACCAAAGATTTGAAAATGCTTTCTGAAACCAGCGCTGAGCGGGTCCTGCAGGTTGCAGAATCGGAAAAGCCACGAATTCTGGTGGTGGACAGTATTCAGGTGATGCACATGGCGGATATTGAATCCGCTCCCGGCTCGGTTTCTCAGGTTCGCGAAAGCGCGGCGTTGCTGACCCGTTTCGCGAAGCAGACCGGCACTATTCTGTTTTTGGTAGGCCACGTCACCAAAGATGGCAGCCTTGCCGGCCCGAAGGTGCTGGAGCATATGATTGACTGCTCTATTCTTCTGGAAGGCTCCAGTGATAGCCGTTATCGCACTCTTCGCGGCATCAAGAACCGCTTTGGCGCGGTGAATGAACTGGGCGTTTTTGCCATGCTGGAGCAGGGCCTGAAGGAAGTTAAAAACCCCAGTGCAATCTTCCTTAACCGCGGCGAAGAAGCGGCTCCGGGCAGTGTGGTGATGGTGGTATGGGAAGGCACCCGGCCCATGCTGGTGGAAATTCAGGCGCTGGTGGATATGGCCCAGGGCGGATACCCGCGGCGAGTGGCGGTTGGTCTGGATCAGAACCGGCTGGCGATGCTGCTGGCCGTGTTGCACCGTCACGGCGGTTTGCATGTGTCGGATCAGGATGTGTTTGTGAACGTTGTGGGTGGCGTGAAGGTTAATGAGACCAGCGCTGATTTGGCGTTGTTGGCTGCGGTCGTTTCTTCGTTCCGTGATCGCGCGCTGCCTCAGGATCTGGTGATTTTCGGGGAAGTCGGGTTGTCGGGGGAGATCCGGCCGGTGCCCAGTGGTCAGGAGCGAATTAACGAGGCCGCGAAGCATGGGTTTACTCGTGCGCTGGTCCCCAAAGCCAATGCGCCACGTAAGCCTATTGCGGGGATGAAGGTGATTCCGGTGACCAAACTTAGTGAAGCGATTACAGCGCTAGAGGAGCTTTAAGCCTGGGCATCAGACTGCCTGTTTTGGAGTTTACGGCAGGGATGATCTTTTACCGTCCCGGCTAGTCGATCAAACGTGCAAATTCTCGTTCAAGAAGCACCTGATCCCCAAGGTTCAACTCAACCAGGCGTTTCAGATGGGTCGCACTTTCAAGATCGATGTACTGGCATTTAAAACCAAGCCTGTGTGCCTCAACGTGCTTTAACTCGACCGCCATAACAATCCCGGCCTGTTGCCCATCAAGATGAACGATCACTTCACAAGGCTGGCTCAACGGAACATCCCACCCTTCCGGTCGTTTGACCAGAACACCTTTCAGGGAAATATCCAGCACCTCTGTTGTCCACACGCTTTCAAGGGCGTGCAGTTCGCAAGGGGCGTCGAAGCTTATGCGATGGAACTTCCGTTTTTCTGAGGCTTTGGCGGGCAAGGGGCTGCTCCTTTATTGCTGATGGTACTCGGGGCTCAACTCAACAACAGCCTCGATGAACGCTTTGGCGTGCTCGGGATCAACATCCGGAGTAATGCCGTGACCAAGGTTAAAAATATGACCTGGGCCGGAGCCGTAGCGACGCAGGATGTCACCCACTTCCTCACGAATACGGGCCGGTGGAGCATAAAGCATAGTTGGGTCCATATTGCCCTGCAAGGCAACACGATCACCCACACGGGCGCGGGCATTGCCGATATCCGTGGTCCAGTCCAGGCCAACGGCATCAGCGCCTGAATCTGCGATGGACTCAAGCCACTGGCCGCCGTTTTTGGTGAACAGGATCACCGGAACATGGCGCCCGTCGTTCTCGTGGATCAGGTTATCAACAATCTTCTTCATGTAGCGAAGAGAAAACTCTTCATACGCCCAGCTACTCAGTACGCCACCCCAGGTATCAAAAATCTGAATCGCCTGGGCGCCTGCCTTGATCTGGCCGTTGAGGTAATCGATTACCGCGTCAGCAAGGTGATCCAGCAGTTGATGCATCACCTCCGGCTGGCTATACATAAGTTTTTTAGCCTCGCGGAAATCCTTGGAGGAACCGCCTTCAACCATATAGGTTGCCAGTGTCCAAGGGCTACCGGAGAAGCCGATCAGGGGAACGCTGCCATTGAGCGCGCTCCGGATGGTCGAAACGGCGTTCATCACATAATCGAGGTCGACTTCTGCCTTGATGTTCGGCAGCGCGTCAACATCCGCCTTGGTGCGAATCGTGTGCTTGAACTTGGGGCCTTCACCGGTTTCAAAATAAAGCCCGAGACCCAGAGCATCCGGAATGGTGAGTATATCCGAGAACAGAATCGCGGCATCCAGCGGGAAACGCTCAAGCGGCTGGAGGGTTACCTCACACGCCAGAGGCGTGTTCTTGCACAAGCTGAGGAAGTCTCCCGCTTTCTCCCGGGTAGCGCGATACTCGGGCAGATAACGGCCGGCCTGGCGCATCATCCATACCGGGGTACGATCAACAGGCTGGCGCATAAGGGCGCGCAGGAAGCGGTCATTCTTCAACTCGGTCATAGGGATTCCAACGTTGTCTCTTTCAGATGGTCTTAATGGAACGGGAGCAATGATACCCCGTTTGCCATAATAAAAAAGGCCGGCTTACCCTTAGTAAGCCGGCCCGGTGATCCGGATCAAACGGTTTGTCAGATATCCAGATAGTCCATGATGCCCTCAGCCGCCTGACGGCCTTCCCAGATCGCGGTAACAACAAGATCCGAGCCCCGAACCATATCGCCGCCCGCAAAGATCTTCGGATTACTGGTCTGGAAGGCGTACTCTGCCGCTTCCGGGGCGGTTACCCGACCAGAATCGTCGGTGTTGATCGCAAACTCGTCAAACCAGTCGGCGGGGCTCGGGCGAAAGCCGAAGGCGACCAGTACCGCATCGGCTGGTATAACTTCCTCGCTCCCGGGAACCACCTCGGGCCGGCGGCGGCCGTTTTCATCCGGCTCACCAAGCTCCGTTGATACCACCTTCACACCTTCAACCTGATCCTCACCGATGATGGCAATCGGCTGTCGATTGAACAGGAACGCCACACCCTCTTCCTTGGCATTGGTCACCTCGCGGCGAGAGCCCGGCATGTTGGCCTGGTCGCGGCGATAGGCGCAGGTCACGCTTTCTGCCTGCTGGCGAATAGAGGTGCGATTGCAGTCCATGGCGGTGTCACCACCACCCAGCACCACTACGCGCTTGCCCTTCATATCAATAAAACCTTCCCCGTCTTTTTCAAAACCAAGACGACGATTCACGTTGGACACCAGGAACGGCAGAGCGTCGTAAACCCCCGGCAGATTCTCGCCGGGGAAGCCTCCCTTCATGTAGGTGTAGGTTCCCATACCCATAAACACCGCATCGTACTCTTCAAGCATGTCCTGCAACTGAACGTCTTTACCCACCTCAGTGGACAAACGGAACTCCACGCCCATTTCCTCAAACACCTGGCGCCGCCGTGTCATCACGGACTTTTCCAGCTTGAATTCGGGAATGCCGAATGTCAGCAGGCCGCCGATTTCCGGGTAGATATCAAACACCACTGGCTTTACGCCGTTGCGAACCAGCACATCGGCGCAACCAAGGCCCGCTGGGCCCGCGCCGATCACCGCCACTTTCTTGTCCGTCCATTTGACCGCTGACATGTCCGGTTTCCAGCCCAGGGCGAAGGCCGTATCGGTGATGTACTTTTCAACCGAACCGATGGTAACGGCACCAAAGCCGTCATTGAGGGTACAGGCCCCCTCACACAAGCGATCCTGCGGGCAAACCCGGCCACACACTTCAGGCAGTGAGTTGGTCTGGTGACACAACTCGACGGCTTTCATGATGTTGCCTTCGGAAACCAGCTTCAACCAGTTGGGGATGTAGTTGTGTACCGGGCACTTCCATTCACAATAAGGGTTACCGCATTCCAGGCAGCGGTGGGATTGGGATGATGCGTTTTCAGCTGTATACGGCCGATAGATTTCGCCAAACTCTTTTTTGCGCTTCTTCGCGGGGACTTTCTTCGGATCTACCCGCCCTACTTCCACAAACTGAAAATCGTTACTAAGTCGTTCTTTCATGTTGGCGCTCTCATCAGCTCAATATCGACAAGGGCTGCTCGTACCGGCAACCCTGAACCCTCGCAAGTAATCAGACTCAACGCTCTGACCTTATTCAGGGCGAGCACGGGTACTTGCCAGCAGGCTGCGCAAATTGGCAGCTTTGGGTTTCACCAGCCAGAAGCGGCCGATGTAGTCGTCGAAATCTTCAAGAATATTCTCAGCCCAGGCGCTGCCGGTTTCCGAGATATGCTCTCGAATCACGCTGCGCAAATGGTTGCGGTAAGCTTCCATTTCTTCGCGGGAAATACGCTGGATTTCCACCAGTTCATGGTTGTATTTGTCTACAAAGGTGTTGTCCATATCCAGCACATAGGCAAATCCTCCGGTCATACCGGCTCCAAAGTTAGCTCCGGTAATGCCTAACACGGTCACCAGTCCGCCGGTCATGTATTCACAACAGTGATCTCCAGCGCCCTCAATTACGGTATGCGCTCCGGAGTTGCGAACGGCAAAGCGCTCGCCGGCCGTACCTGCTGCAAACAGCTTACCGCCGGTTGCCCCGTACAGGCAGGTGTTACCTATAATGGCGGTTTCCTGGGTGCTAAAGGTACTGTTGCGTGGCGGCTTGATAACAAGCTTGCCGCCGGTCATTCCCTTGCCCACATAATCGTTGGCATCGCCCTCAAGAATCAGGTTCAGCCCACCGACGTTCCAGACACCAAAGCTCTGGCCGGCAGTACCCACAAGATCCAGGGTAATTGGCGCCTCGGCCATGCCCTGGTTTCCGTGCTTTGCAGCAATCTCACCAGAAAGACGGGCACCGATTGAGCGATCACAGTTGGTCACCCGGTAGCTCCATGCGCCCCCGGTTTTACCTTCAATCGCAGGCGCGATTGCCTTGAGCATTTCTTCAGCCAGCACGCCCTGATCAAACGGCACATTGCGTTCAACCTGGCAGGTCTGCGGCTTGTCTGCAGGAATATAATCGTTGGATAGCAGCCGCGTCAGGTCCAGTTTTTTCTGGCGCTCGGTGTCACCGGGCAGGCGAACGAGAAGATCGACACGCCCGACGAGCTCTTCCAGGCTACGAACCCCCAGCTTAGCCATCCATTCACGGGTTTCTTCCGCCACAAAACGGAAGAAGTTCATGGCCATTTCCACCGTGCCTTTGAAGTGCTCTTCGCGGAGGTATTCGTTCTGGGTGGCAATGCCGGTCGCACAGTTATTCAGGTGGCAAATGCGCAGATATTTACAGCCCAGCGCCACCATGGGGGTGGTGCCAAAACCAAAACTCTCGGCTCCAAGAATGGCGGCCTTAACCACATCCAGACCGGTTTTGATGCCACCATCCGTTTGCAGGCGGATTTTTCCACGCAAGTCATTGGCACGCAAAGCCTGCTGGGTTTCGGCTAATCCGAGCTCCCAGGGCGAGCCTGCGTAGCGAATAGATGCCAGCGGGCTTGCCGCCGTGCCCCCATCGTAGCCGGAGACTGTAATCAGATCGGCATACGCCTTTGCCACACCCGCCGCAATCGTTCCAACGCCGGGCTCAGAGACCAGCTTTACCGAGACCAGGGCTTGCGGGTTGACCTGTTTGAGATCAAAGATCAGCTGCGCCAGATCTTCAATCGAGTAGATATCGTGGTGTGGCGGCGGCGAAATCAGGGTTACCCCTGGCACCGAGTAGCGCAAGCGCGCGATCAGTTCATTGACCTTGCCGCCAGGTAACTGGCCTCCTTCACCCGGCTTGGCGCCCTGGGCAACCTTGATTTGCATGACGTCGGCACTGCGCAGGTATTCCGCGGTCACACCAAAGCGACCGGAGGCGACCTGTTTGATCTTCGATCGCTTTTCGGTGCCATAACGAGCCGGGTCTTCACCGCCCTCTCCTGAATTGGAGCGTCCGCCAAGCGTGTTCATCGCCACCGCCAGCGCTTCATGAGCTTCCGGCGACAGCGCGCCAAGAGACATGGCCGCAGAATCGAACCGGGTAAAGATTTGCTCGACCGGCTCAACCTCGGAAATCCCAACAGCCTCAATACCCTCACGGAAACCGAGCAAATCCCTCAGCGTGGCCACCGGGCGCTCATTTACCAGCGCCGCGTATTCTTTGTAATAACCGTAATCACCTGTGGTCACGGCCTCCTGCAGCTTACCCACCACATCGGGATTAAAAGCATGGTATTCCTGACCATGGATGTATTTCAGCAGGCCGCCCGGAGAAATCGGCTTGCGTGGCTTCCAGGCAATGGTCGCAAGTTGCTCCTGATCCTCCTGAAAATCAAAAAAACCTGCACCCTGAATGCGACACGGCACACCCTTGAAGCACAGGTTGGCAACATCATCCGCAAGGCCAATGGCTTCAAAGAGCTGGGCCCCACGATAGGAGGCAATCGTAGAGATCCCCATCTTCGACAGGATCTTCAGCAGCCCCTTGTTGATACCTTTGCGGTAATTGTTTTTCGCTTCGATAGGATCCATCAGCAATTCGCCGGTGCGGATAAGATCGTTCAGCACCTGATAGGCCAGGTACGGATAGACCGCAGTCGCTCCAAAGCCGAACAGCACAGCAAAATGGTGAGGATCCCGGGCCCAGCCTGTCTCCACGACGATGTTGGAATCACAGCGCAAACCGTTTGCCACCAGATGATGGTGAACCGCGCCGGTCGCCATCAGAGAGCTCACCGGCAACTCGCCCTGCTTAAGGTCCTTGTCAGAGAGAATTAGCAGCACTTTACCGCTACGAACAGCCTGCTCGGCCTCATCACAAACTCGACGAATGGCCTGCTCAAGCCCCTGCTCCGGAAGATAGCTCATGGAAATCCGGGCTACCGTAAACCCCGGGCGGTCGTTATTGGCAATCCGAAGGAATTTCGCCGGCGACAGAACCGGTGTGGTCAGGATGATTCTGTCAGCGTGCCCTGCGGTTTCCTCGAATACGTTGCGCTCAGCGCCCAGGCAGGTTTCCAGCGACATTACGATCGCCTCCCGCAAGGGATCAATCGCTGGGTTGGTTACCTGGGCAAACTTCTGGCGAAAATAATCTGCAACATGGCGCACCTTGCTAGACAGCACAGCCATGGGTGTGTCGTCCCCCATGGAGCCGACAGCCTCTTGAGCATTTTCCGCCAGTGGGCGCAGGATCTGGTCACGCTCCTCGTAGGACACCATAAACATCTTCTGGTGTACCAACAGTTCATCCGCACCCATCAACCGGAAGTCTGGAGTACTCTGATTCAACGTTGTTTCCACTCGCAGCGCATTTTCACGCAGCCAACGCTTGTAAGGTTTTGCCGTCTTGAGCCGCTGATCGATGTCCCGAGTGTGCAGAACTTCACCGGATTCAGTATCAATAACCAACATCTGCCCGGGCCCAACCCGGCCTTTTGCGACCACGTCCGTTGGCTGATAGCTGTAGGTGCCAATCTCCGAGGCGAGGGTAATGAAATCATCCTTGGTAACCACCCAGCGCGCAGGCCGCAGGCCGTTGCGATCCAGCATGCAGACTGCGTAACGGCCGTCTGACATAACCAGGCCGGCAGGGCCATCCCAAGGCTCCATATGCATGGAATTGTATTCATAGAATGCCCGGAGTTCAGAATCCATGGTGTCGACATTCTGCCAGGCCGGCGGAATCATCATCCGCGCAGCGCGGAACAGATCCACACCACCTGCCAGAAGGATTTCCAGCATATTGTCCATGCTTGAGGAGTCAGAGCCGGCGAGGTTGACCAGAGGCTGAAGGGTTTGCATATCCGGCAAATCCGGAGAGCTGAACTTCGCAGCCCGGGCAATAGCCCAGTTGCGGTTGCCATCAATGGTGTTGATTTCGCCGTTATGCGCCAGGTAACGGAACGGCTGAGCCAGCGGCCAGCGGGGCATGGTGTTGGTTGAGAAGCGCTGGTGGAACACGCAAATGGCAGTGGCGAAATCAGGATCGCCCAGATCCCTGTAAAAGTTCGCCAGATCCGCCGGCATCATCAGGCCTTTGTAGGCGAGTGTGCGGTGGGAGAGACTGCAGACATAGAACTCAGGGTCCTCTGCCATATCACGCTCGGCATGGCGACGCCCAATGAACAGGCTGATGGCGAATTCCTGTTCCGACTTGGCCGCGGGTGTTACAAACACCTGCTCTATCCGTGGCATGCTGTCCAGAGCCATTGGCCCCAGACAGCTGTCATCAACCGGTACTTCCCGCCAGCCCATGATTTCCAGCCCTTGGTCGACCAGTCGCTTTTCAAGGGCGGTACGACCGCTGGCTGCTTTGCCTGGCTCCGGGTTGAGGAAAACCTGGCCCACCGCAAACAGCCCGCCGAGCTCTTTGCCAAACGCCGCTTTTGCAGCTTTCTTCAGGAAGGCATCAGGGCTTTGAATAAGCAGGCCGCAACCATCACCGGTTTTACCGTCTGCGGCGATACCACCTCGATGAGTCATGCACGTGAGTGACTCAATGGCAGTCTGTAGCAACTTATGGCTGGCCTCGCCTTTCATGTGGGCGATCAGTCCAAACCCGCAGTTGTCTTTGAATTCGTCGGGATGATACAAACCTGAATTCATAAGCGCTCTCTCGATGTAAATGCTTTTTTATCAGCGACTTATGCACCATTATAGTGCAATAAGCCCGCCAACATTTAAAAAATGGGGAGGCTATTCTACACACGTATAAATACGCACTCAAACAGATTTGACACTAAATCTTTGAAATGGTTGCACTGAGGTAGGGGTTTGCTCAATACGAAACAGGAAGTTACCTCGCATTTAAGATCCGATCACAAGTCCTTGGTTGTCCGCACCCAAGGAACGCCCAAAATCAGTGCATCAGGGAGCCGGGATACTGCCTTTTGAGCTTCTGCCTTCGAAGAATAGCTCCCATAGAGCACCATAAACCAGGGCTCGCTCTTGCGCGCTCCAACCGTGTAGACCATTTCAAGGTCAGGATAGCGAGCAATAACGCTCAACGCCGTTTGCTCCAGATTTCCGGCTACCAGTTGAATAGTCCAAGCTTTGCTGCGGTTGCGCAGTTGTTCAATATCGACGTATCTGCTGGCATTTTTTGGGACAAAGTCAGGCTCAGAAACAGACTCAGAAACAGACTCAGAAACAGACTCAGAAACAGACTCAGAAACAGACTCAGAAACAGACTCAGAAACAGACTCAGAAACAGACTCAGAAACAGACTCAGAAACAGACTCAGAAACAGGCTCCGGCGGGGGCGCAGGTTCTGTCAATGGCTGGGGTGCTTCATCTGGCGATTCGGCTTCCGGTGTATCCGGGCCAATGGTAATACTCTTGCGTACCCTGTCAGGTTCGGGAACGCTCTCCTGCTCCAGAGCTACTGTCTCGTTATACTGCTGGGATACAAACCACCACGAGCCTCCCAAAAGCAGGAGAGCCAATGCAGGCAGGCGGAGCTGCTTGAAATTAATACCTCTTGAGCGCTTCGGCTTCGAAGCATCGGAAACAATATCCAGCCAAATGCCCGGCGTGACTCTTTTCAGTCGGGAAAAGCTGCCCTGGCTGAGGTCATGTATTCTCGCAAGCCGGGCAGGGCTGAGGAGCTCATTCACCTTACCGCCTGCTTTGTGGACACGCGGCTCCAGGTAGGAAAACACTTCTTCCCTCGTAAGCGGACGCAAATGAACCTGGTGAATGGATACCGATGAATCCCCAAGGCCTAAAAGCGTGACAAGACGATCCTCACCGGCAAATACCGGAACCGCTGCCTTGGCACGATCAGCCGCCAGAAAACCGTCAAGGATAAGCCTGAGAAGCTCGGGGGATACACGATCAGCATCATCAATGAGCAACACCATTCGCTGCCCCTTAACGACCCTGCTTTCGGACCACCGGAAAAAACGATACACCGTTTCACGCGGATTATCATCCGGGTTGGCGCCTGAGCGGGCAACCTGCTTCAGATCTCTTGCCAGCGCGTTTGAACTTGTCATCGCGGCGGCGGGCAATCGGTGAAACCCGAGCCGTGAGGACTCACTGCGCACCAGCTCAGCTAGCAGCCTGCTTTTACCCGAACCCGGTGCGCCGGTGAGCAGCAGCGCCATATCACCAAACCCACAAAGATGGCGAAGCGCTTCCAGGGCATGATGACGCATGCCCTCCGGAAAGAACGGTGTCTCCATTTCCAGTGGGTTGTCTCTCAAACCGTATCGCTGCTGTAATCTGGGAAATAACCCCCCACCATCAAGGCTGTTGAAGCTGTCGTCGGTCACAAAGGATCCCTGTTGTTCAATGTTACAACCTCTGCTCAGTTTTCCTGCCGACAGAATGCCTTAAGCGTTGCCGCGAGATTTTCCAGAGATGCGTCAGCCGTAACGACTGCATCCCCAACAGAACGAAGCAATACCAGCCTCAGCCGGCCATCGATATTCTTCTTGTCAACGGCCATCAGGTTCATGAAATCGGCAGGCGTCATATCCGCTGGAGGCAACGCAGGCAGGCTGGCCCTGCTAACAATCCGCACGATGCGATCATAGTCAGCTTGGCTGATTGAACCTTCCCTCGCAGACAGGTCGGCGGCCATGATCATGCCAGTGCCCACCGCCTCCCCATGCAGCCAATTGCCATAACCGGCAAAGGTTTCGATGGCATGGCCAAATGTGTGGCCAAGATTCAGTGTGGCCCTGAGCCCGTTCTCGCGTTCATCCTGGGCAACAACATCCGCTTTGCAGGCGCACGAACGAAATATGGCTTCCGCCAGAGCTTTGTTATCGCAGGCTACCAACTGGTCGATTTCCTGCTCCAGCCAGTCGAGAAAGACCGTGTCACGGATCAATCCGTATTTAATGACTTCTGCAAGCCCGGCAGACACTTCTCTCGGTGGCAGAGACTGAAGCGTGTCGGTATCAATCAGTACCGCTTCAGGCTGATGAAAAGCCCCGATCATGTTCTTCCCCAGCGGATGGTTAATGCCTGTTTTTCCACCTACAGAGGAGTCTACCTGAGACAAAAGTGTGGTTGGCATCTGTATGAATGGCACGCCACGCTGGTAAGAAGCCGCAGCAAATCCTGTCATATCACCAACAACACCACCACCCAAGGCTACCAGCGTGGTTTTTCGGGTGTGCCGCTTCTCCAGCAAGGCATCAAAAATAAGAGTCAGCGTTTGCCAGTCTTTGTGCTTTTCACCATCCGGCAGCACAACTGTGTCCACGCTCTTGCCGGGGAAACAGGCTCTGGCCTGCTCCAGGTATAAAGGACCGACCACATCGTTGGTGACAATCATCACCTGAGAACCACCAACGTACCCGGAAAGATCATACTCACCCAGCATGCCTTCGCCGATCATAATGGGGTAACTACGCTCTCCCAGATCAACCGGAAGTTCGTGAAGCAGGTTATACATGGCTGCGACCTTCCTTTCGTACCTGTCTTTGTTGTCGCGGCGTTTTGGGATTCATCCGATTAACCAATTGGCGCACTACAAGCCGGGGGCTCTTGCGATCCGTATGCATAATAATATCGGCAAGTTCTGTGTATAGCGGATCTCTGACAGAAAACAGCCGGCGCAAAACGCCTTCGGGATCATCGTTCTGCAGCAGCGGTCGATTGCGATCCTTGCGAGTGCGCTCCACCTGTTGCTCTATCGACGTTCTCAGATAGATCACTACCGCATCTTTTTTCAGCACCTGATGATTTTCGGCACGCATAACTGCGCCTCCGCCGGTGGCCAGAACCGTCTCAGGCTCAGCAGATAACTCCCCAAGCATAGCTGTTTCACGCTGCCTGAACCCTTCCTCACCTTCAACATCGAATATCCAGGGAATATTTGCCCCACAACGCTCTTCAATGATTCGGTCAGAGTCAAGAAATCGGTACCCCAGTTCCCGGGCAAGCATTCGGCCAATCGTACTTTTACCGGCGCCCATGGGGCCAATCAGGACTATGCGTTTGGGCAAAGACATAACTTCCGCTCAATAGTGTTCAGGCGGGTGAGAATATCACAGGGCTGCAGATTGCATAAGCTTCAGCTTCGGCTTTGGCTTCAGGGGCGCCGGATCTCCAGACACAAAAAAGCCGCCGGTTTGTCGCGGCGGCTTTTTTTACCTGATTAAGTTACTGAATCAGGTCACTCTTGATGATCTTAGGTGTGATGAAGATCAAAAGCTCACTGCGCTCGTTGACCTTCTCTGTGCGCTTAAACAGGCGCCCGAGATAGGGAATATCTCCAAGGAAAGGCGTTTTAGTAGTTGTCGTGGAAACTTCAGACTGAAAAATACCACCCAAAACAACAGTTTCGCCGTTACCAACCAGCACCTGCGTTGTGACTTCGTTAGTATTGATAGATGGAATGCCACCTGTTACTTCTCCACGGGAGTCCTGATTAATCACCAGATCCATGATGATTTTATCGTCCGGTGTAATCTGCGGGGTCACTTCCAGAGACAGCACGGCCTCTTTGAATGAAACGGAAGTGGCACCGCTGGAAGAGGCTTCCTGATATGGAATCTCTTCACCTGACTTGATGGAAGCTGTCTGACGGTCTGCCGTTACCACACGGGGTTGAGATACAACCTCCGCCTGGCCGTCGGTTTCAAGTGCTGACAACTCGAGATCTACCAGAAAGTCTTTGCTACCCCAACCCAAGGCGAAAGATGAAGCACCATCACCACTCACACCAAGATCCACCGCAAGCGCGCCAGGGAAGGAAATGCCCCCCGTTCCACCACCAGCGGCATCACGTGCTTCTTCCACAGCTCCCTGTGAGCCGCCGACAGAAAATACGTTGTTCCCGCTTACATCGTAACCTGCACCACCCCAGCGCACACCGAGGTTTTTCGCCACGTTTGTCTGCGCACGCACAATGCGGGCTTCGATGGATACCTGGCGAACAGGTACGTCCCAGGTAGACACGAGGCGACGAATTTCTTCCAGCTTACCGGTTGACTCACGGACGCTGATCGTATTGGTTCGCACATCAGAAGACACGAAACCGCGATCAGAAATCAGCTCCTTGTCTGCCTTGACCAGAGCAACGATATCACCGGCTTTGGCATAATTAACCTGAATAATATCCAACCGAACCGGTGCCAGCTCTGCAATCTGTTTCGTAGTTTCAAGCTCGAGCTTCTCTCGGGCAGCGATTTCATCGGCAGGCGCTACCAGCAAAACATTGCCGATCTGGCGCTTATCCAACCCTTTGGTTTTCAGAATAAGGTCCAGAGCCTGATCCCAAGGCACGTTCTGCAGACGCAGAGTGATGCTGCCAGCTACCGTGTCACTCGCCACCAGGTTCAGGCCGGTGAAATCGGCAATAAGCTGCAGTACCGAGCGAACCTCAATGTCCTGAAAGTTCAGAGAGAGTTTTTCGCCTGTGTACGGGAATTTGTCCTCACGACGGGATTCGGCCTCTTCTTCAGTGAGCTTTTCTACACTGACCGTGAACTGGCTGCCGGACTGATACGCAATATAGTCATAATTGCCTTCCGGACGAATCTCGATCACCGCATTTCCATCTTCAACGAACGTATCAATACGGCTGACGGGTGTTGCGAAGTCAGTTACATCGAGACGGCGGCGCAGATTTGCGGGTACAGCGATTCCATCCATGGTAAGGCGAATTTTTCCGCCAAGTTCAGACAGATCAACTTGGGTGCCAGAGCTACCGAGATCGATAATAACACGCCCTTCACCGTCCTTGCCGCGACGGAAATCAACGCCTGCAAGCGTGTCCGAGGATGCTGCAGGCTTCGCAGACGCAGAGTTCGCCGATGTGCCGGCCGTTGTTACCGAGCCTCCGCTGGGCTCCCCTCCAATGGTCATCACCAAAGTATTGTTATTACGAACCGTATCATACGGTGCCAGCTCGACCAGATTGAAGATCAGGCGCGTACGATCCTTCGTTTCGACCACTGTCATGCTCTGGGCATTACCAGACCCCAGAGGAATACTACGGCTATTAAGGCCGCTGGTCGTGTCGCGCAGATCCACTGCGATGCGCGCCGGGCGCTCAATAGTGTAGCCCGATGGCTCAGGTGGCTGACCATCAAATTTAAGTGTCACTTCCAGGCGTTCTCCCGGTAGCGACGAAAACGACACGTCTTCCAACGTGACCGCACTGGCCAGGCTGGATAACAACCCAAAAGTAATCACGCTGACGTATACATTGAGTTTTCTGAACATCGCTAGCCTCGACCCCGAACTTTTTTGTATATGCATTTTTCTTTCGATTCTCATCTAGCCGCTCCTTAGCCTGCGTCTTCGTCGAGGGTCAGTGAGCGAGGACGCTCTACCCAACCACCCCGGCCATTGGGAACGATTTCGATAAGCTCGATCCGGGTTTCACTGACGCCAATAATACGGCCGTAGCTCTGCCCCATGAAATTCCCGGTACGAACCCGGTGAATACCACCCGCATTATCCCGAATAAGTGCAAAGAGGCCGCCCGACGCACCTTGAAGCGTACCCACCATCCCGAGATCCTTGAGATCAAAATTCTCAAGCACTTCGTTTGGCCGATCCAGATTTGGCTCAACATCGCTGACCGGCTTTTCATCGACCATGGTCAGTTGAACATCCAGTGGCGGCTCAAATGGCGCGCGCCGATCCGCCGCAGAATAGCTGAACGCCTCGTAAGCGTTGAATTCCGGCAATGGCTCGACATGTCCTCGAGGCTTTGCTCGGGTGTCTGCCATAAACTTGTCCAGATCGGAAAAGCCGCTGCTCTGGGAGCACGCCGTCAGGAGTGATACCAGACAGACACCCAGCCAGGCCTTTCCCGCATGCTTTGCTGCCATGCTCATTCTCCAGCCCGGTAGCGGTATGTACGAGCAACAACCTGCATATCAAGTTGCTCATTGTCTCCGCCAGTTGGTTTAATGGTTAAGTCATGCAGAGTTACAATCCGCGGAAGGCTTGCAACACTGCTCACAAAGGATGCCAGCTCGTGATAGGAACCTGAAACACGAATATTGATCGGCAATTCAGAGTAGAAATCGCGTTTCTGCTCGGATTGGAGCTTTACCTCCTTAAGTGCCAGACCACTACCCAGAGCTGTATTGGTAATGTCCTCCAGCAGCCCAGGCACTTCCGTCTCGCTTGGAAGCTGTCGCACAAGCGCGCCAAAGGTTTCTTCCATTTCGACCATCTGCGCTTTGAAAACTTCCAGGTTGGCTACCTGATAGGCTTTCTCTTCGTACTTTTTGCGCAGATCCTGTTCAGTTTTCTCAACCCGGTCGAGCTGCACATACTGATCCTTGATAAAGAACCAGTAACCGCCGCCCATAATCAAGCCGAAAATAATCAGGACAACAATGGCTTTGATGGGTGCCGGCCAGATACCCGCGTCGTTTATATCAAGATCATTGATATCAAATTCATTGAGGCTTTTCAGAGAGTTTGCGAGGCTCATTACTTATCCTCCCCTTCGAGCTCGGGTGTTTTTTGTTTTACAGTCATAGTGAACTGGCTGTAACCCGCACGCCGGCCGTCTGCCGATGATACATTGGAGAGGTTCGGACTTGTGAACCAATCGGATTCATCAAACTGCCGCATAAGCGTTGAGACACGGCTGTTCGATTCCGCCATACCCACGATGCTCACCTGATCGCCCGCTTTTTTCAGGTCTGTATAGAACAGACCGTCAGGCAGAGTGCGAACAAGCTCGTCGAAGGCGCGGACAATCACAGGACGCTTGCCCTGCAGATCCTGAATAACCTTCATGCGGGCAAGCAGCTCGTCACGCTTGCGCTTCAGGCTTTCGATTTCACGTATCTGCTCGTCCAGCTTTTTGGCGGCAGATTCGACGTAGGCATTCCTGGATTGCTGATACGCAATGCTGCTATCGAGGTCTGTGTTCCAGAGGAATGTAAGCCCACCCGCGATAATGGCGGCACCCACAACCATCACAATAAATTGTTTCTGTTTCTCTGCCCGAAGTTCTTCGCGCCAGGGCCTGAGGTTAATCTTTGCCATCAGTCGAAGCTCCTCATCGCCAGCCCACAGGCAATCATCAGCGAAGGAGCATCGTTACTCAGGGCAGATGCGTTAACCCGCGAACCGACCGCCATTTCCGCAAAGGGGTTCGCGACCAGTGTCGGCGTTCCTGTTTTCTCTTCCACCATTTCTGTGAGCCCCTGAATCGAAGCAGTACCTCCGGCGAGCACCACGTAGTCCACCGCATTGTACTGACTGGCTCCGAAAAAGAACTGAAGCGCGCGCGCAACCTGCTGAACAACAGCCTCCCGGAACGGTGTAAGCACTTCGGACTCATAATCATCGGGCAGGCCGCCCTGCTTCTTGGCAAGCCCTGCCTCTTCGACAGACAGGCCGTAGCGGCGCTGGATCTCTTCGGTAAGCTGCTTGCCACCGAAGATCTGTTCCCGGGTGTAAACCGTCTTGCCTTCTGCCAGAACGCTCAAAGTGGTCATGGTGGCACCAACATCAACGATTGCTACCACCAGGTCTTCACCCTGGGAGTCCAGCTGGGACTCAATCAGAGCGTAGGCACGCTCAAGGGCATAAGCTTCGACATCCACAATCTTCGTAATAAGTGATGCAATTTGGAGCGCATCTTCACGGATGTCCACGTTCTCTTTACGGCACGCTGCGAGGAGCACATCCACCTGATCCGGATTGGTTTCCGAGGGGCCTTGCACCTCAAAATCGATCGCAACTTCGTCAAGGGGATACGGAATATACTGATCTGCCTCAAGGGTAATCTGGTCTTCCATTTCAAATTCGTTGAGACCTCCATCCATCTGGATGACCTTGGTAATGACCGCAGAGCCAGATACTGCCACCGCCACCTGCTTGATGCTGGTACGAGACTTGGAAGCCACCCGCTTGAGAACTTCACCAACGGCTTCTACATCCGTGATGTTCTTTTCGACGACAGCGTTGGCCGGCAAAGGCTCAACGGCGTAGCTCTCAACCTTGTAACGGTCGCCCTGCTTCGACAGCTCGAGGAGCTTGACGGAGCTTGAGCTCACATCCACGCCCAATACTGCACTGGATTTCTTTCCGAACAATCCGAACACGCGCTCACCCTATTACCTGGCTAAATGCACCCGGTTACATGTGTTATGTGTTTTTTATTTAAGAGAATTTCTTCAATATTCCGTTTACACTACCCGCTCTTCTTCAGCTGAGTACAATTGCAACGGTGAAGCGACTCATCCTTCCTAAAGCAATTTCTCAAATGATAGACCTATATCCAACAGTTGTCAGAAAAAAATGTCTCATTTGTTGCGTACTTCTCGCCTTTTTGCATGGTTATTTCTCACCGGACTGAGTGTCGCCGTTATCGTAGGCTCAGGCTTCTATCTTTACCTCCGTCCTGGCCTCCCCCCTGTCGAGCAGCTTCTGGATATAAAACTCCAGACGCCATTGCGGGTATATAGCAAAGACAACAGATTAATAGCAGAATTCGGTGAAAAGAGAAGGGCACCGATCACAATCGAACAGATCCCAACAATCCAGTTACAAGCCTTTATGGCAGCGGAAGACTCGCGATTTTACGAGCACTTCGGGGTCGACATCAGAGGCCTGGCGCGGGCTGCAATCGAGCTGATCTCTACCGGCTCGATCCAATCCGGCGGCAGCACCATCACAATGCAGGTTGCAAAAAATTACTTTTTGTCACGTGATCGGACGTTTATTCGCAAGTTCAATGAGATACTTCTGGCACTTCAAATAGAACGTGAGCTGGACAAAAACCGAATTTTTGAGCTGTACCTGAACAAAATTTATCTGGGGAACCGAGCCTACGGCATAGCCGCCGCCGCCCGCGTTTATTACAACAAACCGGTCAGCGAGCTTTCCCTGGCACAAATGGCCATGCTGGCAGGCCTACCAAAGGCTCCTTCCGCTTACAACCCGCTTGCCAACCCTCAGCGCGCACTGACTCGCAGAGACTGGATTCTTGGTCGGATGAGGGAGCTCGGCTTTATCAGCTCAGACGCTTACGAGCTAGCTATCAAGGCCCCAGTCACCGCCACCTACAATGCTACCGAGGCCGAGGTAGATGCCGACTACGTAGCTGAAATGGCCCGTGCCGAGATGGTCAGGCGCTTTGGCGAAGAAGCCTACACCGATGGGTACACCGTTACACTAACCGTTGGCAGCAAAGACCAGCAAATGGCCACGGATGCACTCAGAAGCGGTCTTGAAGCCTATGATCGCAGGCACGGATTTCGGGGTGCCATCGGCCAGCTCGACGCCGAAACCCTGGCCAGCGGAAACCTTTCCAGAATTATGCTCAACTACCCAAGAATCGAATCCCTGATGCCTGCCGTTGTTACGGCCGTCAGTGATGACAAAAATGAAGCACTCACTCATGTGCGAAGATTTGGCCCTGCTGTTATGTCATTCGAATCAATGCAATGGGCCAATCGCTATAAAACAGAAAACCTGACCGGCCCGAAGCCGGAGAAGCCCTCAGACGTTGTAAGCGTGGGAGACGTTGTTTACGTGCGCGTAGACGAGTTGCCGCAAGCGCCAATAGTGCCCGAAGGCGGCGAGCCTGAGGTGGGTGCATCCGGAATTGACCAGTCAGTCAGGGTTTCGCTCATGCAGGTGCCCAAAGCTGAAGGGGCACTGATCTCTCTTGAGGCAAAAACAGGCGCCATTGAAGCCCTCGCCGGCGGCTACAGCTTCGGGCAGAGCAAATACAATCGTGCCATTCAAGCCAGACGGCAACCGGGCTCCACCTTCAAACCGTTCCTGTATCTGGCGGCTCTGGAAAGCGGCATTACGCCCGCAACCATCTACAACGACGCCCCGATTGTGTTTGACGACTCGGAACTCGAGACCTCATGGCGCCCGCAGAACTCCTCTGGACAGTTCTCTGGCCCTACTACGCTTCGCGAAGCGTTATACAGCTCACGAAACCTGGTTTCCATCCGACTGCTCAGGGACGTCGGCATCCCCCAGACACTGGACTATCTCAAGCAGCTCAAGGTTCCCGCTGAGAACATGCCCAAAGATCTGTCCCTCTCTCTGGGCAGCGGCCAACTCTCGCCCATGGAGTTAGCCCGAGGGCTCGCTGTCATCGCCAACGGAGGCTACGACGTCGAGCCTTTCCTGATTCAGAGCATTACGGACGCTAACGGCGAAACAATATACCAGGCCCCGGAAGTCATCCTTTGTGACACGAACTGCGACACGACTGAAAATGCCCCAGCAAACCCTACGGGCGGAACTGACATCTCTCGGGCTATCACAGCAAAAGCTGCACCGGAAACGCGAGTCATGCGACGGCTCGCAGATGAGCGTTCTGTTTATATCCTGCACTCCATGCTTCGGGACGTGGTCAAACTCGGAACCGGGCGTCGTGCTCTGGCTCTCGGCCGAGATGACATCGCAGGCAAGACAGGTACAACCAACGAACAGCGGGATACCTGGTTCGCCGGCTTCAACCACAACCTTGCCACCACCGTATGGGTAGGCTTTGACCAGCCAGCCCCCTTGGGCCGCAGAGAGTTCGGCGCAAGCACTGCCCTGCCCATCTGGATGGACTATATGAGGGTAGCGCTGGACGGAATGCCCCCGACCTTTATGCCCAGGCCAAACGGTATCGTTAACATCCGCATCAACGCCGAAACTGGTGAGCGTGCAAGGCCCGGCGAGGAGGGTGTTTTCGAGATATTCAAGGAAGAGGATGCGCCCGCGCCACTGGCCGCGGATGATATGGGACCGGGTGGCACACGCGGAAACGGGGATGACCTCTCGCGCCAGATTTTCTAACCACAAAAAAACCGGCGGGATCACCGCCGGTTTTTTTGTGAGCTCATAACGTCATCGATCAGATGATGTCGGCCATGCTCTTTAGCGGATAGTGCGCAGGGTAACCTTTACGAGCAACACCTGAATCCACCGCTGCGCGGGCCACGGCCGCCGGAACAACTTCCAGAAGGCGAACATCCATGGGCTTGGGAATGATGTACTCTTTTCCAAACTCGAAGCTGTCAGCGCCGTAGGCTTCGCAGATTTCCTGCGGCACCGGCTCTTTGGCAAGCTTACGAATGGCATCTACCGCAGCCACTTTCATCTCTTCATTGATGCAGCTCGCGCGAACGTCGAGCGCACCACGGAAGATGAACGGAAAACCAAGAACATTGTTCACCTGGTTCGGGTAGTCTGAACGACCTGTAGCCATGATCAAATCGTCACGAACTGAGTGAGCTAGCGCCGGATCAATTTCCGGATCCGGATTGGAGCAGGCAAATACAATGGGATTCGGCGCCATCTTCTTGAGCTGCTCACCGTTCAGCAGGTCTGGACCTGACAGGCCGACAAACACATCAGCCCCTTCCATTGCATCGTCCAGAGTACGCTTGTCAGTATTATTGGCGAACATGGCCTTGTACTGATTGAGGTCATCGCGACCTGAGTGGATCACACCCTTGCGATCGACCATAAAGATGTTTTCAGAGCGAATGCCGCAACTGATCAACAACTTCATACAAGCGATTGCAGCAGCACCGGCGCCCAGGCAAACCACTTTCGCTTCTTCAATTTTCTTACCCTGCAGTTCAAGGGCGTTGATCATACCGGCCGCTGTAACAATCGCTGTACCGTGCTGATCATCGTGGAAGACGGGCACATTGCACTTTTCGATCAACGCGCGCTCAATTTCGAAACACTCTGGCGCCTTGATGTCTTCAAGGTTAATACCACCAAAGGTGTCAGCAATACGCTCAACGGTTTCAATGAACGCCTGCGGGCTTTCGGAGTTGACCTCGATATCGAACACGTCAATCCCGGCAAAGCGCTTAAACAGTACGCCTTTGCCTTCCATTACCGGCTTACTTGCCAGCGGGCCAAGGTTGCCCAGGCCAAGAATCGCAGTACCGTCGGAGATAACCGCTACAAGGTTGCCTTTGGCAGTGTACTTGTAGGCGTTCTCCGGGTCCTTCGCGATCTCGCGGACCGGTTCGGCAACCCCGGGGCTGTATGCCAGAGCTAGGTCACGGGCGGTCGCGGTCGGCTTGGTGATTTCAACACTAATCTTTCCAGGCCGCGGCTTGGCGTGATATTCAAGGGCTGCTTCTTTCAGATCTTGAGACATTGCCACTGTTCCGTTTGTAACGTTAGAAGGTAATAAGCCTCCAGACGGCAAGAGCCTATCTGAAGGAGCGCGTCATTATGGCTCGCTCGCCCCAAAACGACAAGGGCACTTCGAACAAAATATGACCAGTCAATACGGCCAATTGCGTACAATCAAAAACAAAGCGGTTATTTTTTATTCACCACAAAAAAAGCGCCCTCAGGCGCTTTTTTTCAACTCTGCAAGAGTATCAGTCTTTTTTACCTGCGATACGACCACCAAAACGCTTCTGGAACTTGTCGATACGCCCGCCAGTGTCCATAACTTTCTGCTTGCCAGTATAAAACGGGTGACACTGTGAACAAACATCCAGCTGCAGATCATGACCAATAGTAGAACGGGTATGGATCACGTTACCGCAAGAGCAAGTTGCAGTGATTTCTTCGTACTTGGGGTGGATACCTTCTTTCATGGAGAACCTCTTTGGGTCATGCCGCTACCTGATCACGGGGCAATCGTTATAGCCCTGGTGCCAGGCACCGCATGTTTGAATCAATGGAGAAGACCGGGCACAATCCATGCCCTGCCGGAAACAGACCGCGAATCTTACTTGCAATTATCCTGGCAGGCAAGCCTTACCATAAGGAGCACTCAGTGCCACCCACCGCACGAATTGCACTGAACCGTCCACTCAGGAGGCTATTCGATTATACCATTCCGTCTGGGCTCACTTTAAAGCCGGGCCAGCGCGTGAGAATTCCCTTTGGGCGTCAGCAAGCCATTGGCCTGACTGTGGAAACTGACACTATCCCGCCCGAAGGTATCACCCTCAAACCGGTCCACAATGCTCTGGAAGACTGGCCTGCCTTGCCCAAAGAAACCTTTCAGCTCCTGAGCTGGGCCAGTGATTATTACCAGCACCCGCTAGGTGAATGCCTATTCACCGCCCTCCCCCCGGCATTACGGCGGGGCCGGCCAGCCATCGAGAAAAGCGAAGACTGGTGGCAGGCCTGCGGCAGTGGTGCAACATTGCCAGCAAACGCCCACAAACAAAAAAACTTGCTGGATTGGATTGCACAGCATAAACCGGGTGTAAAAGGCAGCGACATTATTAGGGCAGGCTTCACCCGGGCGCAGTTGAAATCCCTGAGCGACAAGGAATTGATTAGGGCGGTAACGCCTCCAGAGGAAAGTACCCAAGGCCAGAAATACAATGAAACCGTAGCGGCTCCAGAGCTATCGGCTGCACAGCACGAAGCGGCCTCCCAGCTCCCAACCCCCGAGGACGGCTTCAGCGCCTCCCTTCTATACGGCATCACGGGCAGCGGCAAAACAGAGATCTATCTACATTACTTGAAAAAGAACCTCACATCCCAGGATCAGGCGCTGGTACTGGTTCCGGAAATAAACCTCACACCGCAAACAGTTGCTCGGTTCCAGCGCTATTTCGGCGAGCGCATCCTGGTGTGGCACTCAGCCCTGAACGATAGCGAACGCTTGAGCGCCTGGTTGAAAATCCGCAACGGAGAACCGATTATTCTCATTGGTACGCGTTCAGCTGTACTACTTCCGTTTACAGGGTTGAAAACCCTGATCGTAGACGAAGAGCACGACAGCTCATACAAACAGGGAGAGGGCTTTCGTTACTCAGGGCGGGACGTAGCGGTTTATCGGGCCCACCTGAATCGCTGCCCGGTTATTCTTGGCTCAGCTACACCTTCGCTGGAGTCATATCACAACGCTCTGGGCGGCAAATATCAGCTCATACGGCTTGAAGAACGTGCGGGCGAGGCGCTGCCTCCGACAATCAGCCTGCTGGATATACGCAGCAGGCCGCTTGAAGGCGGGCTTTCTCGGCCCGCTCTGCAATCGATCAGGCAAACCCTGGAAAGTGGCAGCCAGGCACTGGTGTTCGTAAACCGCCGGGGCTTTGCGCCGGTCATGATGTGCTTTGATTGCGGCCATATGGTTGAGTGCCCGCGCTGCGACACACGCCTTACCTACCATCGCCGCGACCGGGCGATGCGATGCCACCACTGTGATTACCAGGCTCCGGCGACCGAAACCTGCCCGAAATGTAAAAGTGAGGCGTTCAAGCCTGTTGGCCAGGGCACAGAGCAGACCGAAGACATACTTGCCGCCAGCTTTCCGGATACTCCCATCGTTCGTGTCGACCGGGATAGCACACAACGCAAAGGTAGCATCCAGAGCATCCTGAAACAGGTCAACAGCGGAAAACCCTGCATCCTCGTCGGAACCCAGATGCTGGCAAAGGGCCATGACTTCCCGAATGTGACCCTAGTGGTTGTGATCAATGCGGATGGCGGGCTTTTCAGCGTCGACTTCAGAGCGCCAGAGCAACTGATCCAGATATTACTTCAGGTTAGCGGACGGGCTGGACGCGGAACGAAATCCGGTACGGTGGTCGTGCAAACCTGTCACAGCGACCACCCCCTCCTCAGAACGCTTTGCCATGGCCACTATCTGGATATGGCCGACCAGCTTCTAGAGGAGCGAGAGAGCGGCCAGCTTCCACCTTTTCGCGCCATGGCGATCTTCCGGGCCGAAGCTGACACAATGGAACAAAGCCTGCAAATACTGGACAGCATAAAGCCGCTCGCAAGCGCGCCAGGCATCGAAATCTGGGGCCCGCTACCCGCGCTGATCGCACGGCGAGCCGACAGGCATCGGGCACAGCTCGTACTGAACGCAGATAACCGCCGACGCCTCAACAGGCTGCTGACCGGAATTTGCCAAACACTCGAACAAAAAAGATTCCCAAAGGGCGCAAAATGGATGATTGATGTAGATCCTCAGGAAACGGGCTAAACCGCCCTGATTCAGTGACCTGAACCGTGTTACAAACAATTGCAGAAATGAATACTAATCAGCATTGTAAGGCCAGAACCTATGCTATGCTTTTCGGCAAATTAACATACATACCTGTAAATGCACCTTAGCTTGCAACAATCACGCACGGAATAAGCATTCAGGGGCTTTTGCTGTAACGAAAACTGGAGATAAAAAATGTCAGGGAAATTTCTTGCGCGTGCGTCGGCGTTATCGCTGACGATCCTGCTGGCAGCATGCGGTGGTGACGAAAACTCTACACCTCTAGCCGCCGGGTCAGGCGGGTCATCAGGTGGCGGCTCCGACAATAGCGATCCTCAGCAAAGCGTATCACTAGAACTCGGCACAGGAAGCGGCTCCTCGTTTCGATCAGGTCGAATGAACATTTCCGCTACATCACTCTCAGCAGGTGGCTCTACCCGGCTCGGGTTTAACGTGGTAGATGCAGCTGCCGGCAACACTATTTACAACGCCCAAGCAACCTCCGTCACCGTTTCTTCTTTATGCCAGAGCTCAGTATTTGATACCCCTATAACTACCTCCTCCGGCTCATTCAGCACAACCTATGAGGCTGGCTGCGCAGGCGCCGATACGATAACTGCGAGGCTGAGTAACGGCTCTGAAGCTATCGCAAACATTTCTGTCGCAGCACCAGAAATCGGCGAACTCGAATTTGTCAAAGCTACCCCGGAGTCGATCGCACTGAGCGGAAGCTCCAACAGTTCACGACCAAGTGTCTCAGCTGTCACTTTCAGGCTTGCAGATAAAACCGGTAACCCAATAACAACCGGTGAAACTATAACGTTTTCTCTTTCAACAACACTGGGCGGGATTTCTCTTTCACAAAGTTCAACTGATAGTGACGAGCTAGGTCTCGCGACCACTCGAGTCAACGCTGGAAGCGTTGCGACTGTCGTGAGCGTTACAGCCACGTATACTCCTGAAGCGGGCAGCCCGATTCAGACAACATCGGCACCAATTTCTATCAGCGCCACAATTCCAGACCAGAATAGTTTCTCTGCCTCAGTCGAAAACAACTTCCTTCCGAACGCAAGAAATTATGACGGCGTAGAAACCCCGATTACAATCAGAGCAGCAGACAGAAACAACAATCGCATTAGTGATGCCGTTGTCAACTACATAACAAATGGCGGGTCAGTCCAGAGTGAGTGCACACTCCAAGACGGCGCCTGTTCCGTAACATGGATAAGCCAAGACCCAAGACCAGAAGATGGGGTCGTTCTTATTCTTGCCCGCACGGTAGGCGAAGAAAGCTTTAGGGATTTAAACAGTGATGGGGAATACACCAAATCTGATGATAACTTCAATGTTGCAAATGACGACAAAGGTGAAGCTTTCCTGGATCGCAACCGAAATGGCACACGCGACGCCGACGAAGAATACTTTGACTACAATGATAATGGTCAATATGACGCTGAAAATGGCATCTATAATGGAACAGCTTGCGCTGATACGGCAGCAAACTGTACAACCTCACTGCTCGAAATTACGCAGACGGCAAAACTTTTCATGACTAGCGACGTGATTAGTATTAATTACACTACACCCATTGCGGTCGGAGAGGTCTGTGTTGAAATTGCAGGCGTGTTTAGTGACAGTCAGGGCACTACCATTCAAGGTCCGCCGCCTGGCGGCACCAGTGTAAGTTTCTCGACAACGAATGGCAGTCTTGTAGCTCCAACATCATTCACTACAACGACTTCGTACAGAGAAACGCCCGTAGAACAGTGCATTATCATCGAGACTGACGGCACGCCATCCACAGGCACGCTAACGGTGGAAGTAACACCTCCTGCGCCTTTCGGTGGAAATGCTTACATATTGCGGGTTCCACTTTCAGACTAAAACTTGTGGCCGCTCCCTCTCGTGAAGGAGCCGGGCGGCCACACATTTGAGAACCTCCTCTCTTTCCGCGATAATACCCACCTTCTTTTTTCATCGGGCGCCCTGCCCCAATCCAACTTTCCAGTAAACCGAGCCATCTCACAGTATGAAAGAGACCGTTTCCGACCTGCTCCAGTCCGCGCTGGCTGCCCTTCAATCTGAAGGCACGCTGCCTGCCGACCAGACCTACATCCCGCAAGTGGGCAGCACCAAGGATAAATCCCATGGGGACTACGCCTGCAACATTGCACTGGTTGCCGCCAAAACCGCCGGCTGTGCGCCTCGCAAGCTTGCAGAAATGCTGATCGGGAAACTGCCTGAAAGCAGCGCTGTAGAGAAAGTGGAAATTGCAGGCCCAGGCTTTATCAACTTTTTCATGAGCGCCGCTAGTGCAGTTGAAATCGTTAATACGATTCTGGCTGAAGCCGGGCAGTACGGTCGTAACAAAAGCGGTAAGTGCGAAAAAGTGCAGGTGGAATTTGTTTCCGCCAACCCAACCGGCCCGCTACATGTTGGCCATGGCCGGGGAGCTGCCATTGGCGACTGCCTTTGCCGTCTGCTGGAGGCCAACGGCTATGACGTTACCCGCGAGTTCTACTACAACGATGCCGGCGCCCAGATCAACAATCTCGCACTCTCGGTGCAGGCACGCGTTAAAGGACTGACACCCGAACACGAAAGCTGGCCGGAAAACGGCTACCGCGGCGACTACATTACCGATGTTGCCAAAGCTTATCTGGCGGGTGATACCGTAACTGCAGATGATCGTGAAGTGACCGCCAGCGCAGACCCCGCGGACAGGTCCGCCATTCAGGAATTTGCCGTGGCTTATCTGCGCCGGGAGCAGGATCTGGATCTGAAGGCCTTCGGTGTCCAGTTTGATGTGTATTTCCTGGAATCGTCCCTGTACCAGGGCGGCAAGGTGGAAGCGGTCGTCAAACGTCTTCAAGACAACGGCTACACCTATGAAGACGGTGGCGCCTTGTGGCTGAAAACCACAGAATTCGGCGACGATAAAGACCGGGTGATGCGCAAGCAAGACGGTGGCTACACCTATTTCCTGCCGGATGTGGCTTACCATCTGGACAAGTGGCAGCGCGGCTTTACCACCGTCATTAATGAACAAGGTGCCGACCATCATTCCACGGTAACCCGCGTCCGTGCCGGGTTACAGGCGTTGAATGTGGGCATCCCAGAAGGCTGGCCGGATTACGTTCTGCATCAGATGGTGATGGTCACCCGCTCCGGGCAGGAAGTAAAAATCTCTAAACGCGCCGGCAGTTACGTCACTATTCGGGATCTGATCGACGAAGTGGGCCGAGATGCTACCCGTTTCTTCCTTGCGGCGAGACGGGTCGACTCCCAGTTGACCTTCGATATCGACCTGGCCCGCTCCCAGACCAATGAAAACCCGGTGTATTACATTCAGTATGCCCATGCGCGCATTTGCAGTGTGTTGCGAAGACTGGCTACTGAAGGTGTTGAGCGCGGATTCAATGAGTGCGTGGGCGATCTGTCGTTACTCACTCTGGATGAAGAAAAAGAGCTGGCGAACCAGCTGGCAAAGTACCCGGAGCTGATTGCCAACTCCGCCGCCCAGCGCGAGCCGCATCACCTTACGCACTACCTGAGAGACCTGGCAGGACAGTTCCACACCTATTACAACGCCCATAAAGTGCTGATTGAAGACACAGCAGTACGCGATGCCCGCATAAGCCTTTACCTTGCCGTTCGCCAGGTGATCGCCAATGGGCTTGACCTGCTGGGCGTCAGCGCACCAGAAGAGATGTAAGTAGCAACAATGTCCCGAGATTACGCTCGCAAAAATCGGTCGGCCGCATCGCCCATCACGTCAAAAAGAAAGCCGGCCAAGGCTGCAAGCGCCCCGAAAAAGCGCACAAAGCCCGCAGCGCCGGCTCGCTCCCAACGTGGCGGCCTGTCCTTGAAGTGGATACTGTCCCTGGCCACGGTCGGCGGATTTATCGGGTTCATTGTTTACCTGAACTCCGTACCACCCAGCACCGGGCCACTACCCCACTCTGCAACCGAAAGGCCGGCGCAACAACCGACCGGAAAAACCGCAAAGCAAGAAGAGAAAAAGCAGGGCTTCCGGTTTTACGACATGCTTCCGGAATCGGAGATGGTTCCCCCCAAAGTGGAAGAATATACTCCCGGCCCGACCAGCGATGCCTACGACTACATAGTGCAATCGGGATCTTTCCGTAGCAAGGAAGATGCTGAGCGTCAGCGCGCGCAGATTGCGTTCCTGGGCCTCGGGGCCTCTGTGCAGCATATCGAGCTCGATAACGGTTCTGTCTGGTACCGTGTGAATGTGGGGCCCTTCACTTCACGGAGCAAGATGAGCTCAGCCGTGGACAAGCTTGTGTCGATTAACATACAGCCACTTTCCCGCAAAATCCCGAAGAAAGAATAAGATCTGCGATTCCGGCAAGCAGCGAGAGGCAGCGGGCAGGCTTTCCCCCATAGCACTTGAATTCTCTCGTCCTGCCTCCATTACTGCTCAATAGCGATTTCTATCAGGCAATTGGAGCCCTAATGACTACCATACTTTCCGTCAGACGCGATGACGAAGTTGCCATGGGTGGCGACGGCCAGGTTTCTCTGGGCAACACCGTAATGAAGGGTAACGCCCGAAAGGTTCGCCGCCTTTACAACGGTCAGGTGATCGCAGGTTTTGCAGGCGGCACCGCAGACGCGTTCACTCTGTTTGAACGGTTTGAAGCCCAGCTTGAGAAGCACAATGGCAACCTGACGAGGGCAGCCGTTGAGCTTGCCAAAGACTGGCGCACGGACAGGGCTCTGCGACGGCTGGAGGCTCTTCTTGCCGTGGCGGATAAAACGGCTTCTCTGATTATTACCGGTAACGGCGATGTGATCGAGCCAGAGCAGGGATTGATTGCTATTGGTTCCGGCGGTCCATTTGCGCAGGCTTCTGCCCGTGCATTGCTTGAAAATACCGACCTTTCGGCACATGAGATTGTTGAGAAAGGCCTGGATATAGCGGCGGACATCTGCATTTACACGAACCATAATCGCACTATTGAAGTTCTCTCCAACGGTGTAATCGCCAAAAACGACTGATCCGGAGCAACCATGTCTGCAATGACTCCCCGTGAGATTGTCCACGAGCTCAATAAACACATCGTGGGTCAGCAAGAGGCCAAGCGAGCCGTGGCAATTGCACTCAGAAACCGCTGGCGCCGGATGCAACTGGACAGCACGCTTCGCGACGAGGTCACGCCCAAGAACATTCTGATGATTGGTCCCACCGGCGTGGGTAAAACCGAAATTGCTCGCCGTCTGGCGAAGCTGGCCGATGCGCCTTTCATTAAAGTGGAAGCCACCAAATTTACCGAGGTGGGCTACGTTGGGCGTGATGTGGAATCCATTATTCGTGATCTGGCGGATATGGCCGTGAAGATGTTGCGCGTACAGGAAATGAAGCTCCACGAAGAACGGGCCCTGGACGCCGCCGAAGACCGCATTCTGGATGCCCTGATCCCACCACCCCGAAGCTTTAATGAAGACAGCCAGAAAACTTCTGAAGACTCATCCACCCGCCAGCTGTTCCGGAAGAGGCTGCGCGAAGGTGAGCTGGACGATAAAGAAATCGAAATCGATCTTCGCAACTCAAGTGCCGGCGTTGAGATCATGGCACCTCCGGGTATGGAGGAGATGACCAACCAGCTGCAGAGCATGTTCTCCAACATGGCTTCTGACAAATCCAAGCCCCGGAAAATGAAGGTGGCTGACGCCCTTAAACGGGTGAAGGAAGAAGAAGCGGCCAAACTGGTCAATGAAGAATCGATCAAACAGAAAGCCATTCTTGCCGTGGAGCAAAATGGCATTGTGTTTCTCGATGAGATTGACAAGGTAGCCAAGCGCTCAGAGAACACCTCTTCGGATGTTTCCCGGGAAGGGGTGCAACGGGATCTTCTGCCCCTGATAGAGGGCAGTACCGTGAGCACCAAATACGGTTCGGTGCGCACGGATCATATTCTGTTCATTGCCTCCGGCGCGTTCCACTTGGCTAAGCCATCGGATCTGATTCCGGAGCTTCAGGGTCGCTTGCCAATCCGTGTAGAGCTGCAGGCGCTCAGTCCCGACGATTTCAAGCGCATTCTCACAGAGCCGGATGCATCGCTGGTTCAGCAGTACGAAGCACTGATGGCCACCGAGGGCGTAAAGCTGACGTTCAGCGAAGAGGCCATCGCCCGCATTGCGGAGATTGCCTGGAAGGTGAACGAAACCACCGAGAACATCGGTGCGCGACGCCTTCATACCGTTCTGGAGCGGCTGCTTGAAAGCCTGTCGTTTGATGCTGGTGATGGCGTAACTGAAGCGTTTGAAGTAACCGCTGACTACGTGAATGAAAAGCTTGGAGAGCTGTCAGAAGACGAGGATCTGAGCCGCTATATCCTCTGACCCGCGCACGCGGATCAGCGACCGCCCGGTCAGCTGCGTTATACGCCCCTGACCGGGCTTATTTATTCCGCTTTTGAAAACAAATGTGTGACGTTTTCCAGCCCGGTCACAAGCTTGCCCTTCCCTGCTGCCTTTTTCTGTCTGCTCTTGGCTACATACAGTGGCAGCATTTCGCCATAAAGACTGGTGCTTATGGTGCGCTGTTCGTCTTCCAGCCGATCCCGACGTAACTTGATGCCATACTTCAGCAGCTTTGGCTCCAGCTCGTCGGCCCGGTTCAGAAGGTCCCGACGCGTCATCTGATAGGCGTGCTCGCAGACCATCCGGCGTGACTGAAAGCTGAACACGTTGGAGAAAAACAGCTTGGCGTCATCCCTGGTGGGCTCAAACAACAAAATGTCTTTATCCGGATAATCTGTCGCGTAGTGCGCCATTCCCGACTTCATGCGCGAATACACCATGGTCCGAAACATCTGTGACAGCAGGTTGGGCATGCCTGAGCGAGTCAGCTCTCCTGGCGCCATGGTCCCCGCGCGAACCGCCGCACTGGCGTCGATCGGCACCTGGGGATTTACTGCAAAAACCAAATCCGCGCCGTCCTCAAATGCTACCGAGGCGTGCAGACCTTTGCGAAGTGTTCCGTCCACATAATACCGGCCATCTATATCGACTGGCACATACAGCCCTGGCGATGCTGTGCTCGCCTGAATGGCCCTGGAAATCGGTACATGATCAAACCCGGGAGCACCGAAACAAACGGCTTCGGAACTTTCAACGTCTGCTGCCACAATGTAGAGGCTGTGCTTCAATTGCCGGAAATCGTTCGTACGTCCCAGCATTGAAAACGCGCGCTTGAGATACTCATGCAGCCCTTCATTATCAAAAAGCCCGGCAGGAATCGCCTGCGCCATCAGAGTTAGGGCTTCGAGCAAACTCTGATCGTAGGGGTTATTGATAAAACGGCGCAGCGCGGTGGAAAAAAGCCCCGGCATGGCCAGCAATCGACTTCCCATTTCCTTCAGAGCCGGGCGGAAGAACACGTCCGGATGAAAAGGATGAACCTCGGCCTCGTTCCGGACAAAGATCCGGCACAGTTGCGCTGTGGTCATTTGGTTAGCCAGGTTGGCGGCAACAAACGAGCCGGCGTTGACGCCCACATAGACGTCGAGGTTATTGAAATCCAGCCCGTCCAGCGCTTCGTCCAACGCCCGGAGTGCGCCAATTTCATAAATACCACCCAACGGACCGCCCCCACCGAGCGCTAGCCCGATGCGTGGAGATGGTTTTAGATCGGTTGGCGCTTTCATAGCTGTTCCTTTTCCGGATAAATAGCCAAAGCGGACTCTCAGCACTTCTTGAACATCACCGTAACAACCCGGTTTAGAGTTCGCACCCTAGTTTTAAACGTACCTTCAGGAAGCCGCCTGCCCAGCCAGGGCCGCCGTCGCAGATTTACCCGGCCGGACATAGCGGCCAAAACCAGCATTACGCAGCGCAAGATCCACACAACTCTTGATAACATGAGGCGAATCCAGTAACAGCACATCTTTCAGAAGCTTCACCGCCCATTCCCGGCTGACACTGCGAATCACGGACTTTACTTTCGGCAAACTGGCCGCGTTCATGGAGAGCGAATCGTATCCCATGGCCATCAGCAGCACTGCACCGCCGGGATCCCCCGCCAGCTCACCACAAATCCCCACCGGCTTGCCAACCGCGTGGGCATCCTGGGCAATGCGCACCAACGCCTGTAGTACAGCCGGGTGGTATGAATGATAGAGCTGCGCGACACGGGGGTTGTTACGATCTACCGCCAGCAGATACTGAGTCAGATCGTTGGAGCCAACAGATAGAAAATCGACACGGTCAGCCAACTCGCGGATCTGATACACCGCTGCTGGTATCTCTATCATTACGCCCACCTTGGGCATATGGATGTCATAACCTTCTTCCCGCACCTCATGGTAAACCCGATAAATAAGGTGCAGGGATTCTTCAACCTCAGAAATGTTGCTGATCATCGGAAGCATGATCTGAAGATTGTTCAGGCCCTCGCTCGCCTTGAGCATAGCGCGTACCTGAACCAGAAATATCTCTGGATGATCCAGCGTCACCCGGATACCCCGCCAGCCGAGAAACGGGTTCTCCTCCTCGATCGGAAAATACGTCAGCGATTTGTCACCGCCGATGTCCAGAGTACGCATGGTCACCGGGTTGGGCGCAAACGCTTCCAGCTGCTCCCGGTAATACTGCCGTTGCTCCTGCTCCGATGGAAAGCGATCCTTGATCATAAAGGGCACTTCAGTGCGGTATAGGCCTATACCCTCAGCCCCATGAGACAGGGAGCGCACTACATCGGTCATCAACCCCGTATTGACCAGCAAAGGAACCCGGTAGCCATCCGTTGTTACGCAGGGCTTGTCACGAAGCGCCTCCAACCCACGATCAAGCTCATCTTCTTCATCACAGATTTCCTGGAAAAATGCCCGGAGATCCGCTGAGGGGGAAGCAAAAATCTGCCCTTCAAAACCGTCAACGATCAGCTCTTTACCATCGAGCTGATTAACCGGAATATCCACCAACCCCATAACGGTGGGCACGCCCATTGCTCGGGCCAGAATGGCAACGTGGGAGTTACTGGAGCCCTTGACCGAAACCAGGCCGACCAACTGCCCCCGGGGTACCTCACCGAGCATGGCGGGGGTCAGTTCCTCACTGACCAGAACCGTGCGCTCGGGGTAGTTCAGATCTTTCTGTTCACCTTCCTGGAGATAGGAGAGCAGGCGGCGACCAAGGTCACGGATATCAACCGCTCTTTCCTGAAGATAGTGGTCGTCCATCATTTCAAAATGACGAACATAATGCTGAACCACCTGTTTGAGAGCGCCCTGAGCCCAGACCCCCTCACGGATTCGGTTATTAACCTCACCGGGCAAGGCTTCGTCGCTCAGCATGCGGAGATAAACATCAAACAGTGCCAACTCTTCAGGACGAAGCCGTGAAGTCAGCCGTTTTGCAACCTGCTCGATGTCTTCACAGACCGCTTGCACAGCCGACCGGAATAACTCCAGTTCCAGCTCAATGTCTTCCGCCGGTTTATCAGGAACCACGTCCAGATCAGCAGCCGGGTAGACCACAACACCATGGCCAATAGCAACACCTGGAGAGCCCGGCACACCGTTGAAGCTGACATCACGGGCCTCTTCACCGGTCAGAGAAAGACCGCTGATTGCACCGGTCGCTTCACTGTGCGCAATGACACCCGCAAGCTGAGCTGAAACCGTAACCAGAAACGCTTCTTCCCCCTCATTAAAACACCGGGAGCTCTCCCGCTGTTGAACCACGAGAACGCCGAGCACTCGGCGGTGGTGAATAATGGGGACCCCAAGGAACGAGCGGAAGCGCTCTTCGCCCGTTTCGGGAAAATATCGATAGCGGGGGTGGGACGGGGCATCTTCCAGATTGATGGGCTCTTCTCTGGAACCCACAAGTCCGACCAGCCCTTCTGAGTGCGCAAGGCTTACTTTGCCTACAGCTTTCGGATACAGGCCTTCCGTTGCCATCAGAATGTAGCGGTTGGAGGCCGGGTCCAGCAGATACACCGAGCACACCTCGGTCCCCATGGCTTTTTGCACACGCGACACGATGATACCCAGCGCCTCATGAAGATCCCGGGCGCTGTTTACCTCTTGTACAAGACTTCGCAGAATGCTCAGCATGGGGGTGTCAGTCCGTCATTTCGCCTGTTCCTTTAAACGCCGGTTATGCTCGCTCCGGTGCCACTGTTCCATGTTGTAGAACAGTCTTGGCGCAAGCTCTCTCAGCGCACGTCGATACACTTCACGCTTGAAGGAAACCACCTGACCCAACGGATACCAGTAACTTACCCACTGCCAGCCGTCGAACTCCGGTGAATCCGTACCGTCAACGCGTACTTGCGCATCGGGTGATAACATCCTCAGCAGGAACCATTTCTGTTTTTGGCCCACGCAGATGGGGAGTGAGTTGTGCCGTACCATCCTTCTGGGAAGGCGGTATCTCAGCCAGCCACGGGTACAACTGATGATTTCAACATCATTAGCGCCCAGGCCAATTTCCTCTCCAAGCTCCCGGTACAGCGCATCTTCCGGCGATTCTTCATGATTGATACCGCCTTGGGGAAACTGCCAGGAGTCCTGCCCTATTCGCCTTGCCCAGAGAACTTCTCCCCGGTGATTGGCCAGAATGATTCCGACGTTGGGTCTGAAACCGTCTGAATCGATCACGGTACAGTCCTCTTAATAAAGTCGGCAGACCGGTGAGATATTTACCGGTCGGATTTTTCCAAGTTGCGCTCATTCTTACAGAATACCAAGGCTTCGGCAAACGCGGCTGTGCGGCGGCACCCATGGTAAGATACCGGCTTTCCTGAAGACCTGTGCCCCTGGAGGTAAACGTTTGACGCTCGCAATTTTTGATCTCGACAACACCCTGCTGGCCGGTGACAGTGATCACGCCTGGGGTGAGTTTCTTGTAGAGGAAGGCATCGTTGATGCCGAGGCCTACCGCAAAACCAACGATCGCTTCTATCAAGAATACCTGAATGGTGAGATGGACATACTGAACTACCTTGGGTTTGCGCTTCAGCCCCTGTCGATCCACAGTGTGGATGAGCTGCTGGAATGGCGGGCTACTTTTATGGATAAGAAAGTGCGCCCCATGCTGCTGCAAAAGGCCGATGAGCTTTTGAACAGCCACCGGGAGCGAGGTCATACCCTGATGATCATCACGGCTACCAATCGGTTTGTGACCGAGCCCATCGCGGATGTGCTGGGCATTGAGCACCTGATTGCCACCGAGCCGGAGATGATTAACGGCCGCTATACCGGCGAGATTTCCGGTAAAGCCAGCTTCCGGGAAGGCAAGGTCGCCAGGTTGAACGACTGGCTGGCCGCTCACGATGAAAACCTGGACGGCGCCTGGTTCTACAGTGATTCACACAATGACTTGCCGCTGCTGAAAAAAGTGGATAACCCGATTGCGGTTGATCCGGATCCGAAGCTGGAAAAATACGCCAGAAATCACGGATGGGGCGTTATTTCACTTCGCGGGTAATATTCGCTAAAGGCGAGCGGACCCCGTTTTCGAGGTCCGCTCGCCTTTACATAAAGCCGGTCAGCGAGCGCACAAAGCAGGATTTAATGTAGTCCGTCTCGGGAATTCCCGGAATGATCGGGTGGTCCGGCGCCTGGTGCCCCTGCTCCAGCAACTGCACGAAACGGTCAATCTTGCGGCCGCTGCCACGGATGATATCAACCAGTTTCTCCTGTGAGAGATGCATGGAACAGGAAGCAGACACCAGCAGCCCATCCCGTTCCAGCAGCCGCAAACCTAGCTGATTCAACCGCGCATACGCTTGCTCACCGGCTTTCTGGTCCCGACGGCGGGGAATAAATGCCGGCGGGTCCAGCACCACGATGTCGAATTTCTCTTTCTCGTCCGCGAGCGCCTTCAACGCCTCGAATGCATCACCCTCAAGGGTCTCAACATTATCCAAGCCATTAAGCTTCGCGTTATGGTGAACGGAATCGATAGCTGCAGAAGAGCTGTCGACACAGGTAACTTGGGTAGCACCCGCGCACGCCGCTTGAATCCCCCAGCCACCCACGTAACTGAACACATCCAGCACCCGCTTACCCGGCGCGTAGGCCTGCAAACGCCGGCGATTCATACGGTGATCATAGAACCAGCCGGTTTTCTGACCGCCCTCTAGGGGCACCTCGAAGCGAACACCGTTCTCCTCCACTTCAAGCAGCGTCGCCTCGGGGCCATGAGCCTGCTCAATGTAGGTGTCCAGCCCTTCAACTGCACGCATCTTGCCATCGTTCTTGAGAATGATGGCTTTCGGATGCGCCAGCCGCTGTACCGCCCGGACAATCGACTCTTTCATCTGTTCCATACCGGCAGTGGATATCTGCACCACCACCGTATCGCCAAACCGATCCACCACCAGCCCGGAAAGCCCGTCACTGTCTCCGAACACCCAGCGATAGAACGGCTTATCAAAAAGCCGTTCGCGCAGCGCCAGCGCCGTTTCCATGCGCTGCGTCAGCCGTTGAGGCGTCATACCCTGCGCCGGATCACGACTGATAAGGCGACCGCAGATCAGTGCATGGGGATTCACGAAAACCACACCGACCGGTTTGTCGTTGGCAGCACGCAATTCAGCCTGGACACCGGCTTCAAACCCGGTCAGCGGTGACCGCTGGATATCAACTTCATTGCTATAAACCCACAGATGGCCAGCCCGAAGCCTGCGCTCCGCGCCTTTGCGTAAATATAAAACCGGGAAATCCATGGCAACCACCTGATCGGGAAAACGGGCGAGGATTATACATTAACTGAAGGTGACCACACCCGAGCTGCGAGAGCACTCATGATTACTCAGCGGCAGCGACACGCTCAGCGTAGGCAGCAGCGTCCATCAACCCATCGAGCTCGCCTTGATCAGCCAGCTTCACTTTGAACAGCCAACCGTCGCCGTAAGGGTCTTCGTTAACCTTCTCTGGCTCATCTTCCAGGCTTTCGTTGATCTCGATAACCTCACCCGTTACCGGGCTGAAAACATCCGATGCCGACTTCACGGATTCGGCAACGCCTGCTTCCTCACCGCCAGTTACCGTCTCGCCCACCTCGGGAACGCCGATATAAACCACATCGCCCAACTGCTCTTGGGCAAAGTCCGTAATACCGACAGTCGCTGTGCCATCGGCGTCTACACGCACCCACTGGTGGGTTTCAATGTACTTGAGATCAGAAGGGGTATCGCTCATAAGGGTAATTCCTGGCTGATTTTTTGCGCAGTGTAACCGAAGACATTAACGCCAGCGAACCTCTCGCGCCAGCTTCATAAACGAATCCATATATTGCACACCCACATCACGCTCTCGACAGCCCAGAAAAATTTGTTTGGAGATCCCCTCCTTCCCCAGTTTCACCGGAACGATGGACAGCCGTTCGCTGTATTCCGCCACCAGCCAGCGGGGTAGCGCCGCCACTCCACGGCCTGCTGCGACCATTTGTAGCATAATATCCGTGGTCTCAATGGTTTTATGACGAGCCGGGCGCATGTTTGCCGGAACCAGCAAATAATTGAATACATCCAACCGCTCAATCGCCACCGGATAGGTAATCAGGGTCTCTGGCTCCAAGTCAGTGGCCTCAGCCCAGGACTTGCCTGCCAGAGGATGACCGGCTGCAACCACCAGCACCTGTTCGTAATCAAACACCGGCTCAAACACCAGACCGGGCCTGTGCAGTGGGTCGGGGGTTACCAGCATGTCGATATCGTGGCCAAAAAGCGCGCCAATACCGCCGAACTGAAACTTCTGTTTTACATCCACATCCACCGACGGCCACTGCTCAAGGTAGGGACCCACGACCTTCAGTAGCCATTGGTAACAAGGGTGGCACTCCATTCCGATGCGCAAGGTGCCAGCCTGCCCCCTGGCGAACTGGCCGATGAGCATCTCCGCATGCTCGAACTGTGGTAACAAACGATTAGCCAATGCCAGCAGGTGGCTGCCTGCTTGTGTCAACCGAAGCTGCCGCCCTTCCCTCAGCCAAAGCGGAGTTCCCAGCTGTCGCTCCAGTTTGCGAACGGAGTGGCTGAGAGCGGATTGGGTCAGGTGAAGGCGATTGGCCGCTGCCGTCAGCGAACCTTCCGCTTCCACAGCCCGAAGAACTTCCAAGTGATTACGCTCAATCATTCGACAATCCATGAGTAAAATTAATGGAACCCTGAAATAATACCATTATTATTCATTATCCCAGAACGCTAATCTGGCAACTCCTTAGCGATCAACCAAATACAGAATCAGGAGTTCCGGATGACTACGACACACAATCTCGGCTACCCGCGCATTGGCGCCCGCCGGGAACTTAAATTTGCCTTGGAAGCCCTCTGGCACGGCAAGTCCAGTGAAGAAGCACTGCGGGGAACGGCCGCTGAATTGCGTGAACAGAACTGGCAAGAGCAGGCAGGCCTCACACTGGCACCGATAGGCGAGTTTTCGCTTTACGACCAGGTATTGGACATGAGCGCCACTCTAGGCAATCTGCCTGCCCGGGCTAGCACCCATGAAGGCACAGCGCTGGATCAGTATTTTCGCGTCGCACGAGGCCGCTCCCCCAGCGACAGCGCCTGCTGCAGTGTGCACGCCGGTGAAATGACCAAATGGTTCGACACCAACTACCATTATATCGTGCCGGAATTCAGTGCCGACACGAGCTTCAATCTAAATGCCGAACGCCTTCTGGAGCAGCTGGCCGAGGCCCGGGCACAAGATGTAACCGCCAAGCCGGTCATCATCGGCCCGGTGACTTATCTCTGGCTAGGCAAGGCAAAAGACGACTCCAACCCCCTCGACCTGCTACCAAAACTGTTGCCGGTATACAGCGAGTTGCTGGGGAAACTCGCAGCGGCCGGAGCGGAGTGGGTACAAATTGACGAGCCAGCGCTGGTTACGGAACTGGACTCTGACTGGCGACACGCGCTTGTGCTTGCCTATCACGAGCTCAAAACGGCGCCGGTGAAACTGCTGCTGACGACCTATTTCGGTGAATTACGGGAAAACCTGCAACTTGCTTGCGAACTGCCTGTGGCGGGCTTTCACCTGGATGCCATCAGCGCACCCGCAGAGGTTTCAAGGCTGGCCGACTGGCTGCCTGCCCACAAGGTGTTGTCCCTCGGCGTTCTCAACGGGCGAAATATCTGGAAAACAGATCTGAATGCTACGCTTGATTGGCTGGAGCCGCTGAAGGAAAAACTGGGTGAACGGCTCTGGCTCGCACCTTCCTGTTCACTTCTGCATGTGCCGGTTGACCTCGAAAGTGAGACCTCGCTGGATCCCGAAATCCGCAATTGGCTGGCGTTCGCACGCCAGAAGCTGCAGGAGTTAGGCACCCTGACGAAGGCACTGGATGAGGGCCGCAAAGCAGTCGCTCAGGAGTTGGATGACAACCAGCAGGCTATCGAGAGCCGCCGCAAGTCTTCCCGAGTTCATAATCCTGCGGTTGCAAAGGCCTTATCCGCTATTACCCCAGAGCTTGGCCAACGTAGAGGCCCGTTCAGCACCCGGGCCAAACTGCAGCAGGATCGATTCCAGCTGCCAGCTTTTCCTACAACGACCATTGGCTCGTTCCCGCAAACACCGGAAATCCGCCAGGCTCGTAAAAAGTTCCGCCAGGGAAACCTGAATCAGCAGGACTATACCGCGCGGATTCACACAGAAATTGCCTACTGCGTTGAGCAACAGGAAGCGCTGGGGCTGGATGTACTGGTGCACGGTGAGGCCGAGCGCAACGACATGGTCGAGTACTTTGGCGAGCAACTGGAAGGTTACGTATTCAGTCGCTTTGGCTGGGTGCAGTCTTATGGTTCAAGGTGCGTGAAACCACCCATTCTGTTTGGCGATATCACCCGCCCTAACGCGATGACCGTCGACTGGATCAAATACGCCCAGTCACTGACGGACAAGCCTCTGAAAGGCATGCTGACCGGCCCTGTTACCCTTTTGAACTGGTCGTTCGTGCGTGACGATCAGCCGCGCCGGGATACCTGCCTGCAGCTGGCCCTGGCCGTGCGCGAAGAAGTGCAGGATCTGGAAAAAGCTGACGTGGGCATCATCCAGATTGATGAGGCGGCATTGCGCGAAGGCCTGCCACTGCGCCAGTCAGACTGGAACACCTATCTGGAGTGGGCCATCGAGGCCTTCCGCATCAGCGCCAACGGCGTGCAGGATGACACCCAGATTCATACGCATATGTGTTATTCGGAGTTCAACGACATCATCGGTGCCATCGCCCGCATGGATGCGGATGTGATTACCATCGAAACGTCACGCTCGGCCATGGAGCTACTCGATGCGTTCAAGGGCTTTGAGTATCCCAACGATATCGGCCCTGGCGTCTATGACATCCACTCGCCGAACATTCCGCAAGCGGAACAAGTGATCGACTTAATGAAAAAGGCAGCGGAGCGGATTCCAGCGGAGCGCTTATGGGTAAACCCCGACTGTGGCCTCAAAACCCGGCGTTGGGAGGAGGTAATTCCAGCACTCGAAGCGATGGTGTCTGCCGCTAAAGAACTGCGGGCGCAAAACCCGAAGAGTGAAACTTCAGCTCGAGAGCTCGCAGGAGCGGCTCAGTAACCCGAACTGTTCTGATCGAGCTCAAACTCGAAATCCAGGGCCCGGCACACTTCTGTGGTGAAGTTGCCGGAAGCCTGGAGCTCAAACCAACGGTATCCCGGGGCCAGGTCTTCCACTGAGAACTTGCGCGAGCCGGAGGTAAACTGAATGCAAGTGGAAGGCGTTGCCAGCAGCTGCACACCTTTTCTCTGCTGCTCATGGGCCTGATGAATGTGGCCCCACAGCACTACTTTTACCTGCGGGAAACGATCGATTACCTGCCAGAAGTCTTCACGGTTCCTGAGACCAATGTCGCGCATCCAACCAGTGCCGATATCAACCGGGTGGTGATGCAGCGTGACAAGCGCCGGCAAATCCGGGTGCTGCTCCAGCATTCCTGCCAGAAAACCCAGTTCCGATTCAGCAAGCTTACCGAATACTTTTCCAGGCACGGAAGAGTCCAGCAGAATAAACTGCCAACCGCCCTGAACAATGTACCGGCGGTCTGCATCAAAGTGCGCGGCAACTTTCCCCAGATACGCAACGTGATCGTGATTCCCAGCAAGCCATGCCGACCCACAGCTAAAGGCATCAAGACGATCCCCAAGAACGCGATAGGCCTCTTCGGAACCGTCCTGGGCAAGATCGCCGGTGGCGAGAATCAGATCCGGTTGCCCGTGGGATTTGAGCACCTCGGCAATAACGGCATCGAGGCTGTCACGGGTATTTACACCGAGCAACGCGCCATCCGCGCCGGCCATCAGGTGCGGATCCGTTAACTGCAGTACCCGAAGCGGCCGGGTGGTTTCCTTTGAGGTCATGATGCTATTGGTCTGCTCGCTGTCATCACTTGAGGAACTGATTCACAGGCTCCCGTTCCACACAGGCCCCTATAGTTTCAGAACAAGTGTACGTTGTCAGCTTCCGGATTTATCACCTGCGACTGGAACTGGCGTCACATTCCTGCCCAGCGAGTGCAATATATTGCAATATTTAACAATAACACCCTCTTTCAGGACCCATTTCAGTCCACACCTTCACCAGCAGACCAGGCAGCATACTCAAGCGGCAAGTGGCCGAACCTCAAACAGTATTCGAGCCAGTCAGCGAGGAACCCGTTGACCTGAACTTTTTCATCAGGGTGGTGCATAAAGCGATTGGGATAGTCATTGACTGGCGCTATCTGCGTGTCCCGATAGCAACTGACAACCTCCGCCATAATCGCATCGTGATATACCCGAACGGTCATCTGCGGATTGTTGAGCCAGCGGCCGCTGTTGTGGATTTGTTCGAGCAAGAGGGTTTCGGTATACCGCGCGGTTTGTAGCACCTGAATCCGAACGCGGCCCAAGTAATCGTTTTCCCGGTGCAGCTCAATGTCGCACACGGGCTTATCGTCCACTCTCAGCTGTCGCAAACGGCGAAGGCGCTCGTAGTTGCCTTCACACAGGGCTCCAAGCTGACGCAGATCCGGCACATAGCGTTTGGGTTTCATTGCCCATTCACCCATTACTGCCCCCCGCCCGCAATATGGGCCGGTTGAGCTGAAGCCACTGGATCGCGATGATGGCTGCTGCGTTGTTGATGCGGCCGTCACTGATCATGCCGATGGCTTCGTCCACTGACACTACATGGGCTCGAATGTCTTCGTGTTCGTGTTCAAGGCCATAGAGGCCGCCTGCGGATTCGGTGCTGACGCGGCCATAGTAGAGATGGATCATTTCGGTGCTGCCGCCGGGGGAAACCAGGTAGCTGCAGATTTTCTCGAGCTTGTTGAAGCTAAGCCCAGCTTCTTCTTGGCCTTCTCTTTGGGCGACTTCTTCATTGGTTTCGCCGTCTTCGTTCATGCCGGCGACGAGTTCTAGCAACCAGGGTGATTGATCGCGCCCAAGTGCGCCCAGCCGAAATTGTTCGAGCAGGACGATTTCGTCGCGGCCAGGGTCGTAGGGGAGTACGCAGGTAGCATCGCCGCGGATGAAGAGTTCGCGGGTAAACCGGGGCATGCTCCGGCCATCAAAACGCGGGTGTGTCAGCCACAGTTTGTCCATGCGAAAAAAGCCCTGAAAGACGGTTTCGCGTTTTTCGATTGTGACGTCGCTGGCTTTAAACTGGAATGGCTCAGTCATGGTTTACCCTGTAGTGAAAACGACTTTGAACGATAGCCGCAGGACGTCGTTTATTGCAAGCTCGCCTTTTGGTGCAAGACAAATGTGGAGGAATGCTTTCCAACACACGCTGGCGAACGCGGCTCCTTTGGGGTCGCGCTGCCAGATTCGGGAAAATCTCAGACTTTATCGTAAAGCTTGCTGCCAGCGTCGATAAACTCCCGGGATTTCTCCTGCATGCCGGCGTCCACCGCTGATATCTCATCCAGGCCGTGCTCCTTTGCGTAGTCGCGGACTTCTTGGGAGATTCTCATGGAGCAGAACTTCGGGCCGCACATGGAGCAGAAGTGCGCCACTTTCGCGGATTCCTTGGGCAAGGTTTCGTCGTGGAAAGCGCGGGCTGTATCCGGATCGAGACCAAGGTTGAACTGGTCTTCCCAACGGAACTCGAACCGGGCCTTCGACAAGGCGTTATCGCGAATCTGGGCGCCCGGGTGCCCTTTGGCAAGGTCAGCTGCATGAGCAGCAATCTTGTAGGTGATGATGCCGGTTTTTACGTCGTCTTTGTTAGGCAGCCCCAGATGTTCTTTGGGCGTTACGTAGCAAAGCATGGCGCAGCCGTACCAACCGATCATGGCCGCCCCAATGCCGGAAGTTATGTGGTCGTAGCCGGGCGCTATGTCGGTGACCAGTGGGCCTAAAGTGTAAAACGGCGCTTCATCGCAGCATTCCAGCTGTTTATCCATATTCTCTTTTATCAGGTGCATGGGCACGTGGCCTGGGCCTTCGATCATGACCTGTACATCGTGCTTCCAGGCAATCTTGGTGAGCTCACCCAAGGTTTCCAGTTCGCCGAACTGGGCTGCATCGTTGGCGTCTGCTATGGATCCGGGGCGCAGGCCGTCGCCAAGGCTAAAGGAGACATCGTAGGCTTTCATGATTTCGCAAATGTCTTCAAAGTGCTCATACAGAAAACTTTCCTGGTGGTGAGCCAGGCACCATTTCGCCATGATGGAACCACCGCGGGAGACGATGCCGGTGGTGCGTTTGGCGGTCATGGGTACGTGGTGCAAGCGCACGCCGGCGTGGATAGTGAAGTAATCCACGCCCTGCTCTGCCTGCTCGACCAGGGTGTCCCGGAAGATTTCCCAGGTCAGGTCTTCGGCGACTCCGCCTACTTTTTCCAGCGCTTGGTATATAGGCACTGTACCAATGGGAACCGGTGAATTGCGGATGAGCCATTCGCGGGTTTCGTGAATGTTTTTGCCGGTGGAAAGATCCATAATGGTATCGGAGCCCCAACGGATTCCCCAGGTGAGCTTCTCGACTTCTTCCTCAATGGAGGAGGTGACAGCAGAGTTACCGATGTTGCCGTTGATCTTCACCAGGAAGTTACGGCCGATGATCATCGGTTCAGATTCCAGGTGGTTAATATTGGCAGGGATAATCGCCCTGCCCCGGGCCACCTCGTCACGCACAAACTCGGGGGTAATTTCCGGCGGCAGGCTGGCACCGAATGACTGGCCCGGGTGCTGATCTTTCAACAAGCCCTGTTCACGAGCCTCCTGAAGCTTCATGTTTTCGCGAATCGCGATGTATTCCATTTCCGGCGTGATAATGCCTTGGCGGGCATAGTGCATCTGAGTGACGTTTTTACCTGACAGCGCACGCAAGGGCTTACGTTCATCCAGGAACCGGAGTGGATCGAGCTGCGGGTCTTTCATCCGGCGGCGTGTATACTCCGATGTATACTCAGGCAGTGGCGCAGTATCGTCACGCTCGGCTATCCAGGCAGAACGAATCGCCGGGAGGCCTTTGCGCAGGTCGATTGTGGCGGCAGGGTCGGTGTAGATGCCTGAAGTGTCGTACACCATCACTGGGGGGTTTTTCTCGCCGCCCAATTCCGTGGGTGTGTCCTGTACCGTAATTTCCCGCATGGGCACTCGCAGGTCTGAACGACTACCCTGTACGTAAACTTTACGTGACCCCGGCAATGGCTGTACTGCAGCGGAATCTACGCGGGCTGAATCACTGAGGTAGGCTGGTAGATCTGTCATCATTCGCTCCCGGAACTTTGCTTTGGAATTCGGGCCGCGCATGACGGAGAGAGTTGCTCTGCCCAAGGTTTACAGGCAGTGCTGGCTCTTCGATGGTCTGGTCTCAATCCCTACGCCGGTATTATCCGGATCAGGTCGCGGGTTCTGCGATACAATCTCAGCCGGTTGCCCAAACAAGTCAGGCAGCCAGCACCCCGTCAAGACGCGAGTCTGTAATACATAGCACTCAGAGTAAGTGCTGTTTGCAAGTGTAGAGCTGAGAGCAATTATTGTCCATAATGACTGATCTGTTCATACCAGTTCGATTTTCCATGCCATTGCTGATGCCGCTTCCCTATCATCTGTAGAAATCCGGCATTTCCTTTTCAGCGCCCCGGGAGGGTGCAGACGCGCATATGTACTCAGGAGTAACAATGAAGAAACGATTGCTTTCCGGACTTGTTGGCCTCTTGGCGGCACAACCCGCCCTTTCCCTGGATCTGGTTGAGACCTATGAGAAAGCACTCTCCTACGACTCTGGCATTGCCGCAGCCCAAGCCAGGTTTGAATCCCAGCAAGCCGCCAGCGATGTCACGAAGAGTGCTCTGCTGCCGCAGATTGGCGCTTATGGCGAGGCCCGCCATATCGATTCAGACGGCCCCACCCCCGGGCAAGACAATAGCTACCGCGAACTGAACTACGGCGTACAGCTCACTCAGCCACTGTTCCGTGCAGAGGCGTGGTTTCAGTACGACGCCAGCCAGTTCCAGACAGACTCTGCGCGCGCGCAATACAATCTGGCCCAACAGCAACTGATTCTTGATGTCGCAACCGCTTATTTTAACGTTTTGCGTGCTCAGGACACGGTAACTACGGCTCAGGCAAGCGAAGCGGCGATTCAACGTCAGTACGAACAAGCGCAGGAGCGCTTTGACGTGGGCCTGATCGCCATCACGGAAGTTTACGAAGGCCGGGCGACCTACGACGACAGCAAAAGCCAGCGGATTGCCGCAGAAAACCAGGTCAACATTGCCCGCGAACAACTCGCCCGGTTAACAGGTGAATACTCGGAAGATCTGGAGAACCTGCGCCAGAACTTCCCACTCGGTCGGCCTGAGCCTATGGACCCGGCGGCTTGGGAAATGACAGCTCTGGAGCAAAACTGGTCCATTCAGTCAGCTATTTATGATTTGAATGTCAGCGAGACTCAGCTGAAAAAAGCAAAAGCCGGTCATTACCCGACACTCGATCTGAATGCTTCTTACGGTAAATCCGATGCTCACGGAGTTGAGCTGAGTACGCCGGGCACACAGCGTGACGGCGTCAGCACCCAAGGTATTATCGGGCTCAGTCTCAACGTCCCACTGTATTCTGGTGGCGGAACCCAGGCCGGCGTACGGCAACAGCGCTCCCTGGTCACCGTGGCCGAACAGTCACTCAATACCGTGCGCCGCGACGTACGAGTAAATACCCGTAGCCTGTACCTGACCGTTAACAATAACGTTGAAACAACCTCAGCCTTGGAACAAACCATAATTTCCCGCCGCAGTGCACTGGATGCGACCCGTGCCGGTTATGACGTGGGGACCCGGAACATCGTTGAGGTGCTGGATGCGGAGCGTGCCTACTATGTGGCACTGAGAGATTACGCCAACGCCCGCTATGATTATGTGAACAACACGCTTCAGCTGAAGCAGGCTGCCGGCACGCTCAGCCCGAGGGACCTGATTGAATTGAATAATTGGCTCAGCGCCAATGCCCCCGGCATAGAGGCTCTGGCCAATGATAAGAAGACTCTGGAAGATCCCACTCTCTAGTTTATATCAGTAAGACACAGAAAAGCGTGAAAACAGGGTGAGGAGTGAACCTCCTCACCCGAAATCAGCCCTGCAGGCACTAAAGCCCTGATCATTTCAAACCCGCTCGATAATTCCATCAACCACCCTGTCCAGCGCACCCTTGTTTTTGTTGACCACTGATAATGCACGTTGACCTCTGGCCCGGCGTTCGTCAGCATCGCTGAACAGAGTCAGTAGATAACGGGATAGCTCATCGGCACCGCTGACCATCGTCACGCCACGATCGTCGAGCAGCCTCTGGTAAATGGTTTCAAAGTTGAACACGTGAGGTCCGGAGATTACAGGGATTCCCCAACCAGCCGGCTCCAGCGGATTATGACCACCGCGCTCAATCAACGAACCACCCACAAACGCCACGTCACTGGCTCCATACAGCATCATCAGCTCGCCCATGGTATCCCCAAGATAAACTTTTGCGCTTGAGGGGTCTTCGCCAAGGGATCGCCGTGCCAGAGAGAACGCCTGTTTACTCACTTTTTCCGCAACCGATTCAAAGCGCTCTGGGTGGCGAGGCACCAGAATCAGCAGGGCATTCGGATGAGTATTCAAAAGCTGCCGATGGGCTGCCAGCAACTGGGCATCCTCACCCTCATGGGTACTGCCGGCAATCCAGACCGGGCGCGAGGAAAAGGATGCCTTAAGCTTTAGCGACACCTCCCGTACAGCGTCGGGAATATCCACATCAAACTTCACGCTCCCTGTCACCGCAACCTTGGATGCTGCAACGCCAATTCTGCGGAACCGCTCTGCGTCTTTTTCTGCCTGAGCGGCCACCCAGCTGATACTGCGCATAATCGGCGCAACCAGACTTCTGACTCGCTCATAACCTCGGGCAGAGCGTTCGGAAAGCCGCGCATTGATAAGAAAGACCGGCACGCGCCGGGAACGGCTCTGGCGTATCATGTTCGGCCAAATTTCCGTTTCCATGATGACCAGAATGCTGGGGTTGGCCCGGTTCAGAAAACGGCGTATTGAACCCGGGGTATCGTAAGGTGCGTATGCGTACTGAACCTGACTGCCGAACATTTTCATGGCCTGTGTCAGGCCCGTGTCCGTCATGGCGGTCATCAGTATAGTAATGTTGGGGTTACGGGCTAGCAGGCGCCGCACCATAGGCGCCGCAGCGATGGTTTCGCCAACTGACACAGCATGCACCCAAACCACGGTGCCATTGGCCCGGGGCACAAAGCCCAAACGCTGCTGCCAGTTACGGCGCAGTTCGGGGGCCTGCCGGCCTTGCCACCATAAACGCAAAAGAATAAACGGAAGCAGCAACCGTATAAGCTGTGAATAGATAAATTGAAGCACGCGGGACTCCTGGCAGACCAGTGCGCTATCATATCGTAAACCCTATTAATTTGCTTCGGACTAACCCCACTGGGCACCATAAGCTGGCCAGCAACCCCCTGACCTACCGGGACCTGTTTCGAGTGAATAAGAAATACCGCAGGCAGACACGCAATACAGAGTACTCCGCCTACCGCCATCCTCGCTGGTGGCCGACTTGGGCTGGAATTGCTGTTATGTGGTGCGTAGCCCAGCTTCCCATCCGCTTTCAGTGGTGGCTTGGCAAGCGGGCGGGCGGGCTGGCCTGGCGCTTTGCCAGCAGGCGCCGTCACATAGCCGAGGTCAACATCCGGCTGTGCTTTCCGGAATTTACAAAAGCTCAGCAGGCTGCGCTGGTTCGCAGCAGCTTTACCGCCAACGGAATCGGCCTGATGGAGCTAGGAATAGCTTGGTTCCGTAATCCTGCAAAACTCACAGGCATAACCGAGGTACACGGAAAGGAATACCTTGATGATGCTCTGGCCAAAGGCAAAGGCGTACTGTTATTGGGCGGTCACTACAGCACTCTGGATCTCGGCGGAAGCCTCATTACCGAGTACATTGAAGCAGATGTAATGCAGCGGGATCACAACAATCCACTGATGAATGCCGTGATGACCCGGGCGCGAGAGCGGCGGTATAAAACCGTTCTTGGTGCGCAGGACGTCAGGGGATTGTTCCGAAGCTTGCGGAAAAATCGCACAGTTTGGTATGCCACCGACCAGGATTATGGCCGCAAGGATATCGTGTTTGCGCCATTCTTTGGCATTCCAGCCGGTACAATCAACGCGACATCCCGAATCGCAGCCCACAGCCATTGCAAAGTTGTTCCTTTCAGCCACTTCCGGCGAGACGATAAACCCGGTTACGACATTTACTTCCACCCCCCGCTGGAACCCTTTCCAAGTGGCGACGACCTGCGCGATGCAACCGTGATCAACCAGATTCTTGAGCGGGAGATCCGGCGCGCACCAGACCAGTACCTTTGGATGCACCGGCGCTTCAAAACGCGGCCGGACAAAAACGACCCGGGCTTTTATGGCGACAGATAGAGCATCAGCGGCACCTGTTATATGGTTGCTCACAGACAATAAGCCCGGGCACAGAAATCAACTGAAAGGCCTGGGCAACCGGTTGCGGGTAAAGGCCGGCGCCAGCCTGTTCTGGATAAATGCTCAGGACATACGTGTTCCATTGTGGCGCGCGCTACTGGCGATACCCCCCGCACTTGATAAAGCACTCCCCCACCCAGACCTGATCATCGCTGCCGGCACGGGTACTCACCGGCTTCTGCTCTCTTTGCGGCAGCTCAGGAAATCCAAAACTCTGGTCATTATGAAACCTGGGTTCCCACGTACGTGGATCAACGGCTCAATTATTCCTGCCCATGACGGAATTGCACAGAGCAGGGATACTCTGCTCACCGAGGGTGTCATCAACACCATTACGCCCCTTGCCAAAATCACTGACAAGCCAGAAGCCTTGCTGTTACTTGGGGGGCCATCCCCGCATTTTGCCTGGGACGATGACGTTGTTTACGGGCAAGTTACCCACCTGATTGGCGAATACCCGCAATGGCGCTGGACGATCAGTGGCTCGCGGCGAACACCGGATGCTCTCAGGGCGAGACTTGATGAACTTTCTGGCCCCCGGATCACCGTGGCAAACCCCGACAGAACGCACGAAGACTGGCTCAGCCATCGTGTTGCTGCATCCAGAGCAATCTGGGTAACGCCAGATAGCATGTCCATGGTGTGCGAAGCTGCAACCTCCGGCGTGCCAACCGGGCTGTTTCAGCTATCGGAACACTCAGGTAGCCGGGTTGCCAGCGGCGTACAGCGGCTGGTCGAAACGGGTTATGTGGCTCGCTGGAGCGATCATGCTACGGTAATGGGCGGCAAAACCGGCCATGAGACGCCTCTCTGGGAGGCGGATCGGGCCGCAGACTGGGTAATCCATCGCTGGTTCTCTCCGGGTGCAGGAAAATGAAAAAAGGACAAAAGAGGACGAATACTTGAGAATTCTTCAGGCACTGCCGGCCCTTTACAGTGGCGGTGTAGAAAGAGGTACCGTGGAATTTGCGTCGGACCTGGTACGACACGGCCATGAGTCGTTTGTCGTTTCCAACGGTGGCCCTCTGGAAAAGCGCCTTCAGGAACAAGGTTCGACCCACATCCAGATGCCAATTCACCGCAAATCGCCCGCGTCGTTCGGTCAAATCCGGCCTATGCGAAAGCTGATCCGGGAACTGCAGCCAGACATCATTCACGTGCGCTCCCGCATGCCTGCGTGGATTGTACGTCTGGCATGGAAGGGGTTGCCCGCGCGCCAGCGCCCTGCGATTGTTTCAACCTTCCATGGCATGTACTCCGTTAATCCGTACAGCGCCATCATGGCGAAATCAGATCACGTGATTGCGGTTTCAAATTGCGTGCGAGACTACGTTCTCCGGAACTTTCAGGTTCCGGAACAAAACCTGACCGTGATACAGCGCGGCGTGGATGTGGACTATTTTCAGCACCGGGAGTTAAGCAGAGCATGGCGGCAAGCTCTGATCGCGCAGTTTCCGGAACTTGAGAACAAGCGCATTCTGATGATGCCGGGGCGCATTTCCCGGTGGAAAGGCCAACTCCAGTTTCTTGAGGCAATGGCGGAAATCACCCGCGAAAAGCCTGACTGCCACGGCATCATTGTGGGCGGAGTCGAGTCTAGTAAAGAGCATTTCATGGGGGAACTTGAACAGCACCGGGCGAAACTCGGGCTTACCGACAAGGTCACCTTCCTTGGGCAGCGAGATGACATGGCAGAGCTTTACCTGTTCTCCGACCTCGTGTGCCACATGTCGACAAAACCGGAGCCCTTCGGTCGCACAGTCACTGAAGCTCTTTCATCCGGCACGCCCGTCGTAGCATTTAATCGGGGGGGTGCCGCAGAAACACTACAGGCGTGCTTCCGTGACGGGCTGGTGACGCCCGATAACACTACGGAATTCGCGCAGGTTGCTATCAGGCTACTGAACGATAGAACATCGAATATCGAGATCCCCTTCCGTTTTCGTCTTCAGGCACAAACAGAGTCGACACTGGAGGTTTACCGCAAAGTGCTTGGCAAAGCTCCCTCTTCATCATGAGCGCAAAAAGCCTACTCACCATTGCCCAACTCATCGCCACTCCGGGAAGCAACTGGGGAGGCATGGAGAAGCATACGGCCGACCTTTCGGAGGAGCTTGCACGCTGCGGCCATAACGTTCACGTTCTTGCACATCCGGATTACCAGCATCGCTTTTCACACACGGTTGATTTTCACCCTTTGCCGGTTCAATGGGGAAGGCGGAATCCCTTGCTTAAGCTGCGTTTGAAGCAAACTCTCCGTAAGTTGTCACCCGATGTACTCCACGCCCAAGGCAATAAAGCGGCCGCCATGCTATCCGGGATGGGGAAGCAGAAAAACATAACGGTGGGCACCATCCACGGCACCAAGTCCAGCCATAAGGATTTCTGCAAACTTGATGGTGTCATTGCCGTGAGCAAAGGCATCCAGCAGGCACTATCGCACCCCAATACAAAACTGGTTCACAATGGGATCAAGCCTCAGAATAGCGGGGCTAAAACGACCCATGCGATTCCCGAACTCCAAGCTTTTGCGCTGGCCATAGGTCGCCTCGAACCAGTCAAGCAGTTCGACAACCTGATTTCTGCGTGGGCGGCACTAAAGCCGCCACTGCCGCTTTATATTCTGGGCGATGGCTCTGAGGCACGTACATTACAGGCACAGATACAACGCCTTGGCGCTGACAGCTTCATAAAGCTACCCGGCCACGAAGACAATCCCACGGCCTGGCTTCAGCATGCATCTGTATGTGTAATCAGTTCAGAGCGCGAGGGTTTCCCATATGTGCTGATCGAAGCGTTGCTCGCACGGTGCCCTATGCTGTCAACGCCCGTCAACGGTGCGCTTGATCTTCTTCCCGCCGAAAGTCTGGCGGACTCAACAGGCCTGAACGCGCTACAGACACTACTGTCAGCGCAACTTGCAGACCTGGGAAGCCTGAAGAATATCCAGGAAGTGTGCTTTGAGCGCGCTGAGCGGGAGCTGACACTGAAGGCCATGACGGACCGGACAGCAGATTTCTATTACGAGCTTCTCAGCAAAAAAACAAAGCTCTGACCACATAATTCCCGTTGTGGCTCATCGCATCTTTGGCCTATCCGAAAATCACTTTTCTGCCCTGCCTTGGCCTTCTATCTCCGCCAGCATCTGCAACTCTTTTGCCTTTGCCAGCCTCATAAAGTTTCTATTGGCTGCCGTGATAGAAACGCTGAGCCCAAACCAACCGTTCATGACTTGCCGGTGAATCAGATAGTATTTGAGAAACTTGAGAGGAAACTCCGCAAACAGCCGGCCAGCCGAGATTTTCCGGCCTTTCGCCACCATATACCGTGCTTGCTCTGAGGAAAGCTGGCAGTATTTTTTTTCCATTTGCTCGAGCGATATAAGCGTCCTGTGGAGCACATCCCCCTTCAGGTAGAGTACCTTCCCCTCCCTCACCTGGGGCCGATCATTATTGCTGTCTTTTTCCGCTTCTATTAACGCCTTTTTCCGGTTGTATAATCGCAAAATCTTCTTGCTTTTATCATGTCTGAAAGGATGCTCGGGATTCGGCTGAGACAACACCCAACGCATTTTAAAGCCAGCGACATCCGCCGGAATGGGCGCCTCGAAGAGCGCCTTTATATTATCCACAAGTTGGTCTGACAGCACTTCATCAGCATCCAGATCAAGAACCCAGTCATTGCGGCAAAGGCTTGCGGCATACGCCTTCTGACACGCAAAGCCCTGCCAATCATTGTGAACGAACCGGGCACCTGCCGATTCCACAATATCTCTGGTTTTATCTGTGCTGCCAGAGTCCACGACAATAACTTCATCGGCCCAGCCAATCACCCTTGCCAGTGACTCCGGAAGTCTCATCTCTTCGTTCTGGGTAATGTAGTAAACAGATAGCGGTAGCTTCATCACAGCTCCTGACATTAAAGCAGTCGACTCAAGCCACAGGCCGGTCATTATTACGATGCCAGTATGGTAAAGTATTTCACTTCAGGTTGGCGCTTTTCTATAGCATTCACAAACTCAGGCCCGGAGTAAACTCATGATTCACCCCGTCATTATGGCTGGCGGTACCGGCTCGCGACTTTGGCCGCTGTCACGACAACTGAACCCGAAACAATTTCTTAAACTGACAGACGGCCCACTTTCGATGCTTCAATCGACGGTGGCCAGGCTTGACGGAATGGAAGCTCAAAATCCACTCCTGATCTGCAATGAAGAGCATCGTTTTCTGGCTGCGGAACAAATGCGGCAATCCGGCCATGAGGATAGCTGCATCATCCTTGAGCCCTGCGGCCGCAACACCGCACCTGCAATTGCACTGGCGGCAATTCAGCTTTGCGAGAACGCCGGTAGCGACGACCCGCTTATGCTGGTTCTCGCCGCCGATCATCTGATCAAAGATGTGGAGGCGTTCCAGAAAGGCGTAGCAAAGGCTGTACCTCTGGCCAAAGAAGGTAAGCTCGTAACCTTCGGAATTGTTCCCCACCAACCGGAAACCGGTTACGGCTATATACATCGCGGCAGTGAACTCGCCGCTGATTGTTACTCCGTTGACGGTTTTGTGGAAAAGCCCGACATTCGGACTGCGGAAACCTATCTTGCGTCTGGAGAGTATCTCTGGAACAGCGGCATGTTTCTGTTTGGCGCCCGACAATACCTGGCCGAACTGGAGTTGCACCGCCCGGACATTCTGTCTGCCTGCCGCGCAGCAATGACGGATACCAGCGCGGATCTTCACTTTATCCGGGTGAATTCGGAGCTGTTCGCTAAATGCCCTTCTGAATCTGTGGACTATGCGGTCATGGAAAAAACCGATCATGCTGCGGTTGTCTCCCTGGACGCCGGGTGGAGCGACATCGGATCATGGTCGGCTCTTTGGGATGTCAGCGAAAAAGACTCGAATGGAAACAGCCTCAGCGGAGATGTGATTGCCCACCAAACCCGGGATACGCTTGTTCGCGCCGATAGTCGCCTCGTTGCGACGATTGGAGTCGATGATCTTGTCATAATCGAGACCAAGGATGCCGTTCTTGTCGCCCACAAGGACAAGGTGCAGGATGTAAAAGCGGTGGTTGAGCAAATTCGCAGCGATGGCCGGCACGAGCATATGAATCATCGCGAGGTCTATCGGCCCTGGGGTATCTATGACTCCATAGACAGCGGCCCTCGCTACCAGGTGAAGCGAATCACTGTAAAACCAGGAGCAAAACTCTCCGTTCAAATGCATCATCACCGCGCTGAGCATTGGATTGTCGTCAGCGGCACAGCACGGGTGACCAACGGTGAAAAAACCTATCTGGTCACAGAAAACCAATCCACATACATCCCCATAGGACAGGTGCATTCTCTGGAAAACCCGGGGGTTATCGATCTTGAGCTGATCGAAGTGCAATCCGGCTCCTATCTTGGAGAGGATGACATTGTCAGATACGAAGACCGGTACGGCAGAAAATGAGCAAGTTGAAGTATTTTTTTGTTGCAGGTCTTCTGCGTATTGCAGGCTTGCTCTCACTGGCAAACGCGCAAAGGATTGGCAGGCTTGTGGGCTTGCTTATGTGGAAGCTGCCAGCCAAGCCGCGTGAGGTTACCGACATCAACCTCGCTATTTGCCTACCGGAACTGTCACAACCCGCACGCGCAGCAATGGCAAAAGAGTCGCTGATGAATACGGGAATGACGATGCTTGAAGTTCCTTTAATGTGGGAGTGGCCTGTTGAAAAATGCCTTGATCTGGTTCGGGAAACGGAGGGACTTGAGCTAATTGACGAGGCCATGGCTGACGGCAGCGGGCTGATCCTGCTCGCGCCGCACCTTGGGAACTGGGAGTTGGCGGGATTGTTTTTCTCATCCCGTTACAAAATGGCCGCACTGTACAGCCCTCCTAACATGCCGGAATTCGAGGACTACATGACTCGGGTCCGAGGAAGACTTGGCTCAGAACTCGTGCGTGGCGACAGGCGAGGGCTTGTAAGGCTGACCTCGATTCTCCGGGAAGGCGGCGTTGCCGGAATCCTTCCTGACCAGTCCCCTCGTGGCAAAGGCAATGCCTTTGCTCCGTTTTTTGGCATGGAAGTCAAAACCATGACTCTGGTGTCGAAGCTCATGCAGCGCACCGGTGCCAAGGCTCTGATTACTTATGCCGAAAGGCTGGAGAACGCTGAAGGCTTTCGGATTGTCGTACGCCAAACCGAACCGGGCCTGGATAACAAGGACGCTGTGGCAGCAACAACGGCCCTGAATCACTCTATCGAACAGTGTATTCGGAACATCCCCGGGCAGTACCAATGGGAATACAAGCGCATGCGGCACCGGCCAGCAGGCGAAATCAATCCCTACAATCCGGGCCGGGTATGCTGACGTTTTGCCTGTCGGACACTCCAACATGACCAATCAAATCAAAAAGCCTATTCACCTGCTTTTTGGGCTTGGTGTCGGGGGGGCGCTTTTGTCGTCCAGCATTCTGGCAGGCGCAACACTGCTGCTTGCCATCACCGGCTTTGCGGTCAGCTATCGCCGATCCCTGTATCAAGCCGGATGGGGCAAGCCCAAAGAGCTACGTTTATTGCATTTCGCATTCTGGTTTTTCGTACTCGTGAGCTTTTGCTCGTGGGCACTTGAAGGTTTCAGTTATGAAGGCGGCAAAACGCTTGGCTCCCATGCCCGTTTTATCCTGTTCTGGCCCCTGATTATCGCACTGAGCTATGCCCGACTGGGAGCAAACACACTATTTGCCGGGGCCGGGCTGATGGCTGCATCCATTTTTGGATTGCTCGGTTCAGCGCTGATCGCAAATCAAGGTTCGTTAGACGCGCTCTTGAGTAGCCGCTTCAGCGGTGGAATAAATCCGATCAGCTTTGGGAATATCGCGTTACTGGGTGGCTTTCTAACCCTGACAGGCGGGCTATTTTTCTACCGCAGCGAGCGGCGCCCTCTTTCACTTCTCTTTATTGTGATGGGTGCCGGATCTGCCGCGATTGCCATGCTATCGCAAACCCGAAGCAATCTGATTGCCCTGCCATTTCTTCTGCTTCTTCTGGTGCCGTTAATCAGCAGAAACCTGCGCATTGTCAGCATGGTCGCAATTCCTGTTTTGCTGATGACCGCCATCGCAACCAACGAACGCATGTCCGACCAGCTCGAAGGGTTTCTGCAAAATGACACCCTGGATTCCGGCATCACAATCCGAATGGACGTGTGGGGGCAGGCTTGGCGCATGTTTGCAGACCACCCCTGGACAGGCGTCGGGCTCGGAGGATATGCGCGCGAAATCGAAGCCTCGGTCGCATCCGGAGAGTCTTCTGCCGTGCTGATCGACTGCTGTACCGGCCACGCTCACAATGATCTACTCAACATTGCAGCCACCAGCGGTATTCCAGGCATTCTGAGCTGGGCGCTACTGATTTTCTTAACCTTGGCGATGTTTGCACGACACCTGTTCAGCACACACATCGCTACAGCGCACCTCGCTGCGGCAGGCTCAATGATTAGCGTTGGCTATCTCCTATTCGGGCTAACCGAAGCTACCTTTAACCGAACGCTGTACCTGACTTTCTATCTTCTATCCGTCGCCGGTATTGCCGCTGCAATGCTCAATGAGCTGAGCGCCTCTTACGTGCGGAAACGGACAAGAACAGTATCGGCCACCGTCATCACCATGAATGAGGAAGATCACATCGCCGATTGTCTAAAATCGGCCAGGCTGGTTGCCGATGAGATTATCGTTCTTGATAGTGGAAGCACAGACAGAACCGTGGAGATTGCAAAACAGTATGCGGACATCGTTGAAGTCACCGACTGGCCCGGCTTTGGCGTTCAGAAACAGAGAGCTCTGGAAAAAGCCACGGGCGACTGGGTGCTGTCACTGGATGCCGATGAGCGCATCACGCCTGAACTCGCCCGTGAAATCAATCACCGGCTTGCAGATCCCGACGCAGATGCTTACAAGCTCCCTTGGGCCGTCACTATCTATGGCACCCGCTTGGATTTCGGCCGCAGTGGTCGGGCACCTCTGAGACTGTTCCGCCGGGAAGGGGTTCGGTTTTCTGACGCTTTGGTGCACGAGCGGATCCTGATCCCCGACGGGCGAAAGACCAGAACGCTGCGCGGCCGCCTGACCCACTACACTCACCGGGACTTTGGGCACTCATTGGAGAAAAGTGCCAAATATGCCTGGCTGGGATCGCTGGAAAAACAACGGAAGGGCAAGAAAACGCACACTATGGTTTACCCTACCTTCAGGGGTTTAATGACCTTTGTGCAGGTCTATTTTATCCGATTCGGATTTCTAGACGGTGCAGTAGGGTATCTGACAGCCGTCACCTACGCACAAGTGACTTTTAACAAGTACGCAGGCTTATGGACGTTAAGTTCAAAACGGAAAATTCGCCCGTCAGTCGAAGAAGGAAAGTAGCGACTGAATGACATGCTCCTGTTCTTTCGCTGACATCCCGTACCAGATCGGCAGGCGCACCAGTCGCTCACTCTCCTGGGTCGTGAATCGTTCCTCGCCGTAGAACCTCCCCATTGTCTTACCAAACGGCGTGGAGTGCAGCGGAACATAGTGAAACACGGCCATGACACCGCACTGTTTGAGGTGGTCGATTAGTGCTGTCCGCTCTTCCAGATTCCGAACTTTCAGAAAATACATGTGGGCATTGTGTGCAGTAGCCGCCGGCAGCACAGGGCCTTCAATAATTCCTTTTGAAATCAATGACTTGAAAGATTTGTGATACCCGTCCCAAATAGCCAGACGGCTATCAAGAATCTGCTCGGCCCGGTTTAACTGGCTCCAGAGATAGGCAGCCTGAAGCTCGGATGGGAGATAGCTACTCCCCATTCCAACCCAACTGTATTTGTCGACCATGCCGCGGAAAAACTGGCTGCGGTTGGTGCCTTTTTCCCGAATGATTTCTGCCCGGTTGACGAAGCTGGCATCATTGACGATGAGTAACCCACCCTCACCGCCGCTGGTATAGTTTTTCGTTTCGTGGAAGCTGAATGCGCCCAGGTGCCCAATGGTTCCCAGAGGACGGCCATGGTATTCAGACATCATGCCCTGGGCGGCATCTTCTATGACGTAGAGCCCGTAGCGATTGGCCAGCTCCATAATCGAATCCATATCGCATCCGACCCCAGCGTAATGGACCGGCACAATTGCTCGCGTCTTTTCGGTGATCGCCGATTCGATCAGAGTCTCATCGATATTCATGGTGTCCGGACGGACATCCACGAAAACAATACGCGCGCCGCGAAGTACAAAAGCATTAGCGGTACTGACAAAGGTGTAGCTCGGCATAATGATTTCATCGCCAGGCTTCACATCGATCAATAGGGCCGTCATTTCGAGTGCATGGGTACAAGAAGGCGTCAAAAATACGCGCTCGCAACCCAACTGACGCTCGAACCACCGCTGACAACGCTCGTTGAATGGGCCATCGCCAGAAAGTTTGCCCTGATTCAAGGCTTCTTCAATATAGCGCAACTCATCTCCCGTCGAGGGAGGACGATTAAAAGGGATCACGCGTCTTCTTCCTGTAGAAATCTGTGTTCAAGTTCGTTCAGGTCTTTTTTTCTTGCCTTCAGCCACTTGGCCGGACTTCCAACATACATTCCCCAAGGTTCGGTACTTTTTACGACAAGCGTCATAGCACCAATTGCGCAGCCTTCGGCCACCGTCACGCCGGGAAATATAACCGAGTTAGCACCAACGATAACCTGCCGCTCTAGCAAAACCGACGCAAAACGCTCTCGCTTGTATTTTCGTGGAACGAGAGAGCTAACCATCGTCTCCCCGGAATAGTCATCGGACTGAGCAAAAACCTTTACGCCATAAGCCAGAGTGCAAAAATCTTTCAGCTCCACACCCGGTTGTCCACCGGCAATCAGACACATGGGAGTCACATGGCAATAGCGTCCAAGGGAGACCTTGCCTGACAGAATGCAGAAATCATCCACTCGAGAATAATCGCCTATGTCCATCAGCTCCGCGTTGTAGATGCTAGCCTTATCGCTTATCTTGACATCCCTCCCCAGGCTCTTAAAATTCATTTTTCTTAGCGCGCCTTCCGAAAGGTACCCCATCGCTCACCCCTTAAAAATATCGTCAAGTTGCGAAATCAAGTTGGGCTTTGAGTAGACGTGCCGAATCCGTCGTGCGTTGCCTTCCCTCGAAAGCTCCGGAATCGGAGACAAATCGATGTTTTCAACATCAAACCACTCAATATTCAGCGAATCCAGCAAACTGGCGGTTGAGATATCGCGCCGTAGGTAAACTTTTTTACCCATGCCAAGAAGCGATATCAGATTGCCGAGTCCCTGCTGGCGATTATGATTGAAAACGGCGACATCAATAGTCGCAAGAAATTCCTGATACCTATCTGGAGGCAGAAAATCGACGAGAGGCACAAACCGATCTCCAAATAGCTTTTTGCCTTCCTCAATTACTCGTCTGGCATGTTGCTGATTTCCATAGGAGAGAGGCACAAGTACACGGAAATTATCGGTTTGGAGAGCCGCAAGTTGTTCGAAAACTTCAAAATGGTTGTTACTGGGGTCGGCAGAATTGCCCACCTGAATCTCAACAAATTTGGTGGCTCGCTCGCCAACGCCAGGCTCCGAAAACACATTAGAGGTATACATCAGACAATGATGGGCCTTACCTCCAGCGCCATACCACTTCCTGGCGAGCTCAATATCACCTGGGACATGACTCACGAGGTGTCCGAGATGCCTGATAACAAACCGCCTGGAAAAATTGTTCAGGCCTGGTTTCGAGTCTGCCTCTCTCTTACCGTAAAGGTCATTGCCCCAGATAAACCAGTACGTTTTTTTCAGCAACCATGGCATCAGAAACAGCATTTGGGTGACCACACGGGTGAATAGCCCATGGAGAATGATTCGATCCGCGCGATGCATCTGAACTATTAGCGAGGCTTTTCCCACTGTTTTCTTGACGAAGCCATTGTCTATGCGATGTACACCAGAGCGCCCCTCACTGCTAAACTTTTTATGGTCACCAAAAATGACAAATTCATGCAGGTCCGGATCAAAGTTAGCTTGCACCAAATCAATAAACGGTGGAATGAACTTCTCCGCCCGACAGATATGCAGGACCCTTTGCTTACTCAACGGAAGCATCACTCTTATCTAATGTATCAGATTCGTCGACCAACTCCCGTATGTACGACCCATACCCACTTTTCGCATAAAATGCCGCAGCTCTGAGCATGCCAGCGTTATTCAGCCAGCCATTGCGCCAGGCAATCTCCTCAAGACAGGCAATCTTGAACCCCTGACGCTTTTCAATGGTTTCAACAAATTGTGCCGCTTCCAGGAGCGTCCCATGAGTACCCGTATCTAGCCAGGCGAATCCGCGCCCAAGGAGCTGAACGGTCAGTGAGGCATCTTCAAGGTACGCATTATTGATGGCCGTTATTTCGAGTTCGCCGCGAGCGGACGGCGCTACTTTCTTGGCAATCTCGACAACCTGATTATCGTAAAAATAAAGACCCGTCACCGCAAAATTTGATTTAGGGTGCTCAGGCTTTTCCTCGAGCGACACCGCTTGCATCTTACTATTAAACTCTATGACCCCAAAATCCTGTGGCGTTTTGACCTGATATCCAAAAATCATCGCACCTCGTTTCTGCTGGAGTTGGTGCACCGCATTTCTCAACATGGGCGTAAAGCCTTGCCCATAAAAAATGTTATCACCAAGAACCAGACAGACATCTGAGGCGCCAATAAACTCCTCTCCTATCAGAAATGCCTGAGCCAGACCGTCAGGGCTTTCCTGTGTTTCGTAACTCAGCTGAATGCCAAATCGCCTGCCGTCTCCCAATAAACGTTTGAATGCGGGCGCATCATCGGGTGTGGTAATAATAAGAATGTCACTGATACCCGCCAACATCAAAACCGAAAGCGGGTAATAGATCATAGGTTTGTCATAGATAGGCAGCAGCTGTTTGGAAACGCCCATGGTTATCGGAAACAGACGGGAGCCAGTGCCACCAGCAAGAATAATACCCTTCATAATCGCGCAACTTTGCCGAGTGTCAGTGTTTGTTGTCAGATCTTTCAAGAATTCGATGGCACCAGTCGAGATTGTCCAGATACCAGCTGACCGTTTTACGCATACCGGAATCAAAGGTTTCATTGGGCTGCCAGTGCAACTCACCGCTGATTTTCCCGATATCGACTGCATAGCGGCGATCGTGGCCTGGCCGATCCGTTACATGAGAGATCAGTTCCTTGAAAGAAGACAGGCCCGCGGGCTTGCTTTCAACCAAGTCATCAAGGCACTTGCACAAGCAGTGAACGACCTCAAGATTGGTTTTCTCGCTCTGCCCACCGATGTTGTAGGTTTCGCCCAATTTGCCATTTTTCAATACGGTGCAGAGCGCCCCGGCATGGTCCTCAACAAAAAGCCAGTCACGGACCTGGAGACCATCACCGTATACCGGTAAGGGCTTACCATCCAAAGCGTTGAGGATCATCAGCGGAATCAACTTTTCCGGAAACTGGAAAGGGCCGTAGTTGTTCGAACAATTGCTGACAACGACAGGCAAACCATAAGTCCGACACCAGGCACGTACCAGGTGATCAGAGCTGGCCTTGCTGGCTGAGTAGGGCGAGCTCGGTGCATACCGAGTGGCCTCAGTGAAAGGCTCATCAGTGGCATCAAGGTCGCCGTATACCTCATCCGTACTGACGTGGTGAAAGCGGAATAGTTTTCGTTTCTGCTCAGGCTGTGCCAGCCAATACTGCCGCGCAACCTCGAGCAGCGTGTAGGTACCAACGATGTTGGTTTGAATAAACGCGGCTGGCCCGTCTATAGAACGATCAACATGGCTCTCTGCCGCCAGGTGCATCACTGCGTCTGGCTGATGGGCCTCAAAAAGTGCCTGCAGGGCGGGCTGGTCACAGATATCGACCTGCTCAAACCAATATCGATCGCTGGCAGATGCGTTACCCAGTGACTCCAGGTTGCCAGCGTAGGTCAGTATATCGACATTCACGACCTCGGCACCGGTCTGTGCAATCAGGTACCGGATGACTGCCGAGCCAATAAAGCCGGCACCCCCGGTTACCAGAATTTTCATACCACACCCCCATCGGGCTCGAACTCAACTGTCTCCACACCCGCGTGATCCAGTACTTGCCAAAGCTCTTCGGGGTGATGAACGGCATCAGAAACACCCTCGTCACTGATACGGTATACGGAAAGTTCCGGGAACAATGTTTTCAGGGTAAACAGTGCGGTGGACGTAAAACCATAAAAGGCTTCGAGTCTGTCATCGGCCAACGCCATCGCAATTTCGATGGGCAGGGAATTTGATTGGACGCTCACAGGGATGCCTTCGAAATAGGGCGACAACAACTCCACCCTCTGTTTTCTGTGCATAAAATAAATAAGCTCTGAGCCAGGATGGCGATCCTGCAAGTGCAGAAGATGCGCCCTGAGGCGAGTCAGAAGCGCCTGTTTTCCATGGTTCTGCCCCAGATAACCGACCCCCTTGCCTACCGAGCGGCCAGCTTTGTCCTGGTTCAGGCCAAACAGGTCACGGAACACCGGAAAGCGATGCTGCACGATTTCGACAGAGTCGAGCGGTGGCAGCGGGAAACAGGTAAAGAAGGTCATATTTTCCTGCCCAAGTGGCGCCAGCCGGATACCCAACATGGCCAACAGCCGACACCTTTGACTGGACAGTTTTGACACGGCCGCCCCTCTCTTTGCCGCATCATAATACAGAACCGTAGCGCCCAGCCCATCGTCGAGAAAAAGGGTTTGAGATGGCACTAGACCACGAAAAAAAACCTCGTGCATCCAGCTTCCTTTATTTCCGACAAAAAGGCGATTGAGGTGTTCGCTTTTCAACCTGCGAAGAAGCAACCAGAGCCTGACGTAGAATAGTTGCTTTGGTAACCATACAATCTTTCCAGGCCAGTCGAGTTTCGATAGCAGAAAAGCCATCTGTTGTTCCGTCGTCTTGTTATCAGGACGAACAATGATCAGCAGGGAATGTTCGACAGAATAGTATGACCGCGCCTCGGCACAGCTTAATAGCTGAAACGGGGTGCTGGCCAAAAACACATCAGGATTGGTCATGAATAATCACTTGAAGCCGGACTGGTCTCCGGTCTCGACATTGAAAGCTTCATTGGCTAATGAGGCGTTTTAGCCAATTCCCTGCGAAGACGACGCCTGACCTTCAGTTTTCTAAGCAGGTTCAGCGGCTTGGATTTTAAAGTTTGCTTTTTTTCCGTCAAAAACTGATCAACCGCATCCAGAACCCTCTCACTTGAGCGACCATCAACAAACATATGAAGATCGTGACACAGATGTTTTTGTGCTTCGAGAAGCCCTTCGGGACGCTGGACGGCCTGCATCAGCCCATTCTCTAGTTGCTCAACTGTCTGAATATCGATGAGATAGGGACCCGGCATTTTTGTACGGAAGGTAACCACAGGTCGCTGGAGAAACATGAACTCAAACATAATCGACGAGGTATCACACAGCATAAGATCAGCGTCAGGCAAAAGCGGCATCAAATCCTCATCACTTTCAACAAACCTCAGGTTGGCGCCCTGCATTGACCGATACCGTTCGACGGTGCTTTCGTCCATTTTCGGGTGAAGCGTCACGATAAACTGCCATTTCCCGCTCTGCGAAAGCTCCTCAATTTTATCCGCCAGTTGAGGTGCACAGGTGACTGAACGGCTGAATGTTGAGGCGAAAAATACCGTTGGTGGCTCACTCTCTCCGCGGATGCGTTCGCCACAACTCGCATCTCTGAGCAATGGATCGAGTTTGGGCCAGCCGGTCCTGGCCACGGCAAAATGCCCTAACTCTTGCGCCAGAGCCTGGAATTTTTCGGTATCCTTTTCGGCATGGGTGCAGTAAAGATCAAACCAGCCCCGAATGCGGTAATGGTCGCTTTCGTCCTCGCTTTTGTGGCCTCGTTTATTTCTCGCCATGCCATGGAAGACCTCTACTTTTATTCCCGGGAAAAAGTAGGGCACCCAATCACCTGGCACAAACGTCGCCTCTGCTCCGTAGGTTTCAACCTCTTTTACTGTCTTCAGTCTCTTCTCATCCGGCTTTAGGGGAGCCGCAGAGCACCCGGCAACAAACCAGGCAACCTCACCGCCCCGGCGCCGAATTTCGGTCTGCAGCGGACGCAGTATTGAATAAGAGTAAGGTTGATTAACAAAAAAGAGGTAGCGCCGCATTCAGTTCTGACCCGTTAACTCACAATAGATTTTACCCATCTGCTCCACCGTCTGGGAGGTATGGAAATGCGTCGCTATCCGTCGGCGTGCACGCTGCCCCATCTGCTTCAGGCGTTCCCGATCCCGGTAAAGCTCGAGAAGTGCAGCACTGAGCGACTCCGCATCATCGGGCGGCACCACAAGCCCGCTTACGCCCTGCTCAACAAGTTCGGGCATGCCTCCAACGTCTGTTACGACTGGCGCCACACCGTAGGACATGGCCTCAATGACAGCGCGGGGCAGGCCTTCACGCGCCTTGGAGGGCAACACGAACACATCACTGGCCGCTGCCAGAGCGGGGGCATCCTTCCTGAACCCGGTGAAGTGCACCCGTTCGGGATGAGGCAGTGCCTGAACCTGTTGCCTGAGAGGCTCGTTACGGTCCAGATCACCTACCAGTAACAGGTGAATAACAACATCCGAAGGCAGGCGTGCCAGCGAATCAACAAGCACGTCGAAGCCTTTTCTTGGCACATCCCTGCCGGTACAGCAGACAGTGAACGCGCCCTCCGGAATGCCAAACTCTTGAAGATCAGCAGGGGTATCTTGATACCACTCCAGATCATGGCCCTTATAAACCGTTATCAGTTTCGAGGGCGGCAAATGCAACCAAAGGAAATGCAGGCCCGCAAGATAGCCTCGAATGGCATCCGCCACGCAGACAATACGATCCACCCGCGGGTGAAGAAAGGTAATCCAGGATTCCGGATTGAGGAAGCTGATGTTGCCAATAACGCCCCGATAAGCAACAACTTTTATCGACATTCCCCGGCTTGCCCGCAATGCACAGGCAAGAGCGCGGGGGTTGAAGGCATGCACAACATCATACTCGCCGGTCTCAAGCACCTTGCGAATAGCCGCTGTTCCCTCTTTGTCAAAACGATTTCGCAAGGCAATTGGGCCAACAATCAGACCGGCGCTGTTCAATCTCTCAAAGTTCGCGCCATCCGGATTCGCCATAACGCCTATGGGAAACCCCTCTTCTCTGAGGCCGATAAACAGCTCGCTCTCTGGCCGATCACATTTATCGGTTAAACAAAGAATTCCAGGGAGTTTTTCTGGGGACTGTGTTTCGATCAAACCCGATTCCTTCTACTCTTTTCGTGACGCCGCATTGCACTGCTGATACGACATAGTATCCTTTGATGGCACAGTCTACTGCTTGGCAAAAAGAAAGTCGCGGGGACAACAGCTCATGAGATATTTGTCAGCCATAAACCTATTGCCCGGGAATAATAAATGATCCTTCTCGACTGCACTTTAAGAGACGGTGGTTACTACAATGCCTGGGACTTTGATGCGGCCCTGGTTCAGGCGTATCTGGATGCTATGCAGGCAGCAAGAGTCAATGTCGTTGAACTGGGCTTTCGCTCTCTGAAAAACAAAGGCTTCAAAGGCGCTTTTGCCTACAGTACTGACGAGTTCCTTTGTTCGCTGAAAATCCCCTCAAACCTGGACATCGGCGTCATGGTCAATGCCAGTGAACTGTTATCACCGGGCCTGTCCCTGGATAATTTGTCGGCACTCTTTCCTCACAATTCCGACGACTCACCGGTTGGTCTGGTGAGAATCGCCTGCCATGCCCATGAATTTGAACAGGCCCTGCCTGCATCACAATGGCTACAACAGAAAGGCTACCGGGTCGGCTTCAATCTCATGCAGGTTGCTGATAAAACCCACGATGAAATCAAACAACTGGTGCAGCTGACCCGAGACTTTCCTATCGATGTGCTCTACGTTGCCGACAGCCTCGGGAGCATGAGCCCTGCCGATACCCGGGAATTAGTCCATTCAATCAGAGACGGATGGCAGGGTGCCATAGGCATTCACACTCACGATAACCAGGGCCTTGCGCTGCAAAACTCGCTCGCTGCGGCAGAGGCAGGTGCGACCTGGATTGACGCAACAGTAACCGGAATGGGTCGAGGTCCGGGCAATGCCAAAATTGAAGAACTGCTCATTGCTTTAGAGGAAGACCTGCCAAAAAAGCCGAACCTGATATCGCTTCTAGCACTGATTCGCAATCACTTCCAGCCGATGAAAGAGCACTATGGTTGGGGTACGAACCCCTATTACTATCTGGCTGGGAAATACGGCATCCACCCCACATACATCCAGTCCATGCTGACAGACTCAAGGTACACGGAAGAAGACCTGCTTGCGGTGATCGAGCACCTGAGAGTCGAAGGGGGTAAAAAATTCAGTCTCGACACTCTCGATGCCGCCCGTCATTTTTATAAAAAAGAAACGATGGGATCCTGGAATCCCGCCGAGCTTTTCGAAGGCAAAACCGTTCTTTTGCTGGGAACCGGGCCCAGTGTGCATCAACACAGCAAAGCGCTTGAGCGTTACATTAAACGGCACCGCCCCATTGTCGCCGCATTGAACACACAACAAGACATTTCGGCAGAGCTGATTAATGTCAGGATTGCATGCCACCCGGTGCGCCTCCTCGCGGACTGCGACGAGCATACCCGCCTGCCACAACCATTGATCACCCCTGCATCAATGTTACCGACCGAGGTAAAGCGGGCCCTGGGCAATAAATCTCTGCTCGACTACGGCCTCTGTGTCGAGCCCGACACCTTCCAGTTTTCCGCAGAAAGCTGCACCGCCCCTTCGTCTCTGGTTGCTGCCTACGCGCTGGCGTTGCTTGCCAGCGGCGGTGCATCACGGATTCTTATGGCCGGGTTTGATGGCTATGGCTCAGACGACCCGCGATCTATCGAGATGAATCAGATCATCAATACTTACTACAACGCAGGGGGTGCAACACCATTGCTTGCGGTTACGCCGACGCGCTATCGCCTCCCCGTTCAATCCATCTACTCACTCTGAGGCCCCTACCCTATGAGAAGCGTCGTACTGATTCCTGCTCGCTATGCGTCATCGAGATACCCAGGCAAACCGCTCGTCAACCTGATAGACAAGCCGATGATTATCTGGGTTGCGGAGCTCTCAGCTCAGGCGGTTGGTATTGAGCATGTATACGTGGCCACGGATGACACCCGCATTGCTGAGGTCGCGAAATCGGCCGGGTTTCAGACTGTGATGACCAGCTCGGAAGCGCTGACAGGTACTGATCGGCTTGCCGAAGCTGCGGAACAAATCGACGCGGACATCTTTATCAATGTCCAGGGGGATGAGCCACTGGTCAAGCCGGAAGATATTCTGAAAATCCGGGACGCAAAACTGGCCGACATGGATTCGGTTATCAACGGGTTTAGCTGGGTCTCCGAACAGGAAGATGTTCACAGCGTTAATATCCCAAAAGTCATTACCACCGAGAACAATCAGCTCATTTACATGTCCAGGCTGGCCTTGCCCGGATTTAAAGACGTAAAGAATGGGCCTGATGCCTACAAAAAACAGGTGTGCATTTACGGCTTCAGTAAACAGCAACTAGCAGCTTTTAAAAGCTTTGGTCGGAAAAGCCTGCTGGAGAAGTCCGAGGACATCGAAATTCTGCGTTTCCTGGAGCTTGGCGTGCCGATAAAGATGATAGAGACTCGCCCAGGCAGTCTGGCCGTTGACGTTCCTGAAGACGTGCCTGGTGTTGAGGCGGCACTGAGGAAACGATCCGCGTGATGCGTGAAAAGTCGGAATACCGGACCCTGGTTTTTGACTGTGACGGAGTCGTGCTGGACTCCAATCATCTCAAGACCGACGCGTTCTTTAAGGCCGCACTTCCCTATGGTCAGAACCTGGCTCGTGCGCTCGTGGATCATCATCTCAACAATGGCGGTATCTCCCGGTATCGGAAGTTCGATTATTTCCTCAGCCACCTGGTTCCCGAGGGCATCCAAGGCCCTTCGCGAGAGGAGCTCTTGGCGGGGTACGCAAAACAGGTATTCGACGGGCTGTTGTCGTGCAAGGTCGTTGCTGGCCTAGAACAGCTGAAGACCTCAATGCCCGATTGCAGATGGCTGATCGTATCAGGCAGTGACCAGGAAGAGCTCAGGGACGTTTTTGAAAGACGACAACTCTCGTCTATTTTTGAGGGCGGAATATTTGGAAGCCCGGATAGCAAGGACCAGATCCTTGCCCGGGAGATGTCCTGCGGCAATATTCTCCAGCCAGCGCTCTTCCTGGGCGATAGCCGATATGATCATGAGGCTGCCAGCAAAGCAAATCTCGACTTTGTTTTTATCAACCAGTGGACGGAATTCAGACAGTGGCCGGACTACTGTCGCCTAAACGACATCACTGTTCACCCGACGTTACCCTGGTAACCTTCTTCCAGTGCAGCCCATCGGCTTTCAAGATCTCCGGCACCCGCCCGCCGCCAGTTCAAGCGGTCCAGGGAGCGACGAAGTCTCGCCAAATTTGCCGCTTTCCAAGGAGCGTCCAGCTTTGGATTTTCCTTGATCTCCCCCTTATCAAAATCAATCAGATAAAAGCCGTCTTCCCGAACCAGAATATTGAAACAGTTCAAATCGGCATGACGAATGCCTGCATCATGAAATCGGCGAAGCGTCATGCCAAGAGACCGCCACTGATCCAGGGAAAGATGGCCAATACTGTCCGCCAACGGCGCCGAATCCCTCAAGCGCTCGACAAGAATTGCTGCCCGATAACAAGCCAAAGCTGTCTTCTGATAGCACGCAGCAATGGGTTTAGGCACTGGAAAGCCGTCATTGTGCAGCTTCAGCAGGAGTCGGAACTCAGAAAACGACCGAACTCGTTTTTCGCCGAGATAGAGATAGGCCGACTCCAGAATTCGTGCAACAAAGCCACCCCGCAAGTACTTTCTCAACACCGCCGAGAGGTCAGCAGTCTCAACGAACCATGCTCCTCCGCGACCGCCGCTGGAGACTTGCTCCGCGGCCGCGCCCCAGACATCCGGATCAAACCAGCCCGGAGTCACAATGCCCCCAAAGTCCTGATGAGCTATAGAGACAAAGTCGCGCTCTCGCGAAATATTTACACCATCGGCCATCATGGTCCTCGTCGAAATGAATAAAAATGGCTTTCAACCGCCCCGAACGACCTGAGACGATTTCCGCTAAGTCAGTTAGAATACCCCAAAGTTTATCAATGATCGCCAGCAAAGCTCCATGGAAGACCCAAGCGATTTAATGAAACCCCACAGGATTTCGGTTTGATGAAATCAGTCTGCATTCTTCGCCTGTCTGCGATAGGCGATGTCACTCACGTGGTGCCCGTTGTTCTCAGCCTTCAACACCAATGTCCGGGCATCCGCATCACCTGGGTTATCGGTAAAATTGAGTCACGACTGGTCGGCGACCTTCCTGGCGTCGAGTTCATTGTATTCGACAAAAAAGGTGGTTGGCGCGGTTATGCCAACCTATGGAAGACGCTCAGAGGACGACGGTTTGATGCCCTTCTGCACATGCAGGTTGCATTCAGGGCAAACCTGGCGTCTGCTTGCATCCGTGCTAAGACCCGCGTGGGATATGACAAAGCACGGAGTAAGGACCTGCATGGGCTGTTTATCAATCGCCGGATTCCGGCAGCCGACAGGCAACACGTCCGGGACTGCCTTGCGAGTTTTCTGACACCGCTTGGTCTTAAGCCCGCGCCGGCGAGGTGGGTGATTCCCGTTTCAGACGCTGACCGGAGTTTCGCGTCGACTCACCTGAAACAGGATCGTCGAAATCTTATTATCAGCCCCTGCGCAAGCCATGTGCTTCGCAACTGGTCAGTGGAGCGCTACGCGCGACTGGCTGACTATGCGGTCAGCCAGCATGGAATGAATGTCATCCTGGTTGGCAGCCCTGCTGCTTTCGAAACAGACTTTTGTAAGTTCATCTCTGACCAAATGCAGAAACCGGTTACCAATATTTGCGGTAAGGACACCCTCAAACAGTTAACGGCATTGATAGCTGCGGCGGATCTTGTTGTTGCACCGGACACCGGGCCAGCACACATCGCCAGTGCCGTGGACACGGACGTCATCGGTCTTTATGCAGCAAGCAATCCAAATCGATCAGGCCCCTACAACTCCTTGTCTTGGTGTATTGACCGTTATGGTGAGGCATTGGAAATGTATACTGGCAAACGTGTCGAATCGGCCTGCTGGGGTGCCAAAGCCGAATTTGAGGGCGCTATGAATTTAATCGAGGTGGATGAGGTCTGCGCGAAGCTTGACGAATGGATCGCGCAGCGGAGCGGAGAACCGACCAATGGCTAGTGCCCCTCTATTATCAACACCTGCATTCTGGCTGTCTCAAAAAAGCCACGGCGAAAAACTGTTCGTTGCTGCTCTCGCGACCTATATCTTTTGCTATCTCCCAGTCCTCGCAGCGTATCGCGGGGCCGAGAGCGTAATGATTCTGGCTTTTCTCTGGCTGGTTTTTATTTCAGGCAGAAAAACAGGATTGAGGTCCCGCGTTCTCCGCGACCCACTGTTTCTGGCCTGCGTAGCGATGTTCAGCTTCCTCATTCTGGCAAGGCTATGGTACGCCTATAGCTTGCCGCCGGGCATCGATCCGGAAACTCGTGAAACACGATATTTTCTGAAGCCGATAATGGTGTTTCTGGTGGCGCTTGGCATGGGTGTTATTGCACGCCCTTATCGCTGGTCCCTTTTATTATTGGGCTTGCTCGGGCTTGCAGTTTATTTGATGACAACCATCGGTGCCGGCTACTGGACCAACGCTTTGGCGGGTAATCGGGAAGACTTTGGCATTCACAACGCTCAACACACGGCTATGTTTTTGGGAATGGCCCTGATTGGCATGGTTTGCTTTATGTTCCGAACCGCCAAGGTCAACTCAACCCATTGGCGCTGGGCTTTGATGTCCTTTGTTGTCCTCACCTTTGCCCTAGTGGCTTTTGGATTTATAGCCGCCCAGACCCGCGCTGCCTGGCTTGGCATCATCACTGCCATTACCATTGGTCTGGTGACGGTCGCCTGCCTCAAGAGAACAAAGAGCGATAACACCCACGGCAAGCACCGACGCAAAGTCATTCTCGTGCTGGCTCCATTCCTCTTGTTGTGTATTGTGCTTGCAGGCCTGAATTCACCAGAACGAGTCATGGCGCCTTTCAACAATCAGAGCTTTTCAGTGGACCAGTACACCGCCCTGCCAGATGAAAACGCCGATCCCAAAACGAGCCACGGCGTTCGGCTACTTTCCTGGCGAGTCGCGTTGGAATGGCTAAAAGAACGCCCGTTGATGGGCTGGGGCCCGGGTAGTGCAGAAGATCTGATCGACCAGTCAGATTTTTTCTCTGATGGTTTCAAGGCACAGTTTGGCCACCTCCACAATTCATTTATTGAATCGCTTATCGCCAATGGGCTGGTTGGATCAGCCATTTTACTGGCCATGGTAGTCTGGTTAGGAGTTGCTACATTTGTCGCCCATCGGAAAGGTCGAATGCCTGATGATGTTTTCGTATTTGCGTTGAGCTTTTTTGGATTCTGGGTGGCAATAAACCTTTTTGAGTCATACACCCTGTACACCACCGGGCATTATATCAATGCTGTCGCGGGAGGATTTATTTACTCTTTTTATCTTCAATCGCACCACGAGGACGCAAGCCCATGACCCGCCGAATTCATGTTGCGGCCTGTTGTGACGAAAACTACGTCCCGTATGTTGCAGTCATGATGATATCGGCGCTTTCCTCAACGGCGGGGACGCCGATTACGTTTCATCTGATCAACTGCAGCATTTCACCCGAAAGCATTCGCAAGCTCCAGGATCTCATCGACCGGCACAACGGCCAGCTCGAAGTCTACCAACCCGATGACGAACTCTATCGAGGCTTACCAACCCTGCGATACGGAGAGGCCGTGTACCAGCGCATCAACCTGCCTGAGTACATTCCCGCAGACATTGGGCGCGTCCTCTACATCGATGCTGACACGCTCGTTCTTGGAAACCTTGATGAGCTATGGCAATTGGATCTGAAAGAGCATCTTGTTGCGGCCGTTGAGAATCTGTCGCCAAGAGCGTGCAAGGATATTGGCTTTCCTCGCACTGAATACTTTAACTCCGGTGTCCTGCTAATTGATCTTGAGGGCTGGAGGCGAGAGAGCATTCATCTGCAGGTTACCGATTATGCACGGGAAAATGCACATCGACTGCAGTATGTCGATCAATGCAGCCTGAATGCAGTGCTCCGGGGCCGCTGGTTGCGCCTAATGCCGGATTGGAATCAACAGTCCGATATCTACAAAGTCGTAAAGAAATACCATGAAGGAAGCTCCTACACGCAGCAAGGCATGGAGGACGCAATTCTAGACCCTAAAATCGTGCATTTTACCGGCAAGAAGAAACCCTGGAAGGTCTATTGTTTTCATCCTTTCAAGGCGCAACATAGGGCATTTCTCAAAACCACGCCCTGGGCAGATTTTCCCCCGCCAGATGCCGCATTCAAGGTTTATCTGAAGTACTTTTTAGCATTGAGACAGCGCTGGAAATCCTACAAGCGGCAATCAGCTCTTAAAAAATTCCAACGGAGCAGAACTCACCATGACTGATGAACGACTCCGGAACCTGCCGTCCAATGCCATTGGCATTGTTGCAAGCTCTGACGACAATTACGCGCCTCACCTGACCGTTCTGTTCTATTCGTTACTGGCAAACTGCTCAGCACCGGAGCGAGTCTCCCTGTTTTGCCTGGATGGCGGAATATCCAGCGAGAACAAAACAAGGATGAATCAAGAGGTCAGGAAGCTCGGAGCTTCTGGCGTCGACTTCGTTTCTGTCGACAGTAATCGGTACGACGATCTACCAACCATCAAACATATTACTTCTTCAGCCTACTATCGTATTTCCATTCCCGAAATATTCGATGAATCCGTACATAAAGTGATTTACCTGGATTGCGATATGATCGTCAAAGGCGACATCATCGAGTTATGGGAAACCGATATCTCTGATTTTCATATTGGCGCTGTCGAAAACCTGTCAGGCCATACCTACAAAAAATTGGGAATTCCCCAAAACCAATACTTCAATTCCGGCATGCTATTGATCAACCTTGATCTCTGGCGGCGCGATGGGATACCGGAAAAAGTATTCAAATTCAAAAAAGAAAATCCCGACAGAATAAGCACCAACGACCAATGCGCACTCAATGGTGTACTGCACGATAAATGGAAACACCTGCACCTTAAATGGAATCAGCAAACCGGGCTGTATCGGCCCAGTGAGCAAACAGCTGCTTTCTCGCAAAGCGAGATCGATGAGGCGACCCTCTCACCCGGAATCATCCATTACATCGGCTGGGATAAGCCCTGGCGAAAAGTGCGTTTCCACCCGCTAGCCGATGAGTATGATCGTTTCGCCGATAGGCTCGAGGAGTCGCCAAGATCCAAACCGGGCTTCGGCGATTACTTGAAGGCGTATGCGTCTGTGTCTCGCCTGAAGAAGTTGAAACGGCAATTGAAGTGGCAGGCCTGGTACAGAAAAAAAGGTTATGGTCTGTACCACAGATAAAAAAGGCGCCCATAGGGCGCCTTTTTTATCATAGCCAGTTTACTTTCTGGCCGTGTAGTCCTGGTACGATTTTTCCTCAACGAACCGCGACCCGAGCGCCAGGTTGACTTCTTTTTTGATGGCGGCACGCTTGTCATTGGTCACGTAGACCGCCCGCGCCAGTTCAATGAACCTGGAACCGAAGTCTTGGGCCGCTTCCTGGTCCCGGATATCATCTTCGATAACCCAAAGCTCTTCATTGACCGCTTTCAACTGCTTTCGCAGATCTGCGATTGCGCTTTGATCTTTTACCGCCTCATCCCAGGTCGCGCTTAACTCATCCAGTTCAAGCCGAACATTTCGCACCTTGGCCTCATCCTTGATGCGCTCGGATTTGATTTCCAGAATGGTGATCTTGTCGAGGACTTCGCCGAAAGAAACCGGAACTTTAATGACATCCGCCATTTTCTGCACCTGTCAATTTAATGAATTTAAACACAAAGAAGCCGCTCGACTGCTCGGTGGCAGACAGCGGCTATGACATCATTCGCTCTCAGTTTTTGACCAGTGTCAGCCAGTCACTATGCTCAGGAAGCTTCCCTTTAACCGCATCGAAGTACATCGCCTGCAGCTTTTCAGTAACCGGCCCACGCTTACCAGCGCCAATAACACGGCCGTCCAATTCACGGATTGGCAACACTTCTGCCGCAGTGCCCGTGAAGAAGGCCTCGTCTGCAACGTACACCTCATCGCGGGTAATACGGCGCTCTTTCACAGGAATGTTCAGGTCGTCCGCGAAATCCAGAATGGTCTGGCGGGTAATACCTTCCAGGCAAGATGTCAGCTCTGGTGTATGCAGAACACCGTTACGCATAATGAAGATGTTCTCGCCCGAGCCTTCAGCCACATAGCCTTCGTTGTCCAGCAGCAGTGCTTCCTCGCAACCACTGGCAATGGCTTCGTTCAGCGCCAGCATGGAGTTGATGTAGTTGCCGTTCGCCTTGGCCTTGCACATTGTGATATTAACGTGATGACGCGTATAAGAGGAGGTACGCACCTTAATGCCGATCTCCTTGGCTTCTGGCGACATGTACGAAGGCCAGCTCCAAGCGGCGACCATTACGTGCACTTTCAGGTTATCTGCGCGCAGACCCATGCCTTCGGAGCCCAGAAAAGCCATCGGGCGCAGGTAGGCTTCGTCCAGATTGTTGTCACGGACAGCCGCACACTGAGCCTCGTTAAGCTCTTCTTTGCTGAACGGTATTTTCATATTCAGAATGTGGGCGGACCGGAACAGACGATCCGTATGGTCTTTCAGGCGAAAAATAGCCGGGCCGTTCGCAGTATTGTATGCGCGCACTCCTTCAAAACAGCCGAGGCCGTAGTGCAAGGTGTGAGTCAGGACGTGGACTTTGGCTTCACGCCAGGGAACCATTTCACCATCCAGCCAGATAACGCCATCGCGATCAGCCATCGACATTCTTCGTTGCTCCTAAAAAAGCGGTTTTCGGGGATATCGCATTCTAGCAGGAAATTTTGAAGGAACGACACCCGGCGCGCTATCCGGTCATGATTTTCTGCCAGACAGACCGGATGTACTGCCGCTCGTCCGTATATGCATCACCGCCCACCTGACTGTTAAGATTCTGCAGCGCCCGCCGGTGAATGCGTGAGCGCAGCGCAATGTAGGCTTCGCGCAGCCTTTCTGCATCTTCCACCGGCAACACACCGGCCCTGCCCAGTTCTTCCATCTGCCGGATATTATCAGACCACTGAGTCAGTTCCGGGTGATCCTCACACCATGCAAGCATGAGGTATTGCACCATAAACTCCATATCCACCATGCCGCCTGCATCGTGTTTGATGTGGAAGGTTTCATCGCGCCGATTTTCTGTCGTGCCCAGATTCACTCGCATTTTTTCGCGCATTTCCACCACTTCCTGGCGCAACTTGTCCTTCTCGCGACTCTGGCAAAGTATGTCGTGCCGGACGGCCTCAAAAGCGGTAAGAGTTTTGCGGCACCCGGCGACGCCCCTGGCCCGGGCCAGCGCCTGATGCTCCCACGTCCAGGCGTCGTTGCGCTGGTACTTTTCAAAGGCGTGCAGCGTGCTTACAAGCAGCCCGGAATTGCCAGATGGCCGTAGCCTCATGTCGACGTCATACAGCTGGCCGGAAGGCGTCTGAGCGTTGAGAATGTGAACAATCCGCTGCCCCAAACGGGTATAGAAAACTGCGTTATCAATGGGCTTGTCGCCATCGGTTGCCAGCTCGGGGTCAGCACTGTGAACAAACACCAGATCAAGATCCGAGGTGTAGCCAAGCTCAACCCCCCCCAGTTTCCCGTAACCGATGACCGCAAAATCCGTTTCGCTAGTGACACCGTCAGCGCGCCCCGGATAGCCATGGCGGGCAACCAGGTTGGAGAAAGCCACATCAACCACATGATCAAGGACCACCTCAGCAATCCAGGTCAGATAATCACTCACCTTCATCAATGGCAAGGTGCCCTTCAGCTCGGAAGCGGCGACACGAAGCGAATGCGCTTTCTTGAAGTGCCGTAGCGACTCCATTTGGCTTTCGAGATCATCGTAGGAGATTCGCAGCATTTGCTGGCGCAAATCATCCTGCAGCTCGTCTCTTGCCGGCGGGTGGTACAGACTCTCAGCATTGAGCAGCTCATCTAGCAGCAGCGGCGTTTCCGCCAGCTGCCGCGCAATCCAAGGGCTTTCGCTGCACAGTTTGACGAGTTGGGTACGGGCACCCGGATTCTCCAAAAGCAGAACCATATAAGCAGTTCGGCGCAAAACAGCTTCAACCAGCTGCAAAACACGGGACAGGGTTTCTGATGGATTCTCTACCTCGGTTAGCGCTTCCAGAAGCACGGGCATGAACTGATTCAGCCGCTTACGCCCTTGGGTCTGCATAGTCTGGATTGTGCGGCCGTCACGCAGGCCGCTGAGCAGGCTCAGGCTGCCAGCCGGATCCTCATATCCGTGCTTTTCCAGCCATTCTGTATCTGAGACCTCGTCAACCTCCGCCAGCCAGAGCTCAAACCAGCCTTCATCAAGGGATGACTGAGCGCTCTCTTCACCCTCTTCCGTGGCAATGATGTTGGCGAAATGCGTAGCAACGTTTTCCCGATGCTGCGCCAGCACTTGCTGGCAGTTCTGCCAGTCATCAAAACCCATGATCAGTGCAACCCGCGCTCTCGAAAGCTCGTCTTCGGGCAACAGCTGGGTCTGTTTGTCCTCCATGCCCTGCAATGCATGCTCCAGATTGCGAAGGAAAATATAAGCCTCACGGAGCTCGTTTATCACCCGCGATGGCAGGAGCTCAAGTGCCTCGAATACCTTCAGGATTACCAGAAGTTCGCGCTGCTGCAGTTCCCTGTCGCGACCGCCGCGGATAAGCTGGAAAGCTTGGACCACGAACTCGATCTCCCGGATACCACCGCTGCCGAGTTTGATGTTATTTTCCAGTCCCTGCCTGCGGACTTCGCGGCTGATCATCGCCTTCATGCTGCGCAGAGATTCAAATGCACTGAAATCGATATACCTGCGATACACAAATGGCCTGAGACTTTCCATAAGAACCTGGCCGGCTTTCAGGTCACCGGCTACCACCCGGGACTTCACCATGGCATAGCGCTCCCAGTCCCGGCCCTGATCCTGGTAGTAGGTTTCCAACGCGGCGAAGCTCAGCGCGAGGGCGCCACTCTGCCCATAAGGACGCAGCCGCATATCCACACGGAACACAAAGCCGTCGGCGGTGATCTGATCCAACGCCTGAATCAGACGTTGGCCCAGCCGGATAAAAAACTGCTGGTTATCAAGAGATCTACCTCCCCCGCGGGTTTCGCCTTTTCCCGGAAAGGCGAAAATCAGGTCAATATCCGAGGAAACGTTCAACTCACACCCACCCAGCTTCCCCATTCCGATCACAATCAGCGACTGCGGCGCTTCCGCACCCGATACCGGGTCGATACCCCAAGGGGTGCCGTACTGTTCGCACGCCGCGTCGTGCAGCCACTCCAGCGCACCCTGAATGCACACCTCAGCAAACGCACTGGTCGCGGCCATGGTTTCCGGCAAGTCGGCCCAGCGCATCAGATCCCGCCAAATAATGCGGAACTGCGTTTCCCTGCGAAAACGGCGCAAGGCCGAGTGTAGGCCGGGCTCGTCAGTCACATCCGCAAGATACTCATTCCAACGCGCCTGAAGGTAATCCGGGGTGGTTGGTTCGCTCAGCACACGTGACTTCAACAGGGTTCTTACCTGCTCCGGATGCCGCTCAAGTGTCTGGCGTAGAAACAGGCTCCGGGCCATAGCCTGGGCAACCACTTCAGCAGAGACACTGGCATCTTTCAGCAGCCAGTCGGGCAAGCCTTCCGGAAAAACCGACACCCAACTGACAGCCACATCCTCTGCCAACGGCAACGGAAGGCAACTCCATGGCTCGGACATAATGCAAACCCCTGTCTCTCTGTTATATTTCCGCTACTGTATAACGAACTTAACCGAGACTGAACAGGCCAACACCGGATGCTGAGAAACCGCTTTCCCCTGAACGCCGAACATGAGAAAAGCCACATACCAATGGGCGGGCTCATCCGGAAGCGGGTGAAGCGCCTGTTCATGATTCTGATAGCGCTGCTGACCGCCCAGATACTGATTATCTGGGCGGTTGAAGACCTGACTCTATTCGAGTCGCTGTGGATGACAATGACCACCATCGCCACGGTAGGCTACGGCGACTACGCTCCCGTAACCTACATCGGCCGGATCAGCACCATCCTGCTCATGTTCGTTGGCGCCATTACGCTGCTGACCCTGATTGTCAGCGACTTTATCGAGTACCGGTTCTACCGCCGGGAACGCACTCTCACCGGACGCTGGATCTATAAAATGAATAACCATATTGTCATTATTAATACCCCAAAGAACGGCGGCATGACGTACTTCATGCGCTTTGCTACACAGATCCGTTCTATACAGGGTTATGAAACCATTCCTATCATACTGCTTACTCGCGAGTTCCCGAGCGGTCTTCCAGCCGAGCTGTCCGACCTGGGCATCGTGCATTTTCATGGATCGGGGTTCGACCCTGAAGCTCTAAAAGCGGTGCACGCAGGGAGCGCACGACACATTGTTGTGTTGTCGGCCGACGAATCTGATCCTCATTCGGACAGCCTGACATTCGATATATCTCATCGCCTCAGCGAGCTTAACCTTAGCCAGAAAACCACAGTGGAGTGTGTTACAGACGCCAACCGCAGCCGTTTCAAAACCCTTGGCGTGCGTGCCATTATACGCCCGGTGCGCACCTATCCGGAGATCATGGTGCGATCCGTGGTGGCCCCGGGATCGGAAAAAGTACTGGAGGACATGTTCAATTACGAGCAGGATCACCCGCATCGCTACGATCTGAAACTTGACGACCTCAACTGGGCAGATATTGTCAGCGCGCTTATTCGCCACGGCATTGGCACCGCGCTTGCATACATTGATGAAAATGATGAGGTTATCTGCCACCCGCCCATAACCAATGAAATTGAGGGTAAGGGGCTTATCGTTCTGGTCAAATCAAGCGAAACGCCGGACCTCGAGGTGATCAAAGACGCATTGGAGCGCTATCGAACGTTTCTGGAGAAATGGAGAAACCTGCACGAAAATGCGACCATAACCGACTCTTCAGGCACCACTGCCCACTGAATAATCTTTATCAGGCATCGTCTATGGAATCCGTACTTTTCCAGCCGCTGGTGGATGCTCTTGCATCTGGCCAGCCCCAGGATGTTGTTGACGCAGCAAACCTGTTTAACGCTGCGGACCTTGCCGAGTTTATCGAGCAGAACGTTGAAAGTGATACAGGCACCGCCCTGTTTCAAAACCTTCCTTTAGGCCTGCGCGCCAAGGTTCTGGGCTACATCAATCCGGACACCCAGTTGTTATTAACGCGGGCAGCGCCGCTTGGAGAGCTTGCCCTGCTTACGGCCGAAATGCCGTCCGATGACCGGGTCGGTTTTTTCAACCTTCTTGACGAACCCCGCCAGAAGCAACTGATCAGACAGCTTGACGAGGATGATCGCGAAGATCTGACTGCCCTGCTGGCCTACGCCAAGGGCACTGCGGGCTCATTAATGAGCACAGACTATGCGGTATTTGAATCAGGCATCACGGCAAGCGAAGCCATAGACATTCTGCGCGAAACAGCAGAAAACAAAGAGACCATCTACCAATCTTACGTAATCGACGAGCACAAGGTATTGATCGGGGTGGTATCTCTGCGTCGGCTGATTATCGCCAAGCCAGACACCTTCATCGATTCTCTGCTTGCCACAGGCCTGGTCTCTACCCATACGGATACCTCCCAGGATGATGTGGCCAGACTGATCACCAAGTACGACTTGCTGGCCCTCCCGGTGCGGGATGACCATAATCGCCTTGTAGGCATTATCACCTATGATGATGCCATGGACGTTATTGAGGCAGAGGCGACAGAAGATATTCACAAGGGCGGGTCGGTCACCAACCTGGGAAACGGCATTACCACAGCCTCTCCTTTCTCGCTTTACCGATCTCGCATTCAGTGGCTGGTTATCCTGGTATTCGCCAACATCTTTACCGGCGCCGGCATAGCGCATTTTGAGGATATTATCGGCGCCCACCTGGCTCTGCTGTTCTTTATGCCGCTGCTGGTTGCCAGCGCCGGGAACGCTGGCGCACAGTCCGCCACGCTGGTGGTGCGCGGTATTGCGACGGGAGACGTGGTAAACCGCGACTGGATACGACTGTTTAAAAAAGAGTTACTGGTAGCGACCGCGCTCGGCCTGACCATGGCGCTAACGGTGTGGATTGTAGGCATGTTCCGTACGGAAGTAGCCATTGCCACAACGGTGGCGGTGACCATGATTGCCGTCGTGCTCGCCGGCGGGTTAATAGGCATCTTGCTGCCGCTGTTACTCAACAGGCTGGGCGTTGATCCGGCGGCCGCGAGCATACCGCTTATCACGACGATCGCCGACGTGAGTGGTGTGATGATTTACTTCAGTATCGCGACAATGATTCTAGGAGCTTAACGACTGCCGTTCCCGGTTCGCCAATAAGCCAAGCTGGCACTGACCCAGCTGTGGTTTGCCCAGTAAGTGGCTGAGGGCCCCACCTTTGGCCAGATGTTCTGCCAACTCGGCGAAGGGTTGCCCCAAACCGCAAACTTCAGCTTGGGCACCGAGCAACAGAAGATCGACACCTTTCAGCGATACCGCACTCTGCTCTAGCCATGCGTTACTTAACCGCTGCAGTAGCCGATCAATGTCGTCACGCCCATCGACCGTCGACCCTGCATTTTCGGTAACGACCGGCTCTGCTATGTGTATCCCCGCGAGATAATAGCCCTGCTCTGCCTTACTGATCAGGTTGAGGAAAACCGGGCAGTGCTGGGCGAGCTTTTCAGCCCAGACCAGCAGGCGGGAAGGGTTACCCGATTTAAGCTCAAACTCTACTTCATGAAGCGGCTTTTGGTTCTCACCGACAACAATCACACCATCGTCCAGTGCACACTCAATCACGGCCTCACCATCGTCCAGCATCACGACCTGACGGGTAAAGTTGGTTTCGAAAACCGGCGCCAGCCGCGCCAAGTTTATTCTGTCTCCCAACGGCGTGTCTGCCAGCAAGCCCAGGGACAGTGAAGGGCCGGCAACTGGCCACTCCCACTCCTCACGACGATGCGCACCATTTACGAACTCGCCACGAGTTTTGAGGGTTTGTATATACTTATCTCCAGCCCGGCGAACACGCAGGGCCGCGTGCTGACGATTGAGCTCTGCGCCCGGCGTATCGTAATAGCAATTCACCAGGGATTTTCTGCCCCCTTGTGCAGCTTCAGGCTGGGTCTGCAGCCAATCCAGCACCGTTTTGAGGCGCTCAGGCTCAAGACTCAGTTTTATTTCCAATTCTTCAGCCATGCTTCTCGCACCTTTATATTCTACGAACCAAAAAGACAAAAACCGGTGGCCCTGAGGCCACCGGTTTTCTTCAAACTGCTTCGTTAATGGCGGTTGCCAAATCAGAAGTAGTAAGTAGCACCAACAGAAACAGATGAAGCTTCACTCTTATCAGCTACGCCGTAAACACCGTCATCACCGCCAGACAGGTTGCCTTCAACGTAGACATACATGTTGCTGGACAGGTTGTGCAGTGCTTGCAGGGCAATAGTGTCGCGCTTCGCATCACCGCTTACGCCGTCAGCTTCCGCCATTTCATAAGACAGTGCGAACACGTTTTTGCCCAGGGTGTAAGTGCCCTGAACACCAACAATGTCGTATGCATCTTTACGGGTTTGGTACTCAAGAGACGCGCCCAGAGCATCCATGCTGTATGCAACACGAACGCCGTAGGTGTTTTCGTTGCTCTTCGGCGCTTCGACAGTGCCTGAAGAATACGATGTATCACCGTCATTAGAGTCCATAGCAAAAGCCAGGCTCAGCGCATCGACGGAATAAATAGCCGCCAACTGGTACGGGTAGCTCTTGCCACCTGACTGGGTGTCGCCGTCGCCATTAACCTGCGCAGCTGCACCGAGCTTCAGTCCGCCGAAAGAAGGTGTCATGTATTGAACCAGGTCACCTTCACCCGTGGTGTAGCTGCCGCCGATGTTACGCGCTGCGACTTCATAGTAGTTTACGATCTGGTCAATCGTGGTCTCGTAAAGTGAATCATCTGACCCGACCCAAACCTGACCGAAGCTATTGCCTTTAACACCGATGTAAGCTTCATCCAGCTTGATGCGGCCACGGCCTTTGGATTTGTCGTCTGCGTCAATGCCATCCAACTCGATTTTCAGGAAACCGGTGATGCCAGGAGCGATTTCGTGATCGTGCTTTACACCGATGGTAGAGCCATTGTCGTTGTGTGCAATGTCGCTGTCGCCACCGTCAACGTTATTGTGGGTGATCGCATACTGAATGTTACCGTACACAGTCGGCAGGTTGCTTTCCTGAGCCAGGGCGGTGCCAGAAATCGTGGCAGCAGCAATAGCAGATGCAATGAGTGTTTTTTTCATGTTGTATGTCCTTTTGCGAGTTAATTCAGGTTTTAACAACGGGTTAGTCCCGATTTCCGTAAGGTGCCCCCAGATCATCTGGATGGCTCCGATTTTACGATCGCTGCGTGTCAGATTTGTGACATATCAGCAACTTTTCTTATTGTTGGGGTCTGCGTCTTGCCAGATCTTTATAGTTCAGAGACTTACAGAACTCTCTTAAAGCGCTGGATTATGATTCTGTTTTAATACAACACCGCTTGCTTTGCAAATATTTAATGTCGCTCTTTTAGCTCATTTGGAACCAGAAACGCATCTTTTTATTCCAGTAGATGTCTTGCACGTGTTCCAACAAGCAGACACCAGCGCGAACAAGCTTTGGCACTCGCGAGCTCACCGATGCCTCTCACGAGTTGAGAGCATAAAAGTCACCGGCCCATCATTAATCAATCTCACCTTCATATCGGCACCGAAACACCCCTCTTGCACTCTTTCGGCGCTCATGTCATTTCGGGCAAGATTGAGGAAGGCCCCATAAAGGTCTAAAGCAACATCCGGGCCAGCAGCCCGAGAAAAGCTCGGACGGGTGCCAGAAGAGGTGTCTGCAGCAAGCGTAAACTGGGGAACGACAAGGAGAGCACCCTCTGTGTCGAGTACACTTCGGTTCATACGGCCCGCTTCATCAGAAAAGATACGATAAGAGAGAATTTTTCGGCACAGTTCTTTTGCCTCATTCTGCCCGTCTCCCTGCTCTACACCCAGCAACAAAAGGATGCCTGCGCCTATCCGTGAAATCTCACGGCCATCAACTTCAACGCTCGCTTCTGACACCCGCTGGACAAGCCCTTTCATCTGGTATTCTGATCACTCCGGCCAAATGAGAATTAAAATCAGGTAAGAGTGTATCCATGCACACTGACTCCCGCAACCCTTTCACATTATAAGATCTCATCCCGCAGCTTTTCCCGCTTTAGCAATCACTTCATCAACACCACGCATGAGCGCATCCACAATGGCCGGCTCGGAGGCGGAGTGCCCAGCATCGCGGATAATACGCAAATCCGCTTCCGGCCAGGCCTTGCTAAGCGCGAGAGCGTTGTCCAGCGGGCAAACCATATCGTAGCGCCCATGCACAATAATGCCGGGGATATCCCGGAGTTTGTGGGCATCCCTGATAATCTGATTATCCACAAGAAATGCAGAATTCATGAAGTAGTGGCACTCGATTCGCGCGAGCGAAATCGCAACATGGGGATGGCCAAAGTGCTCAACAACCCGGGGGTTGGGGTGCAGGGTCGCACACCGCCCTTCCCACACTGACCAAGCTTTGGCAGCCTGAATCTGTTCCAGCTCGTTGCAACTGGTCAGCCTGCGGTAGTAGGCGCTCACCATGTCCCCGCGCTCGCTTTCGGGTATCTGCGCTTCAAACTCCTGCCAGTAATCCGGGAACACCCGGTTTGCGCCGTTTTGGTAAAACCAGGAAATATCTCGTGGCCGGCATAGAAAAATACCTCGAAGCACAAGGCCCAGCACCCGCTCAGTATGCGTTTGAGCGTATACCAGGCTGAGAGTCGATCCCCAACTGCCGCCGAACAGCAGCCAGCGATCAACACCCAGAAACACGCGAATGGTTTCCATATCCTGAACCAGCCTGTCAGTGCTGTTTCCCGCCAGTTCAGCCAAAGGTGTTGAGCGGCCAGAACCGCGCTGATCCATCAGAATAATGCGGAATCGTTCTGCATCAAAAAACCGGCGATGATAGTCCTCACATCCTGCCCCAGGGCCACCATGAACGAAAAGCACAGGTATGCCGTCCGGGTTCCCGCTTTCTTCGACATATAACTCGTGGGGCGCTTCAACCGCCAGCCGGTGTTTGGCATAGGGTTTAATGTCTGGGTACAAATTGAGCATGGGCCACTCCGCCGATCACATGGAATTCAATAGCATTGTAGCGGAGTTGAATGAGTGGCGGACGAGCTTTACGAAAAGCATAAGCACAAAAAAGGCCGGTGCTGCTGCCAGCGCCGGCCTGATTCAAAGCACCAACATTACTTCTTGCTTGCGCGCTTACGATCGCTCTCAGTAAGGTGTTTCTTGCGCAGACGGATAGACTTGGGCGTCACTTCAACCAGTTCGTCGTCGTCAATAAATTCCAACGCCTGCTCCAAAGTGAACTTGATCGGCGGCACCAGAGCAATGACCTCATCCTTGCCGGAGGCCCGCATGTTGTCGAGCTTCTTACCCTTGGTCGGGTTGATCACCAGATCGTTGTCACGGCTGTGAATACCGCAAAGCTGACCCTCGTAAACTTCCTGACCGGGATCAAGGAAGAGCTTCCCGCGACTCTGGAGTGTTTCCAGAGAGTAAGTCAACGCTGTGCCCTTCGCCATGGAGACCAGCACACCGTTCTGACGGCTTGTCACATCGCCAGCCTTGATTGGCCCGTAATGGCTGAAGGTTGAGGTAAGAATGCCCGTGCCAGACGTCATGGTCAGAAAGCCGTTGCGAAAGCCGATCAGGCCACGCGCGGGAATAGTGTATTCAAGACGCATACGGCCCTTGCCATCTGGAACCATGTTGGTCAGATCGCCTTTACGCAGGCCCATTTGCTCCATCAAAGGGCCCTGATGCTGCTCTTCAATGTCGACAATGACGTTCTCATACGGCTCCTGTTTCTCGCCGTCTACTTCCTTGATGACCACTTCCGGGCGGCCTACCGCCAGCTCGAAGTTCTCGCGGCGCATGTTTTCAATCAGCACAGACAGGTGTAGCTCACCACGGCCAGATACCTTGAATTTGTCCATGGTTTCGCCGTCTTCAACCCGCAGGGCCACGTTGTACAGCAGCTCTTTTTCCAGACGTTCCTTGATGTTACGACTGGTGACGAACTTGCCCTCTTTACCGCAAAAGGGCGAATCGTTGACCTGGAAGGTCATAGACACTGTGGGCTCATCTACCGTCAGCGGTGGCAAAGCCTCAACATTATTCATGTCGCATAGGGTGTCTGAGATATGCAGCTCATCCAGTCCACTGACGCAGATGATGTCGCCAGCTTGGGCTTCGTTCACTTCGACTCGATGCAGACCGGAGTGCCCCATGATTTTCAGGATGCGGCCCTGACGTTTCTTGCCATTGGCGCCGATGGCAACCACTGGCGTATTGGTTTTCACCTTGCCGCGAGCGATACGGCCGATACCGATCACGCCCAAAAAGCTGCTGTAGTCCAGCTGCGAGATCTGCATCTGGAAAGGGCCATCCATATCCACCGAGGGCGCAGGCACGTGGTCAACAATCGCCTGGAATACCGCGTCCATGTTGTCGCTGAGATCTTCATGCTCCAAACCGGCAACACCATTCAGCGCGCTGGCATAAACAATGGGGAAATCCAGTTGCTCGTCGGTGGCGTCCAGGCTGTCAAACAGATCGAATACCTGCTCTACAACCCAATCCGGACGGGCGCCGGGACGGTCGATTTTGTTGACCACAACAATGGGACGCAGCCCCGCCGCGAAAGCTTTCTGGGTCACAAAGCGTGTCTGTGGCATCGGCCCGTCGATGGAATCAACCACCAACAGCACACAATCCACCATGCTCATCACCCGCTCCACTTCGCCACCAAAATCCGCGTGGCCCGGGGTGTCTACAATATTGATATCGTAACCGTTCCATTTCAACGCAGTGTTTTTGGCCAGAATGGTAATGCCACGCTCTTTTTCCTGATCGTTGGAGTCCATGACTCGCTCGCTCTCAAGCTCTTTACGATCCAACGTGCCGGACAGGCGCAGCAGCTTGTCTACGAGCGTGGTTTTACCATGGTCAACGTGGGCAATAATGGCGATATTACGAAGTTTTTCAATCACAAAATTAATCCTGCGGCATGCACTAAAAGACCTGAGAAGGCCGTTCACGGGCAATACCCGTACACGCCATCTCAAATCCGTAAAATGAACTCATCCACCGGAGCCTGGCGGCTCGGCGCCTCACATGTAGCATCCGAATCCGTCATCCGGGCCCATGCGGAGAAAGTGAAGCGGCGCGTAGTATATCGAAAACTCTGCACTGTTTATATGAAGAAGAACGCCTATTTCTTAATCAGCGCCATCCGTCAACCACAGCGCACCAAACTGGGGCGATACCTGAAGCCACTTTACAGTGTCGCACCATTGTGGTGCGCAACGTCACTGCCGCGGTAGATCGATCACCAGAATCAGCCCACACAAACCGTCTGAAAACGCGACATCCAACCGCATAACCGCCGCTATGGGTTCAGCCGGTCAAAACTGGCAAGCACCTTGCTTTGATCCACTCACCAAGTTTTTCAAGCATCTGTAGAATCGAAATGTGAAGGTAAGAATGAACAGCTTTTGCTAAGCTGCGCAGACCTGCAAAACAAACCGGAATTCAGCACCACTGAGCAATCCGGAACATGATCACGAATACACCCTTACTATGGAGCATGCACAATGTCCAAGACAGTTGATTTAATTAAAGAACACGAAGTCAAATGGGTAGATATGCGCTTCACCGACAGTCGGGGCAAAGAACAGCATGTCACCATTCCTGCAACTGAGGTCAATGAGGACTTCTTCGCCGAAGGCAAGATGTTTGACGGTTCCTCCATCGCCGGCTGGAAAGGCATCAACGAATCCGACATGATCCTGATGCCGGACGACAGCAGCTCCGTCCTTGATCCGTTTACCGAAGAAAGCACCATCAACATCACCTGCGACATTGTTGAGCCTTCTACCATGCAAGGCTACGAGCGGGATCCGCGCTCCGTTGCCCGCCGGGCCGAAGAGTATCTGAAATCCACCGGTATCGCAGATGGCGCTCTGTTTGGCCCTGAGCCAGAATTTTTCGTCTTCGATTCTGCGAAGTGGAAAACCGACATGCAGGGCTCCATGTATTCGCTTCACTCAGAAGAAGCAGCCTGGGTCTCCGGTGACGACTTTAACAGCAACAACATTGGCCACCGCCCGGGCGTGAAAGGCGGCTACTTCCCGGTACCTCCGGTGGACAGCCTGCACGATCTGCGGGGCGCCATGTGCGCTGCCATGGAGTCCATGGGCCTGGTTATTGAGGTGCACCACCATGAAGTGGGCACGGCAGGCCAGTGCGAAATCGGCGTTGGCGCGAACACGCTGACCAAAAAGGCCGATGAAGTCCAGATCCTGAAATACTGCGTGCACAACGTGGCCCACGCCTATGGCAAAACCGCGACGTTCATGCCCAAGCCCGTAGTCGGAGATAACGGTTCCGGCATGCACGTGCACATGAGCCTGAACAAAGACGGCAAAAACCTGTTTGCAGGCGATAGCTACGCAGGCCTGAGTGAAATGGCGCTGTTCTACGTCGGCGGCATCATCAAGCACGCAAAAGCTATTAACGCGTTCACTAACCCGGCTACAAACAGTTATAAACGTCTGGTTCCGGGCTACGAAGCGCCGGTTATGTTGGCTTATTCTGCGCGTAACCGTTCTGCGTCAATCCGCATTCCGTATGTAACTAGCCCGAAAGCCCGCCGTGTGGAAGTTCGTTTCCCGGACCCGGCTGCCAACCCATACCTGGCGTTCGCTGCGCTGATGATGGCCGGCCTGGACGGCATCCAGAACAAGATTCACCCTGGCGACGCCATGGACAAGGATCTGTACGATCTGCCGAAAGAAGAAGCCCTCAGCATTCCGAAGGTTGCTGAAACCCTGCAGGAAGCGCTGGATTGCCTGAAGGCAGATCATGAGTTCCTGACCCGTGGCGGCGTGTTCACCGAAGATATGATCCAGGCCTACATCGATCTGAAGCGCGGTGAAGTTGAACGCATCAACATGACCACCCATCCGGTTGAGTTTGAACTGTACTATTCTTGCTAAAAGCTGCTTTAGGCAATTAGCGGCATCTAAAGCCCCGCTCACAACGAGCGGGGCTTTTTTGGGTTTGTTTTTGTGATCTTCCGCACACTGACGCCGCTCTTAACGATATGTAACGAACATCTCCCACTGCTGCATTGAAAAGGCCTTCCCGACGATTGATAATCAGTACAAACACTACTGCAGGTTGTGCATATGAACCCAATGTTTGGAATGACCGCAGGGCTATTGCTCCTGATCGCAGGGCCCGTGGCCGCAGAGGTCTACCGCAATGTGGATGCTCAGGGCAATGTAACCTTCTCCGATGAACCTTCGAAAGGCGCAGAGACGGTAAAGGTGAAGCCGGTTACAACAATTACCCTCCCCAAACCGCAAAACGTCAGGGAAACCGACAAACTCAGGGAAGAAGTAAAACGGGAAGGCTCGGTTTATGAAAGCGTCTCATTCACCTACCCTGAAGATGAACAGGCATTCTACAGTGGCAGTGGCGACGTGCGCTTTGAAATGCACAGCACGCCTGGCCTTGAGCCTAACCACAAATACGAAGTAACGCTCGACGGCCAGCCAGTTGGCCAAAGCTCTTCGGGCGCGGTTACCGTCAGCAATGTGTTCCGGGGCACGCACGAGGCCGGCATCCACATTGTGGACAGAAATGGCGTTCAGATTAAAACCGGCAACTCGATTCGCTTTACCGTTCATCGCCCTTCCACTCAGAATTAATGTCACTTTGGCGCACCATTACGGTGCGCTAGCGCCAGCATTGTGCAAAACTGTGAGCAGCAACGGAGCAATGCGATCAGGCTGCCCGACGCCTTTCATTGCAAACCCACCCTGAAACAACGCGCCTTCACCCTAATTCTCCCTTGCTTACGCAAACAACCCACCCACATTCCGAAACTGGTTCAGTTTTTGCTGATTGCTGTTACAGCAGACACTCCATCCCGCTCCTCCAGCTTATAACCAACAGGAAGCACGTATGGCACTCTCGTCAGCCAACGCTAACAGGTACAAGAGCATGCTGGACAACCTCACGACCGCGGTTCTTGTGCTGGAGAGCGATCTGATAATCCGCTATCTGAACCCAGCGGCAGAAAGCCTGTTTGAAACCAGCATGACCCGCAGTTCAGGGCTTCACCTCCGCGACATCCTTCTTGATGCCGAGAGTACCTTCAACACCCTGCGCACTGCAGCCGAGTCGGGCCAGTCTTACACTCGCCGGGAAACAGCATTCCTTCTTGCCAGCGGTTCACAGAGAATTGTGGATTACTCTGTTTCGCTCCTTGACCAAAACCCTGCAGCACTGCTCGTAGAGGTGCAGCCGCGGGATCGTCTGCTGCGGATAAGCCGGGAAGAAGATCTGATATCCCAGCAGGAAACCACTCGGATCCTGGTGCGTGGCATGGCCCATGAGATAAAAAACCCGCTCGGGGGCATTCGCGGCGCCGCTCAATTACTCGATCGGGAGCTATCGAGTGCCAACCTGCGCGAATATACCCGGGTTATCATTGAAGAAGCCGATCGTTTGCGCAGCCTTGTTGACCGTATGCTCGGCCCCAACAAAGCACTGAAACTGGCACCGACCAATATTCATGAAATCCTTGAACGAGTGCGCACCCTGCTGGAAGCAGAGTGCAAAGGCAGGGTGCTATTCCAGCGGGACTACGACCCCAGCCTGCCGGAGTTTTCGGGAGACAAAGAGCAGCTGATCCAAGCCTTCCTCAACATTGCTCGCAATGCAGTGGAGGCTGCCTTTGAAAGCGAGGCCAACCACCCTGGCGGCCAGAAAACACCCACCATTACGTTTCGCACCCGCGCCCTGCGGCAGGTCACCATCGGCCCCAGTTGCCATCGGCTTGCATGCAGGATAGACATCATCGACAACGGGCCGGGAATCACGCCAGAGCTGCGCCAGAATATTTTCTACCCAATGATCAGTGGCCGTGCCAATGGCACCGGACTCGGGCTGTCCATTACCCAAAGCATCATTAGCCAACACCACGGGCTGGTCGAGTGTGAGAGTGAGCCAGGCCAGACAGACTTCATCATCTTATTGCCCCTGGAGGGCACCCTATGAGCCAACAACCCGCCAACATCTGGATCGTCGACGACGATCGCAGCATACGCTGGGTGCTGGAACGCGCCCTAAGCCAGGCTGGCATACAGTCGACCGTTTTCGAGAGCGGTGAAAACATCATGAGGCGGCTGGAGCGCGAGCAGCCCGACGCCATCATCAGTGATATTCGGATGCCTGGGGTAGATGGCATCACCCTGCTTTCACACATTGTCGAAGCATACCCAGACGTACCCGTCATCATCATGACCGCCCATTCGGATCTGGAAAGCGCCGTTACCAGTTATCAGACCGGTGCTTTTGAATACCTTCCTAAACCGTTCGATGTAGACGATGCCGTTGCCTTGGCAAAACGGGCTGTCGCTCACAGCCACGAAAAGCGGGCGGTTTTTCAGCCGCAAGAGGAGACCATCCAGCACAGCACCGAGATTATCGGTAAAGCTCCCGCCATGCAGGAAGTTTTCCGTGCTATCGGCCGACTATCCCACTCCAACATCACCGTTCTGATCAACGGTGACAGCGGAACAGGAAAAGAGCTGGTTGCCCAGGCGCTGCACAACCATAGCCCCCGAGCCCGACATCCGTTTATTGCCCTTAACATGGCAGCTATCCCGAGAGATCTTATAGAGTCTGAGCTCTTCGGCCATGAAAAAGGCGCTTTTACCGGTGCTACAGCGGTACGCCAGGGTCGGTTTGAACAGGCCAACGGTGGGACCCTGTTTCTGGATGAAATCGGAGACATGCCAGGCGATACCCAAACCCGCCTGCTGCGGGTTCTGGCAGATGGCGAGTTCTACCGCGTCGGCGGCACCACGTCCATCAAGGTTGACGTTCGCATCATCGCCGCCACTCACCAGAACCTGGAGAAGCTCGTTCAGTCCGGCTCCTTCCGGGAAGATCTTTTCCACCGACTGAACGTTATCCGTGTGCACCTGCCGAAGCTAGCCGAGCGCTGCGAGGACATTCCCCGATTGATGCAGCACTTCCTGCAACGGGCCGCCAGAGAACTTTCTGTGGAGCCCAAGATCCTGCGCCCAGAAGCCGAAAACTACCTCACAACGCTGCCCTGGCCCGGCAACGTGCGCCAGCTTGAAAACACCTGTCGCTGGCTCACTGTCATGGCTAGCGGCAGAGAGATTCACATTGATGACTTGCCCCCCGAGTTGCGACACCAGAGTGAGACTCATACCACCGGAGCTACTTGGCAGGAGGGACTTAGGAACTGGGCCGATCAAGAATTAAAAAGAGGAGAAAAGGCAATTCTTGGGTCAGCCCTGCCGGAGTTTGAAAAAATCATGATTGAGACCGCTCTGAAACACACCGGGGGGCGCCGCCGGGATGCATCAGTTCTTCTCGGCTGGGGACGGAACACCCTCACGCGCAAAATCAACGAACTGGGTATGGATAACATCGAGGAAGAGTGAGCTTGAGACGGAAACAGACATAAAAAAACGGCTGTCTGAACAGCCGTTTTTTCAACCCTGACTAAACCACTCTCAGGTAAATCCTAGAACGGTATATCGTCATCAAAATCATCAACCGGCTCAGGCATGCTGGTGCCCTGCGACGGCTGGTTCTGGTTCTGGTTCTGGTTATAACCACTCGACTGCGCAGGCGGCGGATTGTTCTGAGGCTGCGCAGTTGGTGCTGATTGTTGAGGGCGTCCGGCAGGAGCACCTTGGCTCGCGCCGCCACCGTCACTACCACGACTGTCCAGCATCTGCATCTGACCGTTAATATCGACAACCACCTCGGTGGTGTAAACGTCCTGGCCTTCTTTGTTCTGCCATTTGCGCGTCTGCAGCTTGCCCTCGATATAGACCTTGGAACCTTTGCGCAGATACTGCCCGGCCACTTCGGCAATCTTTCCAAACATCACAATCCGGTGCCATTCCGTTTTCGGAACCAGCTGGCCAGTCTGGCGATCCTTGTAACTCTCGTCGGTAGCAATATTCAGGTTCACCACGGCATTGCCGTTAGGGGTATAACGGGTATCCGGATCCTGCCCGAGATTCCCGATAAGAATAACTTTGTTTACGCCTCTTGCCATGTTCTGCTCCTGATTCTGTTTTCAGGGACACCCGCATTCCTTGCGAGTCTCCGGATTTCAAGAACTGCTACCCTGTCGGACGAAAGGAAAGTCCGCAAGTAACGCCTCATCAAAGTACTGTCGATCCACCTTAAGATAGGCGGTGGCAGCGTTTTCAACAATGACCACATCCTGCACACCCGGCAAGCGGCGAAGACTGCCATCAACTTCGTCGTACTGGTCGCTGACCATGTCCCGCAACTGTACCACGAAACCCGAGGTGTGGCCCGGTGCAGGCATGGTCAGAGCGACCATTAGCCAGAGCCCGAGAACGATCACCATAAACCAGACAACACCTTCGATTCCAACCTCCTGCAGCAGTATACCGCCTAGGGCTCCGCCCAGAAACGCGCCCATGAACTGCGAAGTGGAATACACTCCCATGGCCGTTCCCTTGCTTGCGGCCGGCGCCTCTTTACTGATCAGAGATGGTAGACTGGCTTCAAGCAGATTGAAGGCCATGAAAAAGAAAAACAACACGGCCCATGCGACCGGAAGGCTGTCAGATATTCCAGAAAGCCCCGCAGTTGCCAGTGTAAGCAAGGCAATCGCACCACACAAAACAGGCTTCATTTTCCGTTTCTTCTCTCCAATGATAATAAGCGGCACCATGGCAAAAAACGAGGTAAGCATCACACTCAGGTAAAACCACCAATGCGAACCACTGGCCAGCCCAAGTTCATCCTGCAGAACGGATGGAAACACCAGAAACAGGGAGGTCAGAACCAGGTGTAGTGCGAAAATCCCGAAATCCAGTCGCAACAAACGCCTGTCAGACAGAACACGACCCAGCATCGCCTTCGCGGGGTGTGTATCGGCACTGATTTTGTGCTGGTGCGGTGTAGGTACTACGCGACTCACAATTAACAGAGCGATCATCGCGAGCACGGCGGTTGCATAGAAAATTCCGGACAACCCCCACACCGAACCTAGCAGCGGCCCAAGGACCAGAGAGACTGAAAAGGAAAGCCCTATGGAAATACCCACAGTCGCCATGGCCTTGGTTCGCTCTTCCTCACGGGTCAGGTCACTAAGCAGTGCCATGAGCACACTCGCAATAGCTCCAGACCCCTGTAGAATCCGACCGGCGATAACGACGTATATAGAATCCGTGGAGCCGGCCAGCATGCTCCCTGCGGCAAAAAGAATCAGGCCAATATAGATCATACGCTTGCGGCCAACGCGATCTGAAAGCAGGCCGAAGGGAATCTGTAGCAGCGCCTGGCTCAGCCCGTACGCACCAATGGCAAAGCCAAGCAGTGCTGGCGTCGCACCTTCAAGCCCGTCACCCAGCAGCATGAATACCGGCATGACCATGAACAGCCCAAGCATACGTATGGCATAAACCAATGCCAGCGCAGATACGGAGCGTTTTTCCAGCGTATTCATGGCAGTTGGCTCCTCTCCCGGGGTTGAAAGCGTGACCTTGCGAAGGAACATATGTTCCACAGGCGGCGCATTGTAACAGAAGGTTCTCCGGCGGGGCACAGGTACAACTTCACCAGCATTTTCGCCGCAGCCGGCGTAACGCGGTATAATTTACGTTTTTTCCCCAAGCGAGGTGTTATGGATCATATCCAGATCAAAGGGGCACGGACCCACAACCTGAAGAACATCGACCTGGATATCCCAAGGGACAAACTGATCGTCATCACCGGTTTATCCGGCTCAGGCAAATCATCCTTGGCATTTGATACACTTTATGCTGAAGGTCAAAGGCGCTATGTGGAGTCCCTATCCACCTACGCGCGTCAGTTCCTCTCCATGATGGAAAAGCCGGATGTCGACCACATCGAGGGCCTGTCCCCGGCTATTTCTATTGAGCAGAAATCGACATCACACAACCCTCGCTCGACGGTTGGCACCATCACCGAAATCTACGATTACCTGCGGCTGCTGTTTGCCCGGGCGGGCGAGCCTCGATGCCCGGAGCACGGTCAGCCGCTTGAAGCACAAACCGTCAGCCAGATGGTTGACCAGGTGATTGCCATGCCAGAAGACAGCAAGCTGATGATCCTTGCGCCGGTTATCCGGGATCGTAAAGGCGAACATCTTCAGGTCGTGGAAACCATGCGCAGCCAGGGCTTCATCCGGCTGCGAGTAGACGGCACCGTTTATGACATAGACGATGTGCCAGCGCTCGACAAAAAGCGTAAGCACCAGATCGACGTGGTTGTTGACCGCTTCAAGGTAAAGCCCGGCCAGGAACAACGGCTTGCCGAAAGTTTTGAGACCGCTCTTGGGCTGGCGGACGGCATCGCTCTGGTTGCCCCGATGGATGGCGAGGCAGGCGGCGAAAGTGAAGAGCATACCTTTTCCGCGAAATACGCATGCAAACAATGCGGCTACGCGCTGAGCGAGCTGGAGCCAAAGCTGTTTTCCTTCAACAACCCCGCCGGGGCATGCCCTACCTGTGACGGCCTGGGCGTTAAACAGTTCTTTAATCCGGAAAAAATCGTACAACATCCAGAGGCAACACTTGCCGCCGGTGCCATCAAAGGCTGGGATCGTCGGGCGGTTTACTACTTCCAGATGCTGGGCAGTGTTGCCGAACACTATGGAATGGATCTCGAAACACCCTGGGAGGATTTATCGGAGGGCTTCCGAACGACACTCCTCTTCGGCTCAGGCACCGACGATATTCCGTTTCGCTATGTGAATTCTCGCGGTCACTTCATGGAAAGATCCCATTCTTTCGAGGGCATCATTCCAAACCTCGAACGCCGCTACCGGGAAACGGATTCACCGAGCATGCGCGAAGAACTGGCGCGCAACCTCAGCACCCAGGCCTGCACGGATTGCAATGGCTCTCGCCTGCGGCGCAGCGCTCGTCACGTTTTCATCGATAATCGCAATCTGCCAGAGCTGACTCACCTTCCCATAGGGGAAGCTTATGCCTACTTTGACACTCTCACGCTGCCCGGGCGCAGAGGCGAGATTGCAGAAAAAATCACGAAAGAAGTCCGGCAGCGGCTCCAGTTTCTGGTCAACGTAGGCTTGGAGTACCTGACGCTTGAACGCAGCGCTGACACTCTCTCGGGGGGTGAAGCCCAGCGAATACGGCTGGCCAGCCAGATCGGTGCCGGCCTTGTGGGCGTTATGTACATCCTTGATGAGCCCTCCATCGGCCTTCATCAACGGGATAATGACCGATTGCTCAGCACCCTCACGCACCTTCGTGATCTGGGCAATACCGTCATCGTAGTCGAACACGACGAAGAGGCCATCCTTGCAGCCGATCATGTTATTGATATCGGCCCGGGTGCAGGCGTTCATGGCGGCCAAGTTATCGCTCAGGGTACACCCGCGCAAATCCTGGAAAATCCGGATTCATTGACGGGCCAATATCTCAGCGGAGCCAAACAGATTGCCATTCCCGAAACCAGAAACAAGGGATCAGGCGAAACTCTGACGCTGACCGGGGCAACTGGCAACAACTTGCAGCATGTCACTCTCACGCTGCCCTTGGGCATCATGACCTGCGTGACCGGAGTTTCAGGCTCTGGTAAGTCGACCCTGATAAACAGCACTCTCTACCCGGTGGCTGCTGCTAAGCTCAACAAAGCCACCAGCCTCAATGCGTCTCCCTACGAAGGGCTTAAAGGACTCGACCAGCTGGACAAGGTCATCGACATAGATCAGAGCCCCATCGGGCGCACACCCCGCTCAAACCCAGCCACCTACACCGGCCTGTTTACGCCGATACGAGAGCTGTTCGCCGGCACTCAGGAGGCACGAGCAAGGGGCTACAAACCCGGTCGTTTCTCCTTCAACGTGAAAGGTGGGCGATGTGAAGCATGCCAGGGCGACGGCATGATTAAGGTAGAAATGCACTTCCTGCCGGATGTGTATGTTCACTGCGATGTGTGTAAAGCCAAACGCTACAACCGGGAAACCCTGGAGGTACGCTACAAAAGCAAGAACATCAATGAAGTTTTGAGCATGACCGTTGAGGAAGGCCGGGAGTTTTTTGACGCCGTGCCGTTTCTCGCCAGAAAGCTACAGACACTGATGGATGTAGGGCTTTCCTACATTCGCCTTGGGCAAAGCGCCGTAACTCTGTCCGGCGGTGAAGCTCAGCGGGTGAAGCTTGCCAAAGAGCTATCCAAGCGGGATACAGGGAAAACCCTGTATATTCTTGATGAACCTACGACAGGGCTACACTTCTACGATATCCAGCAGCTGCTAAACGTGTTGCAACGCCTCCGGGATCACGGCAACACCATCGTGGTCATCGAGCACAATCTGGATGTCATCAAGACGGCTGACTGGGTTATCGATTTGGGCCCAGAAGGTGGATCAGGGGGCGGTCAAATTATTGCGGAAGGCACGCCAGAACAAGTCGCTGCAAATCCGGCCTCGCACACAGGCCGCTACCTGAAAGCAATGTTGCCGGGCTAACCGGCACAAAAAAACCGGAGGCGTTTCCGGCTCCGGTTTTTTCTAACTAAACGACAAGGTTACTTGTCGTCTTCGTCCACTTCTTCTGCTTCGATATCCAACGGCCGACCTACCAGCTCAACAAATGCCATAGGGGCATTGTCGCCGGCACGGAAGCCACACTTCAGAATACGAAGGTAACCACCCGGGCGCTCGTTGTAACGGGGGCCAAGCTCATTAAACAGCTTGGCAACCGCTGCATCGTCGCGCAGGCGGGAAAACGCCAGACGACGATTCGAAACCGAATCTTTCTTGGCGAGCGTGATCAAAGGCTCCGCTACCCGACGAAGCTCTTTGGCTTTCGGCAGCGTTGTTTTAATCAGCTCATGACCAACCAGTGACGCAGTCATGTTACGAAACATGGCCTTGCGATGCGCACTGGTCCTGCTGAACTTACGACCACTCTTACGATGACGCATTGCTCTGATTCCTTACCTTAAACTAATCGGCAATCAACCGCCCAGAACCCGGTCGTCGCCACGAAGGCTAGCCGGCGGCCAGTTATCAAGACGCATACCCAGAGACAAACCACGAGACGCCAAAACGTCCTTGATCTCAGTGAGCGACTTCTTACCAAGGTTAGGCGTCTTCAACAGCTCAACTTCTGTGCGCTGGATAAGATCGCCGATGTAGTAAATATTTTCGGCCTTCAAGCAGTTAGCTGAACGCACTGTCAGTTCCAGATCATCAACCGGGCGCAGCAGAATCGGATCAATTTCTTCCTCTTCTTCAACGCGCTCTGGCTCTTTTTCATGATTAAAATCGACAAATACCGCCAGTTGTTGCTGGAGAATCGTGGCCGCCCGGCGAATTGCTTCCTCCGGATCGATGGTGCCATTAGTCTCCAAATCAATAACCAGCTTGTCCAGATCGGTGCGCTGCTCTACCCGTGCGCTTTCCACGGAATAGGCTACACGGCGAACCGGGCTGAAGGTTGCATCCAGTTGCAGACGTCCGATCGCACGGGTTTCATCTTCCTCGAGACCACGCTGATCCGCAGGCTCATAGCCGCGGCCACGTGCCACACGAAGGCGCATGTTCACTTCACCGTTTTCACTCAGGTGACAGATCACATGATCCGGGTTGGAAATCTCAACATCATGATCCAGTTTGATATCACCGGCTGTAACGACGCCCGGACCCTTCTTGCTCAGCGTGAGCTCAGTGTCGTCCCGACCGTTCATCTTTACCGCAACGCCCTTGAGATTCAGCAGAATCTCAATAACGTCCTCCTGGACACCCTCGATTGCGCTGTACTCGTGCAAGACACCGTCAATCTGCGCTTCAGTTACGGCGCAGCCCGGCATCGAAGACAAGAGAATTCGACGCAACGCGCTTCCCAAAGTATGGCCAAAACCTCTTTCCAAAGGCTCAAGCGTGACCTTAGCGCGTGTAGCACCCAATTCTTTCACGTCAATGGTACGAGGTGTCAATAACTCTTGTACTGAACGCTGCATAGACGCCCCTATCTACTATCGTTGCGAACTGGGCTTTACTTGGAGTAAAGCTCGACGATGAGGTTCTCGTTGATGTCGGCCGGCAATTCAGTACGCTCAGGCACTGATTTGTAAACGCCGGACATCTTAGTGGCGTCGACCTCTACCCAGCCCACCGGTGCACGGCTTGAAGACAGGTCCAGAGCGCCTTTAACACGCAACTGGTTTCTGGCTTTTTCACGCACACCCACAACATCACCCGGCTTGACCTTGTAGGAAGCAATGTTCACTACCTTGTCATTAACCAGGATCGCCTTGTGAGAGACGAGCTGACGAGATTCTGCACGGGTAGAACCGAAACCCATGCGATATACAACGTTATCAAGCCGCGTCTCTAGAAGTTGCAGCAGGTTTTCACCAGTTACACCCTTCAGACGGGCGGCCTCTTTGTAGTAGTTGCGGAATTGCTTTTCAAGAACGCCGTAAATACGGCGAACTTTCTGTTTTTCACGAAGCTGTACGCCATATTCGGACAGACGGCTGCGACGCGCGCCGTGCATACCCGGCGGGGTCTCAAGGTTGCACTTCGAATCTAGCGCGCGAACACCGCTCTTGAGAAAAAGATCTGTCCCTTCACGACGAGACAGTTTGCACTTCGGGCCTATATAACGAGCCATATTTCACTGTCTCCTGTGTTAGACGCGGCGCTTTTTGGGCGGACGACAGCCGTTATGAGGAATCGGCGTCACATCTGTGATGTTCGTGATTTTGTAGCCGCACGAATTCAACGCGCGAACTGCAGACTCACGTCCGGGCCCGGGTCCTTTAACCTCTACGTCCAGGTTTTTAAGGCCGTATTCAGCAGCCGCGTTACCGGCTTTTTCAGCTGCTACCTGCGCAGCAAAAGGTGTGCTCTTGCGTGACCCACGAAAACCAGAACCACCAGAGGTGGCCCAGGACAGAACGTTGCCCTGACGGTCAGAAATGGTCACGATAGTGTTGTTGAAGGACGCGTGAATGTGCGCGACGCCATCAACAACTGTCTTTTTCACCTTTTTACGGGTACGTGTACCTGGCTTTGCCATGTTTGCCTACCTGTTACTTACGAATAGGTTTGCGTGGACCTTTACGGGTGCGTGCGTTGGTCTTGGTGCGCTGGCCACGGACTGGAAGCCCATGACGGTGGCGCAGACCACGGTGACATCCGAGATCCTTCAAACGCTTGATGTTCATCTGTACTTCACGACGCAGATCGCCTTCAACGATGGCTTTACCCACTTCAGTACGAAGTGTCTCAAGCTGCTCGTCGGACAGGTCTTTAACCTTGACGTCCGGCTTGACGCCGGTTGCATCGCAAAGCTTCTGAGCTGTTGTCTTGCCAACACCGAAAATATAGGTTAGCGAGATAACAGCATGTTTGTGATCGGGTATATTGACACCGGCTATACGTGCCATCCAAATTACTCCGCGTTCAAAGCTTTGCTGTGTGAATTTTCCGCCACAAAAAAGGGGCGCGAAATAATAACGCCTGACTCGCAATCGAGTCAAGCGCTATCATTAACGCCTCTTTCTACAGGCCAGGACGATTCCCGAAGGAATCAGCCCTGGCGCTGCTTGTGACGAGGTTCCGGGCAAATGACTCGTACCGAGCCATTGCGACGAATTACTTTGCAGTTACGGCAAATTTTCTTTACCGAAGCACGTACTTTCATTGTCGACTCCAGTTTTCAAGGGGAACGGAATTAACCGTTCCGACCATAGCCTTTGAGATTGGACTTCTTCATCAGCGATTCATACTGATGCGACATCAGGTGCGACTGAACCTGGGCCATGAAATCCATCACTACGACTACAACAATCAGCAGTGAGGTGCCACCTAGATAAAAGGGCACATTCCCGGCCACCATCAGAAACTGAGGGAACAGGGAAACTGCTGCAATGTACATTGCACCGAACAGTGTTAGACGAGTAAGCACGCCATCAATATACTTGGCGGTCTGATCGCCCGGACGTATGCCCGGAATAAACGCTCCAGAGCGCTTGAGGTTATCCGCAACTTCTTTCGGGTTATACATCAACGCTGTGTAGAAGAAGCAGAAAAATACGACTGCTGCTGCAAACAGTATGATGTACAACGGTTGGCTAGGTGCCAATGCCTGGGAGATGTCACTGAGCCACTCCATGCCTTCGCCCTGACCAAACCACTGACCCAGCGATGCGGGGAAAAGCAGAATAGAGGAAGCAAAGATGGGCGGAATCACCCCGGCCATGTTCACCTTCAGAGGCAAGTGACTCGACTGCTGGGCGAACACCTGACGCCCTTGCTGACGCTTCGCGTAGTTGATGGTCAGACGACGCTGACCACGCTCCATGAAAACCACAAAGCCAACCACGGCGATCGCGAGCACGGCGATACCCAGAACGAGCAATAAGCTCATCTCACCGCTGCGGGCCTGCTCCAGTGTCTGGCCAATCGCACCCGGAAGTCCGGCAACAATCCCTGCGAAGATCAAGAGAGAGATACCGTTTCCGACACCCCGCTCCGTAATCTGCTCACCCAGCCACATCATGAAGACAGCACCACTAACGAAAGACACAACAGCCACGAAGTGGAAGCTGTAGCTATCGTTGAAGGTAACACCCTGCGACGCTAACCCAACAGAAATCCCAAAACCCTGAACCAAGGCAAGAATAACCGTACCGTAGCGCGTGTACTGGCTTATCTTTCGACGTCCAGCCTCACCCTCTTTTTTCAGCTGCTCGAGCTGCGGACTTACCGCAGTCATGAGCTGCATGATAATCGAGGCCGAGATATACGGCATGATACCAAGAGCGAAGATACTCATGCGCTCGAGCGCACCACCTGAAAACATGTTGAACATACTCAGGATGGTTCCCTGATTCTGCTCAAACAGTACTGCCAGTCGGTCGGGATTTATACCTGGCACCGGAATGTGGGCACCAATCCGGTACACCAACAATGCCAGAAAGACAAACCAGAGCCGCGATCGCAGCTCCGCCAGTCCTTTTCCCGCGCCCGTAGGCAATGATGCGTTCTTGGCCATTTAGCCCTCGACTCGCCTTAGTCTTCGACTTTACCACCCGCGGCAGAAATTGCCTCGCGCGCGCCTTTGGTTACCCGAAGTCCCTTTACGGTTATTGCGCGGTCAAGTTCGCCGGACAAAATAACCTTGGCTTCGCGAATTTCGTCGCGGATGATGTCGGCCTTCTTAAGGGCTGCAAGATCCACGATATCGCCTTCGATCTTCGCCAGTTCATTCAGGCGAATTTCTGCAACATAACGCTGCTGGCGCGACGTAAAGCCAAACTTCGGCAAACGGCGAGCCAAAGGCTGCTGACCACCCTCAAAACCAGGAGCAACACTGCCACCAGAACGGGCTTTCAGACCTTTGTGACCACGGCCACAGGTTTTACCGAAACCGCATCCGATACCACGTCCGACGCGTCTAGCGGCGGGACGGGAACCGGGTTCCGGACTAAGTTCGTTCAGACGCATCTTAGCTCTCCTCAACCCGAACCAGGTAATCTACCCGGTTGATCATGCCGCGAATAGAAGGTGTGTCTTCCACTTCAACGGTATGACCGATTTTACGAAGACCCAAGCCCTTTACACAAAGTTTGTGCTTAGGCTGACAGCCAATTGGGCTGCGGGTCAGAGTTACTTTGATCGTTTTTGCATTCGCCATGACTTCAACCCAGAATCTCTTCGACGGATTTACCGCGCTTGGCTGCAATATCTTCAGGCGCCTGAGTGGCCTGGAGACCCTTGATGGTGGAACGTACCACGTTCACCGGGTTGGTAGACCCATAACACTTGGACAGTACGTTCTGAACACCTGCGACTTCGAGTACCGCACGCATCGCGCCACCGGCGATGATGCCTGTACCTTCAGAAGCCGGCTGCATATACACCTTGGAGCCACCATGCTGGGCCCGCACTGCGTACTGCAGGGTAGTACCGTCAAGCGGCACGTCTACCATGTTTTTACGTGCAGCTTCCATTGACTTCTGGATAGCGACTGGCACTTCACGTGCCTTCCCGCGACCAAAGCCAACGCGTCCTTTTCCGTCACCAACAACACTCAGTGCGGTGAACGCGAAAACGCGACCGCCCTTGACCACTTTGGCGACGCGATTCACCTGAACCAGCTTTTCCTGGAGCTCAGGCGCTTTCTGATCGTTAACGCTCATCTTCCCCACCTCTTAGAATTGCAACCCAGCTTCACGGGCTGCATCGGCCAAAGCCTGCACACGACCGTGATAACGGTAACCGGAGCGGTCAAAAGCGACCTGCTCAACACCTGCCGCCCTGGCACGCTCAGCAATCAGCTGACCGACCTTTTTAGCGGCATCCACGTTACCGGTTGCACCCTGGCGCAGTTCCTTATCCAACGTGGAGGCAGTGGCAATCACTTTGCTGCCATCTGCTGACGTAACCTGGGCGTACATATGACGCGGAGTGCGGTGAACGCACAAACGTGTGGTACCCAGTTCACGGATCTTCATGCGCACTTTGCGTGCGCGACGCAATCTTTCGTTATTCGCGCTCATAGTCCCGCCTTATTTCTTCTTGGCTTCTTTGCGTCTGACCTGCTCACCCGCATATCGTACACCTTTGCCTTTATAAGGCTCGGGCGGACGGAACGCGCGGATTTCCGCAGCGACGTGGCCAACCTGTTGCTTGTCGACACCGCGAATGACTACTTCCGTATTGGTCGGAGTTTCAACGGTGATCCCCTCGGGCAGCTCGTACTCTACCGGGTGAGAAAACCCCAGCGTCAGATTGAGCTTCTTACCTTGCGCCTGGGCCCGGTAACCTACACCGATCAGCTGGAGCTTACGCTCGAAGCCTGCGGTTACACCGGTCACCATATTGCTGACCAGAGCGCGGGTTGTACCAGCAAGAGCGCGGGACTGTTTGGCACCATCGCGGGCAGCAAAACGCAGAAGATTCTCTTCCTGCTTTACCTCAACCGCCTGGTGAATTGAAAATTCAAGCGCTCCCTTGGAGCCCTTTACACTAATTTCCTGTCCGTTCAGCTTAACCTCAACACCGGAAGGCAGCACGACAGGATTATTGGCAACCCTGGACATGTGATTCTCCTAGAATACGGTGCAGATGACTTCGCCACCCACGCCGGCAGCACGTGCGGCACGATCTGTCATTACGCCCTTGGACGTAGAGACAATCGCGACTCCCAGACCACCGGATACCTTCGGCAGCTCCCCTGTGCCCTTGTACTGGCGCAGGCTTGGACGGCTAACCCGCTTGATCGACTCAATAACCGGCTTACCGCCGAAATATTTCAGAGTGATCGTCAGCTCGGGTTTTATGTCGGCTGTAACGGAAAAATCCGCAACGTAACCTTCATCCTTAAGGACTTGGGCTACGGAAATCTTCATTTTTGAAGATGGCATCTTAACGTCTGCTTTCGATGCCATCTGGGCGTTGCGTATACGGGTTACCATATCCGCAAGCGTATCTTGCATACTCATTGGTATGAAGCTCCTGATCTTTTTAGTTGTGCAGCGGCTTGCCGCACCGCTTACCAACAGGCACCTGACCGAAGCCAGGGTACCTATCTTACCAGCTTGCCTTGGTCAATCCCGGAACGTCGCCACGCATGCCGTACTCACGAAGTTTAATTCGTGAAAGTTCGAACTTGCGCAGAACGCCATGGGGACGACCAGTCACCTGGCAACGATTACGAAGACGCGAAGGAGAAGAATCACGTGGAAGCTGCTGGAGCTTCATCTGTGCATCCCAACGGTCATCATCGCTGGTATTCGGGTTTTTGATAATCGCCTTGAGCTCAGCACGCTTCGCTGCATATTTCGCAACGGTTTGCTCGCGCTTGAGCTCACGGTTTTTCATGGAAACCTTAGCCATTACTCTCGTTCCTTTATTTCTTGAACGGAAAGCCGAAAGCTTTTAACAGCTCGCGACCTTCATCGTCGGTATCGGCATTGGTGGTAATGGTGATATCCAGCCCTCGGATCTTGTCGACCTTGTCGTACTCGATCTCCGGGAAGATAATCTGTTCACGCACACCCATGCTGTAGTTACCGCGCCCGTCAAAGGACTTGGGATTCAGACCGCGGAAGTCACGAATGCGGGGAACCGCAATGTGAACCAGACGATCAAAGAAGTCCCACATACGCTCACCGCGCAGGGTAACCTTACAACCAATCGGCCAACCTTCGCGGATTTTAAAGCCCGCAACGGATTTACGCGCCAAGGTAACAACCACTTTTTGTCCGGCCAGGCGCTGAAGATCCGCCACAGCGTTTTCAATCAGTTTCTTGTCGCCAACTGCTTCGCCGACACCCATGTTCAGGGTAATTTTTTCGATACGCGGCACCTGCATAATGTTCTTGTAGCCGAACTCTTTCTGCAGGGCGGGTACCACTTCCTTGCTGTACTGTTCTTTCATGTTGAGCATCGTAACCACCACCGCTTACTGGTTATCGACAGCTTCTTTCGTAGCTTTGAAGATCCGCATTTTCGCCCCGTCTTCCTTAATCTGGAAGCCAACACGATCGGCTTTGCCGGTCTGCGGATTAAAAACAGCCACGTTGGAAGCCTGGATAGGTGCTTCTTTTTCGACGATGCCACCTGGGGTGCCCAGCATCGGGTTAGGCTTGGTGTGCTTCTTCATCATATTGATGCCAGAAACAATCACTTTACCATCGTCCTGAACCTTCAGGACTTTACCACGTTTACCTTTGTCTTTCCCCGTGGTGACGATTACTTCGTCATCTCGTTTGATCTTTTTCATAACCGGCCTCTGGTCCTTTAAAGTACTTCGGGTGCCAGTGAGATAATTTTCATGAACTTCTCATTACGCAGTTCACGGGTAACCGGTCCGAAGATACGGGTACCAATAGGTGCGTCCTGATTGTTCAAAAGTACAGCCGCGTTGCCGTCGAAACGGATCAGCGACCCATCGGGACGACGAACACCCTTGCGGGTGCGTACTACTACAGCCTTCAGGACCTGGCCTTTTTTCACTTTACCGCGGGGGATGGCTTCCTTGACGGTCACCTTGATAATATCCCCTACGCTGGCATAACGCCGGTGTGAACCGCCCAGGACCTTAATGCACATCACCTGACGCGCACCGCTGTTATCCGCGACTTCAAGCATTGTCTGAGTCTGAATCATGGTTGTTCTCCGGGCGCTTTACACCTTGGATGCATGTTCGATGACTTCAACCAGGGCCCAACTCTTGGTCTTGGAGACCGGTCGGGTTTCCTGAATCGTCACTTTGTCACCGATATTGCACTGGTTGCTCTCATCGTGAGCGTGGATCTTGGTTGAACGCTTCATGTACTTACCGTACAGAGGGTGCTTTACCTGACGCTCGACCAACACCACGATGGATTTCTCCATCTTGTTGCTCACGACCTTGCCGCTAAGAGTTCTGGCAGTTTGGGTAGCTTCGGTCATGTCACTGTCCTGCCTTTTCGTTCAATACTGTTTTCACGCGAGCTATATCACGCTTCACCCCGGCGAGAAGGTGAGACTGATTGAGCTGACCTGTCGCCTTGCGCATGCGCAGGTTGAACTGCTCCTTCAGGAGGTTGATCAGCTCCTTATTCAGCTCCGCGGCTGGTTTTTCACGCAGCTCTGTTGCTTTCATCACATCACCGTCCTCGTTACGAAGGTGGTCCGAACCGGCAGTTTGGCCGCTGCGAGCGTGAAGGCTTCGCGTGCAACATCTTCAGCAACGCCTTCCATCTCGTAGAGCATACGGCCTGGCTGAACTTCCGCCACCCAATACTCAACAGAACCCTTACCTTTACCCATACGTACTTCAAGCGGCTTGCCAGTGATCGGCTTGTCCGGGAAAACCCGGATCCAGATCTTACCACCCCGCTTGATCTTACGAGTCATGGTACGACGTGCCGCCTCAATCTGACGCGCATTTATACGTCCACGACTCGTCGCTTTCAATCCGTATTCACCGAAGCTCACCTTGTTAGCGCGGTGAGCAAGACCCGTGTTACGGCCTTTCATTACCTTGCGAAATTTGGTGCGTTTTGGTTGCAGCATAAGATTGCCCCTTTACTTAGAACCTTTCTTCCCAGAGGCTTTCTTGTCAGCACGGACCTGCTCCATACCACCAAGAATCTCACCTTTGAAGATCCATACCTTGACGCCGATTATGCCGTAAGTGGTATGCGCTTCGTAGGTTGCGTAATCAATATCTGCACGCAATGTGTGCAGCGGAACACGACCTTCGCGATACCACTCGGAACGGGCAATTTCAGCACCCCCGAGACGACCGCCAACCTGAATCTTGATACCTTTGGCTCCCTGGCGCATGGCGTTCTGAACCGCGCGCTTCATAGCGCGACGAAACATCACACGACGCTCCAGTTGGCCAGCAACGTTTTGCGCTACCAGGCGGGCATCCAAATCCGGCTTGCGGACTTCTTCAATGTTGATGTGCACAGGCACGCCCATCATTTCGCCGACTTCGCGACGCAGACGGTCAACATCTTCACCCTTCTTACCGATAACAATACCGGGGCGGGCAGTATGAATCGTGATACGGGCGTTCTGAGCAGGGCGCTCGATCACAATCTTGCTGACAGACGCCTTTACCAGACGCTTGTCGAGGAATTCGCGAACCTTAATATCGTTCAACAGGTTCTTCGCGTAGTCCTTTTTATCGGCATACCATACTGAGTTGTGCTCTTTGATCACACCCAGGCGAAAGCCGATCGGATTTACTTTATGACCCATCTGAGCATCTCCTACTTGTCGGCGACCTTGACGGTGATATGGCAGGTGCGCTTCATAATTCTGTCAGCGCGCCCCTTGGCTCGAGCTTTGATTCGCTTGAGCGTCGGGCCCTCATCCACCATCACGGTGGAAACCCGCAGATCATCTACGTCCAGACCTTCGTTATGCTCAGCGTTAGCAATTGCGGACTCAAGAGCTTTCTTGATGATCCCAGCTGCTTTTTTAGGGCTGAAAGTCAGAATGTTCAGGGCGTCCTCAACCGCCTTGCCGCGGACCTGGTCGGCGACAAGACGTGCTTTCTGAGCTGAGAGGCGAGCGCCCTTATACTTGGCTGCTACTTCCATTTCTGTTCCCCTCACAATCAGCGTTTCGCTTTCTTGTCGGCCGAATGGCCACGATAAGTACGCGTTGCCGCAAACTCACCCAGCTTATGCCCGACCATATCTTCGGTGACATAAACTGGCACGTGTTGCCTGCCGTTGTGGACTGCAATGGTCAAGCCTACGAACTCTGGGAAGATCGTCGAGCGACGGGACCAGGTTTTGATCGGCCGCTTGTCGTTTGCTTCCAGAGCTGCCTCGACCTTCTTCAACAGATGCAGGTCTATAAAAGGACCTTTCTTTAAAGAACGTGGCACAGCATTTACCTCTATGTAGTCGTTTACTTCGCTGAACGACGACGTACTATCATTTTGTCAGTACGTTTGTTCTTACGAGTCTTATGCCCTTTGGTCGGAACACCCCACGGAGTAACCGGGTGACGTCCGCCAGAGGTACGCCCTTCACCACCACCATGCGGGTGGTCAACTGGGTTCATAGCAACACCACGTACTGTTGGACGCTTGCCACGCCAACGTGATGCACCCGCTTTGCCAAGCCGCTTGAGGCTATGCTCACTGTTGGATACTTCACCCAACGTGGCACGGCAATCTACAAGCACCTTACGCATTTCACCTGAGCGCAGGCGGATAGTCGCATAAGCGCCTTCCCGAGCAACCAGCTGTACGGATGCGCCCGCAGAGCGAGCCAGCTGTGCACCTTTGCCAGGCTTGAGCTCAACGCAATGAATCACAGAACCTACCGGGATATTCCGCAGCGGCAATGTGCTTCCCACCTTAATCGGCGCGTCGATACCTGAGCGCACAGGGTCACCAGTCTGCATGCCTTTGGGAGCGATGATATAACGACGCTCCCCGTCAGCATACTTCAGCAGTGCAATGTGCGCCGTGCGGTTAGGATCATATTCCAGGCGCTCAATAGTCGCCGGAACACCATCTTTGGTCCGCTTAAAATCAATAACACGGTAGTGTTGCTTGTGACCACCACCTACATGACGACTGGTAATCCGGCCTGTATTATTACGGCCACCAGACTTGCTTTGCGACTCGACCAACGGTTCGTAAGGGCGCCCTTTGTGCAAATCCGGGTTGTAAAGCTTTACAACGTGACGGCGTCCGGCAGATGTTGGTTTGGTTTTGACGATCGGCATACTACGACCCCTTTACCTTATTCCACATCCAGAAAATCGATGTCCTGACCTTCAGCCAGCTTTACGTAAGCCTTACGAATGTCATTACGCTTGCCGAACCCGCGGGCGGTGCGCTTGAGCTTGCCCTTACGATTCAGAACCTGAACACCTTCTACGGTGACGTTGAACAGTTGCTCAACAGCCTTTTTGATCTCCGGCTTGGAGGCGTCCGGGGCAACCCGAAAAACGACCTGTCCATTCTCGGCGACCATAGAGGCCTTCTCCGATACGTGCGGCCCCAGAAGGACCTTATAAATACGTTCCTGATTCATCCCAGCATCTCCTCGATCTTCTTCAGAGCGGGAACAGTCACCACGACCTTTTCGAAGGCAACGAGGCTAACAGGATCCAGACCCGCAACATCACGCACATCGACGTGAGGAACGTTGCGAGAGGCCAGATGCAGGTTTTGCTCAACGCTCTCTGTCAGGATCAACGCGTTTGAAATACCCATATCTGCAAGTTTTGCAGCAAAGGCCTTGGTCTTTGGCGCGTCGATCGTGAAATCGTCCACCAGAACCAGACGCTCCTGACGAACCAGCTCGGAGAAAATAGAGCACATCGCAGCGCGGTACATCTTACGGTTAACCTTCTGCTCAAAGCTACGAGGCTTAGCAGCAAACGTTACACCGCCGGAGCGCCAGATAGGACTACGGATAGTACCGGCACGGGCGCGACCTGTACCTTTCTGACGCCAGGGTTTCTTACCACCACCACTGACTTCTGAACGGGTTTTCTGAGCCTTGGTGCCCTGGCGACCGGCTGCCATATAAGCAGTAACCACCTGGTGAACCAGCGACTCATTAAAATCTTTCGCGAAAGCAGCCTCGGAAACCGTAATTTCCTTGCCGCTACCTGTAATAGTCAATTCCATCGAACCGCTCCTCAGGCTTTAACAGCAGGCTTGATGACAACATCGCCGCCAGTTGCGCCGGGTACGGCACCACTAACCAGCAGAACGTTGCGCTCAGCGTCGACACGGACAATTTTAAGATTCTGCACAGTGACCTGCGCATTACCCATCTGGCCCGCCATCTTTTTGCCCTTGAATACCTTGCCCGGAGTCTGGTTCTGACCAATGGAACCCGGAGCACGATGCGACAAAGAGTTACCGTGAGTGGCATCCTGCATGGCAAAGTTCCAGCGCTTTACACCACCCTGAAAACCTTTACCTTTGGACGTTCCGGTAGCATCAACAATCTGGCCGTCTTCAAAGACCGACGCAGTAATTTCGCCGCCGGCGGCCAGGTCTTCACCTTCACCATCTGCCAGTCGAAATTCCCATACGCTACGACCCGCTTCGACACCGGCTTTTGCGAAATGGCCTGCAGCGCCCTTGGTTACCCGGGACGCACGACGCACGCCCACAGTGACCTGAACGGCACGATAGCCATCATTCTCAAGGGTTTTGAGTTGGGTAATGCGGTTGGGCTCAACCTCAATTACCGTGACAGGCAGCGCCTGCCCGTCTTCCGTAAATATACGGGTCATACCAGCCTTACGGCCGACAATACCAATTGCCATGTTTCACCTCTAAGTGTACGGGGCTCTCACCCTCTATGGCCTTAGGACAGTTACACAGGTTAATACCAAGCGGTATTAACCGAGGCTAATCTGAACGTCTACACCTGCTGCCAAGTCTAGCTTCATCAAAGCGTCTACTGTCTTTTCCGTCGGCTCAACAATGTCGAGCAAACGCTTGTGAGTACGAATCTCATACTGATCGCGCGCGTCTTTATTGACGTGCGGAGAAACCAGAATAGTGTACTTTTCCTTCCGCGTCGGCAGAGGGATAGGCCCACGCACCTGAGCGCCGGTCCGCTTTGCGGTATCGACGATCTCCTGCGTGGACTGGTCGATCAGGCGATAATCAAACGCCTTCAACCGGATTCGAATCTTTTGGCTTTGCATGATGCACCAAACTCCACTCGTAGCAGCTACTATAACTAGTTAGCCGGCCTTCAAAAAAAGGAGCCGCATTGTATGCATAATACCCAACCCTGTCAACAAACATAGTTCCTGACCGGATCGGGAGAAGCGGTTGCGACGAAAACGGAAAAAGGGGCTGATCAAATTAGCCCCTTTTCCAGATACAACGAGTGAATTACTCGATGATCTTTGCGACTACACCGGCACCAACGGTACGGCCGCCTTCGCGAATCGCGAAGCGCAAACCATCTTCCATGGCGATCGGAGCAATCAGCGTTACTTCCATCTTCACGTTGTCACCAGGCATAACCATTTCCACGCCTTCCGGCAATTCGCAGGAACCGGTTACGTCGGTAGTACGGAAGTAGAACTGCGGGCGATAGCCCTTGAAGAACGGAGTATGACGGCCGCCTTCATCTTTGCTCAGTACGTACACTTCGCACTCAAACCTGGTGTGCGGCTTGATGCTACCCGGCTTACACAACACCTGACCACGCTCAACGTCGTCACGCTTGGTACCACGCAGCAACACACCTACGTTCTCCCCAGCACGACCTTCGTCCAGCAGCTTGCGGAACATCTCAACACCGGTGCAAACAGTCTTGACGGTATCCTTGATACCAACAATCTCAACTTCCTCACCAATCTTGACGATACCGCGCTCTATACGACCGGTCACAACTGTACCACGACCAGAGATAGAGAATACGTCCTCAATCGGCATCAGGAACGGAAGATCAATGGCGCGCTCGGGCTCAGGGATGTACGTATCCAGAGCTTCTACCAGCTTTCTGACAGCGGTAGTGCCCATTTCGTTATCGTCACGGCCTTCCAGCGCCATCAGCGCAGAGCCGGTAATGATCGGAGTGTCGTCAGCCGGGAAATCGTACATTTCCAGCAGATCACGCACTTCCATTTCTACCAGCTCAAGCAGCTCTTCATCGTCAACCATGTCCGCTTTGTTCAGGAACACAACGATGTAAGGAACGCCTACCTGACGGGACAGCAGGATGTGCTCGCGAGTCTGTGGCATAGGACCATCAGCTGCAGAGCAAACCAGAATAGCACCGTCCATCTGCGCCGCACCCGTGATCATGTTCTTCACATAATCAGCGTGGCCCGGGCAATCTACGTGTGCGTAGTGACGATTCGGGGAATCGTACTCAACGTGTGACGTCGCAATGGTAATACCACGTGCACGCTCTTCCGGTGCGTTATCGATCTGATCGAATGCACTCGCAGAACCCGTACCCCATACTTCGTGACATACACGAGTCAGAGCAGCGGTCAGAGTCGTCTTACCATGGTCTACGTGACCAATAGTGCCCACGTTCAGGTGCGGCTTTTTACGTTCAAATTTAGATTTAGACACAGTTACACCTCTTCCTGTTACTTAAGCCTTGGGTATCAACCCTTTTTAATAATTGCTTCGGCAATGTTATTTGGCGCTTCCGCGTACCGCGAAAACTCCATCGTGTAAGACGCACGGCCTTGGGTTGCAGAGCGAAGATCGGTCGCATAACCAAACATTTCAGACAGCGGAACTTCGCCGCGGACAATCTTGCCAGACACACCGTCTTCCATACCCTGAATCAGGCCACGGCGGCGATTCAAATCGCCAACCACATCGCCCATGTAGTCCTCAGGCGTCACAATCTCAACCTTCATCATTGGCTCAAGCAGGGCCGGGCTTGCCTCCAACGCACCCTTCTTCATCGCCATGGAGCCCGCGATCTTGAAGGCCATCTCATTGGAGTCCACATCGTGGAACGAGCCGTCGTACAAGGTTGCCTTGATACCCAGCAGCGGATAGCCGGCCAAACAACCGTTCTGCATCTGCTCAGAGATACCTTGCTGTACCGCAGGGATGTATTCCTTGGGCACAGAACCACCCACGATCTCGTTCACGAAGATGAAGTTCTCGGCATCTTCCATATCAAGAGGCAGCGGATCAATCCTGACCTTAACGTGACCATACTGACCACGACCGCCAGACTGACGAACAAACTTGCCTTCGACGTCTACCGATTTACGAATACACTCACGGTACGCAACTTGCGGCTTACCGATGTTTGCCTCAACATTGAACTCACGACGCATGCGGTCAACAATGATATCCAGGTGCAACTCACCCATACCGGAGATGATGGTCTGGCCAGACTCTTCGTCGGTGCGGACCTGGAAGGACGGATCTTCCTGAGCCAGCTTACCAAGTGCAACACCCATCTTCTCTTGATCGGCTTTCGTCTTTGGCTCGACCGCCACCGAGATAACCGGATCCGGGAACTCCATGCGCTCGAGAATAATCTTATGGTTCTCGTCGCATAGAGTATCGCCAGTGGTGACGTTCTTCAGACCAATTGCAGCAGCAATATCACCTGCCAGAACTTCCTTGATCTCCTGACGGTCCTTGGAATGCATCTGGACCATACGGCCAACACGTTCTCTTTTGCCTTTTACGGAATTGTAAACAGCGTTACCAGACTGGAGGGTACCGGAGTAAACCCGGAAGAACGTCAAAGTGCCAACGAAGGGATCTGTCGCAATCTTAAATGCCAGAGCGGCAAACGGCGCAGCGTCGTCAGCCTTACGGGTCTCTTCGGCACCATTTTCGTCAACCTCACCACGAATCGCCTTAACTTCATCCGGCGCCGGCAAGAATTCAACGACAGAATCCAGTACAGCCTGGACCCCCTTGTTCTTGAACGCGGAGCCACAGGTCGCAACAACGATCTCGTTTGCCAGAGTGCGCATACGAAGACCTTTCTTGATATCTTCGACGCTGAGCTCACCGTCGTCGAGGTAGCGCATCGTTAGCTCATCATTGGCTTCAGCGGCCGCCTCCATCATTTTTTCACGATGCTTGGCCACTTCGTCCGCCATCTCGGCAGGAACATCACGCTGCTCGTAAGTTACGCCAGCATCGTCCGGATTCCAGTAGATCGCCTTATTACGAATCAAGTCGATAACACCGGCAAAGTCTTCCTCGGCACCGATCGGCAACTGAACCGGAACACAGTTTGCACCCAGACGTTTTTTGATCTGATCAACTACGCGCAGAAAGTTAGCCCCCGCACGATCCATCTTGTTGACGAACACGATGCGAGGCACTTCGTACTTATTGGCCTGACGCCACACAGTCTCGGACTGCGGCTCAACACCAGAAGAACCACAGAACACAACAACAGCGCCGTCAAGCACACGCAATGAACGCTCTACCTCGATGGTAAAGTCAACGTGCCCCGGGGTGTCGATGATATTAATGCGATGCTCAGGATATTGCTTATCCATGCCCTGCCAAAAACAGGTCGTCGCAGCAGACGTAATAGTAATACCACGCTCCTGCTCCTGCTCCATCCAGTCCATGGTGGCCGCGCCATCATGAACTTCACCGATTTTGTGTGAGACACCTGTATAGAACAGGACCCGCTCGGTCGTTGTGGTTTTGCCCGCATCCACGTGTGCAACGATACCAATGTTTCTGTAACGTTTAATCGGAGTTTTACGTGCCACTGTATAAACCTCGGCTTTTAGAAACGGAAGTGAGAGAACGCCTTGTTGGCTTCTGCCATGCGGTGTACGTCCTCGCGCTTCTTAACAGCGGCGCCCTTGCTGTCAGCGGCGTCAAGAATCTCACCGGCCAGACGCTGCGCCATGGACTTCTCGCCGCGCTTCCGTGAAAATTCTACGAGCCAGCGCATAGCCAGCGCGTTCTGACGGGAAGGCCGTACTTCTACAGGCACCTGGTAAGTAGCACCACCCACACGACGGGATTTAACCTCGACCATCGGCTGGATGTTCTCCAGGGCCTTCTCGAACAGGTCGATCGGCTCTTCCTTGGACTTCTCGGCAACAATTGTCAGAGCACCGTAAACAATACGCTCTGCAACCGCTTTCTTACCGCTTTCCATCACGTGGTTGATGAACTTGGCAAGGCGTGCACTACCGAACTTCGGATCCGGGATGATTTCCCGCTTAGCTGCAACTCTTCTTCTAGGCATCGATAAGCCCTTAATGTAATTAAAAGGTCTTCAGGAACCCCTGAGATAGCCAATGGCTACTCAGCCTTACTCTTACCGTTCTGACAAGCAACGATAAAAGACACCCGCTTGGGATATCAGGACTTGGGACGTTTTGTACCGTACTTGGAGCGGCCCTGCTTACGGCTCTGTACACCCTGGGTGTCCAGTGTTCCGCGAACAGTGTGATAGCGCACACCCGGAAGGTCTTTTACGCGACCGCCACGGATAAGCACAACACTGTGCTCCTGAAGGTTGTGACCTTCACCACCAATGTATGAGGAAACCTCGAAGCCGTTGGTCAGGCGAACACGGCACACTTTACGCAGTGCTGAGTTCGGCTTCTTCGGCGTTGTGGTATAAACACGAGTGCATACACCACGGCGCTGAGGACAAGCCTGAAGAGCAGGAACATCGCTCTTGGCTACCTTGCGCTTACGAGGCTTACGCACCAACTGATTAATCGTTGCCATGTAAGCAAACTCCAAAAAACCATATCAATGAAATTTACCCCCAACGAAGGGGGTAAAATTTAGGGGACGTAAGTTTAAGCCCGCGCCCCCGGACAGTCAAGATGACTGATCTCTTTTTAACCACCCCCGCATAAGTAACTACACGGAGATGGTACGTCCGGCTCAACCTCCGCGGTTGAGTTCGGCGCTCAGAGCTTCTTCAACGTCGGCCGCAGTAACACCCTGGGCTTCCAGTTCGCGCTTGCGTCGACGCTCGGCGTGATAAGCCAGACCAGTTCCCGCAGGAATCAGACGACCAACCACAACGTTTTCTTTCAGACCTCGCAGGTAATCACGCTTGCCTGTAACCGCGCCTTCGGTGAGTACACGGGTTGTTTCCTGGAACGACGCCGCCGAGATGAACGACTCAGTCGCCAGGGAAGCCTTGGTGATACCCAACAACAAACGCTCGAACCGTGCCGGTTCTTTGTCCGAAGCATTGGCCGTTTCGTTGGCCTCAAGCGCCTTGTTGATTTCCACCGAGTCACCGGAAATCAGTTGAGTGTCACCCGGATCGGTGATCTCAACTTTGCGCAACATCTGACGCACGATCACTTCAATGTGCTTGTCGTTGATCACTACGCCCTGCAAGCGATAAACGTCCTGGATTTCGTTGGTAATGTACTTCGCCAACGCAACCACACCCAGCAGACGTAAAATGTCGTGCGGGTTGGACGGGCCATCGGAAACCACTTCGCCTTTCTCAACGGTTTCGCCTTCGAATACGGTCATCTGGCGATGCTTGGGAATCAGAACCTCATAAGGATCTGCATCTTTCGGAGTGATCACCAAGCGCTTCTTGCCTTTGGTTTCCTTTCCGAAAGAGATCATGCCACTGATCTCAGCGAGGATGGACGACTCTTTCGGTCGACGTGCTTCGAACAGATCGGCAACCCTTGGCAAACCACCTGTGATGTCACGCGTTTTAGAGCTCGCCTGAGGAATACGGGCAACCACATCCCCCAGTTCGATACGAGCGCCATCGGCCATAGTCACCAGGGCGTTTGCCGGCATGAAGAAAATCGCCGCCCCACCACCAGGCAGATCAACGTCGTTACCTGACTCGTCAATCATCTGGATTGCCGGACGAATATCTTTACCCGCCGCCGGACGCTCCTTCGGATCAATGATTTCCATGGTCGACAGACCAGTGAGCTCGTCGGTCTGGGTACGTACGGTAATACCTTGATCCATATTGACGAACTTAGCTGTACCTTCCGCTTCCGCGATGATCGGGTGAGTGTGTGGATCCCACTTGGCTACCACAACACCTGCCTCAACCGTGTCACCATGCTTCACAGAAAGCACCGCACCATAGGGAAGCTTATACCACTCACGTTCACGCCCCTGATCGTCGGCAATAGCCAGAGCAGAGGAGCGGGAAATAACAACCAGCGAACCGTTCGTCTTCTCGAGCGACTTCAGGTTATGCAGGCGTACAGTACCACCATGCTTGACCTGAATATTATCTACCGCAGAAGCCCGGCTCGCAGCACCACCAATGTGGAACGTACGCATGGTGAGCTGGGTTCCCGGCTCACCAATGGACTGGGCAGCGATAACACCAACGGCTTCACCAACATTCACACGATGGCCGCGAGCCAAATCGCGACCGTAACACTTGGAACAGATACCATAACGGGTCCCACAGGTGATCGCAGAGCGCACCCACACCTCGTCTACACCAGCACCCTCGATCGCTTCAATCGCTTTCTCATCCAGCAGAGTGCCAGAAGGAACAATGGCATTATCTTTGTCTATGGGAGTAAACGCATCCCGGGCAGTAACACGGCCCAGCACACGAGCGCCCAGAGGAACAACTACGTCGCCGCCTTCGATGTGCGGCGTCATCAGCAGACCTTCTTCGGTTCCGCAATCTTCCTCGGTAACCACCAGGTCCTGAGACACATCAACCAGACGCCGCGTCAGATAGCCTGAGTTAGCGGTTTTCAGTGCAGTATCAGCCAGACCCTTACGGGCACCGTGAGTTGAGATAAAGTACTGAAGAACATTCAGGCCCTCACGAAAGTTGGCAGTAATCGGCGTCTCGATAATAGAGCCATCCGGTTTCGCCATCAGACCACGCATACCTGCCAGCTGACGAATTTGCGCAGCAGAACCCCGAGCGCCTGAGTCCGCCATCATATAGACAGAGTTGAAAGACTCCTGCATCAGGTCTTCGCCGTCTTCACCCTTGACCGGCTTGCCATCAGCACCAATGATTTTCTCCTTCGCCAAGCGCTCCATCATGGCTTTGGAAACCTTGTCGTTGGCTCGCGACCAGATATCGATAACCTTGTTGTACTTCTCGCCCTGGGTCAGTAGACCCGACGCGTACTGGGTTTCAATATCTTTTACTTCCTGGGTAGCAGCATCCACCAGCTCGTACTTCTCAGGGGGTATCTCAAAGTCGTTAAAGCCGATCGAGATACCGGAGACCGTGGCATAGTGGTAGCCCGTGTACATGAGCTGATCCGCAAAGATAACCGTTTCTTTCAGCCCGGCGTCACGGTAGCAGATGTTGATAAGGTTCGAGATTGCCTTCTTGACCATTGGTTTGTTGACCAGGTCATAAGAAAGGCCATCCGGCACAATATCAAACAACAAAGCACGACCGACCGTGGTGTCCACGATCTTGTACTCTTCTGCGCGCTCGCCACTTTCAAGAATGGCAACTTCCTTCACACGCACCTTGACAATTGCCTGAAGGTCTACCTTGCCCGCACCATGTGCACGGTGGGCTTCTTTGATGTCGGCAAACACCATGCCTTCACCAAGCGCATTCTTACGCTCACGCGTCATGTAGTAGAGGCCAAGTACAACGTCCTGGGACGGCACGATGATCGGCTCACCGTTGGCTGGCGACAAGATATTGTTAGTCGACATCATCAGCGCACGGGCTTCGAGCTGAGCTTCCAGAGTCAGCGGCACGTGTACCGCCATCTGATCACCGTCAAAGTCAGCGTTATAAGCCGCACAGACCAGCGGGTGCAACTGAATTGCCTTGCCTTCGATTAGTACCGGCTCAAACGCCTGAATGCCCAAACGGTGCAGTGTTGGCGCGCGGTTAAGCATGATCGGGTGCTGACGGATAACTTCATCGAGAATATCCCAGACGACACCTTCTTCGCGCTCAACCATTTTCTTGGCGGCTTTGATAGTGGTAGCCAGACCACGATGCTCAAGCTTGGAGAAAATGAACGGCTTGAACAGTTCTAGCGCCATTTTCTTTGGCAGCCCGCACTGATGAAGGCGCAGATAAGGGCCTACTACGATTACGGAACGGCCGGAATAGTCCACCCGCTTACCCAGCAGGTTCTGACGAAAACGACCTTGCTTGCCCTTAATCATATCTGCCAGGGACTTCAACGGGCGCTTGTTAGTACCCGTGATGGCACGACCGCGACGGCCGTTATCCAGCAGTGCGTCTACCGCTTCCTGAAGCATCCGCTTTTCGTTACGCACGATAATGTCGGGAGCGTTCAGCTCCAGCAGGCGCTTGAGGCGGTTGTTCCGGTTGATAACCCTACGATACAGATCATTGAGATCGGAGGTCGCAAAACGGCCACCATCCAACGGTACCAGCGGACGCAGATCCGGTGGCAGAACCGGCAGCACGGTCATTACCATGTCGCCGGGCTTGTTGCCAGAATACAGGAAAGCTTCAAGAATTTTCAGACGCTTACTGAATTTCTTGATCTTGGTTTCGGAGTTGGTCTGCGGTATTTCTTCACGCAGCGCATCGACTTCCGTCTGCAGTTCAATATCTTCAAGCAGTTGCTTCACGGCCTCGGCACCCATACGGGCATCAAACTCGTCGCCAAACTCCTCCAGTGCCTCGTAATACTGCTCATCGTTCAGCAGCTGACCGCGCTCGAGCGTGGTCATGCCCGGATCGATCACAATGAACGACTCAAAGTAGAGCACACGCTCAATATCTCGCAGCGTCATGTCCAGCATCAGACCGATACGGGACGGCAGTGATTTCAGGAACCATATATGAGCGACCGGGCTGGCCAGCTCGATATGGCCCATACGCTCACGGCGCACGCTTGCCAGTGCAACTTCAACGCCACACTTTTCGCAGATAACACCGCGGTGTTTGAGGCGCTTATACTTACCACACAGACACTCGTAATCCTTGATCGGGCCGAAGATCTTGGCGCAGAAAAGACCGTCACGCTCTGGCTTGAACGTGCGGTAGTTGATGGTCTCAGGCTTCTTAACTTCACCAAAGGACCAAGAACGGATCATGTCAGGTGACGCCAATCCAATACGGATGGCATCAAATTCTTTGCTTTGGTTCTGGCTCTTGAGAAGATTCAGCAAATCTTTCATCAGTAAAAGCTCCGGATGGCGTTAATCTCGGGCGGGCACACCAGGTGCCCGCTCACGCTGCCAAAAACAATTCGGCTCACTCAGATTCCAGCTCGATGTCGATACCCAGCGAACGGATTTCCTTGACAAGAACGTTGAAGGATTCCGGCATGCCGGGCTCCATACGATGATCACCATCGACAATATTCTTGTACATCTTGGTCCGACCGTTCACATCATCAGACTTAACGGTGAGCATTTCCTGCAGCGTATAAGCTGCACCGTAAGCCTCAAGGGCCCACACTTCCATCTCACCGAAGCGCTGACCACCGAACTGCGCCTTACCACCCAGCGGCTGCTGGGTTACCAGACTGTACGAACCGGTGGAACGGGCGTGCATCTTGTCATCGATCAAGTGGTTGAGCTTAAGGATATACATATACCCCACAGTCACCGGACGATCGAACGCGTCCCCGGTACGACCATCATACAGCTTGGTCTGACCGGTTGTGCTCAACCCCGCAAGCTCAAGCATATGCTTGACTTCAGACTCCTTGGCTCCATCGAATACTGGCGTGGCCATCGGAACACCGCCGCGCAGGTTGTGACACATCTCCTGGATTTCCTTGTCGTTCAGGGAATCCAGATCCACCTTGAACACTTCGTCAGAGTGGTTGTAGATCTCATCAAGCAGCTTGCGCAGCTCGGCAACCTTACGCTGCTCGTCGAGCATTTTTCCGATACGCTCACCAAGCCCTTTGGCAGCCGCACCCAAATGGGTTTCAAGCACCTGACCTACGTTCATCCGCGAAGGAACGCCCAGCGGGTTCAGCACAATATCAACGGTATTGCCTTCCACGTCGTACGGCATGTCCTCGATGGGCATAACCGCGGAGATGACGCCCTTGTTACCGTGGCGTCCGGCCATCTTGTCACCGGGCTGGATACGACGCTTGATAGCGAGGTAGACCTTAGCGATTTTCAGGACACCAGGCGCAAGGTCATCACCCTGCTGGAGCTTGCGCTTTTTGTCGTCAAAGCGCGCCTCATGCTCTTTCTTGCGCTCGTCAAGGCCTTGCTCGGATTTTTCCAGCAACTCATTGAGGCTCTCATCCTGCATGCGAAGCTTGAACCAGTCTGAACGCGGCAACTCTATCAGGTAGCCTGACTCGAGACCGGCACCTTTTTTCAGGCCCGGAGCGCTGATTACAGGCTTTCCATTCAACGCACTCAGAAGACGCTCAAACGTTGCACCTTCAACGATGCGATACTCGTCCTTCAGGTCTTTGCGGTACTGATCCAGCTGCTCTTTCTCAATTGCCTTGGCACGCTGATCTTTCTCGATGCCGTCACGGGTAAAGACCTGCACATCGATAACGGTACCGCGGGTGCCTGTCGGCACACGGGAGGAAGTGTCTTTTACGTCAGACGCCTTCTCACCGAAGATCGCTCTCAAAAGCTTCTCCTCCGGGGTCAACTGGGTTTCACCTTTCGGCGTCACCTTGCCCACCAGAATATCGCCGGGGCCCACCTCTGCACCTATGTAGACAATACCGGACTCATCCAGCTTGGACAGCGCACTCTCACCAACGTTTGGAATATCCGCGGTAATTTCTTCGCTACCGAGCTTGGTATCACGAGCCACACAGGTTAGCTCCTGAATGTGGATAGTGGTCAGGCGATCTTCCTGAACGACCTTCTCGGAAATAAGGATGGAGTCCTCGAAGTTGTAACCGTTCCAGGGCATGAATGCGATACGCATGTTCTGACCCAGAGCCAGCTCACCGAGATCGACAGAAGGACCGTCAGCCAGCACGTCGCCGCGGGCAATGGCATCACCCTGACGAACAATGGAACGCTGGTTGATACAGGTATTCTGGTTCGAACGGGTGTACTTGGTGAGGTTGTAGATATCCACACCTGCATCACCAGCCTCGGTTTCCTCATTATTTACGCGAACCACGATGCGTGCCGCATCAACACTTTCAATCACACCGCCGCGACGTGCGGTCACACAAACGCCGGAATCCTGAGCCACTGTGCGCTCAACACCGGTGCCAACCAAAGGCACCTGGGAGCGCAGTGTAGGAACAGCTTGGCGCTGCATGTTCGCGCCCATGAGAGCCCGGTTAGCATCGTCGTGCTCCAGGAACGGAATCAGCGAGGCCGCAACAGATACAACCTGGCGCGGCGACACATCCATGAAGTTAACGCTTTCAGGAGGCATGACCGTTGTTTCGTTCTGGTGACGCACCGTAACCAGCTCGTCCATCAAACGCTTACCTTCGTCCATCGCCGCACTTGCCTGAGCGATAACGTAGGTGCTTTCTTCGATAGCTGACAGATAAACCAGCTCATCAGTTACTAAGCCATCCACTACCTTCCGATATGGACTCTCAAGGAAGCCGTAAGAGTTGGCCCGCGCGTATGTGGCAAGCGAGTTAATAAGACCGATGTTAGGCCCTTCCGGCGTCTCGATCGGGCAAACACGACCATAATGCGTCGGGTGAACGTCCCGAACCTCAAAGCCCGCGCGCTCACGGGTCAGACCACCTGGCCCTAGCGCCGAAATACGACGTTTATGAGTCACTTCAGACAGCGGGTTGTTCTGATCCATAAACTGGGACAACTGGCTGGAACCAAAGAACTCCTTGACCGCGGCCGCAACCGGCTTGGCGTTGATCAGATCCTGAGGCATCAGGCCTTCACTTTCCGCCAGGCTCAGACGCTCACGAACGGCTCGCTCTACACGGACCAGACCCACACGGAACTGGTTTTCAGCCATTTCACCCACGCACCGCACACGGCGGTTACCGAGATTGTCGATATCATCCACGTTACCTTGGCCGTTACGGATATCGATCAGGGTCTTGAGAACGTCGATTATGTCGTCATGAGTCAGCGTACCTTCGCCGGTACTTTCTTCACGGCGCAGGCGGCGGTTGAGCTTCATCCGGCCAACGGCAGACAAGTCGTAACGCTCTTCAGAGAAGAACAGGTTGTTAAACAGGTTCTCTGCCGAATCCTTGGTGGGCGGCTCTCCCGGACGCATCATCCGATAGATCTCAACCAAGGCCTCAAGCGGACTACGAGTCGGATCGATGCGCAGGGTATCGGACATGAACGGACCGCAATCCAGATCGTTCGTATAGAGGGTCTCGATATCTGTTACGCCAGCATCCAAGATGCCGTTAACGACTTCTTCAGTCAGCTCGGTATTACACTCAACCAGCACCTCGCCAGTCTTGGTGTCAACCATATCTTTCGCCAAAACACGGCCGTAAAGATACTCGGTCGGAACCTCGAGCTCGTTGATACCTGCTTTTTCGAGCTGCTTGATGTGTCGGGCGGTAATCCGGCGCCCCTCTTCCACGATCAACTTGCCGTCGTTGTCCGTGATGTCGAACGTAGCAATATCACCACGAAGACGGCTTGGAACCAACTCCAGCTTACAGTGTTCCGCACCCAGCGCGAATTTACTGGTATCGAAGAACATCTCCAGTATCTGCTCGGAAGTATAACCCAGCGCCCGCAGAAGAATTGAAGCGGGCAGCTTGCGCCGACGGTCAATACGAACGAAAACGGAGTCTTTTGGATCGAACTCGAAATCGAGCCACGAACCACGGTAAGGAATCACCCGTGCCGAATACAGTAGCTTGCCGGATGAATGGGTCTTACCTTTGTCATGATCAAAGAAAACACCGGGAGAGCGGTGGAGCTGGGAAACAATAACACGCTCGGTACCGTTAATAACGAAAGTACCATTCTCGGTCATCAGGGGCATTTCGCCCATGTAGACTTCCTGTTCCTTGATATCCTTGATCGCCTTATTGGACGACTCCCTATCATAAATGATAAGGCGAACTTTGACTCTCAGCGGCGCCGCATAAGTAACGCCCCTAAGCTGGCATTCCTTGACATCGAATACTGGCTCACCAATGCGGTAGCTCACGTATTCGAGCGCGGCATTGCCAGAGTAGCTGGCAATCGGGAATACCGATTTGAATGCCGCGTGAAGACCGGTTTCCCGACGATCTCCAGGGGCAGCTTCCGTTTGCAGGAAGTCCCGGAATGAATCCAGCTGAATAGACAGCAAATAGGGGACATCCATCACGGAAGGCAATTTACTAAAATCTTTGCGAATCCGCTTTTTCTCAGTGTAGGAGTAAGTCATCTGCATTCCCCAGCTTTAGACCTGATACCTGGTATCAAGAAGCAACCAATGTTTTGCTTCGGGGCCGAATTGCTCGGCTTATCGCGCCGTCTTGAACAAAGACTCTGGCAGCCGGTTGCAGATGTAACACCAACCTGCAATTGCGCTCCAGACTCTATAGCATATACAACAGAAAAAGGCCGGTGACACAAAGCCACCAGCCTGTCTACGCTTAAAGCGCAGTTTCGATCAACAGCCGACTCTTACTTAAGCTCAACAGAAGCGCCTGCTTCCTCAAGCTTCTTCTTAGCTTCCTCTGACTCGGCTTTGCTCGCTGCTTCCTTAATGGTGGAAGGCGCGCCGTCAACCAGTTCTTTAGCTTCTTTCAGACCCAGGCCGGTCAGTTCACGAACAGCCTTGATAACGTTTACTTTCTTCTCGCCGTGCCCGGTGAGAATAACGTCAAATTCGGTCTGCTCTTCAACAGCGGCAGCATCGCCACCAGCAGCTGCAGGTGCAGCAGCAACGGCTGCAGCGGCAGATACGCCGAATTTCTCTTCCATTGCTTCAACCAGCGCTACAACGTCCATTACGCTCATTTCTGCAATTGCGTTCAAAATGTCTTCGTTAGACAGAGCCATGACTTTCTCCCAAAAATATCAAAATGGTGTTCAACAGAATCAAGCAGCTTCTTGCTTCTGGTCGCGAACTGCCGCTACAGCGCGGGTCACTTTCGAAGGAACTTCGTTCAGTGTCCGTGCCAGCTTGGTGATTGGTGCCTGTGTTACAACAGCCAGCATCGTCAACGCTTCGTGACGTGTTGGCAGCTTGGCAAGACGATCGATCTGGTCTGCGCCCATCAGCTCACCGCCGATTGCCAGTCCTTTAATCTCGAATGCGTCTTTCTCTTTTGCAAAATCCTTCAGCAAGCGTGCTGCCGCTCCAGGATCTTCCATTGAGAATGCCAGAATCGTCGGGCCAACCAGGATCTCTTCAATGCACTCAAACTCAGTACCACGAATAGCGATCTTCGCCAGGTTGTTACGAACAACCTTAAGATGCACATTCTCAGCACGAGCTTTGGCACGCAGAGCCGTCATATCACCAGAGGTGACACCACGGTAGTCAGCCAGAACCACAGACAGAGCACCACCGGCAGTCTCGTTGACTTCAGCGACGATCGCTTTCTTGTCTTCGAGTCTAATTGCCACTGGATTTCTCCTCGATTTCGTCGGGTGTATTCCCGACAAACCCATCATTGCCCTTAGAAAATCTGATAGACCTGCCCCTTTCGCGGCAAACATATCAACTCCCTGCGGGCGCCTTAACGGTGTTTGGGTTCAGAGAGAACGTCTTCACACCGTCTGCGCAGGCGTTGCTTTAACCCTTGCAGTCCATAGACTTCGGGGGCCTGCGGTCTTTGACAGCCTTGGCTTCCGCCCAGACTACAAAGTAACTACCGATCAGCAGGTCAGATCTCCAGACCGCCCTGATCGATAGTCAGGCCAGGACCCATCGTCGAAGAAATCGTGATCTTTTTCAGATACACGCCCTTCGCCGATGAGGGCTTGGCCTTTTTCAGATCTGCGATCAGAGACTCAAGGTTTTCTTTGATATTCTGTGCAGAGAATTCAACGTTACCCAGCGGAGAATGGATAATACCGTTCTTGTCGGTGCGGTAACGCACCTGACCAGCCTTGGCATTTTTAACTGCAGTCTCAACGTCTGGAGTAACCGTGCCTACTTTAGGGTTCGGCATCAGCCCACGAGGCCCAAGGATCTGACCCAGCTGACCAACCACGCGCATGGCATCCGGAGTGGCGATCACCACATCGAAGTCCATGTTGCCTTTCCTGATTTCATCAGCAAGATCATCCATACCAACAATATCAGCGCCGGCTGCAGTTGCTTTCTCAGCATTTGCACCCTGAGTGAACACTGCAACACGAACTGTTTTACCTGTGCCGTGCGGCAGGACCGTGCTGCTACGTACAACCTGGTCAGATTTACGTGCATCAACACCCAGGTTGATCGCGACGTCTAACGACTCGTTGAACTTAACGCTCTGGCCCAACTCGACCAGCAGCGACACCGCCTCATCAACAGAGTAAGAGCGGGTAGAATCTGTCTTTTCAAAAATCAGCTTCTGACGTTTGCTCAGCTTCGACATGTTATACACCCTCCACGGTAAGGCCCATGCTGCGGGCAGTTCCAGCAATGGTACGAACCGCTGCGTCCATATCGGCAGCAGTCAAATCCGGCTCTTTAGTCTTGGCAATTTCTTCGAGCTGCTCACGGGTCACCTTGCCTACTTTTTCAGTGTTCGGGCGACCGGAACCACTCTTCACTCCAGCAGCCTTCTTCAGGAGGACTGGAGCAGGCGGAGTTTTGGTAATAAATGTAAAGCTGCGATCACTATAAACTGTGATAACAGTCGGAATTGGCAGGCCGGCTTCCATATCCTGAGTCTGGGCATTGAACGCCTTACAAAACTCCATGATATTAACACCACGCTGACCCAAAGCAGGACCAACGGGGGGGCTCGGGTTGGCTTTGCCAGCAGCAACCTGAAGCTTGATATATGCGTCTATCTTTTTAGCCATATTAGTACTCCCATGGGTTCAAACGCCTTCCGGCTCCCCGTTGCAGACACAAAAAGCCCGCAACGCCTGAGCGCGCGAGCCTTCCGGTTGAAAGCTGCTGATCAGTCTTTCTCGACCTGGCCAAACTCCAACTCTACCGGAGTTGAACGCCCGAAAATAAGAACAGCAACCTTGACCCGACTCTTGCCGTAGTCAACTTCCTCTACCACACCATTGAAATCCGCAAACGGACCTTCAACAACGCGAACAACTTCACCTGGCTCAAACAGAGTTTTAGGCTTGGGCTTATCTACGCCACTTTCTAACCGACGCAAGATGGCCTCTGCTTCACGCTCAGTGATCGGAGCAGGCTTGTCTTTGGTCCCACCAATAAAACCAAGCACTCGCGGGGTGTTCTTCACAAGGTGCCAGGTGCCGTCATCCATTTCCATTTGGACAAGCACGTATCCGGGATAAAACTTGCGCTCGCTCTTGCGCTTTTTCCCGTCACGCATCTCAACAACTTCTTCGGTAGGAACAAGAATCTCACCAAACCGGTCTTCCATACCCTCAAGCGCGATACGCTCAGTTAGAGTGCGCATTACGTGCTTTTCGTAGCCAGAATACGCATGAACCACGTACCAGCGCTTAGCCATTGCCCACTCCTGTTAGCCGATAAATCCGGCGACCAGTAAACTGATTATCGAATCCATACCCCACAACAACAAGGACACAACCAGCACAAAAACCACAACGATAACTGTAGTCTGAACCAGCTCTGGCCTAGTGGGCCACACCACCTTCCGGATCTCAACGCGTGCTTCTTTAAGCAACGTCGCAAAACGTCGCCCACGCACGGTCTGCAAGGCGACCAAAGCCGCAACAATAGCAAGACCAACAAGAGCCAGAACCCGATACAGCAAAGATTCGGCGCTGAAATACTGATTACCTACTACACCAACGGCAATCAGCACAAAAACAACCAGCCACTTCACTACGTCGAAACGACTGTTTGACTGAACGGCTTTTGACTCCATGGGAATCAACTTATGTATCCGGATGTTAAAAAAATGGCAGGCCAGGAGGGAATCGAACCCCCAACCTGCGGTTTTGGAGACCGCTGCTCTGCCAATTGAGCTACTGGCCTGCACCGAAACTACTCAGTGCACTTTCAATCGAGCACTTTACTCGATAATTTTTGCGACTACACCGGCACCAACGGTACGGCCGCCTTCGCGAATCGCGAAGCGCAAACCATCTTCCATGGCGATCGGAGCAATCAGCGTTACTTCCATCTTCACGTTGTCACCAGGCATAACCATTTCCACGCCTTCCGGCAATTCGCAGGAACCGGTTACGTCGGTAGTACGGAAGTAGAACTGCGGGCGATAGCCCTTGAAGAACGGAGTATGACGGCCGCCTTCATCTTTGCTCAGTACGTACACTTCGCACTCAAACCTGGTGTGCGGCTTGATGCTACCCGGCTTACACAACACCTGACCACGCTCAACGTCGTCACGCTTGGTACCACGCAGCAACACACCTACGTTCTCCCCAGCACGACCTTCGTCCAGCAGCTTGCGGAACATCTCAACACCGGTGCAAACAGTCTTGACGGTATCCTTGATACCAACAATCTCAACTTCCTCACCAATCTTGACGATACCGCGCTCTATACGACCGGTCACAACTGTACCACGACCAGAGATAGAGAATACGTCCTCAATCGGCATCAGGAACGGAAGATCAATGGCGCGCTCGGGCTCAGGGATGTACGTATCCAGAGCTTCTACCAGCTTTCTGACAGCGGTAGTGCCCATTTCGTTATCGTCACGGCCTTCCAGCGCCATCAGCGCAGAGCCGGTAATGATCGGAGTGTCGTCAGCCGGGAAATCGTACATTTCCAGCAGATCACGCACTTCCATTTCTACCAGCTCAAGCAGCTCTTCATCGTCAACCATGTCCGCTTTGTTCAGGAACACAACGATGTAAGGAACGCCTACCTGACGGGACAGCAGGATGTGCTCGCGAGTCTGTGGCATAGGACCATCAGCTGCAGAGCAAACCAGAATAGCACCGTCCATCTGCGCCGCACCCGTGATCATGTTCTTCACATAATCAGCGTGGCCCGGGCAATCTACGTGTGCGTAGTGACGATTCGGGGAATCGTACTCAACGTGTGACGTCGCAATGGTAATACCACGTGCACGCTCTTCCGGTGCGTTATCGATCTGATCGAATGCACTCGCAGAACCCGTACCCCATACTTCGTGACATACACGAGTCAGAGCAGCGGTCAGAGTCGTCTTACCATGGTCTACGTGACCAATAGTGCCCACGTTCAGGTGCGGCTTTTTACGTTCAAATTTAGACTTAGACATTCGACCAATCTCCCTGATCAACCTGGATCGTAACGCTGACCGGATAAATAGTGGAGCTCATGACCGGAGTTGAACCGGTGACCTCATCCTTACCAAGGATGTGCTCTACCGACTGAGCTACATGAGCATTGCATATCAAATTGGAGCGGGCAGCGGGAATCGAACCCGCGTCATCAGCTTGGAAGGCTGAGGTAATAGCCACTATACGATGCCCGCGAGCAATTAAGTGGTGGAGGGGGCAGGATTCGAACCTGCGAAGCTTTCGCGTCAGATTTACAGTCTGATCCCTTTGGCCACTCGGGAACCCCTCCGAGTCAGGTGCGCTCTTATGCACCTATCACAACAAAAAGTGGAGCTGGCGGACGGAATCGAACCCCCGACCTGCTGATTACAAGTCAGCTGCTCTACCAACTGAGCTACGCCAGCTCACAATCGCCTCTTCAGCGAGGGCGGTATACTACGGATTTTCGCTTGACGTTGCAACACCCTCGCAAGCGTTGATTTCGATGAAATCGAAATTATTGCCATAATCCACTTCTGCCGCATGAACCAGTTTTTCAACAAACTCTGGCCTCGTCTCAAAAGACAGCGCGTAGCTTAGCTGATTTCGGGGGAAGTTGACCAGTACTGCATTGAGATTCTGGTATTTTTTTTGTTCGAGCACGGAAATTGCGGCCTCGCGGGACCCAAACAGCCCGAGAGAGATGGCGTTGCGGTTTTCACCCTGGGCAACAAGGTATGAGTCGACTCCTTGTTTCCGGAGACTTTTCAACTGATCCGAGGCAACTCGCCCCGGCTGAGGCGGAATAATAACCCAATGTAACGGCGGCAGCTCTCGCTCTCTTTCTCGCACTCGATAATTCTGAGCCTGAATGGAAACTCCCTTTTCAGCCAGCATTTCGGCCGCAGCCAAGGAATCGAACCAACCGATCGTCACACAGCTTCGCGCCGCCGGCTTGTCGGAGTCGATGACATTCTCAGAGCCTGAAACTTCGAAAGGATTAACGCCGTGCAAATCAGGAGACTTCAGGCTCCCCACCCTCGGCAGGGTCCCAGTTGCCACGCTATTAAACTGCTGATATTCAGGCGGCTTGCTCAAGACATACCAGAGTGCGAGATTCAAGAACAGCAAGGCAAGCGCCAGCAACCTCATTCTCCAGACACCTCATCATCAATATACCCGAGGCCATCCAGCACAAGCGAGGGATGGTAAGCGCCCCCCATTCCAAGCGCAAACAGCCGCTCGGCATCTCCGCCAGTTACCAGAGTCTGAGACAGGTTTAGCTCAGACACATCTTTCCTGACCCGCTCAATCATTGCCAGAGACAACCAGGACAGCCCTTGATTTACACACTCTGCGGTATTTATTCCTGGTTCCGCCCCCGACACCTCACCCGCCTCAAATGCAATTCGTGCAGCGTCATTTTTCAGGCTCTTTAACATCATCTTCAGACCGGGAAGAATATACCCGCCAAGGTGCCGTCCCGAATCGTCGACATAGTCCACAGTAATCGCGCTTCCAGCATCTATGACGGCGCATCCGCACTTGTATTGCCTCCACGCGCCATACATCCCATGCCAGCGATCAGCTCCCATGGTCCGCGCGTCCATGTATGAATTCTGCAAACCGAAGCGCTGAGCTTCAGCCCAGTAAAAACGCACCGGACCGGATACCGCTCTCTCGAGATATGACAAAAGCCGCAGCCGAATATCTTCATGGATAACCGTCGACACCCCAACCCGGGAAACTGACCCCAGATAGCCTTCAATACTCGCCAAAGGAGCAACCATACCGAGTGCGGACCAGCCCTCGTCGATAATGGCGCCGCCCCGCTCCAGGCGCCACTTTAACCGGGTATTGCCCGCATCTAACAACAGTCTCATAGCGCAACCCGCAAGCTGATCTCTCCCGCACGAATGGGAACCACACCGGCTTCCCCGTCAACAAGATAATTTCCCTGCCCATCAACACCACAACCAACGCCAATGACTCCGCCCCCCTGAGCCACGAGATGCTGGCCTTTGAACAAGTCCCTGGCCTGCCAAGACTCCCGAAAGGCGCTAAATCCATTCTCAGCGAAAGTTTCGGCACTCTCCAGCAACGCACTGATGAGAGCCGATGCAATTCGGTTCCGTGACCAGCCGGTTTGCGAGGAAATCCTGGCGAGACTTGACCACGGCTGATCAACATCATCAGCGCGACTCATATGGACATTGATGCCTATACCAGCGATGACCCGGACAACCCCTTCCTGCAACTCCCCCTGAAGCTCAACCAGAATCCCGCCGAGCTTTCCGTCAGACAGAAAAATGTCATTGGGCCACTTGAGTCGTACGCCAGGTACGCCTAACTTCTCAAGGGTATCAGCGACAACAACGCCCAACACAAGACTAAGCCCATCGAGAGCGGAAAACCCGCCATGGAACGTCAGACCAGCACTCAGATATAAATTCTCGCCCCGGGGACTGCGCCAGGGCCGGCCACGACGCCCTCGCCCCATCGTCTGACTGTCTGCAATAGACACCGGCACACCTACAACTCCCATCGATATCTGCCTGAGAACTTCTGTATTCGTTGAATCCACCTCATCCAGGACAGTCAGGGAAATACGGCTACGGGCCAGTTCAGGGAGCCCTTTCACGATATCATCCCGATCAAGCAGGTCCACAGGCGTAACCAGCCTGTAACCTCGCCCTCTTACAGTCTCAATATCGAAACCCTCATCAAGCGCGCGACGAACCTGCTTCCAGACTGCTGTGCGGCTCACGCCAAGCTTCTCGGCCAGTCGCTCTCCGGAATGAACCTGCCCATCACTGAGTAGCGATACAAGTACTTTGGATTTCATAAAACACCATCCGACCAAGAGAATGAGTAACGCGGGGATTAAACACCAGGAGAGGTGAAAAGACAAAACGAAAAAACCCCCAACGGAAATCCGCTGGGGGTTTTTGGCAATAAGAGTCTGACGATGACCTACTCTCACATGGGCAAATGCCACACTACCATCGGCGCAGGCCTGTTTCACTTCTGAGTTCGGGATGGGATCAGGTGGTTCCAAGCCGCTATGGTCGTCAGACAAAACGGTCGATCACTGGGGGATGAGATAGAGCACTGGCTTTTGAGGGCCGTGATTTTGATTTTTTCGTTGCGATATCCGCATGTCGTCCGCAATTGTCTTGGGTGTT
>Ga0307486_1000025_pt1 | contig 162585 bp, 156 predicted proteins | sample CBIW02metaG_FD_203663 | JGI IMG/M metagenome (GOLD analysis project Ga0307486, IMG submission 203663) | Sea-ice brine microbial communities from Beaufort Sea near Barrow, Alaska, United States - CBIW 0.2 | ecosystem: Environmental > Aquatic > Marine > Coastal | place: USA: Alaska | collected...
ATACCCTCACTGCCATGCAAGTGACGGATCTCTGCCCATTCTTTCACTGTGATCACCCAACCAATCTGCCTGGGTGGCCTAGATTTCGAAGAGCAATACCGGCCTAGATTTCAAGGAGCGTCGACACTAGGCTGCACATGATCCGCCCGGTCTGATCTCGACCGATCGCCCATCCCTGCCGTCGCATCAGAGCATGCATTTTTCGGACCCCGTAGACACCATAATTCTCGGCGTGGAGTCGTAGCATCTCACTGCCCAGCAGCTGATCCGACTGTCAGTCTGTTTCTGCCGGATTCCGCAAGAATCGGGTAGTCCTGGCCGGCATGGTCTGACCCTTGCTTACGATTGGCCCGCACGGTGCCTTTGCGTTGATCTGTCGAGCGTCCGGCCGGGCACGTATCAAAAGCTGCCGCCGGACGGGCGTGACCTAATAGGAGTCTGGAGCATACTTTCGACAGCGTCCCCGTGACAGTCCTGTCCACCCGCCGACGACAGCGTGGAATCCACGATAACCGGCAAAGGAGACACCACAGTGGACGAAATAGAGCAGGTCAGATCAGGGCACGTCGTCATCGGCGTCGACACCCACAAGCACATCCATGTTGCCGCAGTGATGGATTCGGTTGGGGCAATCCTCGCAACTCTCACCATCGCGACCGTTACTGCGGGCTTCACACAGCTCCTCGAGTGGGCTGGCGGGTTCGGGAAGATCATCGCCTTCGCAATCGAGGGCACCGGCTCCTACGGGGCAGGCCTCACCTCGTTCCTGCGCCGCGCAGGTGACAAGGTCGTCGAAGCAGGACGCCCTGACTGGCGGCTACGACGTTTGAACGGCAAGTCCGACACCCTCGACGCCGAGAACGCCGCACGTTCAGTCCTGGCGGGCCTCGCGACCGCGACATCCAAGACCGCAGACGGCCAAGTCGAGATGATCCGCCTGCTAAAAATCGCCCACGACACCGCCGTGACTGCCCGCACGGCCGCGATGATCACCCTCAAGAACGTCCTCGTTCACACACCCGACGACCTGCGTGCCACCACCCGTCACATGAGCGCCGCCACGCTCGCCTACGTTCAACGCCGCACCGCCGAAGGGCTATCCAAGCGCGAGATCATCCGCTGCCTCAAGCGCTACGTCATCCGCGAGGTCTACCACGACATCAAGCACCGACCCGAAGCCCCCGCGACAACGAGTTGACAACTATAGGAGGGTCAACGCCCTCGCCGAGGCCATCAACAACCTCTCCAAGACCACACTGATCCGCCAGCGAGGGCCTTGGCGCACCGTCGAGCAAGTAGAGCTGGCGACCCTGGAATGGGTGTGGTGGTGGAACAACCAGCGCCTGCATTCCGAGCTCGGCTACCGAACACCAGCCGAAGTCGAGGCCAGCCATTATGCCGACCTTGAACCACCCGAGACGGCAACCGCCGTCCTCGAAAAACACTAGGAACTAAACCCAGTGCGATTCACCTAACGGTTCAGCAGTCCCGTGTGCCGGGTGGGATGTAGAACAGCCCGGTGCGGGTGCCAGCCCAGTCGGCCATGGCTTCGGTGCTGAACTCGGGGCCGTTGTCCGAGTTTACGAACGTCCTGCTCCGGGGTATGTCGTTTCCGGTTGTTTGTCATGATGAGACCTTTCTCCCAGCCCACAGAAGCGGGAATCAGGACAACTCACACAACAACTGGACCTAACTCACGGGGTCAGCTCAGTGGCTCGGGCACTGCGGCCGACCGCAGGGCTAGAGCAACGCTACGTGGTCCCAGTGGCTGCGGTCCAGTCGTAGAGAATCGACATAATGTGCTCTCCGGCGAATCCGATGAGCGGGCGAGAGCCTCGGGAATTGGGATGGGCTGTTGCGTCGAGTCTCTACATTGCGTTGTCTCGCGGTGAGCTCTCTTAGTCGCAGGCCCAAGTCACGGTTTTCTTGAAGGCAAACTCGGTGGTTATCTGTTGCGGGAGGACGCCCTAGGTGCTAGCGTGCCAAAGGAATAAGCATAGTGTCAATAAGGATTAAACTGGCGCCCGTCCAGTGTCGTATACAGGGGGGGCGATATAAGGGGTCGGTATGCGTATGAGAAATGAGCGATCAGTGCGGGCAGTTTTCGGAATGCTCGGCCTGGCGGTCTTGATGACGGTAGGAAGCGGTACGGTTGCTAGTGCAGCAATATCTGATTGCCCCGCAGGCTATTCATGCTTGTGGGAAGACTCTAATTACAAGACCAACGGATACGACTGGGACTCGGCGAACTTTCAACTTTACCACACGAACTTCCGATATTGGGACGGCTTCTACTCTCATCCACACGTGAACGACAAGGTATCCTCTCTTTACAACAACGGCCGCGTCTCGACTGCTTGGTACTACGTCAACTCAGGTTTCTCTGGCAGTTTCTTCCTCCTTGCGAGGGGCAGTGGTGACGGTGATTTGGGGAACTCAATAGGGAACGCGCCGGGAGGGTTCAACGACGAACTCTCTTCCGCCTGCTTCTCGGACTGGTGCTAGTGGGCCTAAGGCAGTTCGCCGCTGGTAGTAGGCGCGCCGCATTGTGGACTACCACCCTCATCTTGATGGGGACCACAGCGACTGGTTGCGTGGCAGAGCCCTCAATCACCGAACTCGACCTTCCTGAGCAGAATATAGAGCAGTGGACGCTGCCCCTCGATGCGTACATGCCACCCTGGGATGACGTGACGCGTTCGGATTATGCACGCAACATCGTGATGGCAGAGTGCCTTAACGAGCGGGGCTATGACGTCGAGCCACCGTGGCGGGATGTCAACAACTCCACCAGGCGTGCCCATATCAACCCTGTCGGCCGACAGTTGTTCACGGAGGAACTCGCGAGTGAGCACGCATACGGACGTGCGACGAACACGTTTGAGAATATTGAAGAGCAGCAGGTTTACAGCGAAGGGCTCAACAATGTCGACGATTCAACCTGGACTTCCTGCGTTCAAGTTGAGAACGAACGCCTGCCGCTTATTCAGAATGTGGGCTTTGAGGCCACGGAGCTGGCGGCGCAAGCATCGAGTCAAGCTGTGCAAGATGCCGCAGTGATCGAAGCACGGGATACGTGGCGAGAGTGCATGTTGGACGTCGGTCTTCCAGACTTACCAAGGACGCCTGAAGAGATGCCCCCCGCCTCGCTTGGAGATGCGAGGGACGGCGCCGTAGATGACATCGCCGATCCCCGCGAGATCGAGGTTGCGACCCAAGACTTCACGTGTCGAGTGTCGTCCGGATATAGGGACGCATTGTATGAAGTCGAATGGGACCTTCAGGTTGATTCCTTGCGCGACAACATCGTTGAACTGGAGCTCGCTCGTTCGACACTGGAATCAAACCGTGACGTAGTGAACGAGGCGCTGGGATTAACCAGCGATGAGCAGGGCTGAATGAGTGGTCGCAAAAGACTAGCAATCGTCGTTGGTGCAGTGCTGATTGCTGGATTGCTGATCGGGGCGGGCTGGATTGCCGCTATCGCTTTCGTGACGCCCGCTCAGCATGCGGCCAACGCAGACGCTCCGCCGCCGTCGATCTTGACAGCGCAGGTTGGCATGGGCGACTTGACCCGAACCGCTAGCTCAACGGCGTCGGTGCATTACGAGCAGAGCAGGGCAGCGCAAGTGTCCTCGGTGGCGGGCGTGCCCATCGTCACCGGCAAGTATGCGACTGCAGGGGAGATGGTAGATCAGTGCAAGGTCCTGGTGGAGGTGAGCGGGCGGCCCATCATCGCGGTCCAGGGTGATTTTCCCTTCTACCGTTCTATGCGCATCGGCGATTCGGGTCCAGATGTTGATCAACTGCGCGCGGCACTCACCGCATGCGGGAAGGATGTAGGAGCCGGTGGCGCTGTCGATGACGAACTCATGGCATCGATCGGAGCGCTATACACGGCTCTTGGGTATGAATTAGCCACAGACGAGGTCGATTTGCCTGGGGAGATGCTGGTGGTGTCGTCTGCGACGGTAATGGTTGAAGCTGTCGCAGCGGTGGGCACGACGGTGGCTGAGGAACCGGCAGTCGTCGTGGGATCAGGTGCGCGCGTGCTGCGCTCGGAAGTTCCGCAAGGTATCGCGGGCGACCTCGCTGGCGTTGCAGCGGAGGTACGCGTTGGCAACGACATCGTGGCAGTCGCGGGCATCACTATTGTTCATCCGTCCACGGCAGACTCGCTGGCAGTCGCAGAACTTACCGTCGCGGAGAATGACTCGGAGGGGCTGGCGCCCGGGGCAGAACTGGTGGTTATCTTTACGGTTGACGTACTTGCGGAGGACTCATTGTTGCTACCCGCCGCCGCGATCGTGAGCGAATCGAGTGAACGCCAGGTCGTGTACCGCGAAGTGAAAACCGGGGTGTTCGAGGCAGTGCAAGTCGACGAGCTGGTGATTCTTGACGGCCGCGCAGCAGTGGCACCCGGTGGTGCGCTGACGGAAGGTGATCGTGTTCGCGTGAGCGGGCCATGACGCTCCTGCGCTTGGTACAGGTCGCTCGCGAATACGGCGTTCCGGGTGATCCGCCCGCCCTTGCCGGCGTGACGCTCTCAGTCGACCGCGGCGAGTTCGTGGCGATCGAGGGCCCTAGTGGCGCAGGGAAGTCGACCCTCCTCAACATCGTGGGGCTACTGGACAATCCGACCGAGGGTGAGTTCTGGCTCGACGATGTTCAAGTCTCGGGTGCGTCTCGAGCGCGCTTGGCCGTGCTTCGCTCAGACCTCATCGGCCTGATCTTTCAAAGCTTTCATCTTCTTGAATCTAGACCGGTCGTCGATAGCGTCGAACTGGGGCTCCTCTACCGCGGTGTGTCCATTGCTCAAAGACGGCAGGCGGCTCTCGCGGCACTCGAGCAGGTGGGGATCGCCCACCTGGCGCACAAGCGAGCGCGGCTGCTCTCGGGCGGCGAGCGTCAGCGCGTGGCCGTAGCTAGAGCGCTCGCCACGGGTGCGCCCATTTTGCTCGCCGATGAACCTACGGGGAACCTGGACTCCAAGAACACAGAGGTATTGCTCGAAGTTCTGTCAAGATTGCACCAGCAGGGCACAACCGTGGTGATAGTCACTCATTCCAGCGCGGTCGCAGATCACGCCTCGCGTCGCGTGACGCTCGTCGACGGCCAGGTCCAATCTGATGTCCGCGTCAGGAAGGACGCGCCCAAGGCGACGCGCAAGGATCCGCTCTCGCGACCCACTGGAAATGGCTCGTTGCTAAGGGCGCGGGACCTCGTGCGTGATGCCTGGGCGGGGGTTGCCGAGAAGGCCGGGCGGACAACCGGAGTGGTCGCCGCCGTCGGGGTTGGGGTCGGACTCGCGGTCGCGACATTGGGGCTGAGCTTCTCGGCCGCAGCCCAGGTTTCGGACACGTTCGATGCGCGGACAAATCGAGATGTGTCGGTGGAATGGGTCGATTCCACAGGCGGCCTCGGAATCGAAGCCAGCATAGGTGCGGCACAGGCGCTCAACGGAGTAGATTCCGTGCTCGCCCTTGAAGACCTCGGCGGTGTGGATATCGCCGCGGTGCCACAGCGCGATACTGTGACGGCGCGGGCGTACGTCGCAACCGGAATGCTCGATGCGGCCCGAATACAAGTAATGTGGTCGCGCAGTGACGCAGTCATGCTTGCCCAGGGCGAGGCACTTGTGGGGGCAACTCTCGCTGAGTCGATTCACCTGGGTCCGCTTGAGGCGCAGCCTACGATCTTCGTCGACGGTGTCGCGGCAAAGGTCGTAGGGCTTGTCGAGGAGTCACCCCGCAACCCAGACATGGTAAATGGCGTTGTCGTCGAATCGTGGAGCGATCACTCCGAAGAGCGCAGGGTGCTACTTATGATTCGCACGGCTGTGGGCGCCGCGCGCCAGGTCGCGAGCGAAGCGCCGCTGGCAATCGATCCGTATGATCCGCTGGCACTGGTGGTGACCGCGCCCCCGTCCCCCCAAGACCTGCGGGCCGAGGTTGAGGGCCAGGTGACTACGATGCTTGCGATCATGACTGTAGTTGCCATCGTCGGCGGGTTTGTCAGCCTCATGGCAGCCATGCTCCTGTCGGTGGGCCAGCGGACACGCGAGTTTGGGCTCAGGCGAGCGGTGGGGGCTCGGACTCGTCACATTGCCGCCCTGATGACAGTCGAGGCCGCGATTATTGGCCTGCTCGGTGGCGCTTTGGGTCTTGTCCTCGGGTTGGTAGCGGTGCTCGTCACGTCCGCGGCGAATGGATGGATACCCGTTTTTGAGCCGTGGCTTGCTCCCATTGCGGTCATCGCAGGAATCGTGCTGGGCACACTCGCGGGGCTCGTGGCATCCCGGCGCGCGACCGGGATCGAGCCTCAAGCCGCCTTGCGCGCTGCGTAACAGTCGTGGCTTGCCAGCGCAATGAAGTTACTCAACGGCAACCCGTGGAAGCCCGATGGCCTCACGCGATCGAAGTCGTGGGGCCGGGCCGCTCCCTTGGGTTAGGTCTGGGCGGTGTGTGAGTCGTCGGTTTTCCATTGGTGCGTGCAGTGTCTGAGAATAGTCGGCGGGGCTTGGTAGCCCAGTGTGAAGCGCCCCAGGTTTTCGGCCGCTCCTATGTGGGTTGCGGCTCTCGGGTGAGGCTCGCGTAGTGGGCTTGCTCGAACTCGGCTGGTGGGACGTAGTCGAGGCTTGAGTGAAGCCTACGAGTGTTGTACCAATTGACTCAGCAGGCGGTCGCGTATTCGACGTCAGCGATGGTCTTGTAGGGTCCGTGATGGAACACGGTGGTGCGGATGCACTCGGTCTTGTACAGGCCGTTGGTCGTCTCTATGAGGGCGTTGACGCTCCTATATCTGTCAACTTGCTGTCGCGGGCACTGGTGGCCGGGACTTGATGTCGTGGTAGACCTCACGGATGACGTAGCGCTTGAGGCAACGGATGATCTCTCGTTTCGACAGGCCCTCGGTCGTGCGGCGTTCGACGTAGGCGCGGGTGGGCTCGTGGAACTGCATGCGGACGATGACGGTGCGGTAGATCGCAGCGTTGAGTTGGCGGTGGCCGCCGTGGTTGACGCGATGGCGTCCGCTGGTCTTGCCCGAACCGGTCGGGACTGGACTGATCCCGGCGAGTTTGGCGAACGCGGCTTCGGAGCGTATCTGTTCGGGATTGTCGCCTGCGACGATGAGTATCTCCGCAGCGGTGTCGATGCCCACGCCGAACCGATCGAGTAGTTGTGGAGCGCGGGCGCTAACGAGGGTGGCGACCTGTGCGTTGAGGTCTTTGGCTTCCGTGTCGAGGGTGAGCCAGCGGCGCGCGAGGCTGCGCAGGGCGTGGCGGGAGGCGTCCTCGACCGTGTCGAGACCGCGTGGACGGAGCGCGGCGAGGTGGCGGGCGAGTTTGATCGGTGTCATTCGCCCGCTCGTGGCCCGCATTTCATCCGAGGTGTGCACGAGTAGGTTCTTGAGGGTGATCATCGCAGCTGTGCGGTGGGTCACGGCGGTATCGTGTGTGATTTTAAGCACGCGGATCATTTCGACTGCACCGTCAGCGGTCTTGGGCGTGGTCGTGGCCAGGCCCGCCAGGATAGACTGGGCGGCGTTCTCTGCATCGAGGGTGTCGGACTTGCCGTTCATGCGGCGCATGCGCCGGTCGGGGCGGCCCGCCTCGAGAACCTTGAAGCCAGCCCGCCGCAGGAACGACGTCAGCGTCGCCCCATAGGAGCCGGTCCCCTCGATGCCGACAGCGATGACCTTGCCGTGAGCGTTCGCCCAGGCCTCGAGCGCGGTGAAGCCGCGCGTGTTAGTCGGGATCGTCAGCGTGCCGATGGATCCGGCGAGCGTGTCCATGACTGCGGCGACGTGGATGTCTTTGTGCGTGTCGACGCCGATCACGACATGCCTTGAGCGTTGTTCCTCCACGGGTGCCATGTCTTTCCTCCTTGATTCGGGTTAGCGTGGATGTCACGCTGTCGTCGGCGGGTGGACAGGACTGTCACGGGGACGCTTCCGAAGTGTTGCTCCATGCTCCTATCAGGTCACGCCCGACCGGCAGCAGCGCTTGCTGCATGCCCGGCCGGACGGTCGACAGATCAACGCGAAGACACCATGCGGGTCAGCCGTCAGCAAGGGTCAGACCGCACCGGCCAGGACTTCCCCATCCTTGCCGGACGGGACGAGAACAGACTGACAGTCATAGGCGTCGCCGGCGGACCCGATCGAGGGTGCGATCCCGTCGAGTGCGAGTTTGTCTGTGTAGGTCACGGCGGTGTATTGAGATCCTGCCTCCGAATGTGCTCGCAGCTGTTGCGGCTGGATCGGATGTCCTTGACGCCCCCGTTCCCACAGGCCCATCCGTAACGGGATCATCACGAGTTCGACGTGTTTGGTGGTCTGCGCGTGCCAGGCGACGATGCGTTGCGAGTAGACGTCGACAATGAACGCGACGTAGACCCACCCAGCCCAGGTGCGGCACTACGTGAAGTCCATCACCCAGGTGTGATCCGGGCGCGGGGCGGTGAAGTCGCGGTTCAGCAGGTCCCCGGCACGGATGCCGTCCTTGGCTGGGATCGTGGTGCGGCGCAGGAGTGCCGTCATCTTGCGTCGCCCATACAGACCCTCCGGGGTCAGTGTGCGCCGCGCCCGTCCGCCGAGCTCAACGGTGGTCCACGCGGTGTCACGGACCGCAGCCTTGACCCGCGCATCGGTGATCGTACGGGCAGCGACGCCACCACGTCGCCAGGCCCGGCAGGTGCGTGCGGCGATCTGGCAGCCCTGCTCACGCAGGACCCGGCAGATCGACTCGACCGCAAGCCCCTGGGCTCTCATCGCATCGATGAAACCCATCATCATCGGTTGCGGGGGTCGAGTTCCCCCACGAAGAAACTCGTCGCCGCCCGCAGGATCGCCACGTCTTCACGTAGACGCGTGTTTTCGGTCTTGAGCCGCTCGATTTCGACATGCTCGGCCGGGTCACCCCGTCCCGGGTACCATCATCAATTTCGGCTTGCAGCACCCACCTGCGCACGGACTCATGGCCCACCCCCACCTGGCGGGCAACGGCCGCCGACGCGGTCGTCAGTGACGGATACTGCGACCGGTGCTCACGCACCAAATGGACGGCACGCTCTCGAAGCGCTGGATCAATTCTCTTTGGCATGACATACATCCTTCCAACTCAAAAGGATGCGGCATCAAACCCGGGTCGCTTCATGTATCCACGACGGGTCTCCCCGCCACCATCGTCGCGCCAGTCAGCATCGCCTAGCGCGGCCGGGGGCCAGCCCGGTCCTAGGACTGCGTTGCGGTCATCGGGGCTGGGGTGTCGATGCCTAGTTCCGCGAGCAGTCCGCGGACGCGACGTTCGATGTCGTCACGCACGGGGCGTACGTTCTCGATGCTGGTCCCGGGAGCCGCGTCGAACTCCCAATCCAGGTAACGCTTTCCGGGGTATACCGGGCAGGCGTCGCCGCAACCCATGGTGACAATCACATCGGCAGCGCGAAGAGTTTCTTCGGTCCACGGCTTGGGAAACTCGCCTGTGATGTCGATGCCCACCTCGGTCATGGCTTCTACAGAGTACTGGTTGAGCGAGTTGCCCGGTTCTGAGCCACCGGACCACGCGATGGCGCGGGCGCCGGCGAGCTTTTTAAAGAACCCCAACGCCATCTGCGACTTGCCCGCGTTGTGCACGCACAGGAATAGCACCACTGGCTTGCCGTCGTTGACAAACTTCTCCACACGGCTAAATGCGTGCAGACGCTGTTTGGCGAAGCGCTCCGCCAGCAGAGGAAGGTAGGTCGCGAACTTCGCGTTGCGGGCGAACTGGTCGTAGGACGAGGCCAGGAAGTGCTCGATGGTCTCGCGGCCAAAGATGCCGTCAAAGTGCTCTTCGAGCCGCATCGCTGCAGTCTTGAGAGCTTGGGTCTGGTCGATACTCAAGTTATGTTCGCGGAACAGGGGGTCGGTCATGGCCTTATCCAATGGTGAGTGCGTCGGCTAGGCGCGCGACGCGGGGGTTGATGGTATTCAGTGCGGCGGTGAAGTCTGCGGGGTCGCCCACTGCGGGGTCGGGGATGGACCAGTGGAGGTCGATGCGGTCGCGGCCCAATTCCTCGAAGGCCTGGTCGCACACGGCGATCACGATGTCGCCCTCGCGCAGAACGTCTGATACTTGCTGTGGGTGATTCGACATGGGGGCGAGGCCTTGTTGGGCGAGCGCCACTTCCGCGAGCGGGTGGACACGTGCCGCTGGCATGGTGCCAGCTGATGTCACCGGGAGGTTTGTCTGGTGCGCGAACAGGCTCGCGGCGAACTGCGAACGTGCCGAGTTCGCCGAGCACACGAACACCACGCGTGCGCCACCGGGAACCTGTCCTTGAGTGGCGGTGGCGGCGACGATGGGGTTGTCCCACGCAAGCGTGAAGTAAGAACGGCGGGCATCCCCATCCGAACGGCGGCGGTGGACGACCCTCGCTCGCTCAAGCCAAGACAGGTGGTGAGCTAGAAGACTCGGCTGCTGGCCGGTACGTGCGCTCAGTTCTTTGGGGGAGAGATCGTCCAGCGCTAGCGCGTCGACTATCTCAAGTCTTCGCGGCTCGGCGAGGGCGGCGAGCACCTCAAGTCGATTTAGTTCAACCATGGTTGAAACAATATCAGAAGGTGGCGCGGGTGGTCGTCCGACCCAACTGCGGGCGTTGGGAACATTCAACTCGGGCAAGTGGTTGATACTAGAACTATGACTTCAATCGGACTCGGAATTCCGGCCATGCCGCCGGAGACGCTCGCCCCGCGCAAGAAGACCCGCAAAATCAAAGTCGGGACGGTAGATGTAGGGGGCGACGCGCCCGTCAGCGTGCAGTCGATGACGACCACCAAGACGACTGACATCGATGCGACCCTTCAGCAGATCGCCGAGCTCACGGCTGCGGGTTGTGACATTGTGCGCGTAGCGTGTCCGACCCAGGACGACGCAGACGCGCTCCCTGCCATCGCTAAGAAGTCCAACATCCCCGTGATAGCAGACATTCATTTTCAGCCTAAATACGTGTTCGATGCGATCGAGGCTGGCTGTGCTGCCGTTCGTGTCAACCCGGGCAACATTCGCAAGTTCGATGACCAGATCAAGGAGATCGCCCAGGCCGCCAAGGACCACGGCACCTCGATCCGCATCGGCGTCAACGCGGGCTCGCTGGACCCGCGCCTGCTGAAGAAGTACGGCAAGGCCACCCCCGAGGCATTGGTGGAGTCCGCGGTGTGGGAAGCAAGCCTGTTTGAAGAGCACGACTTCCATGACTTCAAGATTTCCGTCAAGCACAACGACCCTGTGATCATGGTTAAGGCCTACCAATTGCTGTCTGAGCGCGGTGACTGGCCGTTGCACCTTGGCGTCACCGAGGCCGGGCCTGCCTTCCAGGGCACGATCAAGTCGGCTACCGCCTTCGGAGCGCTGCTCAGTCAGGGCATCGGCGACACTATCCGGGTGTCGCTGTCCGCACCTCCCGTTGAAGAGGTCAAAGTCGGAATCCAGATTTTGCAGAGCCTGAACTTGCGCCCCCGCAAGCTCGAGATTGTGTCGTGCCCATCGTGCGGGCGCGCTCAGGTGGATGTCTACGAGCTCGCGGAGAAGGTGACCGCTGGCCTCGAGGGCATGGAGGTGCCGCTGCGTGTTGCCGTCATGGGTTGTGTTGTCAATGGACCAGGTGAGGCTCGCGAGGCTGACCTCGGCGTGGCATCGGGCAATGGCAAGGGCCAGATATTTGTCAAGGGCGAGGTTATCAAGACGGTCCTGGAGAAAGACATCGTGGAGACTCTGATCGAAGAGGCCATGAAGCTCGCCGAGACGATGGAGCCCGTCGAGGGTGCCTCGCCGCAGGTGATGGCCGCGCAATGACCGATTCGCTGCTCAGGCGCGCGCAGCATTCGCTGTCGCCCCTGCAGTGGCGTGAGATTGACCAGGCGCTGGCCTGGTGCGACCAGGACCCCGTCGCCAACGTGGTGATCGCAATGCATCTAGAGCTCGCTCGCGACTCGGGGGTGATGTCGCCGTCACTTTGGGCGGTGAAGCGCCGAAGCAGGCTCGGCCTCACCGGGCTGGCTCGCGAACTGGTGGGTGTGATCTGGAACGGCGCGAACCTCACCGCTTTGCTTCCAGACAGCGACGGTGATGCCGAGGCCCACAACGATGTCTGCGCGGATGTCGCGGCCGCGATGGTTGCGAGGCTGACTCGCCCGGCGGCACTGGTGGGGTCCGCCGCCGTCACCTTGGACTTGTGGGGACGGGTTGAGCCCTGGTGGGGGCCTTCACGTGAGGTGCGTTCGAGTCAATTATCGATGGCCATCTCGTCCACCCCCCGTCACATGACCTCTGATCCCTTGGGCCTTGATCTGACCGCAGTGCGCCGCGCGACGATGGATGACTACGAGCTATTGCTTCTAGCATCGGTCCATATGTTCATTGGCGAAGTCGGTTACGACCCGATGCGTCACGGCCGTGCGTCCTATGAGGCCCGGCTGCGCGCGCTGATTAGAGCGGGACACGCCTTTGTGCAGTTTGGGTTGATCGACGGACGTCGCCAGGTTGTTTTCAAGGCCGACGTCGGAGCAGTGGCCGGAGACGTCGCGCAGGTGCAGGGCGTGTGGGTTCACCCGACGTTGCGGGGCAGGGGTCTGGCGAAAGCGGGTATATCCGCGGTCGTGGAGGCCACTCAGGCGTCCATCGCACACACGGTGTCGCTGTATGTGAATGATTTCAACCAGCCGGCCGTTGCTAGCTATCGTGCGGTGGGTTTCACCGAAGTGGGCAGGTTTGCGACCGTAATGTTTTGAACCGCTCGACGCCGGTGTGGACGCGGCTAGGATTGCGACCATGTTGCGTATGTCTACTTTGTTCCTTCGTACCCTTCGTGAAGACCCCGCCGAGGCGGAGGTCGCCTCGCACAAACTCCTGGTTCGCGCTGGCTACATCCGCCGCGCCGCGCCTGGCATCTACACCTGGCTGCCGCTGGGGCTGCGGGTGCTCGCCAAGGTTGAGGCGATAGTTCGCGAGGAGATGGAGACCGCGGGGGCGCAAGAAGTTCACTTCCCGGCGCTGCTACCCAAGGAGCCTTACGAGATCACGGGCCGGTGGCAAGAGTACGGACCAAACCTGTTCCGCCTTAAGGACCGCAAGGGTTCTGACATGCTGCTCGCCCCCACCCACGAGGAGATGTTCACTCTCTTGGTGAAGGACCTTTACAGCTCGTATAAGGACCTGCCACTGACGCTCTTCCAGATTCAGAACAAGTACCGCGACGAGGCCCGTCCGCGTGCCGGACTCCTGCGCGGTCGCGAGTTCATCATGAAGGACGCCTACAGTTTCGACATTGACGATGCCGGGCTTGAGGCGTCGTACCAGGTACAGCGCGCAGCCTACGTGCGGATCTTTGAGCGTATGGGCCTCGAATACGTCATTGTGACGGCTACCTCCGGCGCCATGGGCGGCTCGAAGTCCGAGGAGTTCCTCAGCCCCACACCGATTGGAGAAGACACTTACGTGCGTTCCCCCGGAGGCTACGCCGCCAACGTGGAGGCCGTGACGACACCTGTCCCGGCAGATATCGACTTTGCTGACGCACCTGAGGCTCACGTTGAGGACACCCCCGACACCCCCACGATCGATTCCTTGGTAGCGGCGGCGAACGCGGCGCACCCGCGGCATGACCGTCCGTGGACCGCTGCCGATACCCTCAAGAACGTGGTGCTTGCGGTAACCGACTCCGGAGGCGAACGTTCCCTGCTGGTGGCAGGCATTCCGGGGGATCGCGATGCAGATATGACTCGCGTGGAGGCCGCGCTCGCGCCTTACACAGTCGAGGCTGCGACTGAGGCCGACTTCGCGAAGCGCCCTGAGTTGGTCAAGGGCTACATCGGCCCCGGCGCGTTGGGACCGCAAGCACGTGGCGAGGGTGTCGCTCGCAGTGATGAGGACGATACCGCCATCCCGTTCCTGGTGGACCCGCGCGTCGTCGCTGGTACGCGATGGATCACCGGCGCGGACCTATCTGGCAAGCACGTCTTCGACCTGACGATGGGTCGCGACTTTACCGCCGATGGCACGATCGAGGCGGCGACGGTCGCGGCAGGCGACGCGGCACCCGACGGTTCGGGACCTTTGGAATTGGCGCGCGGTGTAGAGATCGGCCACATCTTCCAACTCGGTCGTAAGTATGCGCAGGCGCTGGACCTCAAGGTGCTTGACGTAAACGGTAAGCAGCAGGTCGTCACCATGGGTTCGTATGGAGTCGGCGTGACTCGAGCGCTTGCGTTGCTTGCGGAAAACAATAATGACGAACTCGGCCTCAAGTGGCCGGCACACGTCGCGCCGTATCAGGTACACGTGATCGCCGCTGGCAAGGATGACGCCATGCACGACAAAGCAGAAGCAATCTCACGTGCGCTTGAGGCGCAGGGGATTGAAGTCTGCTATGACGACCGACCCAAGGTGTCTCCCGGAGTGAAATTCAAGGATGCCGAACTGCTTGGTGCGCCGTTCACCGTTGTAGTGGGACGCGGTCTCGCAGAAGGTCATGTCGAGTTCAAGGTGCGCGCCGCGGGCTCGAGCGAGAACCTGACAGTCGGCGACGTGGTTGATCACGTCGTCGCCGCCGTCGCAGATGCCGTTGCCAACCCACACGCGCACAAGGCATAATCTGGCGGCGGTGTAAAGCGCGCGGGTACGCGGCTACTCGACCGCGAGACTCGGCAACACCGGGAAATCGTGGGGCTCGAAGCCGGGTAGCAAGGCGCCGGCAGAGTAGGCGTCGAACGCGGCGTTGAGCAACCAACCGTGGTCGTCGGCGTTACCGCCCAGGAGTTCGGCGTAGCGCCATCCGAGTGCGAATTCGGCGTCCCGTGCCGTCGTCGCCCGCGCCGTCGCATCGGCCACGTCGGTGAGGGGGATGCTATACAGCACTGCGCGGTTGTCCACTACGTCTGGCAGCGCTAAGAAGGCATCCGAGCGGGCCTCGTGGATGTCGCGCCGCGCCAGGGCATCACGCTGATCACTACCGGTGGATCGGGCTGCGATGAGCTCGTACATGAAGCGCGCCTTGTCGTGCTCGACCGCCAATTCACCAAGAATCACGGGTGAGATATCGGTTGCACTGGGAACCAGCGCGTCGCCCAAATCTACGCTCGACGGCAAGGTGCGTTCTGCCACCGTGGTGGGGAGCACTTGCGCGCTGGCGGTCGGCAAGGGCTCCGGGTCAGGGTTTACCTCGGCGTCTTGTGCCCACCACAACGCGAAAGCATGAGTGAGGCCCATGACCGATTGCAGCACAGCGAGGTTGTCATCGGCAGTCGTCTGAGCGGTTTCCAGGGCCCCATCGCGCGCTTGCATGACCGCTGCATTGAGCGTGTCGGTGAATGGTGATGGCGACGGTGCGGGGGAGGGAGTCGGGAGGTAGACCCCGCCAAGTGCATTGAGGTGAGCGACGGCCGCGGGTGCCTCGATGGACGCGAGGTCAGAGGCGGATGCATCTCCCGCCGCCGCTGCGAGCGCTTCGAGGATGTGCTGCTCGCGCTGAGCTGCGGCGTCGCGTTCAAGCGTCACCGTGTCGGCGGACGGGTACGCCACGGGCTCGGTTTCGAAGCGCCATGAACATCCGCCCAATGCAAGGGTGAGCGATCCCACCAGGAGCGCGGCGGTCAACACTCGGGCAGTACGATGTTGGGCTCGTTGCGCGCTCATGGACGCCATCATGACACGCCCTCGTGAGGGGCTTAGACTGTCCCCGGACGAATTTCATAAATGGAGCGCGCATCTGCGCGCGGGGAGGCGATGACATGGACATCTCACGCCAGATAGCTGACCTCGCGACACCTGGGGCCGCGGCCGCCGGGTTCGTCGTAGACGGGGTTGCCGTCTCACCAGCAGGCAAGCGCACTCGCGTTGTCATTACGCTCGACCTACCGGAGACCGAAGTTGGCTCCGCGAGCCTGGATTCGATCGCCGTAGCGTCGCGTGCGATCGGTGCGGCGCTGGACGAGGCCAACGTGCCAAGGAACGAATACACGCTTGAGGTTTCAACCCCCGGAACAGATCGCCCGCTGACCGAGCGCCGTCACTTTATGCGCGCCCGCACTCGCCTGGTGACGCTCGACCTCGCGGAGGGTGCGACGGCCACGGGCCGGATCGTCACGGTTCAGGACGATGCCGTGATACTTGACACAGCCGGCGAGCAGGTCGCGTACCCGCTCGCGGACATCGCTGACGGTCGCATAGAGATCGAGATGAAGAAGTTGAAGAACGCGAAGTTTGAGGAAGAGGAAGAACCTGATGGACATTGATATGCGGGCCCTGGAGGGCCTTGAGAAAGAAAAGGACATCAGGCTCAGCGTTTTGATCGATGCGATAGAGCAAGCGTTGCTGTCGGCGTATCACAAGACCCCCGGCGCCTACTCGCACGCTCGCGCACATTTGGACCGCGCCACTGGCAAGGTATCGATTCTTGCGCGTGAGGAGACGGAGACAGCCGAGGGTGAGCCCGCGGAGCTGTCTACCGAGTTCGACCACACTCCGAACGACTTTGGCCGCATCGCCACGTCGACGGCGCGGCAGGTCATCTTTCAGCGTCTGCGCCAGGCTGGTGACGATGCTGTGCTGGGGGAGTATGCCGACAAGGAAGGCCATTTAGTCTCCGGCATCATCCAGCAGAGCGCCGATCCCCGCAATGTCCACGTGGACATGGGCGATGTGGAGGGGCTACTTCCCGCACACGAGCAGGTCCCTACCGAGACGTATACGCACGGCGAGCGCCTGCGTGCATACGTGCTGGACGTTACTCGCGGGATGAAGGGTCCGTCCATCACACTTTCGCGCACGCACCCCGGTCTGGTACGCAAGCTTTTTGAACTTGAGGTCCCTGAAATTGCCGATGGCACGGTAGAAATCATGAGCATTGCGCGTGAGTCGGGTCACCGCACCAAGATGGCGGTGCGCGCCAATGTCGCAGGCGTTAACCCCAAGGGGTCATGCATCGGGCCTATGGGTGCGCGCGTGCGCGCCGTGATGAGTGAACTACACGGCGAGAAGATCGACATTGTCGATTGGGACGACGATCCCGCGACCTTCGTCGGCAACGCGTTGTCCCCTTCACGCGTCGTGTCTGTCACGGTCGTCGACGAAGAAGCGCGCGCCGCGCGCGTTATCGTCCCCGATTACCACTTGTCGCTCGCCATCGGTAAGGAAGGGCAAAACGCTCGCCTTGCTGCCAGACTGACCGGCTGGCGCATTGACATCCGCTCCGACGAGGCCCCCGACGGCCCCATTGTGCAGGATGAGGGAGCGGCCGATTTGGACACTCCTGACGCGCCCGGTGCCGCCCATTAGCGCGACCCGGTAGACTAATGACGCTGAGCAGCCAGACTCTCGCCTCTCACGCCCCCGCACCGGACTCACCAGGGCCGTTGCGGACGTGCGTCGGATGCAAGAAGAAGGATGCACAGTCGGTCCTAATGCGAGTGGCGTTGGACGGCAACCACGTGGTCGCCGACCCGCGCCGTTTGTTGCCGGGGCGAGGAGCGTGGCTGCACCGCAGCGACGAATGCCTTGCTACGGCGCTCAACCGTCAGGCCTTTGGGCGCGCATTGCGCGCACCACGGGCTGATGTATCCGGCTTCGGGCTGGACGGTTAAAGGATTGTGCCCATGATGACCATCGATAGAACGGGACGAAAGCCCATGGCAACCCGATGAGTACCTCACGATGACTACCCAGCAGTAACGATGGTTCGACCCTGTCTTGGTCGGACCGAGACAGGAGAATTGTGGCAAAGCCCCGCGTCCATGAGATCGCGAAAGAGCTCGGCGTATCGAGCAAGGACCTAATCGCTAAGCTCACCGAAATCGGTGAATATGTGAAGGGTCCGTCGTCCACCCTTGAAGCACCTGTGGTGCGTAAGGCAAAAGAGGCGTTCCCGGCTCCAGCTGAGAAGCCTGCCGAGGCCCCCAAGCCCGCAGCGAAGAAGCCAGCGGCACCTAAGCCCGCTGCACCTAAGCCCGCGGCACCTGCAGCGCCGGAGCCAGAGGCACCGGCTGAAGTAGCGCCGGCGACTCCAGCGGTGCCTGCATCTGCAGCACCTACAAAGCCTGCTCCAACAGCACCCGCCACGGCCGCCACTGCGGCCGATGCACCTGCTGCTGAGGCCGCTAAGCCGACCGGCAAGGCCGCACCTACGCCCGGCGACATGCCGCGCCCACGCCCGCGTCCCGGCGGCAACAACCCGTTTTCGGAGCGCACCGGGACACCCCGTCCGCGCCCGCGTCCGGGCGGCAACAACCCGTTCCAGGCACCTCGCGCGCAGGGCCGTGCCGGTGGCGCACCGGGAACTCGTCCCGCAGGCGCTGGCACAGCTGCAGGCGCTCCCGGTGCTCGTGGCGCACGCCCGACTCCAGGACAGATGCCCGCTCAGGCACCTAACCGCGGTGGCCCCGGTGGCGCGCCCGGTCGCGGTGGCCCAGGTGGAGCTGCTGGCCGTCCCGGTGGATTCGGCGGCCCCGGTGGCCGTCCGGCCGCGGGTGGTCGTGGACGCGGCGGCGGTACCGCCGGTGCGTTCGGTCGTTCGGGAGGAAAGCCTGCGCGCTCGCGTAAGTCGAAGCGGGCCAAGCGGGCCGAATACGAGCAGAGCCAGGCGCCAGCCATCGGCGGCGTCAACATTCCACGCGGTAACGGTGAGACGCTGATCCGTCTGCGCCGTGGCGCGACCTTGGCGGACTTTGCCGAGAAGATTGACGTCATTCCCGCGTCGCTGGTGACGGTGCTGTTCCACCTTGGTGAGATGGCTACGGCAACGCAGTCGCTCGATGAGGACACGTTTGCGTCTCTTGGTTCCGAACTGGGCTACAAGATCCAGATCGTTTCCCCGGAAGAGGAAGACCGCGAGCTGCTCGAGGACTTCCACATCGACATCGAGGCTGAACTTGAAGCCGAGACCGATGAGGAACTCGAAGCACGTCCCCCGGTTGTCACCGTCATGGGTCACGTTGACCACGGTAAGACCCGTCTGCTGGACGCGATTCGCCACGCCGATGTCATCTCTAGCGAGGCCGGTGGCATCACGCAGCACATTGGCGCCTACCAGGTCCACCACGAGCACGAAGGCATCGAGCGCGCCATCACCTTCATTGACACCCCAGGTCACGAGGCGTTCACCGCTATGCGTGCGCGTGGTGCCAAGGTCACCGACATCGCGATCCTTGTGGTCGCGGCCGATGACGGTGTGATGCCACAGACCATCGAGGCGCTCAACCACGCACAGTCGGCGAACGTGCCGATCGTGGTGGCAGTGAACAAGGTCGATAAGGAAGGCGCGAACCCCGCCAAGATCCGCCAGCAACTCACCGAATACAACTTGGTGGCTGAGGAATACGGCGGAGAAACGATGTTCGTTGACGTGTCCGCTATCCAGAACAAGAACATCGATGCTCTACTTGAGGCTGTTCTGCTCACCGCAGACGCTGGCCTTGACCTGCGCGCGAACCCCAACAAGGCCGCTCGCGGTGTGGCTGTCGAGGCTCACCTGGACAAGGGACGCGGTGCCGTTGCGACGGTGCTAGTCAATTCCGGAACGCTGCGTGTCGGTGACTCGATCGTGGCCGGTACGGCTCACGGCCGTGTGCGTGCGATGTTCGATGAACACGATCAGCCGATCAAGGAAGCTCTTCCCGCTCGCCCGGTGCTCGTCATCGGACTGACCTCGGTGCCTGGCGCCGGCGACACCTTCTTGGTAACCGGCGACGACCGCACCGCACGTCAGATTGCGGAGAAGCGTGAGACCGCAGAGCGTGCCGCACAGCTGGCCAAGCGTCGCAAGCGCATCAGCCTTGAGGACTTCAACCAGGCGCTCGAAGACGGCAAGGTCGATACCCTCAACCTCATCATCAAGGGTGACGTTTCTGGTGCCGTCGAGGCGCTCGAAGACGCACTCCTGCAGATCGATGTGGGCAAGGACGTCGACCTGCGCATCATCCACCGTGGTGTGGGTGCTGTCACGCAGAACGACGTCAACCTGGCTACCGTCGACAATGCAATCATCCTGGGCTTCAACGTTCGCCCAGCGGAGCGCGTTCAGGACCTCGCGGACCGCGAGGGCGTCGACATGCGCTTCTACTCGGTTATCTACCGTGCACTCGAGGACGTCGAGGCGTCGCTCAAGGGCATGCTCAAGCCTGAGTACGAAGAGCGTCAGGTCGGCGGTGCCGAGATCATGGAGATCTTCCGTAGCTCCAAGTTCGGAAACATCGCTGGTTGCCTCGTGCGGACCGGCACCATGCGCCGCAACGCGGCTGCGCGCATCGTGCGCGCCGGTAATGTCATCGGCGACGCAAAGATCGATACCCTGCGTCGATTCAAGGACGATGCCACCGAAGTCAAGGAAGGCTTCGAGTGCGGTATCGGACTGGGCAAGTTCAATGACATCCAGGTTGGAGACGTCATTGAGACCTTCGAGATGGTGGAGATTCCGAGGACCTAATGGTTGACACCGCACGCGCACTCAAGCTCGCTGGCACGATCAAGAGGATCGTTGCCAGCGCGCTGGAGAATGACATCAAAGACCCTCGCCTGGGGTTCGTGACAGTGACCGATGCTCGGGTCACGGGCGACCTCCAGCAGGCGTCCGTTTTCTACACCGTCTTCGGTGACGACGAGCAGCGCGAGAGCACCGCGGCGGCCTTGGCTTCGGCCAAGGGCCGTCTGCGGTCCCTGGTCGGCTCGCAGTTGGGCATTCGCCTTACGCCGACGCTCGATTTCTATCTCGACGCGGTTCCTGAGACGGCTGCTTCACTTAACAAGTCGCTTGAAGATGCGCGGCTGCGGGACGAGGAGCTGTCGCGCATGCGCGACGGTGCCAAGTACGCAGGCGACGAGGATCCTTACAAGCACCCCGACGCCGAGTCCGATGACGAGGACGCCTAAGCCGGAGCCGGTCCCCGGCATCGTGGTCGTCGACAAGCCGCAAGGCTGGACGTCACACGACGTCGTCGGCCGTATGCGGCGCCTTGCGCAGACCAAGAAGGTCGGTCATGCAGGCACGCTTGACCCGATGGCGACGGGCGTGCTTGTGATTGGCATTGGTAAAGCCACCAAGTTGCTGACCTACTTTGTGGGCCACGGCAAGACGTACCAGGCAACAATTCGCTTGGGGCAGTCCACGGTGACGGATGATGCTGAGGGCGAAGTAACCTCGTCGGCCGATGCTTCTGGCGTGACGGAATTCGCTCTCGCCGATGCAGTGGCTGAGTTAACCGGCGATATCCAGCAGCGCCCGAGCGCCGTCAGTGCAATTAAGGTCGACGGCCAACGCGCCTACAAGCGCGTCCGAGACGGCGAGGACGTCGAATTGCCCGCCCGGCCCGTGACGGTGTCGCGCTTTGAGATCCTTGAACTGCACCGCGAAGGCGAGTTCCTGGACGTCGGCGTCCTGGTTGAAGTGTCCTCCGGTACGTATATCCGCGCTCTTGCTCGCGACTTAGGCTCGTTTCTTGGCGTGGGCGGTCACCTGACCGCGCTGAGGCGCACCGCAGTGGGCGACATCACCCTCGACAACGCATATTCGCTTGATGACCTGAGCGCTTTGATCGATGACGGACAACCGTTGCCGTTGCTTCCACTCGCCGAGGCTGCTGCATCGGCGTTGCCCGTGGTGCGTATTGACGCCACCCAAGCCACCGCGCTTGGGTTCGGACAACCGATTCAAGTATCCGCGCCAGCCACTCAGGCCGCCTCCGTCATTGCGCCGGCCGGGGGAGAGGTCGCCGCGATCACACAGTCGGGTTCCCTAGCCGCCATTGTGCGTCCGCGCCGTGGCGCACTGTCGCCGGTCGTGGTGTTCGAGACCTCGACGTCGGGTACCCCCTTGGAGCAGGCACAATGACAGGCGTGAGCCAATCGCGTAGTTCCAGCGAGTCAGGTGCCGAGCGCCCCATGCAGACATGGCGCTCGCTGGCCGACGTCCCCCAAGACTTGGGGCCCTCCATTGTCACGCTCGGCAACTTTGATGGCGTGCACCTGGGTCACCAGGCAGTTCTGGCTCGGATGGTCGAGGACGCCGGGTCGCGCGGCCAGGTGGCGATCGCGATGACATTCGATCCGCACCCCAAGGCCGTGCACGATCCGGCCCACCCTCCTCTGCTGGTGACGGGCATCGAAGACCGCCTTGAACGCCTCGAGCAGACAGGGCTCGACGGCGTGCTGGTGATCCGCTACTCGATGGACTTCGCGCAGCAGACACCCCAAGAATTTGTGCGCCGTTACCTCGTAGAGGGTTTACATGCCGCGACCGTAGTCGTGGGTGGAGATACCCGATTTGGCCGGGGCAATGCTGGCGACGTGGACACGATGCGCGCTTTGGGCGACAAGTTCGGGTTCGCCGTCGAGGTTATCGATGACGCTTGCGGTACGTCGGAGTCTGGCCGGCGATGGTCTTCGACCTGGGTACGTGAACTATTAGATGCTGGCGACCTGCCTCAAGCCCGCGAAGTGCTTGGGCGTTCGCATCGACTCCGCGGCACCGTCATCCACGGCGATGCCTTGGGCCGCGCCATTGGCTTCCCGACCGCAAATCTTGATGTCACAGCTGGCATGATTCCGCGGCATGGGGTGTACGCCGGGTTCCTGACGGTAGTGAGCGCGGAGGGCAACTCGCTAGCGGCACCGCTGGTGGGGCAATGCATGCCGGCGGCGGTGAGCATCGGCCACAACTACACGGTAGGCGGGTCCGATCTTCGGGTCGAGGCCTTCGCAATCGACGCGTTCGATATTGATATTTACGACGCAGAAGTCACTCTTGACCTGGTGCAATGGCGCCGCCCGATGTTGGACTTTGGTTCCCTCGAGGCGCTGACGCAGGCACTCGACGAGGACGTTGTGTGGACTCGTGAAGTATTAAGCGAAGGTCACGATTCGTGTTAATTCGCTGTTAACCCAGTCATTTGACCTGTTCTTGGCGCTAGAGTCTAGAAATGAACAAGGCCACCGATGCAAAGCCACAGGGCGGGCACAAGCCGCTCGTGGTGCTCAAGGATGTCAACAAGCATTTTGGTGACCTACATGTGTTGCAGGACATCAACTTGACGGTTGGTGAAGGCGAGGTCGTGGTCGTGATCGGCCCCTCCGGCTCCGGCAAGTCAACTTTGTGCCGAGCCATTAACCGCCTCGAGACCATCGACAGCGGTTCGATCATGCTCGATGGCGTAGAGCTACCTGCCGAGGGCAAGCCGCTGGCGAAGCTTCGCGCGGACGTCGGGATGGTGTTCCAGTCCTTCAACCTGTTCGCACATAAAACCATCCGCGAGAACGTCACGCTTGGCCCCATGAAGGTCAAGGGAGTGAAGAAGGCCGATGCTGCCGAGCGCGCAATGACTTTGCTTACGCGGGTGGGAATCGAGGCTCAGGCCGATAAGTTCCCCGCTCAGCTTTCCGGCGGACAGCAGCAGCGAGTTGCCATTGCGCGATCGTTGGCGATGCAGCCCAAGGTGATGCTGTTCGACGAGCCCACCTCTGCGCTCGACCCGGAGATGATCAACGAGGTCCTCGACGTCATGACCGACCTGGCCAAAGAGGGCATGACCATGATTGTGGTCACCCACGAGATGGGATTTGCCCGTAAAGCGGCGAACCGGGTGGTGTTCATGGCCGACGGCCAGATTATGGAAGAGGCCGAGCCGGAGGAGTTCTTCACGAACCCCAAGTCCGACCGCGCCAAGGACTTCCTGTCCAAGATTCTGACTCATTGAGTTCAGTCAGGCTCGGGAGAACCCCGGGCTTTAGAGAAGGAGATCACATGAACACCAAGGTAAAGGTAGCGGCCATTGCGACTGCTACAGCGATTGCGCTGACCGCGTGCTCGTCTGGTGACGGCGGCGCTGAAGAGGTTGATACGTCAAGCTTCGAGGCCGGTAGCACAATGGCAGCGCTTGCCGACTCTGGCCAGATCACCATCGGCACAAAGTTTGACCAGCCACTGTTCGGCGTTAAGCCGCCGAGCGGCGACCCCGAAGGCTTCGACGTGGAGATCGCCAAGATCATCGCCGCGGAGCTCGGCATCGAGGCGGACGGGATCACGTGGGTGGAGACTGTTTCTGCCAACCGCGAGCCATTCATCGAGGGTGGACAGGTCGACATGGTGGTCGCCACGTACACCATTAACGATGACCGCAAGAAGGTTGTGTCATTTGCCGGCCCGTACTACAACGCTGGTCAGGCGCTGATGGTACTCGCGGACAACGAGGACATCACCAGCCCCGACGACCTCGCGGGCAAGAAGGTGTGTTCTGTCGAGGGCTCGACGCCCGCGCAGAACATTCGCGACAACTACCCTGACGCCGAACTCGTGGTGTTCGGCGCATACACCGACTGCCTCGAGCCTTTGCGCAACGGTGGAGTTGACGTAGTCACGACAGACAACGTGATCCTCGCGGGTTACGTTGACGAGTCCGACGGTGAGTTCAAGGTGGCAGGAGAGCCGTTCACCGAAGAGCCCTACGGTATCGGCGTTGGCCTTGAAGACACCGAATTCCGCATGTGGATCAACGACGTTCTGGAAGCTTCGTTCGAGGACGGGTCTTGGCTAGAGGCCTGGAACGCGACTGCGGGAACGGTGCTCCCCGAGCCCGAGGTTCCTACCGTCGACCGCTACGAGAACTAACTAGCGATTGGGTCGTTGGGGCGTGACCTTCCGGTCACGCCCCAACGACACCATCGCACTGCGACGGCGCTGCCGCCGCGCATCATTGGAACCCGGAGAGGATTATGGGAGCACTGATCGACAACGCCGACCTGGTGTGGAAGGCGTTCACGATGACGCTGTGGTTGTCCTTGTCAGCGGGCGTGCTTTCTCTGATTTGGGGCGTCATTCTCGCGGGGTTCCGGGTGTCTCCGATCGGGCCATTGCGGACTTTCGGCTCGGCTTATGTCACCGTGTTCCGGAACACCCCACTCACTTTGCTGTTCCTTTTTCTGCTCGTTGGCGCGCCGCCCTTGCTTGGGATTCAGGTCGCGCTAGGCGAGGCGATGGCGATTACCGCCATGACCCTCTACACCGCAACTTTCGTTTGTGAAGTCGTGCGTTCGGGAGTCAATTCCGTAGGCGTCGGTCAAGCAGAGGCAGCGCGGTCGATTGGCTTGACTTTCTTCCAGACACTGGGGCAGATCATTTTGCCACAAGCATTTCGATCCGTGATTCCGCCGCTGATCAACGTGTACATCGCCCACGTCAAGAACACCTCGGTCGCGGCGGGTTTTGCTGTGTTTGAGCTCACTTCAGCCGCGAAGCGGATATCCAACCTCAACCCGGCTGATGTCGTGGCTATCTTCGCTGGCATCGGTATCTGCTACCTGCTCATCACTATCCCGATGGGCTTATCTAGTCAGCGCATCGAGCGGAAGGTGGCGATCGCGCGATGAGCAACGACAACGCTGTCCTTTACGACAAGCCCGGCCCTAAAGCCAAGGCGCGCGATCGACTCTTCACCATCGTCTTCACCATAGTTTTTGCGGCCCTAGCGGCGTGGGTCGTGTACACGGCTTACGGACGCGATATCTTCAACGATCGATGGAGTGTGCTGTGGGACCCCGCCAAGGGCCAGACGGCCTTTGACGTGTGGGTCACGTCGATTCTGATCAGCGGTATCTGGGGAACGCTCAAGCCGGTCATCATCGCCATCCCTATCGCACTTGTGTTGGCTCTGATCCTTACCATCTTGCGCCAGTCGCCGGTATGGATCGCCAGGGTTCCGGCGCGCGTCGCGACTGAGATCTTCCGTGGTATTCCAGTTTTGCTCGTCATGTACTTTGGTGTTATCGCGCTCGAAATTGACCCTTTGTGGGCTGTGGTGCTGGGCCTTGTGGCGTACAACATGGCGGTGGTCGCGGAGATCCTGCGTGCAGGCATCGCGGCATTGCCGAGCGGCCAGAAGGAAGCCGGCCTCAGCATCGGCCTGTCGCCGTTGCAGACGATGCTTCAAATACAACTTCCTCAGGCCGTCCGCATCATGCTTCCCGCTCTCATCAGCCAGATCGTGGTGTTGCTCAAGGACTCGTCGCTGGGCTTCATCATCGGCTATTCGGATTTGCTGAAGACTGGCAAGGACAACTACAACTTCTTTGGTGAGCCCACCACAGTTGTGTTCATCCTGATCATCTCCGTCGTGTACATCCTGATCAATATGTCGGTATCGCGGCTCGCTACGTATATCGAGGGCCGCATGCGCACCAAGAGCAAAACGGTAGCGGGCTTGGGAGGGGGCCCCACCGTGCAGGCGCCTGGCGGCAACGTTTCTAACATGTCGCAAGTGGGGCTGGGCAGCACCCAGACGTCGACGGTCAAGGCCAAGAAGGATAAGGGCGAAGGTCACAAGCACAAGGGCAAGCACAAAGGCATCTGAGCGGCACTGGGACACCCATCGTACGTACCAGGGGGTGACGCGCCCTCCGCATGCGGTAGCATTGACAGTCGCCGTAGATCGGCCGCGGATCCCAGAGCCCCGGAGAATATGCCCGGGTGCGCCGCGCAACAAGACATATAGAGGAGACCACCGTGCCGCTAACGCCCGAAGTCAAGCAGTCCATCATGGCCGATTACGCCCGTTCCGAAGGCGACACCGGTTCTCCCGAGGTTCAGGTTGCGATGCTTTCGCAGCGCATCCTCGACCTCACCGAGCACCTCAAGGAACACAAGCACGACCACCACACTCGTCGTGGCCTGTTGCTCATGGTCGGCCAGCGCCGTAACCTGCTGAACTACCTTCAGCGTGTGGACATCGAGCGCTACCGTACATTGATTGAGCGGGTTGGCCTGCGCCGCTAGTCGCTACTTCATACAAGAACCCGGTTGCTTCTCCCGAAAAGGGAGTTCCGCAGCCGGGTTTCCTTGTTTTGGTGGTCGTTGCACTGTGGGGCACGCCGGTTGACGTCGACCCCCGGTCGAGGCATCACTGATAGCATGGAACCGGCTCGCCACGCTTGGCAGAGCCGCACACATACACCTGGCAGGCAAGTAGAACGCTGGTCCTCGGTGGTGATGGGCAGACTCTCCGTTAACGTTCGCGGATCAACTCTGAGCATTTCGACTGACGATCAGTGGCGACAGTAGGTCGCTAGGTTCACACCGCCTGCTCCAAGTTTAAGGAGCAACTTCCACATGGAAGGTCCCGAAATTCAGTTCGCCGAGGCCGTTATTGACAACGGCAAGTACGGCACCCGCACGGTCCGCTTCGAGACGGGCCGTCTGGCCCAGCAGGCTGCCGGTACGGTTGCCGCATACCTCGACAACGACACGATGCTGCTGTCTGCCACCACGGCAGGCAAGCACCCGCGCGAAGGCTTCGACTTCTTCCCGCTGACGGTTGACGTCGAAGAGCGTTCTTACGCTGCGGGAAAGATCCCCGGCTCGTTCTTCCGCCGCGAGGGTCGTCCCTCGACCGACGCGATCCTGACCTGCCGCCTGATCGACCGCCCCTTGCGCCCCACGTTCGTGTCGGGTCTGCGCAACGAGGTCCAGGTCGTCATCACGGTGTTGGCCATTAACCCCGAGGACTCGTACGACACGCTCGCTATCAACGCCGCATCGGCGTCGACACAGCTGTCTGGCTTGCCGTTCACCGGCCCTATTGCCGGTGTCCGTATCGCGCTGATCGACGGCCAGTGGGTCGCATTCCCCAAGTACAGCCAGATGGAACGCGCTGTGTTCAACATGGTCGTCTCCGGCCGTATCGCGGGCGACGACGTCGCCATCATGATGGTCGAGGCAGAAGCTACCGACGACTCCTTCAACCTAATCTCCGAGGGTGCTCAGGCGCCCACCGAGGCAGTGGTTGCTGAGGGCCTGGAGGCTGCGAAGCCGTTCCTTAAGGCACTTTGCGACGCTCAGATCGAGCTCGCAGCCAAGTCCCCCAAGGAGCCCAAGGAATTCCCTCGCTTCCTGGACTACCAGGACGACGTCCTCGCCGCAGTCACCGCAGCAACCGAGGCGGACCTGTCCGCCGCGCTGCAGATCGCTGACAAGGCAGAGCGCGAGAACCGCCTTGATGAGATCAAGGACGCGGCACACGCCAGCCTTGACGCTCAGTTCGAGGGTCGCGAGAAGGAAATCTCCGCTGCGGTTCGTGCCGTGACGAAGAAGACAATCCGTCAGCGCGTCCTCACCGACGGCATTCGCATCGACGGACGTGGCCTCAAGGACATCCGTCCGTTGGCCGCAGAGGTTGGCCCCATCCCGCGCGTGCACGGTTCGGCTATCTTCGAGCGCGGCGAGACCCAGATCATGGGTATCACCACGCTGAACATGTTGAAGTTGGAGCAGCAAATCGACTCGTTTAACCCCGAGAAGAAGAAGCGCTACATGCACCACTACAACTTCCCGCCGTACTCGACCGGTGAGACTGGCCGTGTGGGTTCGCCTAAGCGTCGCGAGATTGGCCACGGTGCTCTCGCTGAGCGTGCGCTGGTCCCCGTCTTGCCGTCGCGTGACGACTTCCCTTACGCCATCCGTCAGGTATCCGAGGCCCTTGGGTCCAACGGTTCCACCTCGATGGGTTCCGTCTGTGCATCGACGCTGGCCTTGCTCAATGCTGGTGTGCCGTTGCGCGCACCGGTTGCCGGTATTGCCATGGGCCTAGTGTCCGACACGGTTGATGGTGAGACCCGCTACGCGGCGCTGACCGACATCCTTGGTGCCGAGGACGCGTTCGGTGACATGGACTTCAAGGTTGCAGGTACCTCGGAGTTCATTACCGCGATCCAGCTCGACACCAAGCTCGACGGGCTTCCGCTGTCGGTGCTCATTGGCGCGCTTGACCAGGCCAAGGATGCTCGCATCCACATCCTGGGCGTCATGGCCGAGGCCATCTCCGAGCCCGACGAGATGAGCCCGTTTGCTCCTCGCGTCATCTCGGTGCGCGTTCCCGTTGACAAGATTGGCGAGGTCATTGGCCCGAAGGGCAAGATGATCAACCAGATCCAGGACGACACTGGCGCTGACATCTCGATCGAGGACGACGGTACTGTGTTCATCGGCGCAACTGACGGTCCCTCTGCCGAAGCAGCGCGTGCGGCGATCAACGCGATCGCTAATCCGCACGTGCCTGAGGTCGGAGAGCGCTTCGTCGGTACGGTCGTCAAGACCGTTGCCTTTGGTGCCTTCGTGTCGCTTAGCCCCGGCCGCGACGGACTGCTTCACATCTCGCAGATCCGCAAGCTGGTCGGCGGTAAGCGTGTCGAGAACGTCGAAGACGTCCTCGCGGTGGGTCAGAAGATCCAGGTCCAGATCGGTGAAGTTGACCCGCGCGGCAAACTGTCGCTCGAGGTCGTTGAAGAGGCTGGCGCCGAGGTTGCCGACTCTGACGGAGATGACGACTAGTCACTCCACGCTCTCATACTCAAGAGGGCGGTCCCGGGAAACCGGGGCCGCCTTCTTTGCGTTCGCCAGGCGGTACTGTCCGCAGGCGCGTGAGAGGCCGATGACGTCGGACGGGTGGGGCTGTGGCAAGTCCGTATCGGGTTAGGCTCGTAACCATGCCTCATGCCCTCCCGCTCGTCTCAGCATCGTCCATTGGCTCCTCCATCACCATTGAGCAGGATCATGGCGCCGTAGTGCGTCGTACCGTGCTTCCTGGTGGTGTGCGCGTGTTTACCGAACAGATCCCCGGAATGCGTTCCGCGACCATGGGCGCGTGGATCGGAGTTGGATCGCGCGACGAGACGCCCGAGCACGCCGGTTCCACTCATTTCCTTGAGCACTTGCTGTTCAAGGGCACCAAGCGCCGCACGTCGCTGCAGATCGCCGAGGCCTTTGACCGCGTGGGCGGCGAATCCAACGCGATGACCGCCAAGGAGTTCACCTGCTACTTCGCGCGGGTAATCGACACCGACCTGCCCATGGCGATCGACGTCATCTTGGACATGGTGACCAGCCCGCTGCTGGACGAGGCGGAATTCGAGATGGAGCGAGGCGTCATCCTCGAAGAGATCGCGATGAACGAGGACGATCCCGGCGACGTGGCGCACGAGAAGTTCACCGAGGCAATCTTTGGCGGCCACCCCCTTGGCCGGCCCATCGGCGGAACCCCTGACATCATCCGTTCCGTCACCCGCGACGCAGTATGGGAGCACTACCGGAAGCACTACGTGCCCGAGGGTCTCATTGTCACCGCAGCCGGTGGCGTGGACCACGATGCCGTGGTCGCCCAGGTCACCGCCGCACTCGAGCTGGGGGGATGGGATATGTCGAACACCCGCGCCCCGCTAGGGCGCCGTGACTCTACGAACGAGATTGTGGCCACGCAGGGTGGAGACATCAGCATCGTCCGCGACTTTGAACAGGCGCATGTGGTGATCGGCTCTCGCGGCTTCAAGGCAACGGACGACCGCCGCACCACGCTCGCGGTCATGAACACGATCTTGGGCGGAGGGATGTCCTCGCGTCTGTTCCAGGAGATCCGCGAGAAGCGCGGGCTGACATACTCCGTGTACTCGTTTGGCGCCCCCAACGCGGATGCAGGGCTTTTTGGCATGTACGCAGCGTGTACGCCGGGCAACACCGACGAGGTCACGCGGCTCATGGTTGCGGAGCTAGAGCGCATGGCCGAAGGGGTCACGGCCGAGGAGATGGAGCGTGCCATCGGCCAGCTCGCGGGCTCAACCGTGCTGCGCTTGGAGGACTCGTATTCGCGCATGTCCCGCCTGGGCAAGGCCGAGCTGGTCTTTGGTGACCTTTGGAGCATCAGCGAGGTGCTGGACCAAGTGCGGGCGGTCACCACGGATCAGGTGATGGGATTGGCGACCGATCTCGCCGCTCGCGAGCGCACCACCGTGCGAGTCGGCCCAGTCGCCACTGCGTAAGGTTGAGGCATGATTAATGTAGCTGTGCTGGGCGCCCAGGGGCGCATGGGAACCCACGTCGTACGAGCCGTCGAGGGAGCATCAGATTTGCGACTGGTCGCAGCGTTGGGACCTGATGACCCCATCTCCGGCGCAACTCAGGCTAAGGCGCAGGTCGCTGTGGACTTCACAGCGCCGTCGGCCACCGAGGCGAATGTCCATGCGTTGATCGATGCAGGGATCAACGCAGTGGTCGGCACGTCTGGCTGGTCTCAAGACGCCTTGCTGCGAGTCGAGGAGCACTTGCGGGAGCGTCCCGACCTGGGTGTGCTCATCGCTCCCAACTTTGCGCTGGGCGCTGTACTGGCGATGCGCATGTCTGTCCTGGCCGCGCAGTACTTCGAGTCGGTCGAGGTCATCGAGCTGCACCACCCTGACAAGCTTGACGCTCCCTCCGGAACTGCTCTCCACTCCGCTGCAGGCATTGCCGCAGCGCGTGCCGCTGCAGGAGTCGCCCCCTCGCCAGATGCCACCGACGACTTCTCCAACGGCGCCCGCGGCGCGGACGTCAACGGCGTGAGGGTTCACTCTGTGCGACTGCGCGGGCTAGTGGCCCACGAGGAAATCCTGATGGGTAACCCCGGCGAACAGTTCACCATTCGTACCGATTCGTTTGATCGGGTGAGCTTCATGCCTGGTGTGATTTTGGGAATTCGTGAGGTGGGCAACCACTCAGGACTCACACTCGGACTCGACAAGTACATGAGCCTGTAGCCGTGAAACTTATGCGTAACTCCGCCTTCATGGGTACGGTCGCTATTACCCTGATCTTGTCTATCTACTTTGTGTTTGTCGCAGATAGGGCATTCGCTTTCCTTTCCGCCGATGCAGGCGTGGCCAAGGCTCTGGGAACCGCGATGCTCGTGCTACCCGTCATCGGGGTGTGGTTTTTGGTGCACGAACTACGCCTGGGCTCGACAGTGCAGAAAATGGCTGATCGGCTAGATGCTGAGGGCCGGCTGCCGATCCACGATGGTGACACTAAGCCCGGTGGCAAGCTCACTCGCGAGGCGGCTGAGGCAGTGTTTGAGGTCGCGTCACGACAGGTTGAGTTCGCCCCTAAGGACTGGGCGGCATGGTTTCACCTCGCGTTCGCGTATGACGCAGCAGGGGAGCGCGCGCAGGCACGCAAATCGCTTCGCCAGGCAGCAGACCTGTTCCGCGCCGAGCGCAAGCGCGCCACGCGGTAAGGCTTACAGCTCGGCGCGCCACAGACGCTCGATGATGTCTCCATCAGGACCTTCGAGCGTTCGGCGCACCCCGCCCTCGCCAAAACCAGCGGTCACCAGGAACTTTTCACGAGCTCCGTCGCCCTCGATTGCCCACGCACGCACGATCTTCATATTTTTGATGCGGAGCGTATCGACGCACGCGGCCATCAGCCGTGACCCGTGACCCAGCCGGCGATGCTCGGGTGCCACCTCAAGCGCGATGATGTCGCCGGCGGCCGTGAGCGCCGCAAAGCCCACCACGTGGGGGCCATCGCACGCAGCAAACATGCGGTCGTTGCGGGTCGGAGGGGATTCAATCGCGGCACCCCAGGTGTCGCGTACCTCGTCGGCATCCAAAGCGTTCACCGCTGCGTCTCCGATCGTTTCGCGCCACGCACTCAGCTGGATTTGGGCGAAGGTGTGCTCGTCTCCGAGTACGGCGGGACGGGCGGAAACATCGGCAGTAGGCATAGCTCAAGCGTACGCGCCGCACCCCTTCGCGAGCGCCCAGATCTCGTGAATCGAAAGGAGTCTGGCACTAAAGTGAACCCATGTCGATATGGGTGACCGCGCTGGCCGCGGGGCTAGGTATTGGGACCTTGCTCATCGGTGCCGCAATTGGTTGGTTCTGGAATGTACCCCGCCGCGCCGTGGCGGGAGTGATGGCCTTTGGTGCGGGTGTCATGGTCGCGACGTTGGCGCTTGAGTTAGTGGTCGAGGCGGCCGATGCCGGGGGAGTGTGGCCGGTGGTTCTGGGTTTCGCCAGCGGTGCAGTTCTGTATGTGGCCGGGGATTGGTTTCTCGCCAGGCTCAGTCGAAAGCGCGCCGCCGCCACCCAGCCGGATGCCGATTCCACACCTGACTCCCGCAACGTGATCGCTCGACGAGGCGGGGACTCGCCCGGCGACGGCGGCGCGATCGCTGTGGGTGCACTTCTGGATGGAGTGCCCGAAGCCATAGTGATTGGACTTTCCGCTGCCACCGGCAATTTCCCCGTGGCGATCGTCGCGGCTATTGGCCTGAGCAATATTCCAGAAGGTCTCGCCGGTACCGTGCCACTCAAGCGATCCGGCCGCTCCGCCACATGGGTCTTTGGCCTGTGGGCCGGTATCACCTTGATCGCCGTTGTCGGTGCGGTGGTGGGAAGCGTCGTGCTCCAGGACGCCCCACCCGAGCTGATCGCAGTCATCGTGTCCCTCGCAGCCGGGGCATTGCTAGCGATGGTGTGCAACGCGATGATCCCAGAGGCATTCGAACAAGACCACCGGATGACGGGTTTGCTCGCCACCGCGGGTTTCCTGGTGGCGTTCGTGATGAACGAGTTGACTTAGCCCCATCCGAGGGCCCGTAGTCCGGCGGCCACGGTAGCGGCAGCGATGACAACCACGATGAAGGGCGACTTGCACCACAGCAATACCGCGGCCACAGCAACAGCGGCCACGCGCGCATCGAACACCACTTCTCCGTCGGACGTGAACGCCTGCACCGCGAAAAGTGCGAACAGCAAAGCCACAGTGACGTACGCGGCGACCCGGTGCACCCGAGGGTTTTCGAGGAACTTTTCGGGGACTACGTGCCCTGCGTACTTGGTGGCCCACGCCAGCAGCCCCGCCCCGACGATAGCGACCCACATCCACATATACGCGCTCATTCGGGCACCTCGTCCTTGGCGCGTGGAGCCTTCCACCCGGCGAGTACCGCGATGACTGCCGCCGCAAGAATCGGTACACCAGCGGGCGCTACCGGGGTCAGCGCAAGCGCCAGGATCGCCGATGCGCCAGCCACCGCTTGGGCGCGGCGGGAGGCAAGGCGCGGCCATACCAGGCCAAGGAAGGCGGCTGCGGCCGCGGCATCGAGACCCCAGTCGGCGGGATCTCCGATGCGAGACCCCACCATTGCTCCCACCACAGTGACTGCGTTCCACAGCACGAACACCCCCACGCCAGTCCACCAGAAGCCCGTGCGGCGCGCGGGAAGGTCATCGGCGGTCTGCGCGAGCGCGACTGCGGTGGACTCGTCAATGGTGAGTTGGGCGGCCCACGCTCGACGCGCGCCGCCCAGCGGCCGGAGCACCGGGGCTAGGCCCACTCCGTAGAAGCCGTTGCGCAGCCCAAGGAAGGTCGAGGTCAGCACCGCGGCCGCAGCGGTGCCACCCGAGGCGATGACGCCGATGAACGCGAACTGTGAGCCGCCGCTGAACACCAGCAGTGACAGCGCCATGGTCTGCCAGATGTCGAGGCCTGAGGCCACAGACAACGCGCCAAAGCTGATCGCGTAGGCGCCGGTCGCCACCGACACGGAGATGGCCTGCTGGCGCGCTGGGCCGAGCGCTCGCGAGCTCAGGAGGGCCAAGCTATTGGCCTTTCCTGAGCATCGGCGAGCGCTGGGCGTGGCGACGAGTCGACCAGCGTGCCCGCGTAGCGTCCGGCATCGATCGCCCAGATCTCGCTGAGACGGTCCTCGCCCCCTGTGCCGCATGGCTCCATGCGAGTGTCCTCGCGCACGTAACCCAGCCGCGTCGGCACCGCGCGGCTTCGCTCGTTGGCAGGGTCGCAGTGAATCTCGACCCGCTCCGCGAGTCCCAGCCCCAGCGCCACCTGCGTGAGCGCGCCCGCCACCTCGGTCATCAGGCCGTGGCCCTCGGCATCGGCCTTGAGCCAATACCCAATCTCGAGCGCGCCCGGTCCCACCCGCGGGTGCAGGCCAGTTCCCCCCAGCAACGCGCCCGACTCGCGGTCGAACATGCCCATCATGAAGTCCTCGCCCGCATCGAACTTGGTGCGGAACATTGTCAGCAGGTTGCGGCGAGTGTCGATAGTTTGCGGTTCGTCCCAAGCCCACGGCATCCACTCGCGTAACCGCAGGTGATTCGCCTTCATCGCGGCGTCCATGGCCTCGGCGTCGGCGACCTCGTACGCGCGCGCCACGACCCTCTCGGTCACGATGAGGTGGGGAACCATGGGCGTAGCGTCGGCGCTGTGCGAGAGAGCGCCTGAATTCATTCGTCTATGGTGCCACGCGCATTAAGAGCGGCGGGCGCTGGCTAGTATCCCGCTAGGCTGGGCGGCGTGAGCGAGACATCAGAAATCGAATTCAAGTCCTACATGAGCGTCGAGTTGGTCCGTGCAAACGCACAGGACGCCGACGTGTTGTTCGCGGCGCGCGTGTCGACCAAGGGCGAGCAGTCGCTTGAGGACGTGAATGCCGATGCCTCAAAGAGCGCAGGGCTCATCAACTACCTCATGCGCGACCGGCACGGCAGCCCTTTCGAGCACAACTCGATGACGTTCTACGTCCAGGCGCCCATCTTCGTGTTCCGCGAGTTTATGCGTCACCGCATCGCCAGCTACAACGAGGAATCCGGACGTTACAAGAACCTCAGCGCCGTCTTTTACACTCCCGCTCCCGAGCGCAATCTGATTCAGGTGGGCAAGCCGGGCGCGTACAGCTTCGAGCCGGGTACGGACGAGCAGCACGCGATGGTCGACACAGAGATAAAGGCCAGCTGCACCCAGGCGTATCAGGCGTACCAGCGCATGCTCGACGCGGGCATCGCTCGCGAGGTTGCGCGCGCCGTGCTTCCGGTCAATATCTATAGCTCAATGTACGTGACCATGAACGCCCGCGCGCTCATGAACTTCCTGTCTTTGCGCACCACGCGCGAAGGTACGCACTTCCCTTCATTCCCTCAGCGCGAGATCGAAATGGTCGCGGAAAAGATGGAAGATGAGTGGGAGAAGTTGATGCCGATGACCTACGCGGCCTTTAACAAAAACGGCAGAGTTGCACCGTAGGGGATTGCGCTACGCGAAGTTCCCGACTGGGATCAGGGGCGGCGCACTGGACATCGCGGCGGTCCCGTGCAGGGATGTCCACCGCGTGTCAGGATGGGACCAGAAGCTGGCAAACGCTGGTGCAGTGACGAAGGAGCCTCAATGACCGCCGTGAACCTACTCGAAATAGCGACCACCCAACTCGCGCAGGCCCAGCAGGCCGACAGCGGACGTCACTCGCAGACCGTCTACGGAGGCCGTGAGAACGAACTTCGGCAGACCCTGATATGCCTCATCGAAGGTCACGAGTTGAACGAGCATGACAGTCCCGGCGAGGCGACGGTCCAGGTACTCGTGGGGGCTATAGATATCACTACCAATGATGCAGTGACTCGACTCGCGCCGGGGGACTTCTATGTCATTGCGCCCACGCGCCACTCCGTGATGGCGGCTTCTGATGCAGCGTTCTTGCTGACGGTCGCGACGCGCGGCCGCGGCTGAGGCCAACCCCACCCTTGTTACGCGCTTGAATCCGCTAGTCGCACCTGGTGTAAGCGGTAGGTTTAGCACATGACCTCTGCGCTACGCCCTTTTGGCACGGTGCTCACCGCTATGGTGACGCCAATGAACGATGACGGCTCTCTCGACCTCGAGGGTGCGCAGCGGGTCGCGAAGTACTTGGTCAGCCACGGCAGCGATGGTCTGGTCATCTCCGGCACCACAGGGGAGGCTCCGACTACCCACGCGCCAGAGAAGGAAGACCTCACCCGTGCCATAGTCGAGGCTGTGGGCGACCGAGCCATGGTCGTTGCTGGTGCGGGATCGAACGACACAGCACACGCCGTGATGATGGCTGCGCAGGCGCAGGAGTGCGGGGCGCATGGCGTGCTCGCCCTCACGCCTTACTACTCCAAGCCTTCCCAGGCCGGCGTCGTCGCGCACTTTGAGGCCATCTGCGACGCCTCTGATTTGCCCGTAATCCTTTACGACATTCCGGGCCGTACCGCATTGGCAATCGGCGATGACGCCATCGACCAGATCTCAGCGTTCCCCACGGTCAAGGCAGTAAAAGACGCGACGGGCGACGTGGCGCAAGCCAAGACCCGCATTGAGCGCACCGGCCTTGCCTGGTACTCGGGTGATGACCCGCTCACCCTCGAATTCTTGCGAGTCGGCGCCGTCGGCGTCGTCTCGGTTGCCAGCCACGCCATCGGCGAGGTGTTGGCACGAATGATCGCTGCGCATGATGCCGGCGATACCGCAGCAGCAGAAGCGGCTCACAACGAGGCCATGCCCGCGATCGAAGCCATCATGGGAGGCGGACTGGGAGCCGTCACCGCGAAGGCAACGATGCAGGCACTGGGCGTCATCGAGAGTCGCCATATGCGCCTTCCCCATCTCGCCGCAGACGCCGGCGAGTACGACTATCTACGCGCGGCCCTCAAGGCCGCTGGAGTGCCCCTGTGAACTTTCACCCTGAACTTAAGGCCCCGCCAGTGCTTAGTCCCGATGCACTCCGCATCGTCCCGTTGGGAGGCCTGGGCGAGGTCGGCCGCAACATGGCGGTCTTCGAATACCGCGGCAGACTGCTGATCGTCGACTGCGGTGTGTTGTTCCCTGAGGACAACCAGCCTGGTGTTGACCTGATTCTGCCCGACTTCAGTTACATCGAAGACCGCATGGACGACGTCGAGGCCATTGTGCTGACGCACGGACACGAGGACCACATCGGTGCTGTGCCCTATCTGTTGCGCCTGCGCCGGGACATCCCGATCATCGGCTCGCAGCTGACCCTCGCGTTCATCGAGGCCAAGCTCAAGGAGCACCGCATCACTCCCGTCACCCTCGCGGTGAAGGAGGGGCAGAAGGAGAAGCTGCACGACTTCGACCTGGAGTTTGTCGCGGTCAACCACTCAATTCCCGATGCCCTGGCCGTTTCCATCAAGACGCCGGCGGGATCCGTGCTTCACACTGGTGACTTCAAGATGGACCAGTTGCCGCTCGACGGTCGCATCACTGACCTACGTGGATTCGCGCGCCTTGGGGAAGAGGGAGTCGACCTGTTTATGGTCGACTCCACCAATGCCGAGAGCCCCGGCTTCACCATGAGCGAGGTGGAGATCACGCCGGTCCTGGATCAGCAGTTCGCGAATGCCACTGGCCGCGTCGTGGTCGCGAGCTTCTCGAGCCACGTGCACCGCGTCCAGCAGGTACTCAATGCCGCACATGCGCACGGACGCAAGGTGGCTTTTGTTGGCCGTTCGATGGTGCGCAACATGGGCATTGCCGCGGAGATGGGCTACTTGCACGTCCCGCCGAACCTCGTGGTCGATGTCAAGAAGGCTGACGACATGCCGCCCAACAAGGTGGTCTACATGTGCACCGGTTCGCAGGGCGAGCCGATGGCAGCGCTCAGCCGCATCGCCAACCTGGACCACAAGCTCAAAGTGGGCCCGGGTGACCTCGTGATCCTCGCATCGTCCCTGATCCCGGGCAATGAGAACGCGGTCTTCCGCGTCATCAATGGCCTCATGCGCCACGGTGCCACCGTGGTGCACCAGGGCAGCGCGCGCGTCCACGTGTCTGGTCACGCCAGCGCCGGCGAGCTGCTGTACTGCTACAACATCGTGCGCCCCAAGAACGTCATGCCAGTGCACGGCGAAGTGCGTCACTTGCTCGCCAACGGCAACCTGGCGATGAAGACCGGCGTGCCCAAGAACCGCGTGGTGTTTGCTGAGAATGGCGTGGTCGTGGACTTGCAGGACGGCAAGGCCAAGGTGGTCGGTGCTGTTGAGATGCACAACGTGTACGTTGATGGGTCTTCGGTGGGAGAGATTACTGACGCTGAGCTCAAGGACCGACGCATCATGTCGGAGGAGGGCTTCGTGTCCGTCTTCGCGGTCATCGACTCCGCAAACGGCAAGGTGGTGTCCGGCCCGACCGTTCACGCACGAGGTATTGCTGAGGACGATTCCGTGTTCGACGCAATCCTGCCTAAAATTAAGGCTGCTCTCGAGGAGTCCGCGGCGTCTGGGTCGACCGACAATCACCAGCTCCAGCAGGTCATGCGCCGTACGCTGGGACGCTTCGCGGGCACCAAGTTGCGTCGTCGCCCCATGATTATCCCGATCGTCATCGAGGCATAGCTGGCGCAAGCGCGGGGTGGCAACCCCTGTGTGTCGGACACGGGGAGTAGCGTGATGCAACATGGCACAGTCACGTCCCACGCGTTCCGCACCGAAGGGTGCCAAGTCGCGCCCGCCCGCAGCCAAGCAGCAGCCGCCCACCCTGGTACGTGGGTTTAAAGCGGTTGGATCTGGTACCGCTCACGCGGTTGGGGGAGGGGTCCGGCGCATCGGCAACGGTGCGCGAGATGTAAGTCCTGACGTGCGTCGTGACGGATCGGCCATCGCGCTGATTATCTTTGCAATCATCATCGCAGCCCGCGAGTGGTGGAGCCTGTCCAGCTGGGCGGGAACTGCCATACATTGGTTGGTCGCCGGTACGGTGGGCGTCCTAGCTGTTGCGATGCCGGTACTGCTCGTGATCATGGCCATCCGCTTGTTCCGTGCGCCCCAGGAGGGGCATGCTAACAACCGGATTGCGCTGGGTGTGGCGATGTTGATCGTGATTGTCGATGCGATTATCCATATAGCGAAGGACACTCCGAGCCTCGCTGCCGATGGCCTTGACGCGTTGCAATCTGCAGGCGGAATGATGGGCTTCCTGATAGGCACCCCGCTCGCAGGTATCCTCACCGCCGGACTGGCCGTCGTCGTATTGGTGCTGTTGGGTCTGCTCTCGTTGCTGATCATTGTGGGTATTCCCCTGCGTGAGGTAGTCCCACGTGCCCGTGAACTCTTCGGATCTAAGAATTCCGTTGATGACAACGAGGAACTGGACCTTCCTGAGCATCGGACGCTTGCTCGCAGCGGTGACAAGAAAGTATCGGCGCGTAAGCCAGGCCTGCTCGACCGTGCCCGTCACGTGGTCGGTGGTTCCAAGACAAACGACGCTGACATTGAAGGCTACGAGGCAGATGAGGCGTTCGCGGCGGCTGCAGTCGCAGCAGCAGACGGTAGCGAGTTTGACGACATCATCGACCCAGGCGGGGCGCACCGCGTGGCACAGGCTCGCGCAGCAGCGGAAGCCCGCGCGCTCGCAAACGCGAAGCGCGACGCCAAGGCTCACCGCGACCCCGAAAGCGCCGAAACCATGGCCGCCACCACCGTGCAGCCCGGGGCAGCGACGCCGCATGGATCGTCACCGTACGACGTGACCGAGGTGATCGGGACCTCTGCCGACGTAGCCGAAGTTTCGCCCACTGGCCCCAAACTGCCGGCAACAACGAGCATCGTCCCGTTGGGCGAGCAGGGCAAGCTAGAGAATTCAAACCCGTATGTGTTGCCCGACCCGCACATGCTGGTGGCAGGAGCGCCCCACAAAACGCGATCTGCCGCGAACGACCGCGTGGTCGAATCGCTGAAGAGCGTGCTCGACCAGTTTGGCGTCGACGCGAAGGTGACGGGCTTCACGCGCGGCCCGACTGTGACCCGCTACGAGGTCGAGCTGGGCCATGGTGTGAAGGTCGAGAAGATCACTCAACTTTCAAAGAACATTGCGTACGCCGTCGCCAGCGCCGACATTCGCATCCTGTCGCCGATCCCAGGCAAGATGGCGATCGGAATCGAAATCCCCAATGTGGACCGCGAGACGGTCGCGCTGGGCGACGTGCTGCGCTCCCAGGTGGCGATCAAAAACGACCACCCTATGGCGATCGGAATCGGTAAGGACGTCGAGGGTGGTTACGTCATGGCGAACCTAGCCAAGATGCCTCACCTACTTGTTGCGGGTGCCACGGGTGCTGGTAAGTCCAGCTTTGTGAACTCGATGATTACTTCGATCCTGATGCGGTCGACGCCCCAAGAGGTTCGTATGGTGCTGGTGGACCCCAAGCGTGTGGAACTCACCATGTATGAGGGGATCCCGCACCTGATCACTCCGATCATCACCGATCCCAAGAAAGCCGCGCAGGCCCTTGAGTGGGTGGTCAAGGAAATGGATATGCGCTACGACGACCTAGCGCTGTTCGGATACAAGCACATCGACGACTTCAACAAGGCAGTACGAGCAGGCAAGGTTAAGCCACTTCCCGGCTCCGAACGCAAGATCACGACGTACCCGTACCTGCTCGTCATCGTCGATGAGCTCGCGGACCTCATGATGGTCGCGCCGCGGGACGTCGACGACTCGATTCAGCGCATCACGCAGTTGGCACGTGCCGCCGGTATTCACTTGGTGCTGGCAACGCAGCGGCCTTCGGTCGATATCGTCACCGGAACCATCAAGGCAAACGTGCCTTCTCGGTTGGCCTTCGCCACATCATCCTTGGCCGACTCGCGAGTGGTGCTCGACATGCCAGGTGCGGAGAAGTTGATTGGCCAGGGAGACGCGCTCTTCCTGCCAATGGGTTCCTCCAAGCCGATGCGCGTTCAGGGCGCTTGGGTGACGGAGACGGAGATCCACGAGGCTGTCGAGCACTGCAAGGCCCAGGCCGATCCGCAATTCCGTGACGACGTGATCCAGACCAACACATCTGCCGTCGTGGCAGAGGACATTGGAGACGACCTCAATGACCTGATCGCCGCCGCAGAATTGGTCATTACTACTCAGCTTGGATCGACGTCCATGCTGCAACGCAAGCTCAAGATGGGGTTCGCTAAAGCCGGTCGTTTGATGGATCTGCTGGAGAGCCGGGAGATCGTGGGGCCATCACACGGTTCTAAGGCGCGTGACGTTTTGGTCATGCCCGATGAGCTCGTGAGCACCCTGGCCATCCTTCGGGGTGAAACACCCGCTAATGTTGGCACAGATGACGTCGACGACGATGCTGAGGAAGTTCCATGGGAAGACTCCTAGATGCGTTTCAGCAACCAGGCTTTGTCGTTGCTGTTGCCAGTCTGCTGGTCGCGCTAGCAGCCTTCGCGTTCTATTATTTCTGGCGTTCTAATAGCGAGCGCAAGGCGCATGAAGACGCGGTGGCTCACGAGCGCGAACTTCGTCAGCAGTTCGATGCAGTCATGTCCTCGGCACGCGATGGTGTGATCATTACCCGGGCCAACGGCGATGTTGCGATGATTTCCGACATTGCCGCGCAAATCCTCGCGCTTGATGCCGCAAATGCTGTCGGCCGCTCCGTAATGCGCCTCGCTGTCAACGCCGTCGACGCACAAATGCGCCCTCTGCTCATTACCCAAGCCTTTGCCCCTACTACCGACGCGGCTCCGCGGGTCGTTGGAGTGCCGGGGCGCCGCGGCGCTGACGACGTGCGGTGGATCCAGGTGCGCACGGCACAAGTGAAGAGCGACCACGACGGCTCGACGATCGCGGTGACCACGATCATGGAGATGTCCGGGCTTCGCGAGGCCGCAGATTCTCTCAACCGTTCTGATGTGCAGTTCCGCAAGGCAATGGAGAACGCGCCTACAGGCATGGCGCTGGTCGACCTTGAATGGCGCCTGATGGAGGTCAACCGCGCGTTTGCGGAGATGATGGGCTCAACCGTTGCGTCGATGCGCGGCACACCGTTCTCTGCGCTGTCGCACCCGCAAGATCGGCAGGCGGAACGCGACCAACTTCAGCGACTCTATGACGGTCACCAGACCCATTTTTCACTTGAGAAGCGCTACGTGCGCGCGGATGGCAACGTGGTATGGGCTGTGCTCGACGTCGGACTTGTGCGTTATGCGGGTGGCGCACCCGACCACTACGTCGTGCAAGTGAGAGATTCGACCGACGACCGTATGCATTCGGAGCTATTGGCGCACCGCGCGATGCACGACCCGTTGACTGGGCTGGCGAACCGCACGCTGCTGCAAGATGTGCTCCAACAAGTGCTTGAGCAGCCGAATGCATACGGTCGCGTGGGTGTCATCGCTGTAGACCTGGACGGGTTCAAGGGTTTGAACGACCGGTTCGGACACGCCACTGGGGACAACGCACTAGTGCACGTTGCCGGCGTGCTCCGCTCTGCCACCGCTGGACGCGGGACAGTTGCTCGTATCGGGGGCGACGAATTTGTCATTGTGGTCCAGGATGACGCTTGTTCCGAGGCGCTGTTCGAAATCGCGGGGGCCATCCACATCGGCCTAAAGCAGCCGTTGCAGGTGAAACGTCACCTCATCGCTGTCAACGCATCGTTGGGGATCGCCTTGGCAGACGAGGACACGACTGAGGGCGGTGCGCCGTCATTGCTTAGCGCCGCGGATGCTGCAATGTATAGGGCAAAGTCTTCGGGTAAGTCCCGCACGGAAATATTTGATGTGTCGATGCGGACGTCCACTGATAGTCACAGTGCGCTATCCGCGGAACTCGCGCGAGCTATCGAAAATGGCGACTTGGTCCTGCATTACCAGCCCATCCTCGAACTGAGTACGCGCACGGTTGTGGGATACGAGGCGCTCGTGCGCTGGCAGCACCCCACACGCGGGTTGCTGCTACCGGGAGCATTCCTCCCGCTGATCAACGACCGCAAGTTATCTGTCGTCCTCGGCATCGCACTCGTTGACCAGGCAGCGAATTTTCTGTCTCGCGTCGGTAGTGACACGGCGTGGGTGTCGCTCAACGTGTCCGCTGACCAATTGGGTGACTCGGAGTTTGCGGACCGCGTGCTCGGGGCGATTGGACGCCATCGGCTCTCCGCCCAGCGCATGGTCGTCGAGCTCACCGAGGCTTCGCTCGTCGCTCCCAATACCCGTATTCGCCACGAGCTGACCGAACTTCGTAATGCCGGCGTGCCGATCCTGCTCGATGACTTCGGCACCGGCGTTTCACCGCTCAGCTACTTGCGCGACCTCCCTGTGTCCGGCGTTAAGTTGGATATGTCTTTTGTGGCAGGTATCCCGGAGGACCCCGCAGGTGCGCGGGTGTCGCGTGCACTTGGCGCACTCGCGCGCGAACTCGGCCTAGCAACCATTGCTGAGGGCATTGAGACCGAGGCGCAGGCACAGTTCCTTAACAACTGCGGGTGGCGCTACGGCCAGGGATGGCTGTTTGGTGTCGCGCAGCCTGCCGCCGCGGTCTTCGCGGCGAACACCGATTTCTCGACGAGCCTCATCGATCCTCGTCCACAGGAAGTCGACATCAACGGCGGGCTACTCTAGCGCCTGGTGCGGCGGTCTTAGCCTGGTTGCTGGCCCAGTGCTGGCGTAGTGCGGGAGTGCCCGAACGAGCATCGGCCGCCGCGGTTTCGCCGCGGTGTGTTGAAACCATTGGCTCGTGAACCGCTGAGGCTAAGACCTCGGCGCTGTTGTCCCGCGCCTCACCACCTTTGTTGGCGAACACGAGACCGACTCCGATGGCCGCCGCCGGGGCGAGGCCCCTGGCCGTGGCCCCGAATCGAAACCTATTGCCGGTTCGGACGTGCGTCGTATGAGACGGTGCACGATGAGAAGACATGTCGACCGATATCGCCGGTGAGGTAACCCGCGCCCGACCCCAGTATGGTGAACGTGTGAACGCCGCCCTCCCTAACGTCCTGACGGCCGCAAGGCTGGTTGCAGTGCCGCTCCTGGTGGTGCTGTTGGTGATGGATGACGGCCGTGAAGGCGCGGATCGTTGGTGGGCGGTGGTGATCTTCCTTGTCGCGGCCGGAACCGATTTTCTCGACGGTTACTTGGCAAGGCGTTGGAAGGTGGTGTCGGACTTCGGACAGCTTGCCGACCCGATCGCAGACAAGGCGTTGATCCTTGCGGCGCTCATCATGATTTCGATCGTCGACGGTGTGTCTTGGTGGCCCGTCGCATTGCTCGCCGTCCGCGAGGTCGCGGTTACCGTGGGACGCCTGATGGTTGCTAGCGACACCGTCATTGCCGCTTCACAGGGCGGCAAGGTGAAGACGGTTCTTCAGGTACTCGCGATCACCTTGTTCCTGTGGCCCACGCCATTGGCTTGGGTTGACGTGTTGGCGTACGTCATCCTCTTTGCTGCGGTGGGGCTCGCACTCGTTACCGGCTACGGGTACATGCAACGCATCGTCGTAGCTCGCCGCAGTCAGCGCGCGGCACAGGCTGAACGCCAGGGGAGTAAGCCAGATGTGGCGGCCTGACCCCTCGAACGTTCTTGAATTGGCGCGTTCCGCGGGGTTGTCCCTCGGATCCGCAGAGTCACTCACCGGAGGCGGCGTGAGCGCATCGCTGACAAGCGTCGCCGGTGCTTCAGACGTATGGCGAGGAGGCATCGTCGCGTACGACGCCCAAGTGAAGGCCTCAGTGCTCCATGTGCCGCTAAGCGTCCTTGAGGTCGCCGGCCCAGTGTCTGCGGACACCGCTTTAGCTATGGCGCATGGCGGGCGTGCAGTGCTTGGAGCTGACCTCGTTGTCGCGACGACGGGTGTTGCAGGACCTGACCCTCACGCGGGAAAAACAGCCGGATGCGTAGTGGTCGCGGTGGCTGGACCCGGGATTGCGATGGTGCGTTCCTTTGCCTTTAAGGGCGGCCGCGCCAATGTCGTCGATCAGTCTATTGACGCCGCGCTGGCGCTGCTGTTCGAGGCGCTCGGTGGCCAGATGCCCAGCGGCCGTGGATTTGGGGAACAACTCTGAGGTAATGTGCGTTGTGCAAAGCATGGACCAAGGAACAGTTTTCAGCAGGAAAGCAGTGTTCAACCGGAACAACGAGCCCGGAAGGAGAGAGCGTATGCCCATTTTGCGAAACGAGATCGGCGACGTCCTTCGTGACGCGCGCCTTCTCCAGGGCAAGACCCTTCGTGACATTTCTTCAGGTGCACGCGTGTCTCTCGGCTACCTTTCAGAGGTAGAACGCGGACAAAAGGAAGCCTCTTCGGAGTTGCTTGCGTCGATCTGTGACGCACTCGACGTGCCGATGTCCGCGATTTTGCGGGAGGTCTCGGGCCGTTTTGAGAGCGCTGAGTCTCTGTCCGGAGTGTCGGTCATGCCTTCGATTCCCGACACCGTTCCTGAACTACTCAGTTCGATGCGTGGCCGCTAAGAATCCCGCTGGAGTTCTCACAGCAAGTGTTTTCATCGTCGTTTCATATCGTGCGTTCTAGTTGTGCACAGGTGCGGTAGTTTCGCTTCCTCAAGGGGGAGCCGATGAGACTCAGTGAATTTTGGGAATTGATGGATCACGTGTTCGGTGCTTCATATTCGCGCACATTGGCGCGCGAACTAGCGTTAGACATGACGGGTTCCCGCACGGCGGTTGAGGCGCTTGGCGAGGGCGTGGACCCCCGCGATGTATGGCATGCCGTGTGTCAGCAGATGGACGTGCCGCTCGGCGCCCGCGATGGCGGCGACCGTGAGCGCAACATTCCGCCACCGCGCTAGGGAAATCGGCGTGTCGCTACCATTCGAACACGCGTTCGATTACTGTGGTGCACAGGACGTGGTGTTGCCCCGTAGCCGTGAAGCAGCGACAGCGGAAGGGCACCAATGTCAGAGGCGCGACATAGGGTCGTTCCTGGACATGGTGGTTCCGTTCGGACACCACGAGCATCGATGAGATTGGACTATTACCATGGCAGCAGCACAAGACCGCTCCAAGGCGCTTGAGGCGGCACTTGGACAGATTGACCGCCAGTTCGGTAAGGGGTCGCTTATGCGGCTTGGTGATAGCCAGAAGGTCGCGATTGCTGCCATCCCTACCGGCTCCATCGCTCTGGACATCGCACTCGGTATAGGCGGCCTACCTCGCGGTCGGGTCGTGGAGATCTATGGTCCGGAATCCTCCGGTAAGACGACCGTCGCGCTTCACGCAGTTGCCAGCATGCAAAAGCAGGGCGGCACTGCCGCGTTCATTGACGCTGAACACGCACTGGACCCCGAGTATGCCAAGAAGCTTGGTGTCGACACCGACAACCTGTTGGTCTCACAGCCGGATACTGGCGAGCAGGCACTAGAGATCGCAGACATCCTGATTCGCTCGGGAAGTGTTGACATCCTGGTGATCGACTCCGTCGCTGCCCTCGTGCCTAAGGCGGAAATCGAAGGCGAGATGGGCGATAGCCACGTCGGCCTACAGGCGCGTCTTATGTCTCAGGCACTTCGCAAGATCACCGGAGCCATCGCCCAGACTGGCACCACCGCGATTTTCATCAACCAGTTGCGTGAGAAGATCGGCGTATTCTTCGGTTCACCGGAGACCACTACTGGTGGAAAGGCACTCAAGTTCTACGCCTCGGTACGCCTAGATGTACGCCGTATCGAAACTCTCAAAGAGGGCACTGAGGCCGTGGGTAACCGTACCCGCGTCAAGGTGGTCAAGAACAAGGTTGCGCCACCATTCAAGCAAGCTGAGTTCGACATCATCTACGGTCACGGGATCTCGGCGGAGGGTGGCATCATCGACCTCGGCGTGGAACACGGCTTCGTGAAGAAGTCCGGCTCTTGGTACACCTACGAGGGCGACCAGCTGGGCCAGGGTAAGGAAAACGCTCGTACGTTCCTCAAGGACAACCCGGAGCTTGCCATCGAGATCGAGCAGAAGATCAAGACCAAGCTAGGCGTGGGCGTCGTCGCTGTCGAAGAGGACAGCCAGGAAGCCGCGCCGTCACCTGAAGAAGCCGTAGCCGTCGAGGCGACGAAGGCAAAGCCTGCCACGAAGAAGGAGCGGAGCTCCTTCTAGGTATGGCCCCCCGCGCTCGGCAGGATTCCACCGCCACGACCCCGGTGGAGTCCGCCGAGCGTGCCCGGGAGATGGCGTTGCGCATCCTCGGCAGTGCTCCCCGCTCGGTGGCCCAGCTGCGTGAGGGCCTACTCAAGCGAAACGTCGTCCCGCCGCTCATTGAGGAGATCATCGACCGTTACATTGAAGTCGGGCTCCTCAACGACTCTGAACTCGCCGCCACGGTTGCACGCACTAGGCACCGCGAACGTGGCGCATCGCGCCGGGCCATCTCATTGGAGTTGTCCCGCAAGGGTTTTGAGCCCGCCGATATCGAGCAGGCGCTCGACCAAATCACTGACGACGATGAGTTAGAGCGCGCCCGCTTATTGGCGGTAAAGCGATGGGACAAGCTCCACGGGATCGATCAAGCTACCCGCGTTCGGCGTACCGTCGCGATGCTGGGGCGCAAGGGGTACTCGCCCTCAATCGCATTCGGAGTTGTGAAATCGCTCAAGAGTGCCGATAGTGAGGGAACGCACTCTCTGTAGGATTGCGAGTACGCACGGATTGTTCGGGGTCGCGGTCCGGCTGAAGAGATGAGGGGAGTGGGTCGGATGCTGCAGTCAACCATCATTGTGTTGCTGCTCGGCGCCTCCCTGATCTCGCTCTTGCTTGTGATGTTCGCGCGCCGCGAGGCGGAAGCGCAACGGCAGGCCGCACAGCGCGACACCAAAGCCATTCGAGAGGATGCCCGCGAGCGACTCGAAGAGTCTAAGCATCGCGAGGAGCGCGCACTTTTGCGCGAGCAGGAACTTGCTGAGGATCACCGCAACGCCCAGCACTACGCGCGCAACCTTGATGAACGAGTGTCAGTTGTCGCGCGTGACGAGAAGCGGTTGCTAACCGAACGCGACCGGCTAGTAGGTGAACACACCGAGGCCATGGCCTCACTTGCCGGAACCACCGCGGACGAGGCAAAGTCCCGTCTTATCGAGAGCTTAAAAGAGGCTGCCCGTACGGCAGCGGCCTCCGAATTGCGGCTGATCGAGAAAGCTGCGAAGCGCAACGCGGACAACCGCGCCCGCCACATCTTGGTTGACGCGATGCAACGCCAGGCCGCTGCCTCGACGTCCGAGGCATCGGTTACTTGGGTCGACCTGCCATCGGAAGAGATGAAGGGCCGCATTATTGGCCGCGAAGGCCGCAATATTCGTGCCTTCGAGTCACTTACTGGCGTCAACGTGATTGTCGAGGAAGGTGTTAACGCGGTCCAGCTCTCCTGCTTTGATGTTGAGCGTCGGGAGATCGCGGAGGTTACGCTCGCAGCTTTGGTCGAGGACGGCCGGATCCAACCTCAGCGTGTCGAGGCCGCTTATGCGCGTGCAGTCGCCGGCGCCTTCCAGCGCCACCGTGACGCGGGACTCGACGCTCTGGAAGAGGCGGGCGTCAGCGGCGTGCCGCAGGAAATCGTTGACACGCTTGGATTGCTGCGGTTGCGTTCCTCGTACGGGCAAAACGTGCTGGCTCACCTTGTGGAAACTTCCCAGATAGCCGCGGACATCGCGCAGGCCGTGGGAGCGGATGTAGAGACCACCCGGCGCGCAGCCTTCCTTCATGACCTAGGCAAGGCCTATAGCCACGGACGCGAAGGCACCCATGCCGCGATTGGTGCTCAGATTGCGACAGACGCGGGCGAGAGCGCCACAGTCATCAACGCGATAGCCGCTCACCATGACGAGGTTGAGCCCGCCAGCGTAGAAGCCGTGATTGTGCAAGTGGCCGATGCGATTTCCGCATCTCGTCCCGGCGCGCGCCGCGAGGACGTGGAGAATTACGTCGAACGCATGAATAAGCTTGAGAAATTCGTCAGCGAACACGCAGGTGTCAGCAAGGCGCTTGCGATGGCCGCTGGGCGTGAAATCCGGGTGGTTGTCGAGCCCGACGAGGTGGACGATGCAGGTACGCGCGAACTCGCGCGTACAATTGCCGAGCACATCAGTCAAGAATTCACTGTCCCCGGAGAAATCAAAGTGACCGTCATCCGCGAACTCCGCGCAGATGCAGTCGCAGGATAGGTATGTCACACACCACTCTCGCCCCGCACGACGCTCCGACCACTCACGCTGCTCCCACCTATGTGGTGAGGACGCTCGGCTGCCAAATGAACGTGCACGACTCCGAGCACATGGCCGGATTGCTTGAAGGCGCCGGTTACGTCGCGGCCCCCTCGACCGCCCAGATCGCCGACGTAATAGTGATCAACACCTGCGCCGTCCGCGAGAATGCCGCGGGCAAGCTCTACGGCAACCTTGGGCAACTCGCTTCGGTTAAGGCGGAGCACCCCGGCATGCAGATCGCTGTTGGTGGATGCCTCGCGCAGAAGGACCGTGGCGAGATCCTCAAACGGGCGCCCTACGTCGATGTGGTTTTTGGCACACACAATATCGACGTTCTGCCCGTGCTGTTGGAACGGGCACGGCACAATGCACAAGCGCAGGTGGAGATCGAGGAATCGCTCAAGGTCTTTCCCTCGACGCTTCCATCGCGCCGCGACGCGATCGCATCGGCGTGGGTTTCGATTTCTGTCGGGTGCAATAACACCTGTACGTTCTGCATCGTGCCTTCATTGCGCGGCAAGGAACGGGACCGTCGGCCGGGTGAAATTCTTGCTGAAATGCAAGCGTTGGTTCAGCAGGGTGCAGTTGAAATCACGTTGCTGGGCCAGAATGTCAATAGCTACGGTGTCGAATTTGGCGATCGCGGTGCGTTCGCCAAATTACTGCGGGCTTGTGGTGACGTCGAAGGTCTTGAACGCGTGCGATTCACGTCGCCGCATCCGGCCGCTTTCACGGATGACGTGATTGACGCGATGGCGCAGACCCATAACGTGATGCCCAGCTTGCACATGCCACTCCAGTCGGGCTCAGACGCAGTGCTGCGCGCGATGCGTCGCTCCTACCGCTCAAACAAGTTCTTAGGGATCCTGGACCGGGTGCGTGTGGCAATGCCCGACGCCTCTATCACGACGGACATTATTGTTGGTTTCCCAGGGGAGACCGAGGACGACTTCCTCGACACCTTGCGCGTCGTGGAAGCCTCGCGCTTCACGAGCGCTTATACGTTCCAGTACTCGCCCCGTCCCGGGACTCCCGCGTACGAGCTCCCTGCGTTGCCAAAGGAGGTAGTGCAGGAGCGGTTCGTGCGCCTGCTCGACCTCCAAAAGCGCATCTCACTTGAGGAGAACAAGTTGATGGTGGGCAAGACCGTCGAATTAATGGTGCTCGACGCGGCGGGGCGCAAGGACGAGGCATCGGACCGTTTTACTGGGCGAGCCCGCGACAACAGGCTGGTTCATTTTGCGGTGCCTGATGTTGCCGCAGCCCAGGGCTCGCTACCTCGCCCTGGCGACATGGTCACCGTTGGCGTGACGTATGCAGCGCCCTTCCACTTGGTTGCGGATTCAATTCTTGACGCGGGAACCTACTCAGTACGGCGAACCCACGCCGGCGACGCGTGGGATTCAGTGCAGGCCGGCGAGCACGAGCACGCTACCGGTGGGTGCGGTGACGCCTGTGGCACGGGCGTTGGCGCTCCGGGCCCTCTTGTGGGCCTCGGTATGCCCACGGTGCGCACGGCGGGCTCATAGGGCCGTTCCTGTGACTCCTGTGGCCCCTTCAGCGGCCCTTCGTAGTACCGCGCCACCGGTGATCGCGGTCGTAGGGGCAACGGCTACCGGGAAATCGGCGTTAAGCATCGGCCTTGCGCAGCATCTCCATCGGCGGGGCATCGTCGCAGAGATCATCAACGGCGATTCGATGCAGTTTTACCGCGGTATGGACATTGGTACCGCGAAGCTACCCGCCGCCGAACGTGGCGGCATTGTTCACCACCTCATTGACACCCTTGAAGTGTCCGAAGACGCCACGGTGGCGTCATTCCAGGAACACGCGCGTGCCGCGATCGACGACATTCATGCGCGCGGTGGCCGCGCGATAGTGGTGGGGGGATCAGGGTTATATGTGCGAGCGTTGCTCGACAAATTTGAGTTCCCGGCGACTGACCCCGTGGTGCGCACAAGGCTTGAGGCTCGGGCAGACGTCGAGGGTCCCGGGCTCCTGTATCGCGAGTTGGCGCTCTCAGATCCAGAGGCCGCAAGTAAAATTCAGCCACAGAATTCCAAGCGAATCGTCCGGGCGCTCGAGGTCATCGAGATTACTGGCAAGAAGTTCTCCAGTTCGCTGCCTGTCAAGGAGTATGCGATCCCTGCGATCCAGGTGGGGCTTCGCGTGCCGTACGAGGTGCTCGATGCGCGCATCAACGCCCGCGTCCAAGCCATGTGGGAGGCGGGGCTCGTTGACGAGGTGCGCACCTTGGAGACACAGGGGATTCGGGAAGCAATCACAGCCCGGCGGGCAGTGGGATATGCGGAAACCCTTCGCCACCTCGACGGCGAACTGACTGCCGGTGACACTATCGACCTGATCGCGCAACACACTCGCAGGCTTGCCCGTAAGCAGCATCGCTGGTTTGGCCCTGACAGCCGGGTGACCTGGCTCGAGGGGCCCCTGGAGTCCACCGATGTGCCTCGGTGTGTGACGGATGCAATTGCGGCCGTCGGCGTCTGACTGCGTAACCTAGGGTCATGTCTGAATTCACGGTCGCCGAGGGTCTTCGTTTCACCAAGGGCCACGGCACCCATAACGACTTCGTACTCCTCTTTGACGAGCACGGCAAGCTCGATCTAACGCCCGACCTCGTGCGTTTTCTGTGCGACCGTCGGGGCGGCATCGGCGGCGACGGCGTCATCCGGGCCGTGCGATCCGAGCACCTCGATGCGGGAGCCGATTTTCCGGCGCAGACCTGGTTCATGGATTACTGGAATGCGGACGGTTCAACTTCCCAGATGTGCGGAAATGGCGCGCGGGTGTTCGGCGCCTTCTTGGAGCGCGAGGCGGGGGAGGACCTCTCGGCTGGCGTGAGCATCGGCACGCGTGGCGGATTCCGCACCGTGACGGCACTCGGTGAGGGTCGGTACGCAGTCGGTATGGGAGTGTTTAAGGTCGGGCGATCTGTCGAGGGCTTCGACGCAGAGGTCACGGCCGCCGGTTTGCCTCATGCGCACCGCGCACTCAGCGTTGATGTGGGAAATCCGCATCACGTGGTCGTTCTGCCTTCACTCGAGGCGTTGGAGGCCCTAGAACTGGGCAGCGCTCCGAACGTGCAGCCCGTTCCCGCCCACGGTTCGAACGTCGAGTTCGTGGTTCCCCGGGGTGGTTCCGTCGTTGACGGCGTGCCCCGCGGGCGGGTGCGGATGCGGGTGCATGAGCGTGGCTCGGGCGAGACCCAATCGTGCGGGACCGGTGCGTGCGCTGTCGCCCTCGCTGTGCGTGAATGGGGAGGAGAGGCCGCGCCCGACGTCTGGGATGTGGAGGTTCCCGGGGGGATCGTTACAGTGCGCATTGAGGGCGACCAAACGGTCCTTGAAGGCCCTGCTGTACTCGTTGCCGATGGCGTGCTTTCGCGCTAGCAGTGAAGTGGCCGGCACTCAATGCCACGCGAGCGAATATCGGGGTCCCAACCGGGCGCCCGCCGCCTAGTGCGACGCGCGCGTGAGTCGCAGGACCCGGAACCCCTTCGAGCTACCCAGCTTCTCCACGTGGCCCCACGGCCCAGCATCATCGCGCTGCGCGGTGATCCAGGACGCGAGCGAATCGGCGCCAAGGTTCTTCTGCACAACGAGGTGCGCCTCGCCACCGGCGCGAAGGCGCGGCAACCACGCGGTCAACAGGTCATGCAGGGCCTCCTTGCCGATACGGATCGGGGGATTCGACCAGATTGCGTCGAACACTTCGTCTTCAGCGACGTGTTCCGGTGTGCAAACAACGATCTCTGCCAAGTCGTGCTGAGCCGACACGCGGACGATATTGCGACGCAAGAGGTCGAGTGCGCGCTCGTTCACGTCGATCGCGGTCACTCGCGTGGCGGTATTGGATAGCGCGGCAGTGAGCGCGATGGGTCCCCATCCGCAACCTAAGTCCAAAATGGAGCCAGTTGGGGCATCGGGAAGATAGCGCAGCAGCACCAAGGTGCCCACATCCACGTGCCCGGGGGAGAAGATGCCACCGGCGGTCTCCACGGTGAGGTCGTGACCGGCAAGGGTCACGGGAATGGTCCGGCGCTCGTCTGCGGAGGCTGGATTGGCACTGAAGTAGTGGTCGTCGCTCACGGTAAGCGAGCGTACCCCGCGCCGCACGCCGGAGTGCGACAATGGTACGAGTATGAGAAAAACCCACGACTCGACCACTAACAACGACAACGACAAAGCCGCAGACTCCGACGCGATCAAGGACGACGCCGCTTTGCCGACTATGTCGCGCGCCGATGCTGCAATCAAGCGCGTCCTGTCTCGCGAAGGCACGGCCCTGGCTGCGGGCGGTACCACGAACACCGACTACGACGGCGATCAGTTCGACCGCGAGGCACGGGCTGCGTTGCGTCGCGTCGACGGGCTCAGCACTGAACTCCAGGACGTCAGCGAGGTCGAGTACCGCAAACTACGGCTAGAACGCGTGGTGCTAGTGGGTCAGTACGTGCGCGACCTGCCCGAGGCAGAGGTGTCGATGCGTGAGCTCGCCGCCTTGGCGGAGACCGCAGGGTCCCAGGTGCTGGACGGTGTACTCCAGCGGCGCCCCCACCCAGACCCGGCCACGTACATCGGCAAGGGCAAAGCACAGGAGGTCAAGGCGATCGTCGCGGAGGTCGGCGCCGACACCGTGGTGGTGAACGACGACCTCGCGCCCAGCCAGCGTCGTGCGCTCGAGGACGTCGTCAAGGTCAAGGTCATCGACCGCACCGGTATTATTCTCGACATCTTTGCTCAGCACGCCAAGTCCAAAGAGGGCAAGGCGCAGGTTGAACTCGCACAGCTCGAGTACCTGCTACCGCGCCTGCGAGGCTGGGGTGAGTCGATGTCACGACAGGCCGGTGGCCAGGTGGGCGGAGCCGCCTCAGGTATGGGCTCGCGCGGACCGGGTGAAACGAAAATTGAACTCGACCGCCGTCGTATTCACACTCGTATGGCAATCTTGCGCCGCCACATCAAGGCGATGGCGCCTGCGCGCGAAGTGCGAAGGGACCGACGCTTGTCCATCCCGAACGTCGCGATCGTGGGCTATACCAACGCAGGAAAGTCCTCGCTGCTCAACCGCATCACGGGCGCAGGAGTGCTGGTAGAGAACTCCCTGTTCGCCACGTTGGATCCGACAGTCCGGCGCTCACAGACCCCGGACGGACGCGAATTCACGGTGTCTGACACCGTCGGATTTGTGCGCAACTTGCCTCACCAGTTGGTAGCGGCCTTCTCCTCGACGCTAGAGGAGGCGGCCAATGCGGACCTCATCTTGCACGTCGTCGACGCCTCTCATCCCGATCCGGAGGGGCAGATCCTTGCCGTGCGTACCGTCCTCGCAGATGTACCGGGCGCCTCGGATGTGCGCGACATTCTGGTTCTCAACAAGACCGACATCGCAGATCCCGAGACTCTGATGCGGTTGCGCGCGCGGCGCGACGAGACCGTGGAGGTCTCCGCCATGACCGGCGCGGGCATCCCCGAACTGATGGAAGCCGTCGCGGAAGCTTTGCCGCGTCCATCCGTACGAATCGACCTCACTGTGCCCTATACGCGCGGCGATTTGGTCAACGAGGTGCACAGCCACGGCGAGGTGCTGGTGGAACGGCACGACGCCGATGGCACGTGGCTGGAGGCCTTGGTCGACGAATCCCTGGCGGCCCGGCTGAACGCCGTTGCCGTCGCCTCGGCGTGAGCGACGACGTCGCGGAACTGCTCGCAAAGGCGGTTTCCGCGCTAGGCGGCCAACCGCGGGACGGCCAGCGAGACATGGCCCTTGCGGTTGATCACGCGTTCATATCCCGCGAGCACGCGCTCATCCAAGCAGGCACTGGCACGGGTAAGTCAATGGGCTACCTCGTTCCTGCGGTCGCGCACGCGGTACGCGAGAAGAAGCGCGTCGTCGTGTCCACGGCGACCCTGGCGCTGCAACGGCAAGTTTTTACCAAGGACCTGCCGTTGGTCGCCGATGCTCTTGAGGAAGCACTGGGCGAGCGGCCGCGAACGGCGCTGTTCAAAGGCCGCAGCAACTACCTTTGCGTACACAAGTTAGCCGGCGGCTATCCCGAGCCAGAGGACGACATGCTGCCTATCCAGGCGGGCCCGACCAGCGAGTTGGGCAAGCAAGTGGCACGCATCAACACGTGGGCAGATGAGACTAAGACGGGTGACCGCGACGACCTCATTCCTGGCGTGTCGGGGCGAGCCTGGGCACAAGTGTCGGTCAGTGGGAGGGAGTGCCTCGAGTCTAAGTGCCCGATGATCGATGAGTGCTTCTCGCAGAAGGCGCGCGAAGAGGCGTCCAAAGCCCACGTGGTGGTCACCAACCACGCCGTCTTGGGGGTGCAGGCGACCAGTCACGACATGCTGGGAGAGCATGACGCATTGATCGTCGACGAGGCGCATGAACTTGTCTCCCGCATCACGTCGTCAGCCACCCACGAGCTCACGGTATTTGCCGTCGACCGCGCGGCCCGGTCTGCGCGACGATGCGGCGTCACGACCGAGAACCTTGACTCCGCCGCACGTAGGCTGGATGGCGCGCTTGGTGACGCCGAGAACGGTCGGCTTCGCTCTGGATTGCCCGGAGCCGTAGCGGAGGCCGTCGAACTGATTCGTGGCGCCGCACGCGCAGCCCTGACCCAGGTCACCAAGGTGAGCGAGAGTGCCGGGTCAGCCGCCAAGGTGGCGACAGCGGCGCTCACCGAGGTTTTCGACGTCTGCGAGGAGCTGCAAGGGGAACACGGAAAATACGTGATCTGGCTGGCGCCCGCCGACGGCGACTATGAAGCGCCCAGACCATCGCGAATCGTCGCCGCGCCGCTTGATGTCGCGAGCCTCATTCGCGGCGGACTGCTCTTTGAGAAAGCCGCGATATTCACGTCCGCAACCCTGGCACTCGGCGGCAAGTTCGACGCGATGGCCCGCCACCTGGGTCTCACTTCGCCCACCACGATGGATGCAGGCAGCCCCTTCGACTACGCGAAGTCTGGAATCCTTTACGTCGCAGCTCACCTCCCGCGGCCTGGGCAAGGCGGCATCTCGGATGAGGCTCTTGATGAGATGGAGGCGCTGATTCGTGCCGCGGGCGGCCGCACGCTGGGGTTGTTCTCATCGCATCGAGCAGCGCTGGCCGCCGCGGAAGCGATGCGAGAACGGCTCGACGTGCCCGTGTTGTACCAACTGGATGATCAGGTTCCGACCCTCGTCCAGCAGTTCCGAGACGACCCCAAGGCCTGCCTTTTCGGATCCACGTCGTTGTGGCAGGGCATCGACGTGCAGGGTCCGTCGTCGTCGTTGGTCATCATTGACCGCATCCCTTTCCCGCGGCCCGATGACCCCATCGCGCAGGCGCGTACCGAGGACGTAGGGCGGCACGGAGGCAACGGGTTCATGGCGATTTCTGCGACCTCCGCGGCGCTGCTCATGGCGCAGGGAGCTGGTCGTCTGATCCGCGGAGCCAACGATCGCGGAGTGGTAGCAGTTTTGGATTCGCGGCTTGCTACCGCGCGTTACGGTGGCTTCCTCGCCAAGTCGATGCCCCCACTGTGGTCCACGAGCGACCGGGATAAAGTGCTTGAGGCATTGCGACGCCTCAACGCTACAGCGGAGGAGTCGGGGGCCTAGCGGTTTCTGCTGCGTGGACATCTCGGCACGTGTGGCACGCGCTGAGATTACTATTGTTATGTCACTACCTGGAGGTATGAAGCATATGAGCGACACTGAGCCGTCGGAAGACTTCGTCAAGGGCCAGATAGCAGAGCGAGAACGCTTTGCCGAGTACCTCGAGCACTTTATGGCGAGCAGCCGCGAGATGGCAGCCAACGCTGAGACTGACGAGTCGCGTGTTTACCAGACCACCATCGCAAACGCGATGCAGGCAATGCGCCGCGCGATTAGTGGCGGCTTCCACTGGCAGGACGGCTGGCGCAGGTCATAGCCCGCCCTATGCTCCATTAAGGATGCGCCGCGTTCCCCGATGCGGACAACTGTCAGAGGCGGCGCATCACAGAGACGACCTTGCCCATGATCTGGGCGTGGTCACCGTCGATCGGCGTGTACGCCGGGTTATGTGGCATCAGCCACACGTGGCCGTCCCGCTGGCGGAACGTTTTGATCGTGGCCTCGTCATCAAGCAGTGCGGCGACGATATCCCCGTTGTCGCAGGTGTTTTGCTTGCGCACGACTACCCAATCGCCGTCGCATATTGCCGCGTCAATCATCGAGTCGCCTGCGACCTTGAGCATAAACAGGTCGCCTTCGCCCGTGAGTTGCTTGGGAAGAGTGAAAACATCCTCCACCTGCTGGTCTGCAAGGATCGGTCCGCCGGCTGCGATGCGTCCGACGAGGGGCACGGCCGACACGTGGTCGTCAATTGCCGGCGCCAGCACCGCGGGAGGCGCGGCGGGGGAGTCGCCCACGGAGTCACTGGGCATTACTACTTCCATGGCACGCGGGCGGTTAGGGTCCCGTCGCAGGAAGCCCTTTTCCTGGAGGGTCCGGAGTTGATGCGTCACTGACGACGTTGAGTTGAGGCCGACAGCCTCTCCGATCTCGCGCATGCTGGGCGGGTAGCCGCGGTCGGAGACCGTGTCGCGGATGTGCTCGAGAATTTGCCGCTGGCGTGCAGTGAGGGCGTCGCCGCCATTGACGTCGGGGAACTGGTGGATTGTCGCGCCGCCAGGTGCGTGCGTCGATTCGTTCGTCATGAGTGTCCCTCTCTGCCCCAGGTAGTAGTCAATGCCGATACCCATCAATGTCAGACCCCAGTGGTGCCCTTGTCTCATGACGGTAAGGCACGCGGACTCGAAAATCAAACATATGTTCGAGCGTGTCTTGCATTGTGTCGGTACCAAGTGCTACAAATAGAACATGTGTTCGAAGAACATCTGTTCGACTGGAGGAAGTCATGACGATCTACGCACCTAACAACCCCGCGGCCCGTGCCAAGCGCGCCGTCGTGGTAGCCGCGCTGCTCGCTGTTGCTGTCGTCGTAGGGCCCAAGGCGCTTGCGAATGACTCGTCGGCCCCCATCGTTGAATCAGACACCTACACCGTGGCGTCAGGGGAGTCATTATGGTCCATAGCGAGCAACATCACGCGTGCGTCTGATGACGTGGCCGAGACCGTCGACACGATTCAGCGCCTTAACGTGATGGACAGTTCCGCCATTCGCGCGGGCGACCAAATTTTGATCCCTGCGCTAAAGCGCTAGTTTGGCGCACTCCCGCGGCGAGGGGTGAGGGAACGGGGATTCACCTGTGCGTCACTCATCGTGGGAGAGTAGTGGCATGCACTGTCCCTTTTGCCGACACGCCGATTCGCGCGTAGTAGATTCCCGCACCTCCGATGACGGTTCCTCTATTCGCCGCCGCCGCGAATGCCCCTCGTGTAGCCGCCGATTCACAACCATCGAGACGGCCAGTCTGTCTGTGCTGAAGCGCGCGGGGGTATCCGAGCCGTTCAGCCGCGAAAAGATCATGGCTGGTGTCAAAAAGGCGTGCCAGGGCCGACCTGTCGGCGAGGACGACCTGGCACTGTTGGCGCAGAAGGTTGAGGAAACGATCCGTGCCAGCGGTCACGCGGAGATCAACGCACTTGACATCGGCCTGGCGATCCTGGCGCCGCTACGTGAGCTCGATGAGATCGCATACCTGCGGTTTGCCAGCGTCTACCAGGCATTTGAGACGCTTGACGATTTTGACGCCGCGATTACACGCTTGCGCGCCGAGGACGCCGCCGCTACTTCTTCTTCGGACGAGGCTTCCCACTCCGGTTCGCCTTCTTAGGGCCCTTCTTTCCGCTGGTGGACGAGCCCTTCTTGGCCTCGAAATACTTAGACCTAAATGGCTTGTTGGCTTCACCCTGATCCCGACCAGATGAGCGCTCGCTTCGCGCTGGGCCGTCAGTGTTTGAGCGAGTGGAGTCGCGGTCGTCACGGCTGTCCGAACGGTCATTACGGCCGCTGGAGCGCTCTGGGCGACCGTACGAGGGGCGCTCGTCCCGGCTTCTGTTACGTTCAGGACGACTGTACGAGCCACGGTCGTTGTCGCGCCCACGTGCAGGACGACTATCGCTGGTGCTACGTGAGTCGCGGTCATAGCCGCCGGTCGAGCGTTCGGGACGCGACCCGCGGTCGTAGTTGCCCGTTGTACGTGGCGGACGTGAGTCGCGGTCGCCATCGCGGCCGCGTTGGGGGCGTTCATTGCGGTCGCCGCGCCCCTGTGTGGAGGGACGGTCCTCACGCTTCCATGCGGGCTTAGAGTCCTTGCGGTCCCATGAGCCCGAATTTGCAGGACGGTCGGATGAGTTGCTGCGATACGCACGCTCCGAGGAGCCCGATCGCGGTGGGCGGTCGTACGAGCCACGGTCGTTGTCACGTCCACGTGCCGGGCTGCTTTCGCTGGTGCCACGTGAGTTGCGGTCGTAACCACCGGTTGAGCGTTCGGGACGCGAGCCGCGGTCAGAACTACCGCTCGACCGCGGGGGACGGGTGTTCCGGCCGTAACCAGCGCTCGACCGTGGGGGACTGGTGTTCCGGTCAATGCGCGGGGCTGCATCTTCACGTGCGCGAGGTGTCTCCACGCGAGAGGACAGCTCCTGTTCGCGCATCGCGAGCTGACGCTCACGGTCCGCGAGATCGCGCTCCTTACGGGCAAATTCTTCGCGCGCACGTGACGATCCTGAGTCTTCACGCCGGGAATCCCAACGACCGCCGTCGGACATATTGCGGCCGGGCCGACGCGCACCGTCTCCACGACCACGTGAACCGCCACCACGCTCGGGACGGCCGCGGCCACTCGCAGAACGTGGCACACGGGGCTCGGGTACTGGGATGCCACTGGGCTCGCTGCCACCGGTCAACTGGTCCACCATCGCCATCGATTCGGCATCGTCGCCGCGTATCTTGCGGAATAGTGGTTCGATGCCGGCGTTCTCAAATAGGCGATCGACGGTCTTGCGCTGGTGCGGAAGTACGAGCGTGACTACCATTCCGGACGCACCTGCGCGCGCAGTGCGACCTGCACGATGGGTGTAATCCTTGTGGTCGGCGGGGGGATCAATTTGCATGACCAGGTCGACGGAGTCGACGTGAATGCCGCGCGCCGCGACGTCGGTCGCCACCAGGACGGGAACGGTGCCGGCGCGAAAGCCGCTGATCGCGGTGTTGCGCTCAGCCTGCGTCTTGTCCCCGTGGAGTGCGACAGCGTTCACGCCGGCTTCCCGCATCTGACCCGCAATACGGTCGCAGCCAAGCTTGGTGCGCACGAACACGATGGTGCGTCCCTCGCGAGAGACGATTCGGTTGGCGATCTGGTACTTCAAGTGCGGCGGGACATTGAGGCCAACGTGAGTCATTGCCGCGGGACCTTCGTTGCCATCGGTCACGTCGTGTAGAACAGGGTCCCGCATGTAGTCGTTGACAAGGCGGTCCACGTCGCCATCAAGTGTCGCGGAAAACAGCAGCCGCTGTCCTCCGGCAGGCACTCCTGCGAGGATCTCGGTGATCTCCTCCATGAAGCCCATGTCCGCCATGTGGTCAGCCTCGTCCAAGACGATCAGCGACACATCCGAAAGGTCCGCGTCTCCACGGCGGACCAAGTCCGCCAGGCGGCCGGGGGTAGCGACAAGCAGGTGAACCCCGCGCTGAAGCGCGTAGATCTGCTTCGACATCGAGAGTCCGCCTGCAACCAAACGCAGCGAGACGTGCATGGCGTGCGCGTAGGGCTCAAGGGCATCGTTGACCTGCATCGCAAGTTCACGAGTGGGCACTAGCACGATCGCGCGCGGCTTATTAGCCTCGGGTCGCCCAGTTTCCGCTAGACGTGCAATCGCGGGAAGGCCAAAGCCGAGCGTCTTGCCCGAGCCCGTGCGGGCCTTGCCCAGCACATCGCGACCGGCCAGCGCATCGGCGATGGTTGCCGACTGAATAGGGAAAGATTTTTCGATGCCTGCGCGCGACAGAGCCTCAACGAGCGCGTCGGGCAAACCGAGGTCGGAAAAGGCGACGGCGTCGTTGGTGTTCGGATTATTTATGAGAGAACTCGCAATCGCACTGTGCCGGGCATGCCAGCAAGTGCATCTAGTGCACCGGAGTCGGTGCCGGCGGCGACGTCTGTGACGACGTAACCAAGCTCGCCACGAGTGGAGAGCACCTGGGCTTCAATGTTGACGTCGTGCTGGGCGAGCTCATGGTTGACCGCAGCGAGTACACCGGGGATGTTGGAGTGCAGGTGTGCAATGCGGTAAGAGCCGCTCACGTGCTCCAGCGAAAGGTTGGGCAAGTTCACGCTCAGTGACGTAGATCCGTTCTGCACGTAGTCGCGCAGACGGGTCGATACGAAGATGCCGATGTCACGTTGCGCCTCTTCGGTGGATCCACCGATATGCGGCGTCAAAATGACGTTGGACATGTTCTGCAGAGGAGTGACAAAAGGGTCACCCTTCTTCTTGGGCTCTTCGGGGAAAACATCAATCGCGGCGCCACCGACGTGGCCGGACTCGAGTGCCTCGCGGAGTGCTTCTACGTCGACATTAAAGCCGCGCGACAAATTGAGGAAGAGTGCGCCGGGCTTCATGGTCTCGATCTGGGTGCGGCCAAAGAACCCCTGGTTTCCGGGCCGGCCATCCACATGCAGCGTGACGATATCGGCCTCGGCAAGCAAGGACTCAAGCGTGGGCATGCGCGTTGCGTTGCTGAGCGCAAGCTTTTCCGAGCTATCGAAGAAGATGACGTTCATGCCGAGCGCCTCTGCGATGACGGAGAGCTGTGAGCCGATGTTGCCGTAGCCCACGATTCCCAAGGTACGGCCGCGAATCTCGTGCGCGCCGTCCGCGCTCTTATTCCATACGCCAGCATGCATGAGGCGATTATGGTCGGGGAGGCGACGCGTCAACGAGATCATCTCGGAGATCGCCATTTCTACTACGGAGCGCGTGTTGGAGAATGGGGCGTTGAAGGCCGCGATGCCCTTGCGCGCAGCAGCAGCCAAATCAATCTGGTTGGTGCCGATGGAGAACGCCCCGACGGCGATCAACGACGCAGACGCCTCGATCACTCGTGCGGTCAGCTGGGTTTTGGACCGTAAGCCGAGTAATTCGACGCCATCAAGGGCCTCGATGAGTTCGTCCTCGTCCAACGCGCCTGGATGATTCTCGACGTCGATTCCAGCACCGCCGAGGATCTCGGTGGCCTGAGGGTGAAGGTTTTCAAGTAAGAGTGCTCGCACGAGGTCGATTGTCTCGCACTTTTGGGAGGTTTCCAACCTGGTCCGGCGCCGTGGCAAACTTGGCCCATGTCCAGGGCGTCGAGATTCGTAGTCGTGGCTGCGCTGTCTGTTGCTGCGGTGGCGGTTGCGCTGAGTTGGCAGGGCGTCACCGTAACTGACGTCAAACACCTCGGCACTCCTCGCAACTCAGTATTGGACGGAGCCAACGAGGTGACAATTCCCCTGCCAGAGGGGCCCGCCAAGCTCGCCGGACGTGTAGTTGATCCCGCAACCAGCGGCTCCTATGAATTCCTGTTCCAAGACAACGGGCAGGAACCCACACGTTATGATCCCTGCCGCCCCATTTCCTGGGTCCTCTCTGGCGACGGCATGCCTCAGGGTGCCGCGCCGCTACTACGAGCGGCCGCGGACCGAGTGTCTGCCGCTACCGGCATGGTGATGATTTACGAAGGAACCACCGAAGAGCCCGCCAGCTTTGATCGCGCGCTGATTCAGGAACAGTACGGTTCACGGTTCGCGCCTGTGGTGATCGGCTGGTCCACTGCAGCGCAGAACTCCACGTTGGTGGGCACCGTCACCGGCGTCGGGGGATCGAGCGCAGTCAATGGTGCGTACGGGGACCAGCGCTACTTGCGTGCCGGCGTGATCATTCTGGACTCGGAGGACTTTTCAAAGCTCCTCGCGTCCCCCACGGGCAACGGTCTCGCTCAAGCAGTAGTCATGCATGAGTGGGGACACGTGGTGGGTCTGGCGCACGTGGAAGATCCACAAGAACTCATGCACGCGTCGAACTCGACGGTCACCTCATGGGGTCCTGGCGATAAGGCGGGTCTCGCGATCGCTGGTGCGGGACCTTGCGAGGACGTCTAGCGAGATGAGAGAGTCGGACTCACAGGCCCGGCGGCAACTGACCTGCATGCACGATGTCTAGCCTTCGGGTTGACCGAGTCAGTGCGACGTAGAGGTCGCCGGGATGCTGCCCGATTGTGCTGGGATCGAGCACCACGACGGCGTCGAATTCAAGGCCCTTCGCGTCGCGCGCCGAGATGACGGAAATCTCCATGCTCGCGGCGTCGTCCGCGCCACCAATGGACAGTTGGTTGCTCAAGCGCTGAGTGACGTTCGTGACGCGTGCGCTCGGTGCGATGACGGCGACAAGCCCCCCGGCCGATGCCGCAAGCGAGCGAGCATGGCTGATCGCGGTCGTGACGGCCTGCGCGGCGTCGTCGGGAGCGTCAGTGACGCCGACCGCGTCATCGACTTCGCGCGCGGCGGTAAGTTCGCTTACCGGCAATTTGGCCGCCCTGGCGAATGATTGGGCTACCTCGGCGACAGCCGACGGGATGCGATAACTGACTGTCAATTCGCGTAGCGTCCACAGGTCTTTGAAAAGCGGGTCCATGGTCTCGGGCCACCACTGGGTGCCTGCGCTCGCGCTGGTCTGTGCCACATCGCCCACAATCGTGAAGGAGCGGGTGGGGCATCGGCGTAGCAGCATTCGCCACGCCATCGGGGACAGTTCTTGCGCCTCATCAACCACGATGTGGCCGTAGGCCCACCTGCGGTCGCTCGCGGCGCGCTCCGCCACAGACATTCGCGTGGTGCCTGACCTCATACGGTTAGCCAGAGACTCGGCCGTGACCATGCCATCGCCGCCGAAGGTGTCGAGGACGTCCTTCGCGTACGCGATCTCCTCCTTCGATGCCTCATTGGAGCGCGACTTGGCGCGTGACCCCGGTAGATCGCCAAGTAGCTCCGCGGCCTCGTCCAGCAGCGGTACGTCGGCATCGGTAAAGGGGGCATCTACTGGGCGGTAGAGCAGCGCGCGCTCAGCATCGGTCAGCGAGCGGGCGGCGTAGTCAAGCAGATGCGGCTTGGCGAACAGGTCACTCAAGAGCTGCGAAGGCGACACGGGCAGCCAGCAGAGATTGATCGCGACCCGGATGTTCTTCTCGTCGCGCACATCACGCTCGAATTCCCCTCGATCCTCGTCGCCAAATGTGTGTTCAAGCTGCTCCATGAGCTGGGTTGTGAGGCGACCGAGCATGTCCTTGGCGAAGGCCTTGCGGGCCTGGTTGTGCGGCTTGCCATCGCGTCTGGCGCGTGCTTGGGCGTCCTTCACGTCGTCACGGCGGATAACTACCGTGCAACCGTCAATCTTGAAGGATTGGTCCCCCCGGGGCAGGCGCTGGCGCTCACGGACGGCATTTCGAATCACGGTAGCCATCGTCGTACGTCCCTTGACGGAGGCGACGGCGTCAGACTCAAGTGCGGAGGTATCAATGCCTTTGACGAGCCCGCTGAGGGTAGTGCTGACCGCTCCCGTCTCGCCCAACGAAGGCAGCACGTGGTCAATGTAATTCAGGAACGAACGCGACGGCCCTATCAGGAGCACACCACGACTCTCCAACTGCTGGCGGTGGTGATAGAGCAGGTATGCGGCGCGGTGAAGCGCCACGGCAGTCTTTCCTGTGCCGGGACCGCCCTGTACGACGAGCGCTCCCTGCATGGGAGCGCGGATGACGGCATCCTGCTCACTTTGAATAGTCGCGACGATGTCACCCATGCGGCCGGTTCGACGCTCGCCCAAGGCGGCGAGTAGTGCACCCTCGCCAGCAAGTGCGGCATCGGCGCCCGATGCTCGAAGGGCTTCGACGTCGAGTACGTCGTCCTCAACGGCGGTGACCGTGCGGGCGCGAGTTGTCAGGTGTCGGCGATTGACAACGTCGCCAGGATTGGCCGCGGTCGCGGAGTAGAAGGCGCGCGCAGCGGGTGCTCGCCAGTCGGTGAGAAGGGGAGCATGCTCGGCGTCGGACAAGCCAATGCGGCCGACGTACAGATTGCCGCCGGTGCGTAGATCGAGCCGGCCAAAGCAGAGGCGGTCTTCGACCGCGTCGAGTTGGGCAATGCGGTCTTCATAAAGGGTCGCGAAGGCGTCGCGTTCTGAGCGATTCTGTGGCGAACCGCTAGGCCCCGTCCGGCGGACTTCGGTAAGTCGGCTCTGAGCCTCGTTTCGCAAGACGTCGAGCCGTCCGTAAAGGACGTCAACGGTGCGTTGCTCTCCCTCAAGACCGCGACGCTCCTCGGTTGGCGCGCTTTCCTCGTGCATTTTCACCCCTTGCCACCCGGCGCGATCTCGCCGAAGCAGTTGTCTATTATCGCAAACACCCAAGGTGTGACAGACCATCAGCCGCGTGTTTTTGGTCTGACGTTCGCCCGCAGCGAGGTCTGGCCCACTCGGGGAGGCGGCGTGAAACAATGTCCGCATGACTGACACCACACTGTTGACCTGGGACCCGGAAGGCGTAGAGGCATGGGCGAAGCGTGCCTCCCACGGCTCAGCCGTGTTGATGTACTCCCTACGAGGGTTCATCGATGCAGGACGCGCTGGCATGCTCGTTGCGGACCACGTTCTCGACCACAGTGAACCGGTCCGTGTCGCAACGTTCGATATGGACCAGCTGCTCGATTACCGCTCGCGCCGCCCAGAGATGACGTTTTCCATCAATGAGTGGACCAACTACGACGAACCGCACCTCGAACTCGACATGGTGACCGATGCAGAGGGCACAGCGTTCCTGCTGCTGCACGGCTTTGAGCCAGACGTTCAGTGGGAGCGCTACATCCGCGCAGTCCGCGAGATCGTCGACAGGTTGGGTGTGGGGCTCACGCTAGGGACCCATGGAGTGCCCATGGGCGCTCCGCATACACGCCCGCTGACGGCGACTGTTCACGGCACTAGGCAAGAGCTTCTTCCGGATTCGCCGGCCATGTTCGGCACTGTGCAAGTGCCCGCATCCTCGCAAAACTTGATGGAATACCGCTTTGGCGAGTGGGGATTAGACGCAATTGGCGTCGCGGTGCATGTTCCGCACTACCTAGCGCAAAGTTCTTATCCGCAGGCCGCGCAGCGCGCCATGAGGACTATCGAGGACGTGTCTGGGCTCGTGCTTTCCACCGGCGATCTGGATGAGGCAGCTGCTACTGCCACGGAGGAAATCAACAGGCAGATAGCCGATTCCGAGGAAATTCAGGGGCTGGTAGAACAGCTCGAGCGTCAGTACGATGCGCTCGCTGAGTCCCGCGAAGGAGTCATCCCGATGGACGGATCCTTGCCCTCTGCAGACGAGCTTGGAGCGGCATTTGAACAATTTCTTGAAGAACAACGGCCAGATTTCCCCCCAAACCAATAAAACGTGCCACAATTAGGAAGGTTGCAAGAACGTAGTGTGCGAAACCTGTCTGGCTTTACCGGACTTGGAACAAAGCATTGCGGCGACAAGCTGGGACACGGTGTCCCAGCTTCCCGTCTCCGGGCAGTACAGATAGGAAATACAAATGGCACAGGGTGCTGTGAAGTGGTTTAACGCCGAAAAGGGCTACGGATTTATCGCACAGGACGGCGGCGGCGCCGACGTTTTCGTGCACTACTCCGCGATCGTGACCGATGGCTACAAGTCCCTCGAAGAGGCGCAGCGCGTCGAGTTCGAGGTCACCGAGGGCCCCAAGGGTCCCCAGGCCGAGCAGGTTCGTCCCCTCTAGTCTTCCCAGATCTGGCGATTGATGCGCTCTAGCGCACGTCGATCGTCAACTGTATAAAGGCATCAGTAGTGCAGGCGCTAGCGCCGCATCTACACACAACAATGGCCGCGCTCCTTTGGGAGAGCGGCCATTGTTGTGTCCTGGCATGCCTGTGGGGAGACGGGGCTCCGCTCACACGCAGGGGTTCAACGGTGCTCGGGGTGCCTGGGAAGCTAGAGGTTCCAGTTGGTACTTACACCGGTTGGCAACGGCGCCGATGCCGCATAACGGCGCAGCGCGTCGGTGCCCGCGGTATTTCCAGCCACCAGAACGACGTTGCCCCGCCTCCTGCCCTTGAGCACGGCGTGCTCTGCGACCGCGACCACGCTAGCGAAGTGGGCGCGGGCGGCGCGCACGTCGTCACGGCCCAATACAGTGCCAGGTCGTGTACCAACGTTGGCGAGCACCACGCCGCTGCCTTTGACGCTGCGGCGTGCATGCGACCACCAGACATCGTCGGCAAGGTGTGACGGAGTCGCGTCGCCCGCGAATGCATCCCGCACGATGACGTCAAGACTGTCGTCGTGCCGACCCTCGATCGCCCCTAGTCCATCTTGCGTGCGAATGCGCAGGCGTGGCGCTCGTGGTAGATCCCACCATGTCCTCACTAGCTCGGGGAGGGCGGTGTCGACGTCCACCGCGATATGGCCCGACTCCGGGTAGCGATCCGTCAGGTATCGCGGCAGGGAGCAGGCTGCGGCGCCAACGTGAAGTGCGAGCCACCGACCGCTTGGTCCCCACGCGTCGATCGCGGCGGCCATATGCCGCATGTATTCGAAGTCGAGCACGTCTTTTTGGATCCGCATGCTTGAACTGGGAACGTTATTGACCCACACAGTCGTTGAACCATCAGATTCATCCCTCAACTCGACCTGGCCTGTGCCAATCGGAATGGGAACATTGCGGGGGACACCTGCGGCGATGGGGGTGGGTGCGGAACGGGCCATGGCGCCCACCTTAGTCCGCGCGATTACGCCCGTGTGATGTGCAATCGTTCTTGCGCAGAGGTTATGTGTCAACGCGGACTAGTGTCAGGCTCAAAAGGCAACTAGACTTGAAGCAACAGAAAGCTAAGGAGGTCACCGTGCCGCTTTCGGAATACGAGCAGCGCGTGCTTGAACAACTTGAGCACGACCTTGGCTCAGACCCTAAATTGGGTCAGGCGATGTCCCGCGGGCAACGCTCGCGTGTCCACCTTACGTGGGCCGTCATTGGCGTGATCCTTGGCCTTGCAGTCGTGCTCGGCGGAGCAATCGCTCAACTTCCCGTCCTCGGCGTAGCTGGTTTCGCAGTGATGCTTGCGGCCGGTACCTGGGGCCTCATGGGAGATAAGTCGACATCCAAGAAGGGCGCTGGAGGGGCAACTAAGGACGCCAAGGGCGTTCCGACTCCCACGCCCCAGCCCAAGCAGTCCAAAAACTTCATGGGCCGTATGGAAGATCGCTTCGAGCGCCGCCGCGACGAAGGTGAACTGTAACAACCCTTGCGTCGGTGCCTTGTGCGCACAAAGACTTCCCCGATCTCCTAACGCTACGTAGAGCGCCTTATACGTCGAGCCCCTGGAGTGCGGCCGTAAGCGGCCTGCACCTCAGCTGAAACCTCACGTGCGTCGCGTACCAACCCAGCCTCGTTTCCATTGGGGCCGCTTGTCTGCGCACCCGTGGCTGTGCTCGCATTGACGGACGAATCACTGTGACTCAGGACTGCAAAACCATAGCGAGCGGCGGATACCGCTAGCGTGACGCGGCTTAATGCTGCGCTCGCACCCTCGCTGAGCGGCGTGCCCAACGTCGTCATGTGACGTTCCACGTAGTCCTGCACCTCGAGAGGTGTCAGCGTGGTCGGCCACCCAATCAGCGGCTCCAAGAGCCCCCTGAGTTCGTCCCACGCGCGCTCCGGTCCGTGCGCGCGCATATGGGAGCCTCGCTCGCGGCGCCACCACCAGAGCCACCCGACGGCCAGTGCTGCAGCGGTAATCAATCCGCCTGTCCACACCACGACAAGCGGCACGCCGGTATTGACCACACCGGGGGAGTCGCTGGTGTCAAGGACGGGGTTGGTGATGTCCCCGGCCGCACCCGGCGACATGCCATCCGGGACGCTTCCTACGGGAGCCCCGACGCCAGTACTTGGATCGGCATATTGCGGCGGAGCTCCCGTTTGCACGGCGGGGGTTGGCTCAAACCGCACCCATCCTTGGTCACCAAAATAGAGCTCAGGCCATGTGTGCGCATCTGAGCCTCGCACCACGTAGGTACCGTCATCGGTCGCTTCGCCACCTAGGAAGCCCACAGCAAGGCGTGACGGGATACCAAGGGTGCGCGCCATGGTCACCATGGTGGTGGCGAACTGGACGCAGTACCCGGTTCGCGCATCGAGGAACTCCGATACTGAGTCGTCGCCTGAGGGCGACACGGAGGTGTCGTACCGAAACTCGAGGGAATTGCGTAAGAACTGTTGCAAAGCCATGGCTTGTCCGTAGCGATCCGTCGCGCGCTGCGTCACGTTGGTTGCGACGGTAGTGACGCGTTCGAGGTCGATCGCGGGCGCTACGTTGAGGTACTTGTCATCGAGTTTTGCGTCTGTTCCCGCATCGATACTCGCCTGCGCGGCCTTGAGGTCCTCGTCGGAGCGGAAGTCGAGGTCAGTGACCACCGAGTACGTGAGGTCTTTGGTAGTTTCACTTTGGTTGATCACCTCATCATCTGCAGCAAAATAGGCCCATGACGGATCCACGTCGACAGTTCTTGGAGCGCTCGGCAGCGGCAGATTGCGCTCGGTGAGAGCCCGGACTTGGATGTCGAGGCGGTCGCGGTCGCGGGTTTCCCAGTCGGTGACCGGAGTGGGCCAAAGCACGCCGGCATCTGCGGGCACCGCCCCAGGGGCCTTGATGGCGCGATCCCATGAGTTGCCGTCAAAATCAGTGAGCGTGTAGAGCTTGAAGGTGTCAGGCCTGGCGCCCGAGGACGCATACACGAGCACGGGATTGCCGGACTGAGCCGTGAGGGAATTGCGCAGGTCGAGTTCAAGATTGAGTCTGGTAGATCCGTCACCGCCCAGCGTATTGAAGCGGGGGATGGTGCCCCAGCCGGGACCGCCCAGGGCTAAGGGCGCGATGATGACCGCCATGCTCAGCACTGCTGTGCTCACTGCGACAGCCTTAGGTACTAAGCGCGGCCGCCCAGCGGGTTGCGCGTGCCCGGTGAGCGACATGGTGGCAATCCAGCACGCGACGGCAAGCACCAACAAGGTGATCGACACTTGGTGTTGCAGAATTGCCGCAGGCAGCCACGGCAGCAGGAGAGCCAGCCCTGACGTGGCGGTGAGGCCCCACGACACGGACAGGTGCTCGGCCACAAGAAAGAGCGCCAGCACGCTCGCGCCAACCATTGCGGAGAATCCGTTATTGACGTCCACGGGAATCACCGAAGCATTCGCGTACCTCGCACCGGACTCCACGGCTTGAGCCAAGTCCATGAAGGCCCCGGGCGAGGGCAGCGCATGATGAGAGCCGTCGCCGCGCAGGCCATATGTCCACATGAGCAGCATTACTGCTGCGCCTGCGCCCACCACCGACGGCACCCACCTGGAACCTGTGAAGTGCCGGGTCATGACAATTATTGTCGATACGGCGAGGGTTAGCGCGACCACAGTAATGATCCACGTGCCGTACGTCACCATAATTTTGAGGCCACCCAGGCCCAGCGACGCTGCCGCCGCTATGAGGTACGTCGGTAGCCAGTTAATCGCCCGTTGCCGAGCCCGTGGCGAGGTCGGACGCGGACTCACCTTGGCCCCCCTGAGACCAGCCCTGACCACGCGTCTGCGAGTGGCACATCTGCGGTCGCCGTCGTGGCATGCCACCCTGCCCGGAGTAAGGCGCGCACGGTGGCATCGGCAGTTTCTCGGTGCCGCGGATTTGCGTCTGTGCGCACGAGCGCCCACGCCCGGCCGGTATCGCCCAGGGGCACGAGTGTTGACAGCACGTCGTCCCCGAGCGGTTCGAATACTCCAATGACGACGTCACCAAGTGCGCCTTCGTGGGTTGCGATGTCCGCAGCAGTCTGAGTGTGTCGCTGGCCGGCTTCCCTGGACATGGGTGCCTCAAGGTCGAGAGTCCTATTCAGTAAAGCGGCTCGCGCCATGTCACGGCGCTGGTCCGAATCCGTCGGATCTTGAGCGAGGTCGATGGTCGCGCCGATGAGCTGCACCGGATGGCCCGATTCCAAGATGGATACAGCGATCGATGCTGCGGCGGCGATCGACCATTCAGCGGCGATGGGATGAGGGGATAGGTCCACGATGACGGTGGCAGGTCGTACCCCGGCGCGCTCGTCGGCACGGACGACCATCGCGCCACGCCGGGCAGTACTTTTCCAATGAACGCGCCGCAAGTCATCGCCGTCTCGGTAATCACGTAATGAGGAGTCGTCTGGAAACGGCGTCCGGGCGCCAAGGATGACGCGTTCGGAATTGCCCATGAGCGCCCCCGTGGCTGCGCTGAGATCCGTGATCCGTGGCCACACCGGAACGTGTTCGACGACGTCCGCTGCGACATCGGCGGTTGCCATTCCCAGTACGTCGGCGATCGACACCCGCGCAGGCCCCAGTGGCCATCGCCCTCGGTGCGTGGGATTGAGGCGGTATTCGAGCCGCAACTCCTGTGGCGAGCGCCAAACGGTGGCCTTGGTGGAGCGTCCACCCGTGAGTTCAGCAGCGGCTTGCTCGCGCACGTCGAGCGACGACGCGAGCGCGTTGGACAGCCGTAGGCCCCGCCTCTGCGTGGCAGTCTTGATGCTGATCACCACTGACCCATTTCCGCCCACACTCAGCGGTATTGGCACGACGCTGCGGCGTGCGTGGGGAAAGCGGCGCCGGAACATGCGGACGGAGAGTGCAAGCCACGCGAGAGCCACGGCAAGACTCGATACCATCGACACGCCGACCCACACCAGTATTGGGCTGGCCAAACCGACGCCAAGCAATGTGATGACCAGCCCCGATGCACCCACGCCAATGCCTCGCGAAGTGAGCTCGGCGGAGGTGTCTGAATCGCGTGAGCGACGCCTGATCATGGTGCGGTAGTGACCTGGATCCGCGTCACGGACTTCGTAGAGGGCGGCGCGAGGTCACGTGCCTGGGCAGGTATCGCGGTGTGGGAAAGGATGTCGCGCACCACCTGTTCAGTGCTGCGGCCAGTCAATCGCGCCTCTGTAGCCGCGATAAGCCGGTGTGCAAGGACGGGCACCGCGAGGGCCTTGACGTCATCTGGCAGCACATGATTGCGCGCCGTCATTGCAGCGCGAGCCTTGGCGGCGGCGAGGAGTTGGAGCGCGGCCCGCGGCGACGCGCCAAGCCGCAAGGAGGTGTCGTTTCGCGTGGCGCCCGCGAGGTCCACGATGTATTGCTTGACTGCGGGGGCGGCATAGACACGCCGAGTGGTATCGATCAGCCGAGCGACCGTGGCGGTGTCGGTCACGGGTACTACCGCGGCGAGTGGGTCGCGCCCGTCGTGTGCTTCAAGCATCGCCATCTCGTCCCGCGGTGAGGGGTAGCCGACGGAGACCTGGGTCATGAAGCGGTCTCGTTGCGCCTCGGGAAGCGGATAAGTGCCCTCCATCTCGATGGGGTTTTGCGTAGCGACCACAAGAAAGGGGCGGGGGAGCGAGCGCGTATGGCCGTCTGCCGTGACGGCGCGCTCCGCCATCGCCTCAAGCAGCGCTGACTGGGTCTTGGGTGATGCGCGGTTAATCTCATCCGCAATCACGACGTTGGCAAAAATAGGGCCGGCTCGAAATTCAAACGAAGCGTCGGCAGCACGGAAAATGCTGACCCCGGTCACATCCGATGGCAACAGGTCTGGGGTGAATTGGATTCGCCCCACGGAGCAGTCGATACTCGCGGCGAGCGCCCGCGCCAGCGTGGTCTTGCCGACCCCGGGTACGTCTTCCATCAGCAGGTGACCTTCCGCCAGCAGCGTGGCCAATGCGGCAGTGACCGCAGAGTCGAGTCCAGATAACACGGTGGCGATGGACTCCCGTATGCGGGAAGTGATGTCGGCAACTTCCGCGAGTTCTAACGCGGAGGGCAAGGGCTGAGACATGGACGCTCCTTTGCGGTTCCTCACGAGCCTATGCGATGGCGCGGCACTCCAAAATCGCTCCACTTTGTTTTAGGGCAATTTACCTGCGATTATATTGTTTTTAGGAGTGGGATATCTCTTTGTTTCCAGAAATATGGAGAGAAGTGGAGTAATGTGGGGCGCACTGGCGAGTCGTGGCGTTGGGAGGTGATTGGACGTGTCGGAGACAACCGCACATGGGTTGGGCCCCACAGGGGTGTTCCTTGGCACGTTCACGCCCCGGCTGGATGACAAGGGGCGCTTAATCCTTCCTGCGAAATTCCGCGGGCGATTGGCATCGGGCCTGGTAGCTACACGCGGACTCGATCGTTGTATCTTCCTGTTCCCGCTTGACGAGTTCTCAAGCATCCACGACCGCTTGCGCCGTGCGCCGCTGGAGAACAAGAACGCCCGTGATTACCTACGCAACTTTCTCGGTTACGCCTCGGACGACATTCCGGACAAGCAGGGGCGCATCTTGCTTTCGCAGCCGCTACGCACGTATGCGGGCATCGACCGTGAGGTTGCCGTGGTGGGTTTGGGGTCCCGTGTCGAGATTTGGGACATCGACGCATGGAACGAGTACCTCGAACGTGGCGAAGACGACTACGCCGCGACTGCAGCAGAAGTATTTCAGGATATGTAAGACGCACGTGCCCTGAGGCCTCCTCCCGAGCCGCTCTGACGGACTTCCCCCCGACAGAGAGCCGGAGGGAGACCCCAGGACACGTATTTCGCACCACATTGCACCACTACTGGCCACCGAAAGTACTACTGATCAACATGAAGGAGGGGTCATGACGCAAAACGCGGCCGACCGGCACCAGCCGGTGATGCTGAATCGGTGCGTCGACCTCCTTGCTCCTGCGCTGGACAAGCCCGGAGCGATCGCGATCGACGGCACGCTGGGCATGGGTGGACATACGGAAGCGCTGTTGAAGCGTTGCCCGCAGGTGACCGTGGTGGGAATTGACCGCGACCTCGACGCCATCGCGTTGGCGAGCGAGCGACTCAAGTCTTTCGGTGACCGCTTTGTCGCCTACCAAGCGGAGTACGACAATATTGCGGGCGCGCTGGCTCGTGTTGGTGCAACCAAGGCTGACGGCATCCTGCTGGATTTGGGCGTCAGCTCACTGCAGATCGACGAGGTCGAGCGTGGGTTCTCCTACGCGCAGGACGCGCCGCTGGACATGCGGATGAACCGAGAAGACTTGACCACGGCCGCCGATCTACTGGCGAACAGAACCGAGCGCGAACTTGCTCGAATCTTCCGCGAGTATGGCGAGGAGCGATTTGCCCCCCGCATCGCGCGGGCGATCGTGCGCCGCCGCGACACCGAACCCGTCTTGCGAAGCGCGGATCTTGTCGAGTTGGTGCGCGGCGCAATTCCTGCGGCAATTCGCGCTACTGGCGGAAACCCCGCGAAGCGGACATTCCAAGCACTTCGCATCGCAGTAAACCGTGAACTTGAGGTACTTGAGCGCACGATCCCTACGGCAATCGAGGCGACGCCAGTGGACGGCCGCATCGTGGTGATGTCCTACCACTCGCTCGAAGACCGTATTGTCAAGCAAGCATTTGCAGCCGGCGCTACCTCATCGGCTCCTCCGGGCATGCCCATCATTCCCGATGAGGACCAGCCCTACCTCACGCTCCTGACGCGCGGCGCAGAGCAGGCGACCGCACAGGATGCTGAGGACAATCCGCGTTCTAAGCCCGTACGTCTGCGCGCCGCTCAGCGCACCCGTCTCACTCCGATCGAGCGCCTGAAGAGGAAAGCGTGAGTGCGGCGCCGCTGCGTCAACAGCGCCCTTCGGCAAAAGCATCCATCGCCATCCACCACGCTTCGCCGGGCCAGCGAGCGGGATCCCCCCGCGCCAATCCAGCAGCCGCACCTCGCCGCCGTGATCACCTTCGCGCCGTGGTCGCACCCGAGCAGATGCGTTCAATGGTGCCGTTCGCGTGGCTGTGCGTGTCGATCGTGATTGCCGCCATGGCTTCGGTACTACTACTGAACACCACGATGGCCAGCGGCGCATATGAACGCCGTGACCTCAAGATCGAAATTGCCGACCTCCATCAGCAGCGCGCGACGCTGGTGAACGAACTCGGATCCAACTCTTCACCGCAATTCTTAGCAGATGTGGCCACTGACCTAGGTATGGTTCCAGCTCAAACACTCGGTTTTGTTTCGCTTAAGGATTCAGTCGTGCTCGAGTCAGGGGAATAGCGGATCATGCCAAAGCCACCTGTGAGGCTGATCGGCCCGACCGTCGCCAATCCCGTTCGTCGCCAGCGTGCTCTCGCGATCGTGTTGCTCGCTTTGCTCGTCGTCTTTGCTGGACGCTTAGTGCTCGTTCAGGGAATACGTGCCGCGGATCTGTCCCAGGAGGCACTCGCGCAACGACTCGTGACCGCTGAGGTTTCGACCCAACGCGCGGACATTGTTGACCGAAACGGCGTGGTGCTCGCAACATCGGTTAACCGCTATAACGTGGGTGTGAACCAACAGAAGGTCCAGGACTTTAAGCGCGTCGAGGGCGGGCAGGTACTTGCCGAAGGCCCGCTGGACGCCGCAAAAATCCTCGCGCCTATCCTGGGACTCAACGAGTCCGAGCTCGCAGCGCAGATGGTGGGGGACTCCACCTTCAATTACCTCGCCAAGGACCTCACTCCCGAAACCTGGGCCCTAGTCAAGGCGGAGAAAATCCCGGGAATCGAACCGGAACCTGTCTCCGAGCGCATGTACCCCAACGGCGATATTGCCGGCAACGTCATCGGGTTTGTGGGCGGTCGCTCCGACAAAATCGGCGACTGGGGTATTGCGGGCGTCGAGTTGGAATATGAGGATGAGTTGCTCGGCACCCCCGGCTCGATCACGTATGAAAAGGGAGGCGGCGGAACGATTATTCCGACCGGTCAGCTCGATGAGACCCCCGCTGTGCCTGGTTCCTCCGTCGTACTGACGATTGACCGCGACATCCAGTGGAACGTTCAGCAGACTGTGGCTGAGGCCGTCAAGAAGACTGGTTCCCAGCGCGCCACCGTGGTGGTGCAGGACGTGCAGACCGGACAGATCCTGGCAATGGTGGACTCCGCATCCGTCGATCCCAACGATCCCTCAGCAACAGATGCGGAAGACCGCGGCTCGCGAGCCGTATCCTCTGTGTTTGAGCCAGGCTCGACGGGCAAGGTCATCACCATGGCAGCCGCGCTGGAGGAGGGCATCGTCACTCCAACGTCTGAGTTCATTGCGCCGTACGAGTACACGACTTCGAACAACCAGACATTCAAAGATTCCCACGTGCACGGTGACGAGAAGCTGACACTGTCGGGAATCCTGGTGACCTCCTCAAACACCGGCACGGTGAAGGTAGGTGAGAAGCTTTCCGAGGCCACGCGATACAAGTACCTCAGCGACTTTGGTTTTGGCACGTCCACCGATGTGGGACTGCCGGGTGAGTCAGGTGGAATCCTGCACCCCTATAAAAATTGGGACGGGCGCACCAAGTACGCGGTCCTGTACGGCCAGGGGGTTTCCGTGACAGCCCTGCAGACCGCGCAGGTTTACCAGACAATCGCCAACGGCGGCGTGCGTCTTCAGCCCAACGTCGTCAAGGGGCTCCAACACGCAGACGGATCGTTCACCGCCCGTGAAGTTGACGAGCCCATGCGAGTGGTGTCCGAGCAGACCGCGCGCCAACTCATGTTGATGCTCGAAGACGTGACCGAAGACGGCACCGGAGGTCTGGCAAAGATCGATGGTTACCGCGTGGCGGGCAAGACCGGAACGGCGCAGACCGCCGATGACACGGGCCAGTTGAACGACATCGTCGCCTCTTTTGTCGGTATAGCGCCCGCGGATGACCCGCGTATCGTCGTTTCTGTCACGATGTACGAGCCCAAGACCTCGATTTGGGGGGGTACGGTAGCGGCGCCGGTTTTTAAGGACGTTGCGACGTTCGCATTGCAGTCGCTGCGCGTGCCGCCGTCCGGCCCGGCAGAAGAGTTGTACCCGACCACCTGGGAGTAATTTTGGCTGAGATGGCACTGCGACCTACCAGTGTCCCGCCCACGACTTTGGGTGACATTGCTGTCAGAGCCGGGATCCACTCGCTCTCCAGCGACATCGCCGACGTGTTCGTGACGGGCGCCAGTGTGGACTCGACCCATATTGCCGCAGGCGATCTGTTTGGAGCCTTTTCAGGCTTCAATCGCCATGGGGCGATCCACGCAGCCGATGCCGTCGCATCGGGCGCCGTTGCAATTCTCACTGACGCGACGGGCAAGGGCATGCTCGACGAGGCAGGCATCCGCGTTCCGATCCTGGTCGCCGACGATGCACGTGGCGCGATGGGCGAGGCTGCGGCCCTGATCTACGGGGATCCCTCGCGTGAACTGGTATTCATCGGCATCACCGGGACTAACGGCAAGACGACGACTAGCTACTTCATTGATAACGCGCTGGCTCAGGTCCACTCGCGTCGAGGGATTATGGGCACCGTAGAACTGCGCATCGCTGACGAGGCGATTGAGAGCCCGCGCACCACAGTGGAGTCCCCCGTTCTTCACGCGCTGCTTGGCCGCATGCGCGCTGAGGGAGTTACCGCAGCGGTGACGGAAGTGAGTTCGCACGCGGCGGCGCTTGAGCGGATCAGCGGTGTGGACTTTTCTGTGGCGGTCTTTACCAATCTGCAGTGGGACCACCTTGACTTCCACGGCACGATGGAGGAGTACCTCAAGGCGAAGGCTAAACTATTTGCGCCCGGCCGCGCGCGCCGAGGTGTCATTAACGTCGACGACGTGTGGGGCCAGCAACTTGCCCGTGAGGTAAGGATTCCCGTCGAGACCGTGTCCACTCACATTGACGGTATCGCGGCCGACTGGTCTGTGACGGATGCCGATGTTGGCCTAGATGGGGTCGGATCCCGATTTACGTTCCGCGATCCTGACGGAGCGACCCATGAGGCCCACAGCCCGCTGCCAGGACTCGTGAACGTGTCCAACGCATTGGTCGCGATCGTGACCGCGCACGCCGCGGGTATTACGCTCGCTCAGGCAATTGTTGGGGTGGCCACTGCGCACGGCGTTCCGGGACGTATGGAGAGAGTGGTCGAGCGTAGTGACAGCGATCCACTCGCTATTGTCGACTACGCCCACACGCCCGATGCGTTAACTCTCGCGCTCGAGGGGGTTCGGCCGATTACGCCCGGCAAGCTGATCCTGATCTTTGGATCGGACGGTGACCGCGACCAGGGCAAGCGCCCGGTGATGGGGGAAATTGCGGCGAGACTGGCGGACATCATCGTGCTGACGGACGAGAACCCGCGTTCAGAGGACCCCGCAGCCGTGCGCTCAGCGATTCGTGCTGGAATTCAAAAGGTTCGTCCCGACCTCGCCGACGTTCACGAGGTGGAACCGCGCGTTGCCGCGGTGGAATACGGGCTACGGCTGGGACAGCCGGGGGATACCGTGATCGTGACGGGCAAGGGTCACGAGCCCACCCAAGAAATCGCCGGTGTGTTTCACCGTTACAACGACCGCGACGCGTATCTCGCGGCGCAGCAGCGCATCGTCGCAGAGCGTGAGGGAGAACGATGAGGAAGTTCACTGCACAGTGGATCGCGAATGCAGTTGGGGGCGTTTTGGTGGCTGACGTTGACCTTGTGGTCACGTCGGTCGAGAAGGACAGTCGTGACGTGAGTGAAGGATCCTTGTACGCGGCGTTCATCGGAGATCGAGTCGACGGCCACGATTATGTGGAGAAGGCCATTGCGGCCGGCGCTGCGCTGTGCCTTGTCCAGCACGCGGTAGGGGTCCCGCACATTCTTGTAGACGATGTGACTGAGGCACTGGGCAGGCTCGCTCGTACCTACCTTGCGCTATTGCGCGTTGAAGGCGAGCTCACTGTTATCGGCGTCACCGGTTCCAATGGCAAGACCACAACCAAGGACCTCCTCGCGCAGGTACTGCCCGACGTCGTCGCACCAGTGGGAAGCTTCAACAACGAGATTGGGCTTCCCCTCACTGTGCTCCGAGCGGACGAGCACACTCGAAATTTGGTGCTCGAGATGGGGGCGAGCGCGCCAGGGGATATTTCGTATCTCACGGCAATTGCGCCGCTGGACGTTGCTGTCGTGCTGACAGTGGGAAGCGCTCACGTGGGCGGCTACGGATCCATTGATGCCCTCGCGACGGAGAAATCTACGATTATCGCGGGAGTAGTTCCAGGCGGAACGGTCATTTTGAACGCGGATGATCACCGCGTGGCGCGAATGCGTGATGTTGCCGCTGTCAAGGACCACAGCCTCACGGTGCGTGCCTTTGGCGCCACCGACTCCGGCCAGGTTGATTTGCTTGCAACGCATCCCGCAGTCAGTGGCGGCAGGGCGCAGTTCACTCCGCTGGTGAAGACTCCGTTCGGCGATCAAGCGCAGTTTCACGATGTCGATGACCCGGGCCAGGGCTCGGACACTGATCGTGACTGCGTCCCGTACTCGATTCACCTGTCGCTTGTGGGCGAACACCACGTCACCAACGCATTAGCTACCATCGCTGTCGCGCTCACGTGCGGAATTCAGTACTACAAGGCTATCGATGCTGTGGCAGCCGCGGGCCCCGTGAGCGCCCACCGGATGGCGCTCACTGAGCGCTCGGACGGGGTGCGAGTGCTCGACGACGCCTACAACGCCAGCCCAGAGAGCATGCGGGCTGCCTTGCGCGCGCTGCTCGCGGTTGCCGACGGCGGGCGCACATTTGCAGTTATCGGAGAAATGCTTGAGATGGGCGACGCCTCGATTGCCGCGCACAGCGACATCGGTATTGACGTCGTTCGCCTAGGAATTGACCACGTACTGGTGGTGGGAGACGGGGCGCGGGCAGTCTTCACCACGGCTGTCCAAGAAGGGTCTTGGGGGGACGAAGCCGCTTGGGTCGCTACTATTGGGCAGGCTCAGGCGTTCCTCGAGGCGCGGCTGGCCCCTGGTGACTCGGTGCTGCTGAAGGCGTCGCATGGATCTGGGCTGTGGAAACTTGCCGACGAACTTGTGGGAGTGAATAGATGAGAGCGGTTGTCGCGGCAGGTGCGATTTCGTTGGTGTTGTCCCTATTGGGCACACCGCTTCTGATTCGCTACCTCACTCGTCGGCAATACGGTCAATATATTCGCCAAGATGGCCCGGCTAGCCACCACATCAAGCGCGGGACGCCCACGATGGGCGGCATCGTCATCATTTTCGCCGCCGTCGTCGCGTGGCTCGTTGCCAACTTCGCGACGGGAACCCTGCCCAACATTTCCTCGGTCCTTGTTGTGTTCCTTATGGTGGGCTTGGGCGCGGTCGGGTTCCTCGACGACGGCATCAAGATCACCCGCGAGCGTTCCCTTGGTCTACGAGCACGCTGGAAGTTCCTGGGCCAGGGCATCGTTAGCGTCACCTTTGGCATCCTGGCGCTGCAATTCGCCGATTCGACGGGACTGACGCCGGGTTCGACGTCGGTCTCTTTTCTCCGCGATACTGCTATTGACCTCGCCTATTGGGGGCCGGCAGTTGGCCTCATCCTGTTCATCGTGTGGTCGAACTTTCTGATCACGGCTTGGTCGAACGCGGTCAATCTGACGGACGGCCTCGATGGCCTCGCGACTGGCACGGCGATAGTGTTCTTCGGCGCGTACGTGTTGATCGGAATTTGGCAAGTCAACCAGCAGTGCGGCTTTAGCAATGCGAGTGCGCTGTGCTACGAGGTGCGTGACCCGGGCGACCTGGCGATTCTTGCCGCTGCCATTGCTGGTGCATGCTTTGGCTTCCTTTGGTGGAATGCGAGCCCCGCCAAGATCTTTATGGGCGACACCGGCTCGCTCGCACTCGGTGGTGCGATTGCAGGTCTGACAATCGTTTCGCGGACTGAGCTGCTGGGTGTCTTCATCGGGGGACTCTTCGTCATTATTGTGATGAGCTCGGTACTCCAGATAGCGTCGTTCAAGCTCACCGGCAAACGCATCTTTAAGATGGCACCGCTTCACCACCACTTCGAATTGATCGGGTGGGGCGAGGTCACCATCGTGATCCGCTTCTGGATTATCGCGGGGCTGTCCGCAGGCATCGGTATGGGCTTGTTCTACGCCGAGTGGGTTAGCTCGCTGTGACGCTGGAAGGCAAGCGCGTCCTGATTCTTGGCGTGGGTGTGGCAGGAACCTCGGCTCGGGACGCGGCGCTCGCGCTAGGCGCCACCGTCACCACCTTAGATTCCAACGGTGCAGCCGATGCGGCCGACGTCGCGGATGTGGAGCTCGGTGAGTTTGACGTCGTGATGGCGTCTCCCGGCTTCGCGCCTCACAGTCCCGCCGTTGTGGCTTGTCAGAACGCGGGCCTCGAGATCTGGTCCGAGATGGAATTCGCCTGGCGAGTACGCAGGGAGGATATCCCGTGGGTCATGATCACCGGCACCAACGGCAAGACCACCACCACGCAGATGGTCGGTGCGATCGCGTCAGCTGCTGGGCTCGATGTGGCGGTGTGCGGCAACATGGGGGTTCCCGTGATCGCCGCGGCACGCGAGCTTCACGACCTTGTCGCAGTGGAAATCGCTAGCCTGCAACTGCACTTCAGTTCTACAATCGCGCCCCACGCGGTGGTAGCGCTCAACGTCGACGATGACCACACCGACTGGCATGGCAGCCCCGAGAATTACCGCGCAGCCAAGGCGAGGATTTACCGGAACGTCCAAGTGGCCTGCGTGTACCCCGCTCAGGACCAGGGCATCGAGCAGATGGTTGCCGACGCCGACGTGCAGGATGGTTGTCGCGCGATTGGGGTCACTCTTGGCGCTCCCGCAATCTCGCAGTTGGGCGTCGTCGACTCAGTGTTATGCGATCGAGCGTTCACCGACACGCGCCGCACCGAGGCGCTCGAGCTTGGCCATGTCGATGACCTCTCGCACCTTGTCGCCGGAGACGTCCCGCCGTACCTCATCTTTAATGCGCTGTGCGCTGCGGCTTTGACCCGCGCGGTAGGGGTTCCGCCGTCCGCCGTGCGTGATGGGCTGCAGGCCTTCCGCCTCGATGCTCACCGCACCGCGACAGTCCGTGAGCTCGGTGGAGTCACGTATGTCGATGATTCAAAAGCCACCAACGCTCATGCCGTGCTCGCAGCGTTCGGCGGTCGTGCGGATGCATCCGTGGTGTGGATTGCGGGCGGCATGGCCAAAGGACAAGAGTTCGATGATCTGGTCCGCTCGGTAGCAACGCGGGTCCGTGCGGTGATTCTCATTGGCATCGAGTCGGGGCCGCTGACTGCGGCGCTCGCGAAACACGCCGCAGATATCCCGGTGACCCGCATCGAGCCGGGAGACACTGTGATGGCGCGGGCAGTGGCCGCTGCGCGAGATGCCGCACAGTCGGGCGACACGGTGTTATTGTCTCCTGCTTGTGCGTCTATGGACCAGTTCCGCAGTTATGCGGATCGCGGGGAAGCCTTCGCCAGGGAGGCGCAGGCCTTAGGGGGGTGAGGAGCGCGCATGACGGCAACCGCCTCGCGACGCGAATCAGTTGCGGCGTCGGCACGGTCCGCCGCAACTTCGTATTACCTCCTCGTAGCAGCCACCACGATTCTCGCGGTGGTGGGTCTGGCGATGGTGCTATCGAGTTCCTCGATCTATTCGATCCGCCAGACCGACGGCAATCCCTATGCGTTGTTTATGGTGCAGGCAGTTGCCATGGTTGTGGGCCTTGTGTCGCTCGCGATCGGATCCCGCCTCAGCGTCAGGACCTGGAAGCGCCTCGCGCCGTGGGTGTTGTTCACCTCCCTCGGTCTGCTTTTACTTGTGGTTACCTCCGGTATTGCCTACGGCGGGAATAAGAATTGGCTCGCCGTAGCTGGTGTCACCATTCAGCCCTCGGAAATCGGCAAGCTTGGTATCGCACTGTATTTAGGTGTGGTCCTGTCGACCTTCCGCAACGAATTGACGAACCTCAAGCGCGCCTTGGTGCCCGGCGGCATAGGCGCGGGCGCTGTGCTCGGACTCGTGCTGGTCGGCAAGGACATGGGAACCGCGATGGTGATGGTGCTGATGATCGTCGCGGCCTACTGGGTGGCAGGTCTTCCGGCGCGTTTCTTCGGATTGTTCGCGATCGTGGGAGGCATTGGCGGGATCATTTTGCTCAACATGGGCACAACCCGGTTAACGCGTATCAACACTTTCTTCTCTGATACCTGCGACATCCAAGGGGATTGTCAGCAGGCTACGCACGGAACCTGGGCACTGGCATCCGGCGGACTGTGGGGACTTGGTCCTGGCATGAGCCGCGAAAAGTGGGGTGGCTTGCCCGCAGCTGACAACGACTTCATCTTCGCAGTTCTTGGCGAGGAATATGGGCTCATCGGCACTTTGCTGGTGATCGCGGCCTTCGCCATGATTCTGATCGCGGTCACTCGCATCATCAGCCGTTCACGTGACCCCTTCATTCAGATCACCGCTGGCGCCATTGGTATGTGGATTGTCGGGCAAGCTTCCGTCAACATCGCTGTGGTGGTGGGCCTGGCGCCCATCACGGGTGTACCGCTGCCACTGGTGTCATCCGGTGGATCTTCTCTGATCATGTCGCTCGTGGCGCTCGGCGTTTTGATGTCGTTCGCGCGAAGCGAGCCCGGCGCCAAAGAAGCGTTCGCAGCTCGTCCCTCTGTGGTGCGCCGGTCACTCACCGTCATGTCCAGGGGGCGCCGTGGCTAAGTCGTTTCTGTTAGCAGGGGGCGGCACGGCAGGTCACGTTAATCCGTTACTCGCCACCGCCGCCGAACTCACCTCCCGCGGGCACCGCGTCACAGTGCTGGGCACTTTGGAGGGACTTGAACAGGATCTGGTACCGCGCTCCGGATTGCCCCTGCTCGTCGTGCCTCGCGTGCCGATGCCGCGCCGCCCGTCAGGGGACTTGCTGCGTTTTCCCGGGCGCTGGCGTGCTGCCATTGCCGCCGCTAAGGACGCGATTCGCGCTACTGACGCCGATGCCGTGGTGGGGTTCGGCGGTTATGTCTCTACGCCCGCTTACGTCGCCGCGCGTCGCCTCGGCGTGCCAATCGTGGTCCACGAGGGCAATGCGCGTCCGGGCATGGCCAACAAGCTCGGTGCACGCCTGACGGCCCACGTGGCCGCTACTTTCGCGCACACGCCGCTTCCACACGCACGCGAAGTGGGTTTGCCGCTGCGCTCAGAAATCACTGATCTCGCCGCCACCTTGGCTGATCCGCAGCAGCGCACTGATGCGCGAGCGATGGCGCGAATGACACTTGGGTGGCCCGCTGACGCCCCGGTGGTGCTTGTGACAGGAGGCTCGCAGGGCGCCGCGAGTCTCAATGCTGCCGTTGAGGGTGCCGTGAAAACGCTGGTAGAACACGGCATCTTTGTGTTGCATGCGACCGGCCAGGATAAGTCATCCGGCGCGCAGCGCGCCCTTGCTGCGCTGCCGCGGGAGTTGCAAGAGCGCTACTGCGTGCACGAATACCTCCACGACATGCCCACTGCGCTTGCAGCAGCTGATGCGGTGGCTTGCCGAAGCGGCGCGGGCACGGTGGCAGAGACCACGGCAATGGGAATCCCCGCGCTGTACGTTCCGCTTCCGCATGGAAACGGTGAACAGGCGCTCAACGCCGCCAATGCGGTCCAGGCGGGTGCGGCCGAGTTAATGCGAGACGAGGACCTCACCGCGCAATCGCTCATCCTTGCAGTGGAGCGCATGGTGCTCGATGCTGACGTGGCTCAGTCCATGCGTGCGGCGGCGGGGACTGTTGGCATCGCAGACGGCGCGGTGCGCCTGGCAGACATGATCGAAGCGGCAGCACTATGACGGATCGGGTGCACTTCATCGGTGTAGGTGGATCAGGTATGTCTGCAGTTGCGCGGCTGATCGCGGCACGCGGCTACGACGTGAGCGGCTCCGACCGCGGACAGAGTGCGTACTTCCTCGCACTGCGTGAGGCAGGGATGGACGTGCGAGTCGGGCACGATCCCGCAGTCGTCGACGGCGCGGTGGCGGTCGTCGTGTCCACAGCTATCCGAGAGAATAATGCTGAGCTGATGCGTGCGCGCGAGTTGGGGATCGAAGTCTGGCACCGCTCGGTCGCGCTGGTACGTGCTCTGGAAGGCGAACGGCTCATTGCCGTTGCCGGAACGCACGGCAAGACCACCACGTCGGCGATGGTGGCTCACATCCTGCATGCGTGCGGCATTGACGCCAGCTACGCGATCGGTGCGCGGGTTTTTGGAATCGAAGGTGCGGTGGCGGGCGGGTACGCCGGCACATCCGGCATAGCCGTTGTCGAGGCGGATGAGTCCGACGGGTCGTTCCTGCGGTACGCGACTGAAGTGGCGATCATTACCAACGTAGAGCCCGATCACCTTGACTTCTATGGCACCGTCCAAGCTATGGAACAGGCTTTCCTGGACTTCGCGTCGCGAGCTCCCGTGGTCGTGGTGTGCGCCGACGATTGCGATGCCATGCGTATTGCGTCACAGGCCCACCCGGACGCAACGGCCGTTGTCACGTACGGGTACGCAGACGGGGCCGACGTGGTCGTGACGGACTCGGCGATTGTGACCCAAGGCGTCAGTTACCCGATGGCGCTCCCGATGCCCGGCAGGCACAACCGACTGAACGCCACCGCCGCGTGGATTGCGGCGTCGCGCGTGGGCGCCGACCCGCTGAGCGCGGCGCAGGCGCTCGCGACCTTCGCCGGCACCGGGCGCCGGTATCAACTGCGCGGCACCGTGGGAGACGTCGACGTCATTGACGACTACGCGCATCACCCGACCGAGGTGCTCGCGCTGCTGACGGCGGCTCGCGCCGCCGGCATCGGACGCATGGTGGTGTTGTTCCAGCCAGCTCTTTTCACGCGCACGCAATTGCACGCAGCAGCGTTTGCCGATGCCTTGTCGATCCCCGACGCGGATGTCGTCATCGCGGGCGTTCACGGTGACCGCGAGGACCCGATCGACGGGGTCAATTCGCGTCTCATTGCCGATCAGGTGGAGGCCCGCGACGGTGCGACCGTGCGTGTCGTAGAGGAGCTCGCAGATGCAGCAAAGGCAGCTGCCGCGCTGGTGCGCCCCGGAGACACTGTCTTCACAGTGGGGTCCGGAACTGTGACTCAGGCCGCTGATTGGATACTCGGCGCGTTGCGCGTTCAGCAAGACCTCGAGCGGGAACGATGACCGACAACAGAAGGCCAGCGACTCCGCGGCGGTCCGCGACGCCTGCTCCGGCTTCCCCGCGTTCCGCGAAGGACCGGTCGGTGCCCGCTCGCCAGGCGAAGCCCCGCACGGGGACGGCGTCCAAGGCCGCTCCAAAGGACGCGCCTCGCAAGCCCGCGCGCAAACGTCGCGGGACTTCGCCATCTGCCCCCTCGCAACCGCAGGCGGCCCCCACGAACACTACCCGGATCGTCGCGCGCCCGCCGAGTGCACCGCGGCCGTCCGAGAGCAACGGGCAGGACCGGCTGCCGGAGGACAAGCGCTGGTCGCGTGTCGCAATCGCGGCGTCAAGTCAGATTCGCACTGGGCCCAAGCGCGCCGCCCCGGAGGTTCCAGAGTCCTTGGTCGCGGGGACTATTTCAAGCGGCAAGGCGGCGTTTAATAATGTGACGACGCGTGTGCTAGAGCGGCTAGGCGAGCGCTCTAAAGCCAAGCACCGTCTGGCGCTTATCCGTTGGTCCAAGCGAGCCGCATACGTTGGGGTGGCAGCCGCGGCGGTGTGGCTGCTATTGCTATCGCCGCTTTTCGCCTTGGATACAGACAAGGTCGAGGCGTCTGGGTTTGGAACCGTGGTTGACCCCACCGCCGTGGATGCCGTGATGGCTACCCATGCGGGCACCTCTCTAGCATTGCTGAACACGAGTCATATTGCCAACGAGCTGCGCGAGATTCCAGGCGTGCGCGGGGTAGGCGTTGAACGAAAGTGGCCGTCGGGACTCGCCATTGTCATCGAGTCGCGGGAGCCGGTCGCTGCGGTTCCTCAGACTGACGATAGCTATGTGTTGGTCGATGACGAGGGAGTCCAGGTCGGCACGACCGCGCAGGCACCTGATGCGCTGCCCGTCATTGAGGTGCCAGTGGGCGAGGACCATGTTCGTGTCCTCGCCTCAGTGTTGGGGGTAGTGGACGAGCTTCCTGCAGAGGTAGCCCAACGGGTGCTTAACATTCAAGCGCAGACCGAGGACTCTGTGACCTTCACCTTGCGTGACGGTCCTCGAGTCGAGTGGGGAAGCGCCGAGCAGTCCGCGCTCAAGGCGAGGGTGCTCGGGGTGATGCTGCAGTCGGACGCCGCGACCGGCGCCTCCGTGATAGATGTCAGCGCGCCAACGCTGCCGATCACGTCCAAGGACTAAAAGCCACATCATGCGCCGCGTGATTATCGGCGACACGCGCGCCAATGCGGCTTGGTGCGCTATTCCAGACGTACCTTCGTGGTGAATCTAGTTGACATAACTATAACCTTCAGGTAGAGGGTTAACGTTTAGGGGAGAACACCATGCCTGCACCGCAGAACTACATCACCGCGATCAAGGTCGTCGGCGTCGGCGGAGGTGGCGTCAACGCCGTCAACCGCATGATCGACGTGGGCCTGAAGGGTGCCGAGTTCATCGCTATCAACACCGATGCTCAGGCACTTCTCATGTCCGATGCGGATGTGAAGCTCGACATCGGTCGTGAACTTACCCGCGGACTTGGCGCGGGCGCCGATCCTGAGGTCGGCAAGGCGGCAGCATCGGACCACGAAGAGGAAATCGCCGAGGCGCTGCGCGGCTCCGACATGGTATTCGTGACCGCAGGTGAGGGTGGCGGAACCGGTACCGGTGGCGCGCCCGTCGTCGCGCGGATCGCGCGTGGTCTGGGTGCATTGACCGTCGGTGTGGTCACGCGTCCGTTTGGTTTTGAAGGTGCGCGCCGAGCCGAGCAGGCTGAAACCGGCATTGCAAGTCTTCGCAGCGAAGTTGACACGCTTATTGTGATCCCCAACGATCGCCTGCTCGACATTGCTGATGCTGAATTAAGCGTCCTTGGCGCGTTTGCCGCAGCGGACCAGGTTCTGCAGGGCGGCGTGCAGGGCATTACGGACCTCATCACGACACCCGGCTTGATCAACGTTGACTTTAATGACGTCAAGTCGGTCATGCAGGGTGCTGGGACGGCACTGATGGGCGTCAGCTCGGCACGCGGCGAAGGTCGCGCTCTCGCGGCAGCAGAAGGCGCGATCGCCTCCCCGTTACTCGAGGCGTCAATCGAAGGCGCACGTGGCGTGTTGCTCTCAGTAGCGGGTGGCTCGAACCTGGGAATCCGCGAAGTCGAGACCGCGGCTCGTTTGGTACGCGAAGCGGCCCACCCGGAGGCGAACATCATCTTTGGAACCGTCATCGATGACTCGCTTGGCGACGAGCTCCGCATTACAGTGATCGCTGCCGGATTCGATGGAGGCGCACCTCCATTCCGTAAGCACGACGGCGCGTTGGGAACCATGGATGGGCAGGCCGAGACTCTGTCTGCCGCAGCGCTGGAACCCGTCGATGCTCCGCTCGAGGCCGACTCCATCCCCGTGACCTTCAACGCAAGCCAGGGCGAACCCGCAGCACAGACGGATGCAATCGATATCTCAGCCACCAAGGAAGAGGACGACTCATTGGACGTTCCGGAATTCCTGCGCTAATCCGGCATCCTCGATTTCCGCAGTGAATATCGACGCAGGGTTACCCGTCACGGCGTTCTTTACCTCACGCCATGACGGGGTCAGCCTTGCCCCCTACACTTCGCTCAATATTGCGGAACACGTGGGGGATGACACGCTTGCAGTCCGGCGCAATCGTGACATCGTGGCGCAATCAGCGGGCGTGCCCGTGACTTTTCTGCGCGCCGCCCACGGCATTGCCGTGGCAGTGGTGTCGACTCCGGGACAGGACGTGCCGATGGCCGATGTGTTGATCACGACCGTCCCCGGCGTGGCTCTTGGTGCTATCGCGGCAGACTGCGCACCAGTGCTACTGCATGACGGTAAGTCGGGTGCTGTCGCCGCGATTCACTGCGGTCGCGAGGGCCTGTATCGCGGGGTCATCGACGCTGCGGTAGGAGCACTAGTGGATATTCGCGGCGGCTGGTCTGACGGCGCGCTGCTCACAGCAAGCATCGGACCCTCAATATGCGGACGATGTTACGAAGTTCCGATTCAGATGCGCGAGCGTGTCGCTGCACGGCATGCCACGGCGCGTTCCGCAACGCGCACCCGTAGTGCCGGCCTCGACATCGCGCGCGCGATAGAGTCACGCCTTGCGCAACTGGGCTTCGGGGAAGTGGTGAAGGCGTCGATTTGTACTTTCGAGGACCCTCGCTATTTCTCGCATCGTCGCGATGGCGTCACCGGACGTCACGCCGGAGTCGTCGTGTGCGGCGGCGGCGGTTCATGATCGTGTGTCTGAATTATCGATGCGGCGTGTCGATCCGGAAAACGAGCACGCGCTCGCCGTAACGTGAGACCACACAACTTTTCGTGCAATTGATAAGGGGAATGCCATGAGCGCTATGCGACGGGCGATTCAGTACCTCGGCTTCGACGTAAGCGAGCACGAGGAGTACGACTACGCAGAAGAGGAGTTGGCGCCGGTGACCAACCTTCACGACGTGTCAGAGGTAAAGCAGAGGTCAGTCCGTTCCGACCGCCACCGCGAGTCGGCATCTGCGGCCGCAGCAGCCCCCATGTCGGCCTCTGAACTGCGCCGTATTCAGACCATCAAGCCGCGCTCGTATAACGACGCGCGCCTGATCGGCGAGGCGTTCCGCCAGGGCGTTCCCGTCATCATGAACCTCACTGAGATGTCCGACGGTGACGCTAAGCGTCTCGTTGATTTCTCAGCCGGTCTTTCGTTCGGCCTCCACGGTTCGATTGAGCGCGTTACTACCTCAGTGTTCCTGCTGTCGCCCGCGCACGTTGAGATCGGAATGGACTCCGACCCCCACCACGAGGATCAGGCATTTTTCAATCAGAACTAGGCTCGGTTAGGCTTTCTGCGTGACCGTCCTCATTGCTGCTACCCAATTCATCCTTTTCCTGTTCACGCTGTGTCTTCTTGGACGCATCGTGATCGGGATGGTGATGTCCTACGCGCGTGACTGGCGACCCCAAGGGGTGGTGCTGGTTCTGACTGAGGCCGTGTTTACTCTGACAGACCCGCCGATTCGCGCCATTCGCCGAGTAGTCCCACCACTCACCATCGGCCAGGTTCGCCTGGACATGGCAGTACTCATCCTCTTCTTTGGGATATTCTTCTTGCGCGTGGTGCTGGCGACCATTCCAGTATCGTAAATCTCGATGCTCAAGTGCATGCCGATATGTATGTGAGTACAGTGATTTTTATCCAACCTTGGCCCTACGCGGGCCGACCGACTGCGCGAGGTGGTAGACGAGATGGCAATTCTCACCGCTGAAGACGTCCTCAATAAGGCGTTCTCCAAGACGAAGTACCGCGAAGGCTTTGACCAGGATGAGGTCGACGACTTCCTTGACGAGGTGGCGCACACCATCACCTCGCTGATCGCCGAGCGCGATGACCTGGCAGGAAAGTTGCAGCAGGCTCACGCCGGCGGCGCGCCTCAGGCCGTCGAGGCGGCACCCCTCACCGAGGCAGGCGGCGTGCCCGGCACATCCGGTTTGCTCGGTGCCGCGACCGATCCGAACCCACCCAGCCCAGCAGGCATGCTTGCGATGGCTCAGAAGTTGCACGATGAGTACGTGCACGCCGGTGAAGAGGAGCGCGAGCGAATCGTCGACGAAGCCAAGACCAAGGCGGAGGGCATCGTGGAGCAGGCGCAGACCGACGCGAAGTCCCGCATGGACGACCTCGCCTCTGAGCGCAGTGACCTCGAGCGCAAGATCGACGATCTGCGTCGCTTCGAGCGGGACTACCGCGCACGGCTCAAGACGTTCCTCGAGAACCTCTTAGGGGATCTCGACCACGGGTCGTCAAGCGCAAGCGCGCTAGCAGCCGCGGCAGTCGTAGGTTCCAGCGACGATGACTCCCACGAACAGTCAGCGCCATTGGCGTCCGGCATCGAGTGGCCCGCTGGCGACGCGGAGGGCGACCATGAATCGTCCGGCGAGCCTTCTCAGGAGGACACGCCCGCCGCTGAGGACGAAGTCGAAAACTCCGCAGCACAGAGCGACGACTCCACCCGACACTCCGAGTCGGCCCCCGAGGCCGACTTCAGCGCTCCTGCAGTCAACGAACCGCCTGTGCGCGAGAGCTTTGGGTACCGCCCACAGACTCCCGCTCCGGAGGCTGACGAAAACGATGCCTCGCGCAACGAGCCCTCGGCACGGGCCGAGAACTCGTTCGGCGGCGGTCACCCGTTCGCACCCGTGACGCATCAGACGCCGATCGTACGGTCAGGCGACGCTCGTGGAGACGACGGTTCGGCCGGTACGCAGTTCCCATCTCGCTTCTAAATATTGCGCACGCAAAGTGCCGCGTTGCCTGTGGCGGCGCGGCGCTTTGCGTTAGGGGACAAACGAGACTAGTCTCACTCCACTGGACTCAAACGAGGATGAGGAATGACGAGCACTGACGTAAACATCATCGTGGTCGACCCTGCCGATGTGAAGGCAGCCGACGCGAAGGAACTCCCTATCCGTGACGGTGACGAGCCATGGAAGGTTTCTGAACTCCGTGACATCGTTAAGACGCTCAACTCTGACGTGGAACGCTTGGTTGCTGAGTTTCATGCGACCGAGACCGAACTCGACGATTTGCTGCACACCTCCGAGGGCGCTGGCGACGACCAGGCTGACGCGGGTTCCACAGCGCTTGAGCGCGAGCAAGAAATGAGCATTATTAACAACACGCGCGACATGCTCGAACAGAGCGTTGACGCGCTTCGCCGTGTCGAGGCGCACCGCTACGGTGCTTGTCAGGTCTGTGGCAAGGGTGTCGGCAAGGCCCGACTGCAGGCTTTCCCCCGCGCGACGCACTGCGTCATCTGCAAGCAGCGCGAGGAGCGGCGTTGACCTGGCGACCAGCCATGTGGTTGGTCGCAATAGGCGTAGTCATCGTCGACCAGATATCGAAGCAGTGGGTGCTCAATAGCCTTGAGCCCTATGTATTGCACTCTGTCTTAGGGGATTGGCTCGGCATCGAGTTGGTCTTCAACTCAGGAGCGGCGTTCTCATTTGGCGGCGACAGCACGTGGTTGCTGACCATCGTCGCCATTGTGGTGAGCGCCGGAATCGTTTACTACGCGCGCCGCGCACAGAAGACATGGGCCGTATGGATGTTTGGTATCGCGCTGGGTGGCGCAATCGGGAATCTGATCGACCGTCTCTTCCGTCAACCAAGCTTTGGACAGGGACACGTGGTGGACTTCATCAATTATGGGAACCAGTTTGTGGGCAACATTGCCGATATAGCGATCGTGGGAGCCGCAGCAGTGCTGGTGGGTGCAAGCCTGCTAGGCAAGGAGGTGCTGGCTCCACTGACCGCGAGACGCGCCGCTGCCGCTGGCTCCTCACAAGGCGGCACGACCGTCGAGAGCCCCATGGATGCCGGCCCATCCCCTCAGGCGGGTCCGAATGAGTGACACTCGATACCTTCCCGTGCCCGACTCCCTGGTGGGTGAGCGCGCCGACGCCGCCCTGTCGAGGATGCTAGGCCTGAGCCGTACTAAGTGTGCGGATCTACTCGCCGCCGGAGCCGCATCGCAAGACGGAACTGTGCTCGGCAAGTCCTCCCGCATCGGCGAGGGAGTTCTCGAGGTTACGATCCCCGATGAGCGCGAGCGTGGCCCTGAACCGCCCGTGCCCGGCGGGCTCGTTGTGGTGTACGAAGACGACGACTTGCTTGTGGTGAATAAGCCCGTAGGCGTCGCTGCACACCCCTCGCCCGGGTGGGAGGGTCCCACTGTCGTGGGCGCTCTTGCATCTGCCGGTCACACACTTGCCAACGCTGGTCCCGCGGAGCGCCAGGGCATCGTTCACCGCCTTGATGTTGGCACGTCCGGGCTCATGGTTGTTGCCAAGTCGGACGCCGCATACAGCGCACTCAAGCGGGCGTTCAAGGAACGCACCGTCGATAAGGTCTACCACGCGATTGCGCAGGGACACTTGGATCCGACCGAGGGCACGATTGACGCGCCGATCGGCCGCCACCCCTCCTCAGATTTCAAGTTCGCGGTCATCGAAGGCGGACGCCCGTCCATCACGCATTACGAGGTAATGGAGATGTTCCCCGCAGCTTCCCTGGTGGAGGTGCACCTTGAAACTGGACGCACGCACCAGATTCGCGTCCACATGACGGCGATGCGACACCCGCTCGTGGGAGACCTCACATACGGCGCAGATCCCACATTGGCGAAGCGGCTTGGCCTTACGCGGCAATGGCTGCACGCCAAGGAACTCGCTTTCGAACACCCCACCCGCGGTAGCGAGTTGCGCGTGACGAGTGAGTACCCCGAGGACTTGGCAGCTGCGCTGGCTAAGTTGCGCGGCTAGTCGCAGCAGAACATTTCACGAGGCGCGTACGGCCCGTGCCGAGAAAGGAACGACGCCGATGCGCGTACACGCAGTCACCAGCGAGGACGAATTCGCCGACGCGCTTGCAGTGCGATTCGCGGTATTTGTTGACGAACAGGGAGTCAGCGAGGACGGCGAGCGGGACGAGCTTGATGACGATCCTCGGACCCTGCACTGCGTGGTTTACAACGACAACAACATGCCGATTGCGGCGGGCCGGTTGTTGGCTCCCCACACTGATACCGCGCACGGCGCAGGATCGGGCCACGGAGATATGGACCCTGCGACGCCGCACATTGGTCGTATCGCGGTCACGTTGGGGGCTCGCGGCACCGGCGCCGGGCGCGTGATGATGGATTTCCTGGAGGACGCGGCGCTTGAGCGCCACGGTGCGAGCGGCAAATTACGCGTCGAGTTGAGTGCTCAAGATCAGGCAATGCCGTTCTACGAACGACTCGGCTACGTCGCTTACGGAGACGGCTATCTCGACGAAGGCATCGTGCACCACGACGCGTTCAAGATCGTGTCAGACACCTATTAGCCGCCCAAAACCTTGCGGATACGTTTGTCGCTTACGGGACCGTCTGTGCCAAGCTGCTGCGCGAAAAGCGACACTCGCAGTTCCTCCAGCATCCAGCGGGCCCGTTCCAGCTGCGTGTCGCGGTCAGTAGTGGGTCTGCCAGCTGCGTGTTCAGCCCGCGCGGTTTCGACCTCGTCCGCGACCGTGCGCCATTGCCACATGCGTTCAGCGTCACGGTTGGGGTCCGAGGGTGCCTTGTCCAATCGGTGTAGATCCGCTCGTAAATATCGCGCTAGATGGCCCATGCGGTGCGGTGGGATTGCGGACAGGAATCCCTCAGCAAGCAACGCGGCCTTGTGGTCGCGCACGTCCGCCAGGATGGGCAGCATCGCCAGCGACGCCGTCTGGGAAATCGCGACCTCAAGGTCGCGACCTACGGCCAGAGCGGGGGCGATCCGGCCCACCAGGGCGTAGACCTCGTCCTCCAACCTCAAGCGAACGTGTGCCAGCGCGGCGTCGTAGCAGGCCTGGTCGACGATGCAGGCGGCGTCGAATATTCCAGTACCGCCCTGCGCGACGGACGCCGTAAGGGCCCACACGGCCGCGAATTGAAGATCCGCTACCAGTGCATCGGTGGACGAGTATGGCGAATCTGCGAGGGTCAGCGATTGGGTCGGCGACCAACGGGTAGTGACTCGCTTGGTTGCCAATGCGGCTTCTGAGGCAAGCAGGCGGCGAACACCTGTGGCGTGAGCCGCATCACGTGCAGCGCGGTCGGCCAGCACGCGCAGCGCAGCGACCGGCTTGGCGGGTGTGCCTTCGGGCACGATGGCAGGGTAGCCGCGCACCACCATGGCCCCTACCCGGGTCGCTACTTCGCGCGGTAGTGCGCCGCTGGGGAGATCAGTGGGCCACGAAGTCAGGTTCGGGACTTCGTCAATCGAACTTGGGAGAGAGCCGAGAACTTCGCTCGTACCACCCTCAGTTGGCATGGCACTGGTCGGCTCGGTGGGTGCTGACGGGGCACGGGAGGGCGCTGGTACGCGTGGCGTGACCGATTGCACCGCGGCCTGCACGGCAGCGCGTGAGCGTTCGGCGAGGGTGCGTTGCAGTGACACCAAATCCGTCGACTCTCCGAGTACCCTCTCCTGAGTCGAGCCCTTGTCGCGTCCGCTCCCGCGCCTCATACCGGTCGGCGCGCTTTCGACCACCCGGAATGTCATGCGTAGATGATGGGGAAGGCGTTCCGCGGCTTCGCCCCAAGCGTCATCGGGAATGTCGACGCCACGCGTCTCGCGCACGCCCCGCACAAAAGTCTCCTGAAACGGCTCCGCCATGTCGCCAGCTCGCGCGATATCGGCCCACGCTGGCGTGTCCCTGTGAATCCATTCCACGACTTCGCGAGCCGTGTTTGGTGCGGGAACCAGTAGGCGGCGCACTGGCTTGGGCAATGCGCGGATCGTGGCGGTCGTGAGTTCGGCCAACACACCTGGAACCATCCAGTCGAACCCGTCCGGTGTGACCTGGCTGAGGACCTCGATCGGGATGTGGACCGTGACACCGTCGGCATCCGTACCGGGTTCAAATTGATACGTGAGTGGCAGCAAAAGTTCCCCCTGCGGCCACGCGTCGGGAAACATTGTGGGGTCAATCGTGTCGGTGTCCGGAACCAGTTGCCCAGGCGTGAATGTCAGCAGATCGGGCGTCGTGCTGCGCGCATCCTTCCACCACTTATCGAAGTGCGCTGCTGAAACTACATCGGCGGGCAGGCGCTCGTCATAAAAAGCGAAGAGCGCGTCGTCGTCGACTACTAAGCCGCGCGTACGGGAGCGTGCCTCCAGGTCGGCGGCTTCGCGCAGCATGCGCTGATTGTCGTTCCAAAAGCTGTGATGGGTAGTCCACTCGCCCTGCACCAAAGCATGGGTGATGAACATGTCCCGAGCACCCTCGGGATCCACCTGCGCCCACAGCACCGGGCGGTCCGCGACGATCGGCACGCCATAGAGGAGCACCTTCTCGTGGGCCATCGCGGCGCCGCGTTTAGTGGACCAATGTGGCTCCGAGTGGGTGCGCTTGGCTAATGGGCCGGCGAGTTCCTCGGCCCATTCGGGCTGAATACTCGCCACATCGCGAGCCCACAGCCGTGAGGTCTCGACCAGTTCAGCGGCCATGACGAACGCAGGTGGCTTCTTGGCAAGCGCAGACCCGGGGAAGATGGCGAAGCGCGCGCCACGGGCACCAAGGTAGTCGTTGCGTGCCTGCTTGCTAGCGCGGCGGACCACGGCCTCACGCGCCGACCCCTTGAGATGAGCAAAGGCCGATGCCTTAGGTGTGCCCGTGTCTTGCATCCCGAGGTGCGATAGCAACCCGGCGAGCAGGGAACGGTGAATCGCTTCCTCGTTCCATGCGTGCCGGATGGACCCCGGACCATCGCGTCGATCATTGGCGCCGGCATCGGTGGCAGGGGACACCGAACCCTCGTTCTTGCTCAGTGCCTTGCCCGATGCATCGGCCGGGGTGGGAGGACGGTGGCGGATGTCGATCCCCAGAGGTCGTGCGGTGTGGCGAATCTGTTCGACAAGGTCCTGCCATTCGCGCACGCGAAGGAAGTTGAGGTGTTCTGCGCGGCACGCACGGCGAAACGCGGATCCTGACAGCGTGTGTTGGCGCTCGCGCAGGTACTCCCAGAGATTTAGGTATGACAGCAGGTCCGATGCCGGGTCGGCAAATCGTGCGTGGTGTCGGTCCGCGGACTCGCGTTGCTCGGACGGGCGTTCGCGCGGGTCCTGAATCGACAACGCGGCGGCGATGATGGTCACGTCGCGAGCGACGCCATGACGCGCTCCCTCGACGATCATGCGAGCGTGACGGGGGTCGATCGGCAGCCGTGCGAGTTTGCGCCCTACCGCTGTCAGGTTGGTGCGAGCGTGGACGCCGGCACCGGTTGTCACGGCGCCAAGTTCCGTCAGCAGGTTCACGCCGTCGCGGATAGCACGAGTCTCCGGTGGCTCCACGAAGGGGAACTTGGCCACGTCGGCTGGGGAGGAGACGACGCCCACGCTGATCATGTGAAGCAGTACCGAGGCAAGCGACGTGCGCAGGATCTCGGGTTCGGTAAATGCGTCACGCGACTCAAAGTCCTCGCTGGAGTACAACCTGATGGCGACTCCGTCGGCGAGTCGCCCCGCACGTCCCGAGCGTTGATTGGCGCTGGCTTGGGAGATGGGTTCGATCGGCAGCCGCTGAACTTTGGTGGCCTTGGAGTAGCGCGAGATGCGTGCCGTGCCCGGGTCTACCACGTAGTGGATGCCGGGAACGGTGAGCGACGTCTCCGCGACGTTGGTGGCCAACACGATGCGACGCGAATGATGGCGCGCGAATACCTTGTGTTGGTCGGCGGCGGAAAGGCGTGAATACAGCGGCAGGATCTCCACATGGCGGGGGTGTTTCGTGTCGCGCGCTCGCGGCCCTAAATGTGACTCCAGGGCGTCGGAGGTGTCACGGATTTCGCGCTCGCCGGACAGGAATACCAATACGTCGCCGTTGCCGTGTGTCATGAGCTCGTCGCACGCATCGACGATGCCCGTGATCATGTCCTTTTCATCGGCCTTCGTCTCTCCCTCGAGGGGCCGGTAGAGGATGTCAACGGGAAACATCCGGCCGGTCACTTCGATCACCGGCGCCGCGGCGCGGTCCGAGGTGGGAGCAGGCGAGGCATCGGCCAAGCTTGGATCCGCGTCTGGGTCGGCGCTTGAGTCGAAAGGAATCGGGCCGCCGGGGGCAAAGTGTCGAGCAAAACGCGCAGAGTCAATGGTGGCCGATGTGATGATGATCTTGAGATCGGGCCGGCGCGGCAACAGATTGGTGAGGTAGCCCAGCAAGAAGTCGATATTGAGGCTGCGCTCATGTGCCTCATCGATGATGAGCGTGTCGTACGCGAGTAACTCAGGGTCGCGCTGGATTTGGGCGAGCAGGATGCCGTCGGTCATGACCTTGACAAGGGTGCGCTCGGAGGAGGTGTCAGTGAAGCGCACCTGATAGCCGACCACGTCGCCCAGTTCCGTGTTGAGTTCCTCCGCGATGCGCTCTGCAACTGAGCGGGCGGCGATGCGGCGAGGCTGCGTGTGGCCAATCTGCCCGGTGCGGCCACGCCCAAGGTCGAGCGCGATCTTGGGAATCTGGGTGGTCTTGCCCGAGCCGGTCTCCCCAGCGACAATCACCACCTGGTGGTCACGGATCGCAGCGGCGATGTCCTCGCGACGCGCGCAGACGGGCAACGCTTCGGGATAAATGATCGGGGGGAGGTCGACCGCTGTGCGCATCGCAGCAGCTGCGTCGAGTTCTTTGCGCGAAACGCGGGACTGCCCCTGTGCGCCGCGCGAGTCACCACGCTTCGTTGTGCGCGAGTTGTCGGGTGATTTTCCCTGCGAGCTCCCACGCGAGTTGCCACGCCGGGGTCGGCCAGCGGGCGCATCGGCGCTTACGGCGACCTTGGGGGCATCGGGCTCAGTACTCACGCCTGCCATTGTCGCAAGTACCAAGCGCGACGGGAACCGCGCGACGGTGAGCCTCAAGAAATTGACGTGACCGCGGCACCGGCGAGTCTTGCGGCGTGTCGCTGTGCTCGCACCGGAACATTGGGGCCCATCGACGTGTTGCGGTGACGTCCGTGTCGGCCACCGCGCCTACAATCGAGGCTATGCCCGGCCAGGATTTCACTCACCTCCACGTCCACACCGAGTACTCGATGTTGGACGGTGCTGCCAGGATCGGCGACCTCATGGATGAGGTCAAGGCGCAGGGGCAGTCCGCCATCGCGACGACTGACCACGGGTACATCTTTGGGGCCTTCGATTTCTGGTCCAAGGCCAAAGCTGCGGGCGTCAAGCCAATCATTGGGCTCGAGGCTTACCTCACCCCTGGCACGGCCCGCGCTGACCGCACTCGCGTGAAGTGGGGCGACCAGTCGCAGTCCAGGGACGACGTCTCCGCGAATGGCGCCTACACGCACTCGACGATGTGGGCGCAGACCACTGCAGGCATGCACAACATGTTCCGGATGGCGTCGCAAGCCAGCCTTAGTGGCCATTTTCATAAGCCGCGCATTGACCGCGAGCTACTGCAGAAGTACTCCAGCGGCATCATTGCGACCACGGGGTGTCCCTCCGGCGAGGTGCAGACCCGACTTCGTCTGGGGCAGTACAAAGAGGCCGTTAAAGCGGCAGCGGAATTCCAGGACATTTTTGGCAAGGAAAACTACTTCATCGAGCTCATGAATCACGAGCTCAGCATTGAGAAGCGCGTGATCCCAGATCTTCTCAAGATCGCGAAGGAAATTGGCGCCCCGCTGGTTGCCACAAACGATTTGCACTACACGCGACGTGAAGACTCCGTCGCGCATGAGGCGCTGCTGTGCGTTCAATCGGGGTCGACCCTCAACGAGCCCACCTACGACCAGGGCGGCAAGCGCTTCGCGTTTAACGGTGACGGTTACTACGTGAAGTCGGGCGCTGAGATGTGGGAGATCTGGGGTGAGCACCCAGAGGCGCTTACCAACACGATGCTGATCGCGGAGCGCTGTGACGTCGAGTTCAACACCTCTGCGGACTACATGCCGCGCTTCGACACCCCGGAAGGGGAGGACGAGCACTCCTGGTTCGTGAAGGAGGTGCAAAACGGCCTCGACAAGCGCTACCCGAGCGGGATCCCGTCGCACGTGCAGGATCGCGCTAACTTTGAGATCGAAGTCATCGCAGATAAGGGCTATCCGGGGTACTTCCTCGTCGTTGCCGACTTCATTCAGTGGTCAAAGGCCAACGGTATTCGCGTAGGGCCCGGACGTGGATCAGGTGCCGGCTCGATGGCCGCGTACGCCATGGGAATTACTGACCTCGACCCGATTGTGCACGGACTGTATTTTGAGCGGTTCCTCAACCCGGAGCGTGAGTCCAAGCCCGACTTCGACATCGACTTTGATGAGCGTCGTCGCGGTGAGGTCATTCGCTACGTGACGGACAAGTACGGCGAGGACAAGGTCGCTCAGATCGTTACCTATGGCACCATCAAGGCCAAACAGGCGTTGAAGGACTCCGCGCGCGTACTGGGCAAGCCGTATTCGGTGGGCGAGATGCTCACGAAGGCATATCCCGAACCCCAGCAGGGTCGTGACATGCCGCTGGCAGGCGTGCTGGACCCCAAGCACCCGCGCTATGGGGAGGGCAACGACTTCCGCGCGCTGATCGAGTCCGACAACGACGCCAAGGAGACGCTCGCGCTCGCGCAGGGGCTCGAGAACCTCAAGCGCCAGTGGGGGGTTCACGCCGCCGGTGTGATTATGTCGTCTGATCCGCTGATCGACATCATTCCGATCATGCGTCGAGAGCAGGACGGCGCGATCATTACCCAGTTTGACTACCCAACGTGCGAGAGCCTGGGACTGGTCAAAATGGACTTCCTCGGCCTGCGTAACCTCACGATCCTGGACGATGCGCTCGAGAACATTGTGAACAACGGCAAGGACCCGTTGGTGCTTGAGGACCTCGCGCTCGAAGACCAAGCGGCGTTCGACCTGCTGGGGCGTGGCGATACCTTGGGCGTGTTCCAACTGGACGGTGTTGCCATGCGCCAACTGTTGCGTCAGATGAAGCCCGACAGTTTTGAGGACATCTCCGCTGTGCTGGCGCTGTACCGCCCTGGCCCCATGGGGGTGAATTCGCACACGAACTACGCTGAGCGTAAAAACGGTCGGCAGGACGTCGATTACATTCACCCTGAACTCGCTGAGTCGCTCAAGGAAGTGCTTGAGGTGACGTACGGACTCATCGTGTACCAAGAGCAAGTGCAGCGTGTCGCGCAGATTGTCGCCGGCTACACCCTGGGTGCTGCAGACCTCTTGCGCCGAGCGATGGGAAAGAAGAAGCCCGAGATTCTGGCCAAGGAGTTTGAGCCTTTTAGCGCCGGCATGCGCAAGAACGGCTTCTCCGAAGAGGCAATCAAGGCGCTGTGGGACACCCTCGTTCCCTTCGCCGACTACGCGTTTAACAAGGCTCACACTGCGGCGTACGGAATCCTGAGCTTCTGGACTGCGTACCTGAAGGCGCACTATCCGGTTGAGTTCATGGCCGCGCTACTCACCTCTGTGGGCACCGACAAGGACAAGTCGGCCATCTACCTGGCTGAGTGCCGCCGTATGGGTATCACCGTGCTGCCCCCTGACGTCAACCAGTCCACGGCGCGTTTCTCCGCGGTAGGCGACGACATTCGCTTTGGCATGACGGCCGTGCGCAATGTGGGCCACAACGTCGTCGCGGAGATCGTGAAGACCCGCGAGGCGAAGCGTGCCTTTACGTCGTTCTCGGATTTCCTGGACAAGGTGCCCGCCACCGTCTGTAACAAGCGCACGATCGACTCCCTGGTCAAGGCCGGCGCATTCGACTCCTTGGGTCACACACGCCGGTCGCTGAACGCCGTACACGAGCAGGCGATCGACTCTGTTGTGGGGGTCAAGCGTAAGGAGGCGACGGGCCAGTTCGACCTCTTTGGTGACGACCCCGAGGTGGGCGGCGGTGTCAACGTCGACGTGCCCGACCTGGACGAGTGGGACAAGAAGACGCTGCTGAACTTTGAGCGCGACATGCTTGGCCTTTATGTATCAGACCATCCGCTGTCCGGGCTCGACCACATCATCCGGTCCGAGGCCTCGCACCAGATCCTCACTGCGAGCCCCGCCAACGGCGTCAAGGACGGCGACCAAGTGGTGTTCGCGGGGCTACTCACGCGAGTGGACCGGCGCATCGCGAAGTCTGGAAACGCTTACGCGATTGTCACCCTTGAGGACATGACCGGGGAGACTGAGATCTCGTTTTTCGGCAAGACGTACGAGACCTACGCACGCGATCTGACAGACGACGCTGTATTAGCGGTGAAGGTGCGTTCACGTGAACGCGGCGATGGCGGACTGCAGTTCAGCGCGGTCGAGGTGAGAATCCCCAACCTCAACGTGCAAGACACGTCCCCGCTCGTCATCACCGTGCCTGCGTACCGCGTGACGGCGCCGCTGGTGGAGCAAGTCAAGTCAATCCTGGGGATGCACCCCGGTGGTATCGAGGTGCGCATGGTGCTGACCGGTTCTCAGGCTCCGGTCACGATGCGCCTCGGCGACACGTTCCGGGTAGCGCGCTCGAGCGCGCTGTCAGGCGACCTTAAGGCCGCGCTCGGGGCGAACTGTCTGCAGACCTAGTCCTCGCTAGGGGAGAGCAGCCACTCCAGAGCTTGGTTGGCGGTCCAGCCGTCGGGGTGGAGCGCAGCGAGGCGTTGGGGGCCATCGAGATCAGCCCCGAGCGTGATGAGGGGTTTCTCGACGTAGCCGGTCGCACGGGTCTGCCCAAGGCCCACATTCGCCATGAGTGCGTTGCATAAGCACAAGCGACCAGCGGTATCTTCTTCGCTACCGCCCTTGCGAACAAACGGCTTCTCTGGTTCGGCGGCGCACCGGTGTCCCACTGCGCCGTTTTCGCGCAAGAAGGGAACGGTCAGAAAGCCCAGATCGCAAAGACGAGGGCGTGCCGCGACCTGGTCCGGGTCCGACAAGGAGCCCTCCAACTCGGCGACCTTGAACGGGAACCCCGTGGGCGAGGCCCGCAGGTTGGTGGTCACTTGCAGTGTTCCGTCTGCCGTGCCAGCAACGAGCTTCTTGCGAATGGCAGGGTCGAAGTTTGCGTCGCTGCTCAGAGCGAAGAGTGTTCCGACTTGGACGCCAACGGCACCGGCGGCATGCGCGGCGCGGACACCCTCGGGAGTGCCAAAAGCGCCTGCCAACCAGAACGGCATGCCGATGGCGGCGACCTTTTCGAGGTCCGCGTAGTCACGAGGGCCGAACTGAGGCTCTCCGGCCTCGTTAAGGACGACCTTCCCGCGCGGCGGTGCATTATGGCCGCCTGCCATGGGCCCTTCGATCACGAAGCCATCCGGACGGATTGCCTCATCGCGCGAGAGGTACTCCGCGAGAACATGGGCAGACACGATTGCAAGGAAGTTAGGCCGCGTGAGGGGCGGCAACGTGACGCCGAGTAGCTCAGCGGGATCGAGCGAGACGGCGAATTGACCTGGCTCGGCTCCCAGCACATCTACGGGGAATCTCACCGCGTTGTGTCCGACGAGTTGGTTCAGGAGGTGAGGAATCTCACGAGGTAGGCCTGCCCCCATCAGCACGTAGTCCACGCCCGCGAGCATGGCGCCGTATGCCGCAGTAGGAGTAGCCATCTGTATCTTTTCGAGGAAGTTCACTCCAACGAGGCCCTGATGGCCTTCTTTCGCGAGCCAGACCTCTGCAAAGTTGCCAAGCACTCCCATCTCTTGGGATCGGCGTCCTTGCTTGATCGCTAGCCGTGGAACGGGTGCGTATGGCTTGCCGGCGGGGCGGCCCTGGGGCAAAAAGTATCGCTTGACCGCTCGGGCGGCGACGGCCGGTATGGGGAACGCCGCGAGCGCCCGACGCATGTGTCCGCCAGGGTCCCCATCCTGGAGCCTGCGCGCGAGCACCATGTCGAGTCCGACCCCGGACACGACGCCTAACTGCCCGGCCCGGGATACCTGCGATGCGAGCTGCCAGGAGGAGACGGCGACGCCCATGCCGCCCTGTATGATGCTAGGTGGCATCTGACCGACTGTGGAGTCGGTCTGTGGTGATGCTGCGATGATAGTCGCCTCCTTTTCCTCGGTCCCAGGGTAACCTACGGAACCGTAGGTGCCTATGGCGGAAGTCCCGGGTGCGCGCCACCCGGCCCGCTGGCGCGAGTACCCGTTTCTGCCGCCCGGCGCCCTATGGGCCCGATTCCGCACGCTTTTCGCGCGCGGCGAGCCCTATTGGTCAAATTTCGCACATCTGCGTCCGATCCCGTGAGTGGGAAGTTTTGCTAGCCTGGCCTCATGGCCACAATCTGATCCGTGCGCATCCGCGCTTGCCGATGCCGCGCACCCTTGAGTCCCTCGCACCCGGCGCGATTTCGCGCCGCGACGTGCGCACCTCTCGAATCAGAATGGACGACCTATGCACACCACGTCACAGCATCACCCAGATCCTCAGAACTCACCAATGTCGCAGTACCCACTTGTCGGCAAAACCGCCCTCGTCACGGGAGTGTCGCGCCGACGTGGCATCGGCTACGCGGTCGCAACGCGCCTGCTCGAACTCGGCGCTAGTGTGTTCGTCCATCACTTTTCCCCACACGACCTAGACCAACCGTGGGGCGGGGACGATCTCGACGAACTCCGCGCCGGACTGTTTGCAACGCGAATCGGTGACGCGAGCATCGGCGACCTGGGCTGCGATCTCGCCGACGCATCGGAAATTCCGCGGCTCATAGAAGCTGCGACGGCGCTCACTGGAACGCTCGACATCCTGGTCTGCAATCACGCCAAGAGTGGGGACGACGGTTCCATCATCGACATGACGGCCGAGCGACTAGACGCGATGTGGGCTACAAACACGCGGTCCACGGTGCTGCTCACAAGAGCATTCGCGGAGCGCCACACCCTCGAGGCGCATGAGGGCGGGACCCGCCAGCCCGGCGAGCGCCTTGGCGCGACGGGACCTCACGAGGTGCCTGTGGGGCGGGTGGTCTGGATGACGTCAGGACAGATTCACGGGCCGATGCGCGGCGAGGTAGCGTACGCGGCGAGCAAGGCCGCCCTCGCGGGGATCACGCCTACGGTGGCTGCCGAACTACTTGAACTGGGCATCGTGCTCAACACCATCAACCCAGGCCCGGTCAACACGGGCTACTTGGATGCCGAAACTACCGACCGGTCGCTCGAGAACCTTGAGCAGGTCAAAGCGGCGATGCCGTTCGGACGCTTTGGCCGCCCGTCGGATCCGGCGTCGCTTATCGGGTGGCTCGCCACCGACGAGGGAGCGTGGGTGGTGGGTCAGGTTCTAACCACCGACGGAGGGTTCAGCCTCGGCTGAGCAAGGTCAGCGTGCAAGAAAGTACCCCCAGGATGCGCGAGTGCTCAAATGCGTGCGGAAACGGGCCAATAGGGCGCTGAGCAGTGTGAGCAGTGCCGGCGGCGCTGTTCGGCGCCTATCTCTTGAGTGACGTCACGTGGCTAGCGTTCGTGGCGCTCGCGTGGGGCTTCCACGTCGCGGTGGACAGGGCGCTGGGGTACGGGCTGAAGTTTGGCGACGACTTCCAGCACACGCACCTCGGATGGATCGGGAAGCGAAAAAGCACTGGCGTGAGCGACGACACTCCCCAGTAGACTCGTTGGGTGCTTTCACTCATCGATCTTCGCGGTATGAATCTGACCACGCGCGAGCTGCTTACGGTAGTGCCGCGCGCCGACGTCAATGTTGGCGATGCCCTCGCCACGGTGGAGCCGATCATCCGCGACGTGCGTGAGCGCGGGGAGGTCGCGCTGCGCGAGTTGGGCGCGAAGTTCGACGGCGTCAGCCCGGAGTACCTGCGGGTCCCCGCGGCCGTAATTACGGACGCGCTCACGACGCTCGACCCTGCAGTGCTCGCGGGACTCGACGAAGCGATTGCGCGAGTGCGCGCCTTCCACGAGGCGACCGTCCCTCCGCCCGTTTCGGTGGACCTCGCGCCCGGTGCGAACGTGTCGCAGAAGTGGATCCCCGTGGGTCGGGTAGGCCTCTATGTGCCCGGCGGGCTCGCGGTTTACCCGAGTTCCGTTGTCATGAACGTGGTTGCGGCGCAGGCCGCAGGCGTCGAGTCAATCGCCGTCACCAGCCCTCCGCAGCGCGAGTTCGACGGACTCCCTCACCCGACGATTCTGGCGGCCTGCGCGTTGCTCGGGATCACCGAGGTCTATGCAGCAGGCGGGGCGCAGGCCATCGCGATGCTGGCGTACGGCGTGGACGACCTGTGCGAACCCGTGGATGTCATTACTGGCCCAGGAAACGTCTACGTCGCGGCTGCCAAACGTGCCGTGCGTGGTGTCGTGGGCATCGACTCGGAAGCCGGCCCCACAGAGATCGCGGTCATCGCAGACTCGACGGCCAATGCAGACTTCATCGCCGCCGACCTTCTCAGCCAGGCCGAGCACGACCCCATGGCCGGTTCCGTCCTCATCACGGACGATGCTGACCTGGCTAAAGCGGTCGAGGCCGCACTGGCGACACGCGCCGATGCCACCAAGCACTTCGCGCGCACCAAGGAGGCCCTGAGCGGCCGCCAAAGCGCGGTCATCCTCACCAGCGGCATCGACCAGTCGGTGGCTGTCGCGGACGCGTACGGCGCGGAACACCTCGAAATCCACACCGCCGATGCATCGGTCGTCGCGGACCGCATTCGCAACGCGGGCGCCATCTTCGTGGGCCCGCACAGCCCGGTTCCGCTCGGCGACTACCTTGCCGGGTCCAACCACGTGTTGCCCACGGGCGGCACGGCGCGCTTCGCCAGCGGTCTGAATACCGCGAGCTTCCTGCGGGCTGTGTCGATCATCACCTACAGCGCCGATGCTTTGGTCGAGGTAGGGGACAAAGTGGTTGCGCTCGCGACCGCCGAGGACCTCCCGGCGCACGGCGAGGCGATCACTGCGCGAACTCGGCCGCCTCAGGGATAGATTGAGCGCACGAAGCACGCTCGCCGCGCGTGGGGCCTCGCTGGGCAGTAGTCTTCCATCATGGGTGTGACCAGGCGCGTCTGTGTTGTTGTGGCGGTCGCCAGTGCCGCCGCCCTCGCGGGCTGCGCCGGCAGTCCGGGGCCAGAAGCAATCGAAGCATCGTGCATCCCGATGACCGTCGTCGCAACCCCTGAGCCCGTCGTCGTCGGCGAAGAGGTGACTCTCGAGTTTGAATACGTACACGCGACGTGCGACGACACCGACCCTGAGGCGGATGAGGGCGTGGTCTCGGCGAAGGTGAGCCTCACTGAGGTCAACGGCATGTGGCGCAAGGCCGACATCGCCACTCTGGAGGTCGACACAGACCGGAGCGGCTCGGTGGAAGTCTTGATCCCGAAGGACGTGCCACCCGGCACGTACAGCGTGATGGTGTTCAGTCGGGAGGTCGGCCAGATCGAGGTCGTCGCTTCCTAGCGAAACCTGACCATCTAGGCACGCTGTCCCCAGTAGACTTCCACCCATGACTTTGCCCCTGCGCCCCGAACTCGTGGGGATCGAGCCGTACGGCGCCCCACAACTCGCTGTGAAGGCCCGCCTGAACGTCAACGAGAACCCGTATTCGCCGCCGCCGTCCGTCGTGGACGCGATCGCGTCGGCCGTGCGCGTGGTCGCCGGGGGGCTCAACCGATACCCGGACCGAGACTTCACCGCGCTACGCGCAGACCTCGCGAAGTACCTCGCCGCGGAGAGCCACGTCGACTTCCTCGAGGTGCGTAACATCTGGGCCGCGAATGGCTCCAACGAGGTCATGCTGCACCTTCACCAGGCATTCGGCGGCCCCGGCCGCACGGTGTTGAGCTTCGCTCCCACCTACTCGATGTACCCCGAGTACGCGCGCGACTCGCTCACCGAGTTCGTGACGCTACCGCGCAAGGACGACTTCACGCTTGACATCCCGGCCGCGGTCGCCGCGATTGCTCAGAAGAGGCCCACGTTGGTGATCGTGGCAAGCCCCAATAACCCCACGGGGACGGCGCTCCCGTTGGACGACGTTCGTCAGCTTGCCGACGCTGCGCAGGCAGTCCCCGGAGGCTGCGTGCTGGTGATCGACGAGGCATACGCCGAGTTCCGCAGGCGCGGCGTTGCGAGCGCGGCGAGCGTTCTTCCTGACTACCCCAACCTCGCGATCAGTCGTACAATGTCCAAGGCGTTTGCGCTCGCGGGCGGGCGTGTGGGCTACCTGGCGGCCCACGAGCCGGTTGTCGACGCCCTTCGCGTCGTCCGGTTGCCATACCACCTGAGTGCCGTCACGCAGGCCACTGCCCGCGCCGCGCTCGCTCACAGCCAGGTGCTGCAAGCACAGGTAGGCGAGATCCGCGCCGAGCGCGACGAGACCGTGCGCTGGCTGCAGGATCAGGGGTACACAGTCGCCGACACGGACGCGAACTTCGCGCTGTTCGGCCCGTTCGACGATCGCGAAAGTGTTTTCAAGGGGCTACTCGATCGCGGCGTCTTGATCCGCGTGGTGGGTCCCGAAGGTTGGTTACGCGTGTCTATTGGCACACCCGCGGAGATGGCGCTGTTCCGCGCCGCACTACTGGAGGTCACGGAATGAGCGAGACGGCATCGGCAGAGGGAACCCGCACGGGGCGCATTGAGCGCGCCACGAGCGAGTCAAATGTGCTGGTGGAGTTGGACCTCGACGGTTCCGGCACCACCGAGATCAGCACTGGAGTACCGTTCTACGATCACATGCTGACCGCGCTGGGCAAGCACTCGCTCATGAACCTCAAGGTCCAGGCAACTGGCGACGTTCACATTGATAGCCACCACACCGTGGAGGATGTGTCCATCTGCATCGGTGAGGCTCTCAAAAAGGCACTCGGGGACAAGGCAGGCATTTCACGCTTTGGTGATGCCATGGTGCCACTGGATGAGGCGCTCGCACAATGCGTCGTCGACGTTTCCGGGCGCCCCTACTTTGTTCACGTTGGCGAGCCCGTTGGCCAGGCCACGCACCTCATTGGCGGCAACTTCGCTGGCTCGCTGACGGCCCACGCGCTCGAGTCCATTGCGCACCACGCGGGTATTTGCGTGCACATGCGCGTGCTCGCAGGCAGGGACCCGCATCACATCGTTGAAGCCCAGTTCAAGGCTCTCGCACGCGCGTTGCGGGCAGCAGTCGCGCCCGATGCTCGGGTCAAGGGGATTCCGTCGACTAAGGGTGCGCTGTGAACGGGGCAACGCCTACTGGCTCACCTTTTGAACCATCGTCGGAACAGGAAACTGTCGCACTGTTGACGCCCATCCCCAACGGCAACGTGCTTGCTGCCTTGTGCTCGCTGAACAAAATTAAGGGCGAGGTCATCGAGACCTCGGCCGGTGCTTTCGCGGTGCTAGACGACACGTCCGAGGGATCCACCGACCATGCAGGAAAGGTCATCTCCACGTTCATCAAGGAACGGCCGATGCTAGCGATGGAGCGTCGCGACGGCCAGATCACGATCCACCAGTGGATGGATGGCAAGAAGGGAGAATCCTTGTCTCCCGGTTTCGCGCTCGATCAGGCCCCGAGCGCAATTACCACGCTCATGACGGGATCGCAGACGATCGAGGAACTCGCTCAGACGCACCCAGACAAGGTGTTCAGCGCCAAGATGGGGCGCTTCGCGGCATTCAAGGAACTGCGCAAACTCGCCCTAGACGCCAAGCGCGCCCAGTAGGACAACCCTATTTGGGGTTGATTCCCCGCGACCGAACCGCGTCTTCCGCGGCTCGTACCGTCGCCATGCTCTCCTTCTCCGCGGCATCGTAACGCGCCTGGGCGTTGTTGGCCTCGATCGTGGCGTTGGCATTCGCTTCGGCGACCTCGGCTTCGGCAGCCTCGATGGCGTCGTCCCGCTGGCTATTGAGTACGCCGACGTGCGCCGCTGCGCTCGAAATCTTTGCGGCAAGTCCGCGCGCATCCGCCTCTTCATCGATCGCGAACGTGACGGCCTCGTTGATGCCATCGCCTTGAATGCTGAGGACCGCGCGGCGAGTATCAGATTCGCCATCCGAGGCGGGGGCGCTCCCGGTGGCTGCCACGCTCGCGGTAGTCTGCGGCGTGATGTTGTGAGTGCTTGACGGCGTGGTGAGTACTAGGGCGGTGAGCATCACAGTGCCTTCTTTACCCTTGAGAGAGGCGATCTTGTCCGACCCAATTTTTGTGGCTTCGTTGAGTTTGTCCTCGGCCCGCTTGGTGCGCTTACGCGACTCTTTCTCGGTAGCCTTTAACTCGTCTTTGAGTTCGCTGACGCGCTTGGTGTAATCACTCCTGGCGTACGTGAGTTCGCGCTCTTGCGGAGTGAGCGCCGCGAAGGCTCGAGCCTTACGACGACGTACCGTGACGAGCAGCACGACCAGCAGCACCGCCACGATCGCGAGCCCCACAATGACAAGTACCTGGTTGGTAGTCATGGTATGCCCCTTCTTCTCCAGAATATCCTTGTGTATTGAGCCTAGCCCGCCCAAGGTGCGCGCGCGCCACCACAGTGCAACGAGCATGGGCGTACCCGACCACGACGAGGGTGGGCTGGACGGACGGAGTCTCGGCACGGCGCCGGTAAACTTGTCGACATGCCTGCACCCCTCGTTTGCGTCCTTGACTACGGCTTTGGCAACGTCCGTTCAGCGGTTCGTGCCTTGGAGCACGTCGGAGCGAGGGTTGTGCTCACCAGCGACCGCGTGATCGCGGAGAATGCCGACGGCCTGATAGTGCCTGGTGTCGGTGCCTTCGAGGCGGTCATGACCGGACTTAAGAGCGTGCGTGGCGAGCAGATCATCGGCCGCCGCCTGGCTGGTGGGCGCCCGGTGTTGGGCATCTGCGTCGGCATGCAGGTGATGTTCGAGAAGGGCGTCGAGCACGGCAAGCAGACCGATGGACTCAACGAGTGGCCGGGCACGGTCGAGCTGCTGCAGTCACCTGTGGTTCCCAACATGGGTTGGGCGACGGTCGAGCCACCGCAGGGGAGCGTGCTGTTCGACGGCGTTGCCGACGAACGCTTCTACTTTGTTCACTCGTACGGCGCCCGCGCCTTCCCGCTGGGAACTACCGAGGACACCGGCCGTTTCCAGGCGCCCGGCATTACCTGGTCGGAGGCAGGAAAGGCATCCGCCGATGCGCCCGATGCTGCCGACCGTTTCGTCGCTGCCGTGGAGAATGGTCCACTGAGTGCGACGCAGTTCCACCCGGAAAAATCCGGAGACGCCGGTCTGCACCTGCTGCGCAACTGGGTCGCTACGCTATAGACCGATCGGCTGCTGCACCGCACGTCAAAGTGCGCAGCGTCCATGCACAAGTTTCCGCCACACACGAAAGAGAACACCGTGACTGACACCCCCCGCCTTGAGCTCCTTCCCGCTGTTGACGTCGCCGATGGTCAGGCCGTTCGCCTCACGCAGGGCGAAGTGGGTTCAGAGATCAACTACGGCGACCCGCTCAGCGCAGCCCTCGATTGGGTCAAGGGTGGGGCCGAATGGATTCACCTCGTGGACCTAGACGCAGCTTTTGGGCGCGGTTCGAATGCAGAGCTGCTCGCTTCCGTGGTCAAAGCAGTCGACGTCAAGGTAGAGATGAGCGGCGGAATCCGTGACGACGAGTCGCTGGAGCGCGCGCTTGCTACTGGCTGCGCTCGCGTCAACCTCGGCACCGCGGCTCTGGAGAATCCCGCATGGACCGCAGCGGCGATTGCGAAGTACGGCGACCGTATTGCCGTGGGCCTCGACGTGCGTGGATCGACGCTGGCGGCACGCGGCTGGACCAAAGACGGCGGCGATCTTTGGGAAGTCTTGGCGCGACTGGACTCCGCGGGTTGCTCACGGTATGTGGTCACCGACGTGAAAAAGGACGGCATGCTTTCCGGGCCCAACATCGAACTACTCATGAAGGTCTGCGAGGCTACCAAGGCCCCAGTAGTCGCGTCCGGTGGCATCAGCTCGCTCGAGGACATCGCGGCGCTACGCACTATTTCCGGTCTCGGCATCGAAGGTGCGATCGTAGGAAAGGCGTTGTACAACGGTAACTTCACGCTGCCTGAGGCCCTCGACATCGCCGGCCGCCCGTAGCATTAGTACGTATGAGCGACGGCGACGCATTCAAGGAAATCCCGGAGTCTATCTTTTCCGATGACGACGGAAGTGCCGATGCGCACTTGGCTCAGGCGCTGATTAAGTTCTCACGAGGCAAAGCCCCGCTAGCCGACGTGGTCGACGCGCTTGCGTACGCACGAGTACTGATCCCGGTCCTGTCGTCAGGAGAGGAGCGTCACATCGGCAAGCACGGGGTAGAGCAGGATTCGGTGGCGTCGACCGGCGTGGTCGCGGTACAAACGCCCGATGGCCGTGCTGCGCTCCCAGTCTTTACCGACGTCGACGCTATGAAGGCGTGGAATCCCGACGCCCGCCCAATTCCTGCGGAGGGACCCAGGGCTGCGCTCGCGGCGGTCGCCGAAGAGTGGAGCACGCTGATTGTCAACCCCGGCATGGAGACGGTGCTGATCCCTCGTCCTGCGGTCTGGGCGCTCGGTCAGGGCCTCGAGTGGAAGCCCGCGGTAGTGGACGGCGTGGTGGTGGCGGACGTGCGCGAGGCCGTCGCCGACGCGGTGAATCTGGATGCGCAATTGCGCCAGATTGAGGTAGTGCCGGGTCGCGGCGCGGAGATCGCGATTGTGCTCGGGTTGGTTGCCGGGCTCACGCAACCGGAGCTCGACGCCCTCGTAAGGCGCGTGCAGAGCCAGCTGGCTCACAGTGATGTCGTAGCGAATAGGCTCGACAGCCTGGAACTGCGTTTGTCGCAAATGCCCTGACTGCCCGACGGCGCTAGCCGCAGTCGGCTAGCTTGCTCAATTGTAGCGACTCATCTGCCAGGAACCGAGTAAGGGACTCGAGCGTGACCGCAAAGCTCTCGCCGTTTTCGCCGGTCGCGTACAGCACGCCTACCACGTCACCCGCGGCATTGACCACTGCAGACCCGGAGTTGCCGTGCTCTGCTGACACGCCCACCAAATCGACGTCGTCGCGTTCCTCGCCCAACGAGTCCGGCACTTCCCCCTGAAATGGCCCGGTCAACGTGCTTAGCGGTCCCCCAAGCGGGTACCCCACCACATCGAGCGATTCGCCAAGAGCGGGGCCTTCAGTAGCGAGCGATGCCGCGAACTCCAGGTCCTCGTCGACAAATACGAGCGCAAGGTCAGCGATCTGCGCGATCACCGAACCGCTCGCCTGGTACTCGGTACCGTCATAAGTACTTAGCGTGATCGTCGTGGCGTCTTCCACGACGTGCCGGTTGGTGACTATCGTATGAGCATCCAACATGAACCCAGTGCCCACAGTGAACGCGTCGCACTTGCGTGACCGTATGCGCACCGCTGCGTGCTGCGCCGCATTGAACCCGTCTACGACTGCATCGGCCGCGGGAGACGGGGACGGGGTCACAATGGCCGCTGCCGGTTGCGACTGGGGTAGATCAGGCGGCAGCTGCGGGAGGACTGTGCACGAGGTGAGGGCCGCGGTTCCTACTAATGCCGTCGCAGCGACGATGATGCGCCGCATGGCTAGTTTGTCGACTCCTTGGCACGGTATTCCTCATACGCGTCATTCACTCCGGAGCAGAATTCGGAGATGTCGCGCCCCTCCGCGGCCAAGCTCGACGCCGTGTAGCGGGAGGAGTTCTCGAGGTGGGTGATGTGGTTTGACTGCGCGTCGGCACACTCGAAGGCGGAATCTACGATCTCAGACAGGAACGCAGACTCGTCGCGCGCGTTGGCCTGAGAGTCCGCCAAATCCGTCACTGTCGCGGTGGCACCGTCGCGCTCCTCAACGAGCGCTTCAACCTGCGATTCCAGCGTGGCGTTGGCTTGGCGGATCTCATCAACCTGTGTGGAAAGCACCGCGGCTTGGTCCCGGAGTCGATCGTTTTGGTCCTGCCACTGGGAGTTGACAAACCATAAGTATGCGGCCAGTGCGGCGAGCGCGACAACTGCCACAATCAGGGCGGCGAGGCTCGATCGTTTGCGAGGGGGGGTCTGGGGTTTTGGCTCGGGGAGGTTGACCGAGGGGAAGTGAAATTCGGCCGATGCGGGGGGTCGGTCGGGCTCTGACATGCGGTATTCCCCTCAGCAGCCGGCTGACTCGGGCACGAGCAGCGCGGTCTCATCAAGCAGTGTATTCAGGGTCGAGACAGGAACGATGAAACTCTGGTTGGAGTCTGACTTCGCGTACACAACGCCGACGACTTGACCGTCTTCGTTAAGAACAGGGGAGCCGGAGGAGCCTGGTTCAACAGAGGCAGTGGTGGCTAGGACGGTACCAAGCGCCGCGCCAAGCAGGTCCACCGTGGGCCCAAGCACTACGCCGGACACGGTACTGAGCCGGCCGCCATTGGGATAGCCCACCACAGTGATCACGTCCGATTCGACGGGGTCTGCTTCGGCGGGCTCCGCAAACGTGGCGCCTAAGGTTTCCTCCGTCGTGACGATCGCAATGTCGGCCACGGTGGTGGTTGAGACGGTGGTGGCGGAGATCGACCGACCGTCGTAGGTCTGCACTTGGAGCTCTTTGGAGTTTGAGGTCACGTGACGGTTGGTGATGAGCGTATGCGCGTCGAGCGCGAAACCAGTGCCGGTGGAAAGGAAGCCACAGCCGACGTTGCGTACGCGCACCGTCATGCGCTGAGCCGCAGTAAACCCATCGGGGGAGAGGGCGCCAGGTCCGTCGCCAGGAGAAATGGACGGAGAGGGGACGAAATCGGTCGGGAGCGCACCTGGCCCCTCGGGAAGCATCGAACATGCCGACAGCGTGAGGGCACATGCCGCAGCTAGGGCGGCAACGGTGCGGCGTCTCATTCGGTTAGCGCCTTTTGCAGATCGATGTTGGCTGTTTCCGCGTTATCGCACAGTTCGTTGACGCTCGTGCGGTAAGCGGCAATTTCTTCAGCCGTATAGGTGGCAGTGACTGCCTCGTCGGTGGGGGCACCTGGGGCGGCGGGCGGCGCAGGGGCTTCAGTAGCGGTATCGATGAAGTCCATGAGTTCCTGCTGGCCGTCGGTGCAGCGCTGCAGCCCATTTGCCACGGCCGTCGCGGTGGTGAGGAGTTGTTCAGTGGCTTCCACCTGTTGCTTTGCGAACTCGGTGTCGTCCCGCCACTGCGCTTTCTCATCGGACAACTTCAAGACAGTGTCCTTGGAATTAGCGAGCTGCTCCTGGACCAAACTAATCTCGTCGCTGAGCCGTGTGTTCTCGGATTGCGCGTCTGCGAGTGTATCTCCCAGTCCATAACTAATCTCAGTGGCCGCGTCGACCTGCTTAGACCACGCGTCCGTGCGCTGCACCATTTGATACGTCACTGCCGCAGCCGTCGCGGCCACGCCTGCCATCAGGATGAATGCCACCACCCAAGGCCACCGCCTGCGCGACTTGACGTCGGCACCGAATGGATACTCCTCGTCGGGCTCATTATTAAGACGCGTATTCTCAAGTGCGTCGTCATTGAATTCGGGGGACACCTCCTCCATCTGGGCAGGGCCAGCGCCACTGTCCACTGGTGAGTCAACTTTGGTGACCTCACTCGGTGAATCAGTGGTGACGTGCCCGTCCTTAGACGTGGGGGTGTCACTTGCCAATTACGCCACAGCTCCCGTGTATTTCTCGCCCGGACCCTCACCCGGTAAGTCCGGGGTGACCGATGCCTCCCTAAAAGCCAACTGTACGCTTCGAAGCCCGTCTCGAAGGGCCCTAGCGTGAGTGTCGCCTAGGTCCGGTGCGGCCGCCACAACAAGACCTGCTAGGGCATTGATAATTGCCCGCGCCTCGTCGAGGTCACGGAGGTTCTCGCCATCATCGGCAAGGCCGCATCGGAGTGCCGCGGCACTCAATAGGTGAACGCTTACGGTGGAAATAAGTTCCACAGCATTAACATCTGCGAGGTCGCGTGCTGCATCATTGGTGGAGTCCGCAAAGAAGCGGTCGATGGGCTTGTTTGGCTCGGTTGCCTGATTTTTGTCGCTCATAGTGATATTCTGTCTTACTGACCGGCCGTGGGAAGTCCCATGGCGCGCAAGTGGAGTCCACCTCCCACCTTCGGACCACAAGTTGGATCGGGGTATGTCACCGGCTTGGTGCCGCACCTCAGGTGCGGAGCGGGCACGGTACGTGGTGGCCTTTGCTCGTGTTCGAGCAGGGGCCTTTTTCTTTGCCCGGCGGTAGGAACTGACTACAAAAGGAGCCACCATCAACGAGCCCCGCATCAACGAGCGCATCCGAGTCCCGGAGGTGCGCCTTGTCGGTCCCGCCGGCGAACAGGTTGGTATCGTCCGAATTGAGGACGCGCTCCGTCTGGCGCAGGAAGCTGACCTCGACTTGGTTGAGGTCGCCCCCAACTCGCGTCCTCCGGTCGCCAAGCTCATGGATTACGGCAAGTTCAAGTACGAAGCTGCGGTGAAGGCCCGTGAAGCACGTCGCAACCAGGCCAACACCGAGATCAAAGAGATGCGTTTTCGTCTCAAGATCGACGAGCATGACTATGAGACCAAAAAGGGCCACGTGATCCGCTTCCTTAAGGGCGGCGACAAGGTCAAGGTCACTATCATGTTCCGCGGCCGTGAGCAGTCGCGTCCCGAGATGGGGCGCCGTCTGTTGCAGCGTCTCGCCGAGGATGTCGTAGATCTGTCGATCGTCGAGAACGCTCCTACGCAGGAGGGGCGCAACATGTCCCTCGTTTTGGGGCCGCTGAAGAAGAAGGCGGAAGCCCGCGACGACGCACGCAAGGAGCGCGAGGCCAAGAAGGCCGTCGAGGCTACTGAGCGAGCGGAGCGTGAGGCAGCGAAGACGCCAATCAAGGACAAGACCACGGCGGCACCGGCCACCGAAGAGACTTCGGGCGAATAGCCCGTTTGCTACGTGTCGGGCCCCCGGGGCCCGGCCTGACCAGAAGGAAAGGGCAATCATGCCGAAGAACAAGACCCACTCGGGTGCCAAGAAGCGCTTCAAGCTCACCGGCACCGGCAAGGTGAAGCACGCTCACGCGATGAACGTGCACAAGTTCCAGGAGAAGACGGGTTCGCGCAAGCGTCGCGTCGCCGTGGACGGCATTTTGTCCGCCCCCGACTCGAAGAAGATCAAAAAGCTGCTGGGCAAGTAACCGCCCCCCTCGAATCAAGGAGTTAAGAAATGGCACGCGTCAAGCGGGCGGTCAACGCCCATAAGAAGCGCCGCAGTACCCTCGAGCGGGCAGCGGGTTACCGCGGTCAGCGCTCGCGCCTTTACCGCAAGGCAAAAGAACAAGTTACGCACTCCATGGTCTACGCCTACGGCGACCGTAAGAAGCGTAAGGGTGACTTCCGTCGCCTGTGGATCCAGCGCATCAACGCTGCTGCTCGTGCGAACGACATGACCTACAACCGTCTGATCCAAGGCCTCAAGTTGGCCGAGATCCAGGTTGATCGTCGCATGCTGGCCGATATGGCCGTCAACGACGCAGCGTCATTCACCGCGTTGGTGAAGGTTGCCAAGAAGGCGCTTCCGGCCGACGTCAACGCACCAGCAGCCGCGTAAGCGACTGCTCGCATGACAGAACGCCCCACGGGGCCCGACCTCACGCTTACCTTCACCAACCCGAAGGCAGAGCGAATCAAGCAGGTGCGGGCCCTGGCGGGGCGTTCTGCGCGTTCTAAGACTGGGCGATTCCTGGTCGAGGGTCCGCAAGCGGTGCGCGAAGCGGTGCGCTTTGCACCTGAGCGCATCCGCGATCTCTACTTCACCGAGGATTCCGCGGCACGCTACGGCGAGATCGTGGCTGTTGCGCAGTCCGCGGAACTCTACGTTCACGTTGGCACGCCTGCCGTGCTCGAGGCCATGAGCCCGGACGCCCAAGGCGTCCTTGCGGTGATGGATAACGCAGGCGTCTCTCTCGATGACGTGCTGGGCGGCGAGGTCGAACCTCGCCTCATCGCTGTCCTTAGCAACGTCCGTGACCCCGGCAACGCAGGCACCGCGATCCGCGTGGCAGACGCCGCGGGGGCAGATGCCGTTGTGCTCGCTGGCGAGAGCGTCGACCCGGCGAACCCTAAGGTTGTCCGCGCGAGCGCTGGCAGCCTCTTCCACCTTCCCGTCGTTCGCTCCCTGCCATTGGACGATGCGCTCGCGGCCATCGCCGATGCCGGGCTTCAGATTGTGGCCGCTGACGGTTCCGGTGACGCGGAATTGGGTGACTCTACGGCTGGCGACGACTTCCTTGTGAAGCCCACAGCTTGGGTATTCGGCAATGAGGCCTGGGGTCTGCTTGACGAAGAACTCGCGTTGGCCGACACTGTGGTGCGGATTCCAATCTATGGCAAGGCGGAAAGTCTCAATCTGGCTACCGCAGCATCGGTGTGTCTCTACGCGAGCGCACGCGCTCAGAATTCCTAATCTCAACTTCCGCGCTCATCCCTCGTGACGGATCGCTCACACCTGAGGCGGGCGTCTGGCAGTTTTGTTCCTGCTCAGGCCGCTGCTCACGTACGGTAACCGTATGGTAACCGAACCCGGCCGCCCGCGAGGACTGAGCCGCTCTCGGGGGCTCGTCTTTGCTGTGATCATGATCGTCACTATTCTCGTGGCGCAAATGGGTACGTCGATCGTGGGTGCGATCGTAGCCCAACGTCAAGCACAGATAGCCGCGCAAGACACCTTCTCTTATGTAGGGGATCTCACAGTTGAGCGCGTATCTCGTTACGCTGAGGCGGGTACCGACACCGTCGCGGAGACCGCTTCGGCGATCGTGAACTCTCCAGGTGACGTCACGCTCGACGAGGTTGCGACCATGGTGTACTTGCGGTTGGACCGCAAGCCCCAGGTGCGCGGAGCGTACGTGGGTTTCCCTGACGGCAGTTTTGTCTCCGTCAGCCGGGAGGGTACAGGATTCACCGCGCAGCGAGTTGAGGTCTCACCCGAGCGCAATGCAACTGAATCGGCGTACGACGCTCAGTTCAAAGAGATTTCCAGAAAGGATATCGACCTGGACTACGATCCACGGGTACGGCCGTGGTACCTCGCAGGCGAAGGCTCACTCAAACCGGTGTGGACGGACCCGTACCTTCTCTTTGATAGCAATGTGACTTTTGCTTCCGCGGCCGCAGGGGCTCGTACTCGTGACGGCTTGGTCGCCGTGGTAGGAGCTGACGTCAGCCTCGAACAGTTAGTGATGGTCCTTGACTCACTGCCGCTGGGAGCCGGTGCACAAGGTTTCGTGTTATCCGGCGATCGCCGTGTGATTGCGGCGCCCTCCGAATTCACTCAGACTCTTCGCGAGACAGCAACGCTGACGGGCGCGGTCCCTTTGGCCTCGGACATCGAGTTGGGATCCGAAGCTGTGGCTTCTGACCACAGTGACGGCGATGTCTTTGGCCGCTCCGGCGACCGCATCATCGTTGAACGTAGTTTTCCTAAGGCCGAAGGCTTGGATTGGGTCCTGCACCTCGAGGCAGATGAAAGCCAGTTATCACTTGGCCTAGACAGTTTGCAACTCACCATCTACCTGGTGACCGCGATTTCTACCCTCATGGTGGTGGCCGCAGGCGTCCTTGTGTACCGAATGTGGCGACCGCTACGGGGCCTGGATACGCGGGCGGCAACAGACCAATTAACGGGATTAGCGAACCGTCACGAGTACCAGAGGCGAGGGCGCGCTTTACTGCATCGCGCTGAGGTACGCCACGCGACGGTCGCGGTGATGGTGATGGACATGGATCACTTCAAGACGCTCAACGATACGCTCGGTCACGAAGCCGGTGACGAGGCGCTGAAGGCCGTTGGAGCCGCCCTACAAGCGAACGCGAGAACGCGGGATGTGGTCGCACGACTTGGTGGTGACGAATTCGTATTGCTGCAGGTCCTGCCTCACGTCGACCACGTGGCGAGCACTGTGGAACGCGTCCGCGCTGATGTAGAAAAGGCAGTGCGCACTGGAACACGCGGCGACGATCTTCTGGGCATTACTGCTGGCTATTCCGTCTCCAGAGCAGGCATGTACGACCTCGAAGTCTTGGTGCACGAAGCTGACGTGGCGCTGTTGGCGGGAAAGCGGGCCGTCAGGGGACGCTCGTATCGCCACCGTCCGCAACCCAAGGGGCCGCTGGGAACCTACGATCCCGAGGTTTAGGCGTAGCGACGTTGGCCGGTTGCAACACTGGGGACACATGTTCGCGTTAGGGTCATCACAGATTCTTGACGCCGAGGGAGCACATCATGGAAAACGTCCAAAAGCTGGAAATCGCGGGTGCACGTGGAACCGTTGAGGTTGACGGTGTCACGGGGATCTTTTACAAGATCCGGGTGGACGACGAGGTCGTCAAGCGCACAAAGGGCGGCTGGCCCATCCCCATGCGCAATGGCAAAGTCTCCAAGCTAAGTTCTCGCGGCATCGTGCCGGGCTTTCAGAAGCTCTATATGGACGAAGCGCTCGTGTACGCCATGGGTGGGCACGTTGAGAAGTGGCTCCGGGCGCTGATGTTCCTGCCGTTCTTGCTGATCTTTGTGAATCAACTCTTCGGCCTCATCCTGGGCGTGCTGCTGTTCTTCATGAACATCTCCGCAGTCAAAAATGACCAGATGCCGATGCCGGTTCGCGCCGCGCTACCGATCATCAACACAGTTGCAGGCGGCGTGATTCTGGCTTTGCTGACGGGCATGCTCTCCTAGCACTCCCGGTAGACTGCTGGGCAGTCCATGTGAACTGTTCGAAAGGCACGTATGTCTACCCCCGAAGCATTGTCGCCGCTTGACGCCCCGGGCGTCGAAGCAGCGGTTGACGAGGCTCTCGCTGCCTTCGCCGCCGCCAGCACCCTCGACGACCTCAAGGAAGCCCGCCTGGCTCATACCGGCGATAAGGCTCCCGTGTCGCTTGCGAACCGTCAGATCGGCGGCCTTGAGTCGTCCGAAAAGGCGGCGGCAGGTAAGAACATGGGCCAGGCCCGAGGGAGGCTGAACAAGGCACTCGAGTCCCGTCAGGCGGAGCTGGAGGGCGAGCGTGACGCGCGCGTGCTGGTCGAGGAGGCAGTTGACATCACCCTGCCCGTCGACCATGCGCTCGTAGGCGCTCGTCATCCGCTGGAGACGCTTCAGGAGTCGATGTGCGACGTATTCGTAGCGATGGGCTGGGAGGTGGCAGAAGGCCCGGAGCTCGAAGCCGAATGGTTCAACTTCGACGCCCTCAACTTTGACCCTGACCACCCGGCGCGCGAGATGCAAGACACGTTCTTCATCGACCCGCCCGAGTCGGGCCTGTTGCTACGTACGCACACTTCACCAGTCCAGATACGCGCGGCACTGGCGCGCAAGGAAGCACTGGTCACACAGGGTCGCGGGATCTACGTGATCTGTCCAGGCAAGACGTTCCGTACCGACGAACTGGACGCCACGCATACGCCGGTGTTCCACCAGATCGAGGGCCTCGCGATCGACAAGGGCCTTACCATGGCTCACCTCAAGGGGACACTTGACTTTTTTGCGCGCGCGATGTTCGGCCCCGACGCCGTAACGCGCCTGCGCCCGTCGTACTTTCCGTTTACCGAGCCCAGCGCGGAGATGGACCTGCGTTGTTTCATATGTGGCGGCGAGGACACCTCGTGCCGCACGTGTTCCGGAACCGGCTGGATCGAGTGGGGCGGTTGCGGAATGACGCACCCGAACGTGCTACGCGCCGCTGGCATCGACCCTGATGAATACACGGCATTTGCCTTTGGTATGGGCGTGGAGCGGACATTGATGTTCCGCCACGGAGTTAAGGACATGCGCGACATGGTCGAGGGCGATGTGCGCTTCTCGCAGCAGTTTGGGGTGGAGATTTAATGCCTAAGGTACCGCTGAGTTGGCTCAAGGAATCGGTGGACTTCGTCCCTGGATCCTCAGCCGAGGACGTCGCCGTTGCGCTGGCGCGCGTGGGACTTGAAGAAGAGGGCATCGAAGGCCCCGCGGTCAAGGGTCCGCTCGTCGTGGGTCGAGTTTTGTCGCTGGTCAAGGAGACCGCGTCCAATGGCAAAACGGTCAACTACTGCCGCGTTGACGTGGGTTTGCACAACGATGAGGTCATCACCGAGGGATATGACAACATCGGCCAGGTCGAGGGCAAGGGGCCCGATGCTGGGCACTTCTTCGTTCCCAGCCGTGGCATCGTCTGTGGCGCCCATAACTTTGTTGAGGGCGACTTCGTCGTCGTGGTGCTGCCGGGCGCAGAACTACCTGGCCCGTTCCCCATCTCCGGACGCAAGACCTACGGTCACTGGTCGGATGGCATGATTTGCTCCGCCAAGGAGTTGGGTCTGGGTGAGGATCACGACGGCATCATTGTGCTGCAGTCGCCTACTCGTGACGCCGATGCTGAGTTTGGCGGATTTGGTCTAGCTCACCTGACTCCGGGTGAAGACGCCATCGCGTTGTTAGGACTCGACGAGAACACGATCGAGATCAACGTCACGCCAGACCGCGGCTACTCCTTCTCGATCCGCGGCGTGGCGCGCGAATACTCGCACGCGACTGGCCAAGATTTCCGCGACCCCGCTGCGATCGAGGTGCCCGCGAGTAACGCTGGCGGCTTTGACGTGCAGGTCGATGACCCAGCGCCGGTGCGCGACAACGTCGGCTGTGACCGGTTCGTGGCGCGCGTTGTGCGCGGCTTTAACCCCACGGCGGCTAGCCCAGTGTGGATGAAGAGCCGTCTCACCGCAGCAGGTATGCGACCTATCTCGTTGGCCGTTGATGTCACCAACTACGTGATGCTTGAACTGGGACAGCCGCTGCATGCCTATGACCTAGCCAAGCTCACTGCGCCCATCGTGGTCCGTCGTGCCGCTCCATCGGGAGAACTGCCTGCGCTGAGGTCGTTGAAGACGCTCGACGACGCCGAACGCACACTTCACGACGAGGACTTGCTTATCACCGATTCCGAGGGCGGGCGAGGTGCGCGTGCCATCGGTATTGCTGGAGTGATGGGTGGTGGTGACACTGAGGTGACAGCCGCAACCACTGATATTTTGCTTGAGGGTGCGCACTTCGATCCCATCACGATCGCGCGCTCGGCTCGTCGCCACAAACTCGGGTCCGAGGCCTCGCGCCGTTTTGAACGCGGCGTGGATACTGCGCTCGCGCCTATCGCAGTGCAGCGCGCCGTTGACCTTTTGACGGAGTTTGGCGGCGGCGGCGGCGACGCGACCGTTACGGACGTGAATTTCACTGCTGCGCCCACGCCCATCGAGATGAGGGTGGACTTCCCGGGCTCGATCGTGGGGGTTGAGTACACCACTGCCGGTGTCATCGGCGCGCTCGAGCAGGTGGGTTGCACGGTCAAGCATTTCGCGGCGACATCCGAGCCCGACTCGCTGACGGTGACCCCGCCCACCTGGCGCCCCGACCTGACTCACGCCATCAACTTGGTGGAAGAAGTGGCGCGCCTGCACGGTTTTGAGAACCTGCCTTCGATTCTGCCCACCGCACCTCCCGGGCACGGCTACACGCACTCGCAGAAGGTGCGTCGCTCCGTGGCTCGCGGCCTGGCGGACCGTGGACTTACCCAGGTGCTGACGTACCCGTTCATCTCCGAGCAACGCCTGGACGACATGCTGATCCCCGCTGGTGACCCACGCCGCGAGGTGGTGCGCCTGGCGAACCCTTTGAGCGCGCAAATGCCGCTGATGCGCACGTCGCTGATACAGACCCTGGTGGACGCGCTCAAGGTGAACTTGGGACGTGGTGCTCGGGATGTAGCAATCTACGAGGTGGGGCGCGCCTACCGGGCTGGCAACATCGGTCAGGTGGCACGCCACTTCTCTGGCGACGCGATTACGCCCGATGATGTCGATGCCCTTAACGACGTGCTGCCGATGCAACCGCGGCGAGTTGCCGGACTGATGACAGGTCAGCGCACGCCGTCTGGGTGGCACGGTGCCGGTGAGGCGTACGACTGGACCGACGCTTTGGCTGCGGCTCAGGCTGTGGCACAGATGGCGGGGGTCCAGATTGTGGCCTCGGCCGAGGCCCACATGCCGTGGCACCCAGGCCGATGCGCTACGTATCGCCTTGAGGACGGCACCTTTGTGGGCCATGCGGGCGAGCTGCACCCCAAAGTGCTTGAGACGCTCGGCCTGGCGGCACGTACGGTCGCGTTCGAGATGATCCTGGACCCCATGGTGGAGTTCACCGAGGGTGCGATCACACTGGCAGAGGCCGTCGTGGGTCACCCGTTGGCCAAGGAGGACTTCGCGTTCGTTGTGGCATCTGACGTGGCCGCAGGCGACCTCGTGGCCTGCGTGAAGCGCGCCGGGGGAGAGCTGGTCGAGGACGCACGCGTTTTTGATGTCTACGAGGGTGAGCAGGTGGGCGAGGGCAAGAAGTCGTTGGCTATCGCAGTGCGCATGCGTGCTGCCGACCGGACGCTGTCTGCCGAGGACGTGCTCGAGGTTCGTCATGCGATCGTCGCTGCTGCTGCGGGCGAGTTTGAGGCCGTACTGCGCTAAAGAGGTTCGGCCCTGCTGTGCTATTAGTCATGCGCTAGACGTAAAAGGGATGTAAGGGGCGCGTGGGTGCTGGCTCTGCTGAGGTAAATGGGGCAGTATGAGACCAGGTCGCAAACCTGCGGCCTGTTTTACCGGGGGCGATGCACGGAAAGTTTTTGTTTGGTGTCCTGACACTCTCAGCGTGCCAGGGTGGGATCCGATTGTCGTCTCCGTCACTGATATAAGGAGAACACGATGAACAAGTGGACTATTTTCCAGAACAGCAAGGTTGTCCGTGTCGCGGCTAGCGCCGGTACCTTCGTAGCCGTCGCCGCAGTTGTCGGCGCTGGGTTTAAGTGGAACTAACTCCACCTGGACTGGGGGGTGGCGTCGAGGCTAAAACCTCGGCGCGGCTCTCCGGTCTCAACGCATATCTGGCTGTTGTCTTCATTTTTGGACTAGCCGCGTTGGTTCTCGCTGCTTATGCCACCCCATGGATGTCGACGTTCGATGAAGTTCTCGTCTTTCCCTCACTCTTCCTCGCCGCCGCAGCCATCGCTGGTGAGTTAAGGCCGATCACGCTGGTGCGAGGGGGTGCGGAACCGAGGACGCTTTCCACGTCTGCACCGTTTGTGATTGCACTCATTGCAGTGACCGGCGTTGGTGTTGCCGTGTTTGTTCAGGCGCTTGCGAGCATGGCCGACGACATCATTCGCGGCCGGTCCCTAAAGAAATCGCTGTTTAATACCGCGCAGTATGCAATCAGCGTGTTTGGTGCGGGAGCGGTCTACGCATGGTTGGCCGATGTGCCGTTCTTCGGCGTTCCCACTCCAGTCGAACCAGGGGATATCGAGCCGCTACTCGCTGCCGGAATCGCCATGATCGGTCTGAATTGGGTGCTAGTGGCGGGCGTAGTCGCACTATCGACCGCTCATCCACTAGTCGCAGTACTGCGCGCCGATGTACGCGAATTCCTTGTTACGCTGGTTGTTTTGCTAAGCGTCGGCGGCATCGCCGCAGTTGTTGCTGGCGATGGTCTTGCCCCTCTAATTTTGCTTGCTGTCGTGGTGGTGTCGGCGCATCTTTTCGCGATGGCTGCTGCTAAACATGCTCATGATGCATCGCATGATTCACTGACGGGCCTAGGCAATCGCGGTCAGGCAGACTACGAATTGAGGCGGGCGTTGGACTCGGTCGGGCAGAGTGATTTGAGTGGCCCAGGGCTGATTTTCATGGACATCGACCACTTCAAAGATTTCAACGACACCCTTGGCCACCCAGTCGGTGACAGGATCCTCCGTGAGGTCGCCGATAGATTAGTTGCCGCAGCGCCAGATCGGGCAACGGTGCACCGATTAGGCGGAGATGAGTTCGCCGTGGTGATCTACGGCGGAGAAGACGTGTGTCGCCAAGCGGCAGACGACATGTTGGCGTCTCTTGATACCCCGATTGAAATCGAGAGCCTAGAACTTTTGGTACGCATCAGTGCAGGAGTCGCGGTCGCGCCGATGCACGGTGCCGACAGCGAGACGTTGATGAAGAACTCTGACATCGCGCTGTACCACGCCAAGCTTGAGCGTGATCGGATCAGCATGTATGCGCCGGAGTTCGACGTTAACACCGTTGCCCGGCTTCAGCTGTTAGCTGACCTGCGTACCGCGCTAGACTCGCAAAACCTGACTGTCGTCTATCAGCCGCAGGTTGACCTAGGGACGCGAACTACGGTGGCGGCAGAGGCTCTTGTGCGATGGGAGCACCCAGACCTCGGGCCCATGGCACCTGATGAGTTCGTGCCCTTAGCTGAGAATTCGGGATTAATTTTCTCTTTGACGGCATTCGTTCTTGATACCGCGCTCGCTCAGTTGGCTCAGTGGCGCGAAGCCGGGCACGACTTGCGGATGGCAGTTAATCTCTCGGCGCGGCATCTTTCGGACCTAGGGTTGCCCGGCCAGGTGACCCAAGCTGCAGCCAAACATGGGGTTCCGCTCAACGTGCTTGTCCTCGAGGTGACGGAGACCGGGATCCTGTCGGATCCGGTGCGTGCCGACGTGGTGATTCACGCGTTGCGTGAGCTGGGTGTTGAGATTGCAATCGACGACTACGGAACAGGCAATGCTTCCTTGAGCTACCTCAAGCGGTTAGAGATCGATGAATTGAAAATCGATCGTTCCTTTGTCAGTAACATCGGCTCTCACAACCAGGATTTAATTATCGTGCGTTCAACGATCGCACTTGCCCTTGACCTAGGACTGCGCGTGGTGGCTGAAGGCATCGAGGATGAGGCGACAACGCAATCTCTGCACGCATTGGGACAAGTGATTGGGCAGGGATACCACCTGGGGCGCCCTGTTTCTCCTCAAGAGATTCAGGCAAGGCTTGAGGCTGAGCGGCAGACACCCCTTGCGGGGAAGGGCAGGGCGTAGGCGTGCTTGTCGTCGCCACTTGCATTATTGCGTTGCTGTCACCGCTGGTGGCGTTGCGTTGGCCCGCAGGTCTCCTCCTGCATCGGTGGCGCTGGCCGCTGTTGATCTGGGCGGTACTCATCTTCCAGGTGGTCGTCCTCGAGGTCTCGATGCCGACCGGCCTCGCATCATTACTGCATGTTTTGACCTACGCCGCTGCGATCGGATTCCTGTGGCTGAACCGGCGCTTTCCAGGAGTACTCATCGTCGGTGCGGGCGCATTCTTGAACGGACTCGTCATCGCGCTCAATGGTGGGACGCTTCCCGCGAGTGCCGCTGCGGTCGCGGCCGCAGACGTCGACCATGACCTTGCTTTCGCCAATTCAGCAGTGCTTCAGGATCCCGTATTGCCGTGGCTAGGTGATGTATTCGCCTGGCCGGCGCCGCTGCCTTTGGCCAATACGTTCAGTGTGGGGGACCTGCTTATCGTTCTAGGCGTCGTCGTTGTTGCCTGGAGTGGGTCGCGGCGCATTGGCGCTGGAGGCCCGGGGATAACGGAAGCGGATGAGGCAGATAGCGCACCGCCCCATGTCAGCGAACCGGAACCGCCGCGGTTGCGCTAGGCCGACCCCAAGGGAGTCCAGGTTAAGGCTTAGCGCGCGAAATTGGCCGGATTCGTATCGACCACCTCATCCGTGTCCGGTACCCGTGATCGTCGACCAGGACTTTGTTCCAGGCGTGGAGTTCGCGTGGGATGAGATTCCTGCGTCACGTTTATTCCTGTCCGGGGCAGCGTCCCTAGAGCTCGCGAAGCACCTTCGCGGGGTTTCCGCCCACGACCACTCCTGCGGGGACGTCCTTGGTGACGACTGACCCCGCTCCGATGATGGAGCCTCGCCCGATCGTCACGCCGGGGCAGATGACGACGGAGCCGCCCAGCCACGCATCGGCCTCGATGGTAATGGGTAGCCCGATCTCCCAGCCCGCCTGCCGTAGCCCGAGGTCTAGTGGGTGGTTGGGTGTGTAGAGCCGCGCATCGGGCCCAATCAGTACGTTGTTGCCAATGGTCACCATCCCGCCGCCCAGCACCATGAAGTCGGTATTGATGAAGACGTTGCTGCCTAGTCGTACGCGTTCTTGGTACTCGATGGAGAAGGGAGGCCGAAAATCCAGGCCGCGGCCGCATTCGTCCAGTAGCTCTGTGAGCATTTGGATGGCGAGTTCCGGTTGCGCCGGGTAGAGCTCGTTGATGCTCTGGCACGTGCCCTTAGTCGCGCGCTGGGCGGCAGCAAGCTCCGGCCCTGCGCGGTACTTGAACCACTCCCCGGCCAACATCTTCTCGCGGTCGGTACGAGTTGCGTCCTCGATGGGATCAACGCGCCCGGAAGCTTTGCCGGACGGCGGGGGAGTCTTAGTCATTGGTCCATTGTCGCGGATGGCGCACAGAGTAAAAGAACGATGCGTGTCAGAACCAATCAGCTGCGTGCCACAATCGCCTGGCCCGCGTCAACAACCTCGCCCACCAGCCGCTCAACGACATCTTCCAGCATCGCTGTGCCAATAACCTCGTCGCCGTCTGACACGAGCGCGATATGAGTGCCTCGAGCCTGCATCGACGCCAGTGCGGAGTCGAGCCGCTCATCGGCGGAAATTGTCACCAAAGAGCGCACTGCATCGGCGGGCAACGGTTTGGTAGCCCCGCCGCGGGGCACGTACACAAAGTCCTTGAGGTGAACGTATCCCACGAACTCACCGTCGTCTCCCACCAGCGGGAAACGCGAAAACCCGGTCTTCACGCACAGGCGTTGCGCTTGTTGCGGAGTGCTGCCCACGGGCAACGTCACGAGGTTCGCTCGCGGAACCATCACATCGCGTACGGTCTCAAATCCGAGGGTGAGGGACCCACTCAGCAGGCGGTGCTCGACCTCGTCAAGCAGGCCTTCGTCGCGTGACTGTGTGATGAGGCCGCCCACTTGGGTTGCGTCGAAAGTAGAGGCGACCTCGTCCTGCGGTGTGATCCGGAGCAGTTTAAGTACTGTGTTGGCGATCGCGTTGAGGAGCCAAATGGCAGGCTTGAGGACCATCACAATGACGTATAGCGGCGGACCGAGCAGTAGCGCCGAGCGCTCGGGGCTCGCAATCGCAATGTTCTTTGGGACCATCTCGCCCAACACCATGTGCAAGAAGACGACAATCGTGAGCGCGATTGCGAAGGCGATGCCGTGTAGCCACGCGCCGGAGATGCCGATGGCTTCAAGTGGAATTTCGATGAAGCGCGCGACGGCCGGTTCCGCGATGGCGCCGAGGCCCAGCGAGCACATGGTGATACCCAGTTGTGCGCCCGCCATCATCATCGAGACGTGTTCCATGCCGCGAATGGTGAGGCGCGCGGACCGCGAACCTCCAGCAGCGCGAGGCTCGATCTGGGTCCGGCGGGCAGAAATCAGTGAAAATTCTGCACCAACAAAAAAGGCGTTGCCCAGCAATAGCACGATTGCAATGCCAATTGCTCCGAATTCACTCATCGTCATCCTCCTCGCGCTCGAGGACGTCAAGCATGACGCGGTCCACTCGATGGCCGTCTATACGCGTGACCTTGAGGGTCACGGTGACGGGTAGGGCCAAGCCGTCGTTGTCGCGGTCCGTCTCGTCACGCGCCTCGAGTTCAATGACATCTCCCAGCACGGGAAAGCGCTCAAGGTGCTCAGTGAGAAATCCGCCTAGGGTGTCTGATTCTTCGGCCTCGGGCAATTCCAGCCCGGCGATCTCCCCGGCCTCGTCGGGGCGCAACAGGCCCGATAGCGACCATCGGCGCGGCCCAATCTTGCGGTGCCGGCTGACGGGCAGGTCCTGTTCATCCTCGATTTCTCCCACAATTTCCTCAACCAGGTCCTCGAGGGTGATGACCCCATCGGTGCCGCCATACTCATCCACCACCACAGCCATCTGCACGCCGCCACGCAATTGTTCCAGCACGGCGTTGAGTGGCATCGAGGAAGGGACGGCAGAAATGGGCATCAGGATGTCGGTCATCTGCGTGGACCGGCGCTCGCGTGCAGGTACCGACAGCGCGCGCTTGAAGTGCGCAACGCCAACGATGTCATCGACGCCTTCACCGCGCACCGGGAAGCGCGCGTGACCCGTCTCTGACGCAAGCCGGAGGAGGTCAGCCACGGTGTCCTCGAGGTCTACAAAGTGCAGCCGTGGCCGTGGCGTCATGGCGTCCGATGCGGTGCGTTCGCGAAGTTCTGCAGCGCGGGACAGGCGTTGGGCGACGTGAGGTTCCAGGGTCCCACGCTCTCCCGAGCGAGAGGCGAGCGACTCGAGTTCCTGCACCGAGCGTGCGGAGGCCAACTCCTCGCGGGGTTCGACGCCCATTGCGCGCACGATCGCATTTGCGGAACCATTCAACACGTTGAGCAGGGGACCGGCGAGCCACGTGAAGCCACGTTGGAAGCCAGCGACAAAGCGACCTGCCCGCATCGGCTCCGCGATGGCCCAGTTCTTTGGCACGAGTTCGCCAAAGACCATTTGTGTGACGGTCGCGATGATGAACGCGAATGTCAGCGATACCGCCAACGCGGATCCCTCGGGCACGCCCAGCGCGGCGATGGGGCCTTCGAGCAGTGTCGCGATGGACGGCTCCGCGATCAAACCCACGAGCAGCGAGGTGACAGTGATGCCTAGTTGTGCGCCGGAGAGTTCTGTAGAGAGCTTCTTCAGCCCAGCCTGCAGCGACTTAGCGCGGGCGTCCCCCTCACCAGCACGCTTATCAACGGATGACCGATTTACTGTGATGAAGGCGAATTCCGCCGTTACGAACACAGCATTTGCGGCGATGAGGATGAACGCTAAGAGGACAAGTAGCCAGGCGGTGGTCATTCGCTCGCCCCATGGCTTAGCAGGGAAGATGGGCGGGGGAGCGCAGTGCGTTGATAACTCAATCCGCTACTGCGCTCAGGACTGTGCGCGTCGGGCATGACAACACTTTAGGCGACTGAGGGCGTGGAGCGGGAATGCTGCATCGCATCGGTAGCCTTGGGGTATGACTTACGACCTGCCCGCGGATGGCGACCACTACGTGTTCAATGCCGGCCGCCAGGGTCCGTTTGTGCTGATCGAGCGCAAGCACGTTGCGTATTACGCGGTGCTCGTCGTGGCTGCTGCGCTCATCGCATGGCTCATCGCGGACGACTGGCAGCCACTTGGATTTGTCGGCACATTTACTTTGCTCACCGTGATGCTAGTGCTGATCGTCGCCAGCTATTACAGGGCGAAGGCGCTCCTGGAGTGGTGGAGCAGCGAGGTTCACTTCGTTGCTACGCCCGATGGCCTGACGGGCTGGCACGGGACAGCGGCTCGTCGAGGCAGAGTAACGACGTTTACGGCAGGCCAGACGCTAGCCGTAGCATCGGACACGCGCACAGCGGTTCCCCGGCTGGTCGCCTCCGCGGCCGGGGAAAGCCTGATTCTGGGACCGCTATGGGGTATCTACCCGCAGGAATTTGAGAAATGGCGTGTCTGGGTCGAGTCTCACGGTTGGACGGTAAACGACACCTACATCGAGGAGCCAAGTTCGAAGCGTGCGCGGCCCCTGCTCGTCGCCGACGACTGGGTCGAGTTACCCGCCCAGGATGACACCTCGCAGTTCGTTTGGGGTGTGCCTCGCGGCCCCGATCGTGCGAGTGCGCGCGCCGGTGGGCGTGACGATTGGCTTCCCATGCTCAATTCCAAGAATATCGGCGCCTTCACCTCGACCCTTCCCGGAAGTCAGGTCGTCGTCATTGCCGTCCGGCTTGACGACATTGACGCCAACGCGACGCTAGTAGAGTTTGCCGGCTCGGCATCAGGGGCAGCAATCCGCCAGGCAGAAGTGATTGCCGACCTGGAGTTCGCGGACGCGGTGGACGCGGTCAGCGTGAGCCATACGACAGCTGGTCGAGTTGAGTTGCGGTTCCGCCGCACTTTGGCTTAGCTCACGCCGCGCGGCGCGCTTGACCGCGCATCGAACACGTGTTCGAATAATGTCATGCGTTGGCAATCCCAGGAACTCACGGCCGAACAGGCAGATGCACTACCAGGGCTGGCTAAGTTGTCCAATGTGGTCCGGTCGGTGCAAACCCCGGGGTTCGACGGCATCACGTTTCACGAGGTGGTTGCCAAATCAGCGCTCAACCGTGTGGGCGCTGGCAGCGCGGTGCCGTTTACGTGGACCATCAACCCCTATCGCGGGTGCAGTCATGCTTGTGTGTATTGCTTCGCTCGCACCAGCCACAAGTACCTGGACCTCGACGCGGGGCAAGACTTTGACTCTCAAGTGATCGTCAAAGTCAACGTGGCAGAAGTGCTGCGGCGCGAGCTCGCCCGCAAGTCGTGGAGTCGGGAACCTGTGGCGCTCGGCACCAACACCGACCCGTATCAGCGTGCGGAAGGCAGGTACAAGCTGATGCCCGGGCTTATCGACGCGCTTGCGGACTCCGGAACGCCGTTCAGCATTCTGACCAAGGGAACGCTGCTTCGGCGTGACTTGCCTCAGCTCAAGGCCGCCGCGCGTCACGTTGACGTTGACATCGCTATGTCGATCGCGATCTTTGATGATGACCTTCAGCGTTCGGTCGAGCCAGGTACACCGGCGACCGCAGCTCGCCTAGCCACCGTGACCGCGGCGCGTGAGTCGGGCCTCAACGTGTCGGTCTTTATGATGCCCATTTTGCCGTTTCTCACGGACAGCGAGGAGCACCTGGACGAGGCCTTGTCACGGATCAAGGACTCCGGCGCAACGTCCGTCACCTACAGCGGGCTACACCTGCGGCCGGGGATCAAGGAATGGTACGCGCAATGGCTCGCGAGGGAGCGGCCTGAGGTTCTGCCCCACTATCGCGAACTCTACGGCGATGACGCTTACGCGCCCAAGGAGTACCGTCGCTGGTTGGCTGCGCGTATCAAGCCGCTCATCGTCAAGCATGGGCTAGAGCGGGCCGCGACGGACGCAAACACGGGGGGAGCTTCTGCTAGCCCACCGCGGCGTGCCGAGTTCCGCGACGTTGATGGCGAGTTGCCCGCTCGCTCCACCAATGCGCAACGTAATCTCGCCGAGCGAAACCTCGCGGCATCGGGCGCACCGGAGGCCGCGACACTTTTTTAGAACTTCGCTCCAGCGAGTCCCAGCCCACCAGAACTCAGTCGCAACAATCTTGTGCTCGTGCTCGTGAGCGGGGTGCTGGTGCGAGTCGTCACGTTGTTTCCGGCACACTTGAGGCATGAATGTGATCGTTGCTCGTCGCGCCGCGCTCGCAGGAGTAATGGGCCTAGTACTGATCGCCACCGGTTGCACGCCCGCGCCGGGTGACATCGATCCCATAGCGGGCGATGTGCCAGCCGACACTTCCCCGCCGGCAACCTCTTCCAGCCCGTCCGAGTCACAAATTCGTTCCGACGTCGACGCGCAAGTCATTGAGCACGCGGACAACCGGTACCTCGTGGTGACGCTGCCCCTAGACCAGTGGGACATACGTGTCGACTGGCAGGCAGGGGAGCGAGGGACGATGCTCGGAGACGTGGTTGCTGCCGATTCCGCCATCGCGGTGGCTACCAACGCAGGAATCTTCACTACCGAGCTCGCGCCGGGTGGCCTACTTGTCAGCGACGGGGAGGAACTAGTGCCTCTGAACCTCTCCGAGGGGGGAGGTAACTTTCACCTGATGCCCAACGCGGTATTCGCGCTGTACAGCGATGGCACCGCGGCAGTGATGAATAGCACTGATTATGACTCCGACGGCGTCGAGTTCGCGACGCAATCGGGCCCAGCGCTGGTATTGGACGCAAAGATCCACTCCAAATTCACTGACGGTTCCACCAACCTCGCAGTGCGATCAGGTGTCGGGGTGAGCCCCGACGGCCAGACCGTCTTTTTGGTGAAGTCGTGGAGCCTGACCAATTTTTACGATTTCGCGACACTCTATGCCGATGAGCTTGGGGTCGAAAACGCACTGTACCTGGACGGCGACATCTCCGATCTTTGGGTCGATCAACTACCCGAACCCGGACCGTTTGCTGGACCCTACGCCGGCGTCATCACGGCCAGACCGCACGAATAGCCAGGGCACGTCCGGCGGTATCTGATTCGGCAGCAGAGATCGGGGGAAGTTAGCCCTTGGGTGCGACCTTTTCCTCATGTCCGCCGAATCCCTTGCGCATCGCGCTCAGAATCTTGTCGGCGAAGTCCTCCTGCAGTTGGGACTCGAATCGTGAGTAGAGTGCAGTGGTCAACACCGGAGTTGGCACACCCTCGTCGATAGCAGCGATCGAGGTCCAGCGGCCTTCGCCGGAGTCCGACACCCGTCCGCCAAACTCCTTGAGGTCGGGTGACTTGGTCAGCGCTTCCGCTGTGAGGTCGAGCAGCCACGAGGAGATCACCGATCCGCGGCGCCAGACCTCGGCCACTTGCGCGGTGTCGATGTCGTATTGGTAGTACTCGGGGTAGGCGAGCGGCGCAGTCTCGGCATCGTCGGACGCCCCGGCCATTCCAGCGTTGGCCTTGCGTAAAATGTGGAAGCCCTCGGCGTACGCGGCCATCAGCCCATATTCGATGCCGTTGTGGACCATCTTGACGAAGTGACCTGCACCATTGGGGCCGCAGTGTAGGTAGCCCTGCTCGGCCGCACTTGGGTCGCCGGAGGCACCTGGAGTGCGCGGCGCCGAGTCGACACCGGGCGCGATGGTCTGGAAGATCGGGTCGAGTCGAATGACGACATCCGTCTCGCCGCCGATCATGAGGCAGTATCCGCGCTCGAGTCCCCACACTCCGCCGGAGGTGCCAACGTCGACGTGGTGAATGCCCTTGGACTTCAGGAGCGCCGCGTGCGCAAGGTCATCCCGGTAGTAGCTGTTGCCGCCATCGATGACGGTGTCGCCGGGTTCCAACACGTTGGCCAGTGCCTGTGTCACCTTCTGCGTGATGTCGCCAGCAGGCACCATCACCCACACGGTGCGTGGCGCCTCGAGCTTCGCTATAAAGTCCGTGAGTGCCGGAGCCCCGATGGCACCTTCCGCTGTGAGTTCAGCTATGGCGTCGGCGCTGACGTCGTTGACCACACATTCGTGGCCGTCCTGCATGAGTCGTCGCACTAGGTTCGCGCCCATGCGGCCTAGCCCGACCATTCCTAGTTGCATTGGAGTATCCGTCGTCATTGAAAATGCCTTTCGCTTGAGAGCTTAATCGTGGCCGTGAAGGGCTTGCGGGTTATGCCAGCGGGTGTGTTCTGCGATCAAAGTATCGGCCTCTTGCGGTCCCCATGACCCTGGCTCGTAGGGGATGGCGCGGGGGTGGTCGGTGAGGATGTCGTCAACGACTGCCCATGCGGCCTCGACCGACTCTTCTCGCGTGAAGAGCGCGCCGTCGCCGTTCATGGCATCGGTGAGCAGTCTCTCGTACGGCATCAGTTCGCTATTGCTCTCGGTGTGGAGCACTAGCTCCTTTGGCTCACCGACAAATTCCTCGCCGGCCGTTTTGACGCGCGCGGAGATCGCGATTTCGGATACGGGCGAGAGGCGAAATCTGACGTAGTTTCCACGATCCACGGGGTCGATCGCGTCGTCAAAGAGGGACTGTGGAGGGTGCTTGAACTCGACCAGTACCTCGCCGCCGGTCCGCGCCAAGCACTTGCCGGTGCGCAAGTAGAACGGCACCCCCGCCCAGCGCCAGGAATCGATCCATATTCGCACTGCCGCGTACGTCTCCACGTCGGAGTCGGGAGCGACGCCTTCTTCATCGTGATACCCGACGAACTGACCGCGCACGATGTCCTCGTGGCGAAGTTTGCGCATCGCCTTGAACACGTCGACTTTTTCTGACTGAACTGCCCCGTAGCCTTGGTAAGGAGGAGCGTCCATGGCAAGCAGGGCGACGATTTGGAACAGATGGTTCTCGATGACGTCGCGCAGTGCGCCCGCAGACTCGTAGAAACTGCCACGACCCTGAACCCCAAAGTCTTCGGCCACGGTGACCTGGATGCTCGCGATGTGGTCGCGGTTCCACAGCGGTTCGAACATCGAGTTGGCAAACCTGAAGTACAGCAGGTTCATGATCTCTTCCTTGCCCAGAAAGTGATCGATGCGGAAGACGGAGTCCTCGGGGAACGCGTCGGATACAACGACGTCGAGCTCCATTGCAGTCTCGAGGTTGCGACCGAACGGCTTCTCCACCACAATGCGGGCGTTCTTGTTGAGGCCCTGCTTCTTGAGGCCACTAATCACCGTTCCGAACAGGGACGGTGGGATCGCAAGGTAGTGCGTGGGGCGCGTCGCGTCGCCGAGCGCCTCGTGGAGTTCCTGGAATGTCGCGGCCTGGTTGTAGTCGCCATCCACGTAGCGCAGCAGCCCGATCAATTTGTCCATGGCTTTTTCGTCGTCGATTCCGCCCTTGGCGGCGCCAACGGCCTCGCGAGCGCGGGTGTGCAGATCGTCGAGAGTCCATTGCGAAAACGCGACCCCAATCACGGGCACCGCGAGATTTCCGCGCTTCACCATCTGATAGAGCGACGGGAAAATCATCTTGCGGGCAAGGTCGCCCGTGGCGCCAAAGAAAACAAACGCGTCGGACGGCAACTGCTGATGCTGGCGGGCCATGACACTCCTTGAAATTGGGGTGATGCGGTGCAAGTTCCACCCTAACGACGCACCTCACTGCGTGCGTCTCAAAAGAGACACCTATTGGACACTTTCCATGAGGATTAGGGCGTGGGTAGCCCACCGTTCACGTTGATGGTTTCCCCCACTGCTTAACTGGATTCGGGCGATGCGAGGAACACGAATGCAGGCGCACACTCAACTGGCTGACTCATACGCCCAAGCGCGGTGTCCTCCCCGAACTTCGCGATCTTGTCCTGCGGCTTGCCTTCAGTGATTTGCAGGACGGTCCAGAAAGGGCCGGGTGCCACCGCGTTCACGCGGATACCTTTGGGAGCTAACTGCATCGCGAGCCCCTTGGTGATCGCGTTGATTCCGCCCTTGGTAGTCGCGTAGTCGATCAGCACTGGTGAGGGCTTGTACGCCTGGACCGAGGTCGTGTTGATGATCGCGGAGCCTGCGGGAAGGTGCTTGAGCGCCAGGCGAGAAGCGCTTACTGGGATCCAAGAACGCCAACTGGTCGTCGGTCATGGCGTTTCCTTCGCTGCAGCGGGGGTGGGTTCCTCAACTCACCCACGATAAGCACCGAATGGGCGCCGTGCCTGCTGGAAATTCAGGTGTTCGCCATCTGCGGAACCGCCCCACAGTATTACGGGGCGTGCTACATCTAGAAGGGAGGGACATCCGCTATTCGTCACGAGAGGTGAATCTCATGCCCGATAACAATGATTGGTCAGATAAGCGCGAGCGTCAGTATGAGCACGTCAAGGAGTCGGAGAAGGTCATGGGTAAGTCCGAAGGCACAGCCGAGGAGATAGCAGCGCGCACAGTGAACAAAGAACGCGCCCGCAAGGGTGAGACCGAGGACGTCGTCAAAAACGACTAGCAATACCGCATTTTTCATCCCTGCACACCGATTTCTAGGAGGATCTAGTGTCCGATTCAGTTTCACCCCTGTCCCAGTTGTCCCACGCGGGGGTGTCGATTTGGCTCGATGACCTCTCGCGAGAACGGCTCATATCCGGTTCACTTGCCGCCGATGTTGCCAACCGGCATATCGTTGGCGTCACCTCCAACCCGAGCATCTTCGCTAAGTCGATTGGCGACCCCGACTCTAAGGACTACGACCTCCAATTGGAAGATCTGCGTCGTCGCGGGGTCAGCGTCGGAGAAGCAGTGCGGATGCTCACGACCGCAGATGTGCGCGCCGCGTGCGACGTGCTAAAGGGCACATACGAGGCCACGGGTGGCGTCGACGGGCGCGTGTCTATCGAGGTCGATCCGTTCTACGCACGCGAGACGGTGAAAACTATCGCGGAAGCTCGACAGTTGTGGTGGCTCGTCGATCGCCCCAACGTGATGATCAAGATACCAGCGACTAAGGAAGGGTTGCCGGCGATTCGCACCGCCCTCAGCGAAGGCATCTCCGTCAACGTGACGTTGATCTTCTCGCTGGAGCGTTACAAGGAGGTTGTGGAGGCATTCCTGCTCGGTTTGGAGGACGCTCGCGGTAACGGTTTTGATCTATCCCGCATCGAGTCAGTCGCATCCTTCTTTGTCAGCCGGGTCGATTCCGAAGTAGATCAGCGTTTGCAGGCCACGGGCGCAGCTACGCAATTGCGCGGTAAGGCAGCCATCGCTAACGCGAGGCTCGCTTTTGAGCATCACGAGTCGATTCTTGCCTCCGAGCGTTGGCACGCGCTCTCCGCTGACGGCGCGCACCCACAACGCCCCTTGTGGGCGTCAACGGGAGTAAAGGACCCTGCTTACCCCGACACGATGTATGTGGACGAGCTCGTTAGCGCGGATACTGTCAACACGATGCCACAGGCCACCATCGATGCGGTCGCGGCGTCAGGCCACGGTCCATATGGGGACGCGATTCGTACCAGCTACGACGATGCGCGAGCCAATCTTGCGTCGTTGGCTAAGGCGGGCGTTGACCTGGATGACGTGACAGCGCAATTAGAGGACGAGGGCGTCGCCAAGTTCGCCGATGCGTGGCAGGAATTGCTTGATGGGGTAGAGAAGTCGCTCAAGGCCTAGCGAGGCGGGTCCGCGCGCCTCACGCGAGTCCGTGTGAGGCGCGCGAGCGCCGCGAAATGGCATCAATGATCACTGCGAGAAGCACTACCGCGCCCGTCACCATGTAGCGCACTGAAGAATCCAGACTGAGTAGCGTCAGGCCGGAGGAGATCGACATGATGACGACAATCCCCACTAGCGCGGACCATGCCGAGCCGCGCCCGCCGAACAGGCTCGTGCCACCAATAACCGCTGCCGCGATTGCAGTGAGGTTGGTGTCGCCGCCGCCCGAGCTCTGGTTGGCTGCCGCGAGACGTGCGGCAGCCAGCACCCCGCCTAGCGCCGCGAGCGTTGTAGCCGCAACGAACACCGAGATATACACCCGGTTCACGCGGATACCCGCACGTCTCGCAGCGTCGACGTTGCCGCCCACTGCGTATACGGATCGGCCCCACTTGGTGCGCTTCAGCATGTAATTGGTACAAAGCACCAGTGTCACGAATAGCACGAACATGAGCGCGACACCGCGGTCTTTGTTCAGATACCAGGAGCCGAAGATCAGCACCGCAAGCAATCCTGTGGACCGTAGCGCGGTCTCGGTCATGGGCTTGGAGCCCAGTCCGGCTTCGCCGCGACGCCGGTTTGCGCGGTAGGTCACCACGAAGTAGCCGGCGGCGGCGGTCATACTCAGCACATATGACAGCGCATCGGGAAGGAACATTTGCTGTGCGAACCGCACGATCCACGAGTCAAACGGGATGTTGATCGATCCGGCGTCGCCTAGCACCCAGAGCTGTACGCCCAGTACTCCCAGCAGCCCCGCCAAAGTGATGATGAACGTCGGCACCCCAAAGCGCGTGAAGAGTAGCCCGTATGCGGCGCCGATGGCGGCGCCCGCGGCCAGGGCGGCAATGATGGAAAGCATGACCGGCCATTGCCACTGAACGAACGTCACTGCGAGGATCGCGGAGGCGAGTCCGCTCATTGACCCAACCGACAGGTCGATCTGGCCAAGCAACAGGACCAAAACCACGCCGATTGCGATGGTGCCAACTGCCGCGCTCTGCAACGCGAGGTTAACCAAATTGGGCGCGGTCAGGAACGTGGGGTTAAGAACCTGAAAGGTGATCCAGATGACGATGAGCCCGGCCACGACAGGCGTCGAGCCAAGATCGCCGTCGCTGATCCGATGCCTCAAGGCCTGACAAGACTCGCCGAGGCGGCGCGGTGCGGAAAAATCCGCGTCCGAACTCGCGGGGGTGGGGGTGGTGCTCACTCGTGGGATTCCTCTCGCGCCGCGGCCAGCGCTCGGCGGCTCACCGCGTTATCAGTGGCGCCGGTGATAGCCGCGATGATTTCCTCGTAGCTCACGTCGGGCACCAGGAATTCACCGTTGTTTCTTCCCAGACGTAGCACCACCACGCGGTCCGCGACGGCCTGCACATCGGCCATATTGTGGCTGATCAGTACGACTCCTAGGCCGGTCTCGCGAAGGCGCTCGATGAGGTTGAGGACCTCCGCGGTCTGAGCGACTCCGAGGGCGGCTGTGGGTTCATCCAGCACCACGATGCTGGGATTGCCGACGAGAGAGCGTGCTATGGCGACAGTCTGGCGTTGCCCTCCTGATAGCGAAGCGATGGGTGTGCGCACGGCGGGTAACTTAGCAGACAGTTGGCGTAGCAACGCCCACGACCGCTGCTCCATCTCCACCTCGTCCATAGCCAACGCCCCGACTTCGCGCCCCAAAAACAGGTTGGCGACGACGTCGAGGTTGTCGCACAGGGCGAGGTCCTGAAAGACCGTGGCAATTCCTAACGCTTGAGAGTCTGCGGGGTCGTCAATACGCACGGCTTCGCCCTCGTAAAACACCTCACCGCTAGTCGCAGCATGCACTCCAGCAAGGATCTTAACGAGCGTGGTTTTGCCGGCGCCGTTGTCCCCGACAACGGCGACAACCTCGCCGGCATAGACATCGAAGTTGACGTTTTGGAGTGCTTTAACTGCACCGAACGTCTTGCTGACCCCGCGTAGGGACACGACGGGTTGCTCTTCGACAACATGTAGTGGCTCTGTGTTCATAATCGGGCCTCCTTATTCAATGCCAGCGGCGGCGCATGCTGCGGCGTACTCGGGCGTGCAGATATCCGCCACCGAGTAGTAGCCGTCCGCGATAATTGTGTCTGCAATGTTGTCACGGGTCACTGCCACGGGTTCCAGCAACATTGACGGGACACCATCAACCATTTCTTCTGCGGGGACTTCCTCGCCTGACATGAGCGCGAAGGCGACTTCCGCTGCTGCGATGGCCTGCATCGGGACCGCCTTGTATGCAGTCATGTACTGGTCGCCAGAAATGATGCGCTGCACAGCCGTCAATTCGCCGTCCTGCCCGGTAACCGGAGGCAAGGGATCGACTCCTGCGGCCTTGAGAGCTGCAATCACACCGCCGGCAGTGCCATCATTCGCCGCGTACACGCCGTCGATTTCCCCGGCATGCTGGACGATCTGACCGGAGGCCCATTCTTGTGCTTTGTCCGGGCTCCAGTCGGGAGAGTCGTACTCCCCGATCACGTTGAGCTGGGAAGTATCAATTACCGCGTGTGCTCCGGCCTTGAATACGGCTGCGTTGGAGTCTGTGGGTGAGCCGTTGATCATTAAGATGTTGCCGTCCGGCTTGCCGTCAACTGTCATCTTCTCCACCAGCGCCGTTCCTTGAAGTGAGCCCACCGTGCCGCTGTCAAAAGAGATGAAGTAGTCCAAGTCCGCGTTCGTGATGATTCGGTCGTAGGCGATGACAGCAATACCGCGCGACTTTGCCGACGCGACGATCGAAGCGGCAGCGGCGGAGTCGACGGGATCCAGGACTAGAACCGAGATGTTCTGCGTCAGCGCTGACTCCGCTTGTTGTAGTTGCTTTGCGGCGTCACCGTCGGCGTTGGAATACACAACTTCGCACTGGGCGCAAAGTTCTTTGAAGCGCTCCTCGAAATACGGGCGATCGAACGCCTCGTAGCGGCTGGTCTTGGATTCCGGAAGCAAGAACGCGACCGTGCCTGGCTCCTCGCCAGGCTCCGTGCCGTCAGTGCTGCAGGCCGCGAGCGATGCGACCGCCAGTATGAGTGCGGCCACGGCAAGAAGTGAGCGCCTCATGATGCGACCGCCGATTGCGGTGCGACGGTGGGCAAGGCGGGTGCGTCCGTCAGCACGCTCAACTGGTCGATCGCGTAGCTCACAGCGCCGAATACCTCAGCACGGTTTCCCAATTGACCCTGAACGACGTCTGGCGCGTCGTCCTGAGTGACCAATAATGAGCGTTCAAGCGTGTGGCGAAGGGGGCCGAGCAGTAGTTCGCCGGCTTGCGCGAGTTCGCCGCTCACGACGATGCGCTCGGGGTCCAGCAGATTGCATAGATCTGCGGTAGCGACGCCGATCAGGTGGCCCGCATCAGCAATCGCGCGCACAAAGCGAGCCTCTCCACCTACGGCGCGGCTCACCACGTCTTGCAACTTGAGCCCGCGCCGGTCGGATCGCAGCGGTTCTACGATCGCGGCCGCGCCCACATAGGTCTCGAGGCACCCGCGCTTTCCGCAGCGACACACCGGACCTTTTTCATCGACCGTGACGTGCCCCAACTCTCCTGCAATGCCATGATGGCCGCGCCACAGCTGGCCGCCAAGAATGATTCCGGCACCGATGCCCTCGGAAGAGTTGATGTAGATCATGTCGCTGCGATTGCGGGCGGCGCCACGTCGATATTCGGCTAGTGCGCCTAGATTGCAGTTGTTATCGACGAACACACGGCAATTCAGAGCCTGCCCTAGCGAATCGGCGACGTTAACACCGTCCCAACCGCGCATGATGCCCGGCCTCGAAATCAATCCCGTACGGCGATCCAGCGGCGCTTCGATTGCAACGCCCACTGCGAGCATCTCGCTGAGGTCCGTATCGAGAGCCTCGAACATATCGGCAAACATGCGAGCCAAACGCCCTAATTCCGCATCGGCGCGATGATCCTTCGAAAGCGGCAGGTGGTGTTCGGCCACCACCTTCTGCGCGACATCGGCCACGACGACGCGCAGGTGCCGCGCCGCGATATGGACGCCCCCTACTAGCCCCATCTCGTGTGCGAGCGTCACGAACTGTGCGCGCCGACCACTTCGAGTGGACTGAGTGGTAGTGAGGATGCCCTGGGCGGCGAGTTCCTTGACGATGTTGGAAACCGTGGCAGGGGACAGGCCAGTTGCTCCCACCAGTTCGACTTGTGTGAGGCCGCCATGCAATTTGACGGCGTCGACCAGCCGCGCACGATTAGCCTCGCGCAACGATGTCTGAGAGCCCGGCGTTGGGCGGCTGGTGGTCACCTCAGTAGGTTACACGCGACTCAATCGCGCGCTGTTGCAGGTCGTTGAGTCGCGGTGGTTATTTACCGGGTGACGACGATCTTGCCGCAGTTCGTCTGCGTTTCCACAATGCGATGCGCCTCGCGCAGTCCCGCTGCGGAGAAGTCCGTGATGTATTGCGTGGCGGTAGTGCGGATCTTGCCCGCGTCAACCAGTTGTGCAAGGTCTGCCAGCATGCGCCCCTGGACGGCCATATCCGGGGTCTGGAAGAGCGAGCGTGAAAACATGAACTCCCAGTGCCACGAGATGCGCTTGGGCTTGAGCGGTGTGAGATCAAGATTCCCGTCATCGATCGCGACAATACGGCCCAATGGTTTCAGAATCTTAGCGAAAGCGGGGATCTGACCTTGTGAGTACGACGACAGCGCGAAGTCGATACCCTCGGGCGCCACGTGCAATACCCCTTCGGCCAAATTGTGGTGGTTTGCAACGGCGTCTGCTCCCATGGCACGCACCCAAGTGACCGACTCCGGACGCGATGCGGTGGCGATGACGTTGAGCGACGTCAGCGCCTTCGCGAGTTGAATCATGATGGAGCCGACGCCTCCGGCTCCACCCACCACCAGTAGTGTTCCGGCGCTACCGGTGCCAACGTCAAAGTGGTCCTCTAACGTCTCCATCGCCGTGAGCGCGGTCAGCGGGAGCGCCGCGGCATCTGCGAACGACAACGTGGTGGGCTTGTGAGCGGCTATCCGATAGTCCACGGCCTGGTAGTCGGCATTCGATCCGGGGCGGTTTATCGCGCCCGCGTAATAGACCTCGTCGCCTACAGCGAATCCGACGACGTCGTCGCCAACTGCGCTGACCGTGCCGGCAGCATCGAACCCGAGGATGCGCGGCGCGTCCGAGCTATCTTCCCGTTGGCGCAACTTGAAGTCCACGGGGTTGATAGAGACCGCCTCGACCCGCACAATGACGTCGGTTGGCGCGGGCGCGGGAACTTCGACCTCAATATCGACCAAAGATGCGGGGTCGGAGATGGGCAGCCCGCCGTGGGCAGCGATGGCATGCATGGTGACTCCTCTCGAGGGGGTCTTGCCTGTAGAACTTTCCGCCACGCACCGCTATTCCCCACTAGGCACCGTCGCGGGGGTGCTAAATTGTTCGCCATGGCGAACTTTGAAGACGTGCCTGTGTCCGTGCGGGCTGCTGTCATCAATAATGAGAATGGATCGCCCGCCAGCGCGCGCGGCCCTGAACGCGGCTTGTGGCGCCTCCTTGGACCGGCCTTTGTCGCCGCAGTCGCATATGTTGACCCCGGCAATGTGGCCGCAAACCTCACCGCGGGGGCGAGCTATGGCTACCTGTTGGTGTGGGTGCTTGTGGTCTCGAACGCGATGGCCGTGCTGATCCAGTACCTGTCAGCAAAACTCGGGCTCGTCACGGGTAAGTCGCTACCCGAGTTGCTTGGTCTTCGCCTTCACAAGCGCTCGCGGCTCGCGTATTGGGTGCAAGCAGAGGTCATCGCGGCCGCCACAGATATTGCCGAGGTTATCGGAGGGGCAATTGCCCTGAACCTCCTGTTTGCCATCCCTCTGTGGTGGGGCGGCGTGATCACCGGAGCTGTGTCAATGGTTTTGCTGGCCTTCCACAGCCGTCGCGGGCAGCGGCCGTTCGAGTTCGTCGTCATTGGCCTGCTGGCCGTCATCACGGTGGGATTCCTCGCCGGGCTCTTTGTGTCCCCGGTCGAATGGTCCGGCGCGATAGCCGGGTTGGTGCCACGTTTTGAGGGATCGCAGACGGTACTGCTTGCCGCGTCGATGCTCGGTGCCACGGTGATGCCTCACGCCATTTACCTCCATTCGGCACTGGCGCGTGATCGCCATCGCCCAGCAGGAGTGCCCACCTCACCCGCGCAGAAGGACCATGCTCATACGCGGCGTCTCTTGCGCGCCAATCGCTGGGATGTTGCAATTTCGCTGGTGATTGCGGGCTCGGTCAATATCGCGATGCTCCTGCTAGCCGCCGCCAGCCTGCGCGGTGTCAGCGGAACGGACACGATTGAGGGTGCGCATGCGGCAATTGGGGTTGCGCTCGGCCCAGCCATTGCAGTGATCTTCGCGGTAGGGCTGCTCGCATCAGGATTGGCTGCGACCTCGGTCGGAGCGTATGCAGGTGCGGTGATCATGGACGGTCTTATCGAGCGCCGGATTCCGCTGTTGACGCGGCGCATCGTGACGCTCATTCCGGCGCTGATGTTGCTCGCCTTGGGCGCCAATCCAACCTGGTCTTTAGTGATGTCCCAAGTAGTACTGAGCCTTGGGATCCCGTTCGCGCTCATACCGCTCGTGCGCCTGACTGGCAGCCGTTCCGTGATGGGCGGCTTCGTCAATCCACGTGCGGTGCAGAGCATCGCGTGGGTGATCGTGGCGCTGATCGTGGCGCTGAACTTTGCGCTGATTTGGATTACTTTTAGCGGCTAGGGCCGGGGCGTCACCCATACAGCGTCGGCATCGTCCGCACTGAGGTTGACGATGCGCCCTGACACGTCGATCTGCATCGCGCACGTCGAGTCCGAGTGCATCACCACGTCAACGCTGACGTCGAGCGTCAATCCTTGATCCGCAAAGGCGCGCAGGCGCTCGGGATCCGCGTCAGAGATTCGAGCCACAACTCCGGTCCCGCCGATCACGACGCTCGACAGTGGCACGGCGTCCGGGAGGTGAGGTGCACCGTCGGCAGAAGGGATCGGGTCGCCGTGGGGGTCACGAGTCGGGTGACCGAGTCGTTCATCAACTGCTGCAAGAAAGCGGTCCGACACTGCGTGCTCAAGCACCTCCGCCTCGTCGTGAACCTCATCCCACTCATATCCGAGTTCGCCAACCAAATACGTTTCCAGCAGCCGATGCCGTCTCACCATGGCCACTGCGTGGCTACGTCCGAGGTCGGTTAATTCCACGGATTGGTAGGGCGAGTGGACGGCAAAACCGTTTTCTGCGAGCTTCTTGACGCCGTCCGATGCCGTTGACGTGCGGATACCCAGGCGCTCCGCAATTGAGGTCACCGTGACACCGCCTGTGGACCATTCGCCCAATGACCAGATGGCCTTGAGGTAGTCCTGTGTGGCGGACGTCAGATGAGAGACAGACACGGCGGCCCTAATCGACCAACGCTGCGGCGCCGCGCTCATAGCGGGCGATCACGTCGTCCCACAGCGCATTCGCGTCGGAGTCGATTTCCCGGCGCGAAGCATCGGCCCGGAACCACTCAATGGACTCAGCCACGGTGTCCTTGAACCGACGCGTGGGATTGAAGTCGGGGACTGCGGCCCGCAACTTCGAGGTGTCGAAAACGCCTGCGTTGGCCTTATCGCCGAGCAACGGCCCTTCGAACACATCGGCGTCGTAGCGCGCAAGAAGTGTGCTCGGGATGAAGACGGACTGCGCTGCTACCGCATCGGCTGAGATACCTAAGGCGGCACCCACATATTGGTGAATCTGGTTCCACGTCAGCACGTCGTCAGACGTAATGGTGAAGTCCTCGCCAAGGGCACTGGGGTTGCCCAATAGCCCCACTAGGCCTACGGCGAAGTCACGGTTGTCTGTCAGCGTCCACAGTGATGTGCCGTCTCCGTGCACGATGAACTTCTCTCCACGTTCCATTCTGTCGACCGCTGTCCAGGGCGCTGCTCCGGACGTAATTGCAAGAGGCATGCTCGAATGGCCATAGGTATGTGATGGGCGCACGATGGTGAAGGGGAATCCCGATTCGCTTGCGTCGCGAAGCAACGCCTCAACCGCAGCCTTGTCCCGGCTGTATTGCCAGTACGGGTTGTCAAGGGGGGTGGATTCCGTAGTGACGTAGTTCTGCGGGGGCGTTTGGTAGGCCGATGCAGAGGAGATGAAGACGTACTGATCAGTAATGTCAGCGAACGTCTCAATATCTTCGCGTGCATGCGCGGGTGAGAAGCAAATCCACTGCACTACGGCGTCGTAACGTCCATGTGCCTCGACGTCCGCGCGGAGGATCTTGCGGAACGCCTCGACGTCGTGAATATCTGCGCTGAGTATCCGCGCGCCCTCAGAAAACCCGGTTCGCGGCGACTGTCCGCGGTTTACCAGGGTGAGATCAATTCCGCGCTCAGTCGCCAGCGATGAGCTTGCTGATGAGATGAGGCCGGTTCCGCCTATGAACAAAACTCGCATGATGTGCTCCTTGTACAGATGTTGAGCGGTGGCTACTGGCAGTATTCCTGGTCGGCGTCAGCCAGTACCTGATTTGCTTCGGTGACGTCGGTGCTGAGATCCACCGCATCCGTGTTGAGCTCAGTCATTTCAGTGGAGAAGGTCGCGATATCAGTGGCTTCAGCACCCGCGACTGCCATCTGCTGGAGTACGTCCATCATCGCGAGGTAAGTGTCGATTGCCGCGCCGATCTCCTCGTTTGGTGCCGCGTCCAGAGTCTCCTGGAACTGCGCGCCCACATCCGTGATGGTCTCGTCGGCCTGAACTCCCCACTTGTTCAAAGCAGTGAAGTCTCCAGATCGTGCGGCGGCTAGGGTCGCCTCATCAGGGACTAAGGAGTCGATCTTGTCAGCCTGCTGGGATAGCGCACTGCTTGTTTCGCAGAACGCCGCATTCTCCGCGGGCGTCGACGAGCAGCCAGCGAGCATCACCATGCCTACGGCCGCGGTGGTGCTTAGGCGCAAGGCCGTACGGCTGAACGTCGTGAAGGGGACTGTGGTACTCATGGGGCAACACTAAGGGGCGCCCGTTGGGCGAGCAACACCGAGGTGAAGCGGCGCGGGGTACTCCGTTCTAGTAAACGTCTCGGCAGAGCATCACAACGCGTACCGTTCCGCCCTTGGTTTCGCGCTCAATCAGCTGGCGGAACCCCAGGCGCTCGTGAAAAGCGATCGAGCCGGGGTTAGGGGGCCGCACATTGACCTCGGCACCTATCTCTGTGGCGCCGCGCTCGCGGGCACGCTCAAATACGGATTCGTACAGAGCGCGTCCGACGCCCGTACCCTTAGCGCCGGGGTCGACGACGATGCGGTCGATGTATTGGTGGCGCACGCCGCGGGACTCGAACCATGTGTAATTCTCCGACTCGTACCGCTGCCCACCGCCCAAGCTGAGCAGGAACGCCAGCACCTTGCCGTCGCGGCTCGTGGCGATGAGCGCAACGTCGCACATGCTCAGCAGGTTGGTGACCTCTGCCTCGGTCATCTCGTTCACGGCAGGCACGGCAGCGTTGTTGAGCGTGGTCACACCGGCTACGTCGGTTTCGCGCATCACGCGTAAACGAAGGTTCTGCATGCAGTTATTGTGACTGGTCTTTGTCACGAATGTGTGAATATCCGATGTCGATCGTGCGACGGGCACGTACGCGAATATTCGCTAGTTCATGCAAAGTCTTGTATGTTTATTCATATGTCGATCTCAGTTGCAGTGTCAGGTGCCTCTGGCTATGTCGGAGGCGAAGTGCTCAGAGTGTTCAGCGCGCACCCGGACGTCGAGTTCGGGGCGCTCACCGCGCACTCGAGCGCCGGCGACCCGCTCGGTTTGCACCAGCCACACCTGCGACCGCTTGCTGACCGCACGATTGTTGCTACGACAGCGGAGAACCTTGCCGGTCACGACGTTGTGGTGCTAGCGCTTCCGCACGGAGCATCAGGTGCAATCGCCGCTCAACTTCCTCCTGAGACCCTCGTCATCGACTGTGGGGCTGACCACCGCCTTGCCAGCGCCGATGCATGGGCCGAATATTACGGAGGCGACCATTCTGGTACCTGGCCCTACGGTATGCCCGAACTCATTACTGCCCACGGTCACCAGCGCGACGTATTGCACGCTACTAAGCGCATCGCTGTACCGGGATGCAACGTCACTGCAGTGACCTTGGGTCTTCAGCCCGGCGTCGCCGCAGGCGTGATTGACCCCACCGACATCGTTGCGGTGCTAGCCGTCGGGTATTCCGGCGCGGGCAAGAAACTCGCGACCAACCTGCTTGCCTCCGAGGGACTTGGTGCGGCCAGTCCGTATGCAGTCGGGGGTACGCATCGCCACGTCCCTGAGATCCTCCAGAACCTCGCCGTTGCTGGCGCGGATGACGTGAAGATTAGCTTCACCCCCGTGCTCGTGCCGATGGCGCGCGGAATTCTCGCAACGATCACCGCACCGCTTGCGGCCGGACTCGACGCCAGTTCGGTGCGAGGTGCGTGGGAAGCGGCATACGCAGAAGAGCCCTTCGTGCACCTGCTACCCGAGGGTCAATGGCCCACAACGGCTGCCACCCTGGGTGCCAACACCGCACTTGTTCAGGTCACCGTCGACAAAAAGGCAGGCAAGGTCGTCGTGATCGCAGCGATCGACAACCTCGTCAAGGGCACGGCTGGAGCCGCTCTGCAGTCCATGAACATCGCGCTTGGCCTGCCAGAGACCACCGGACTGACCACGATTGGAGTCGCACCGTGAGTGTCACTTATGCGCAGGGCTTTGAGGCATCGGGCGTCGTTGCCGGGCTAAAGTCCACCGGCGCCAAGGATGTGGCGCTCGTCGTGAACAATGGCCCGATCACCGTTGGCGCCGGAGTCTTCACCACTAACCGCGTCTTCGCTGCGCCTATTGCATGGTCGCGCGAGGTGATCGCTGACGGCCGCGTTGACGCCGTCATTTTGAACTCTGGTGGCGCGAACGCTGCGACCGGACCTGAGGGCTTTGTCGACACTCACCGCACCGCTGAGCATGTCGCGGAGGCGCTCCAGGCGGTAGGCCGCGACATTTCCACCACTGACGTCGCTGTGTGTTCAACCGGCCTGATCGGGGTGCGCCTACCCATGGATCGCCTTCTCCAGGGCGTGGACCAGAGCATTGCTGACCTGTCGACTGACGGCGGAGACGATGCCGCGCACGCGATCATGACCACCGACTCTGTTCCCAAACTCGCCACCGCAGACGGCAACGGTTGGGTAGTGGGTGGCATGGCCAAGGGCGCGGGCATGCTCGCACCGGGTATGGCCACGATGCTGTGTGTTATCACCACCGACGCTGTGGTTGGCTCGGCACACGCACAGGCTGCGCTCGGGCGTGCCGTCGCCACGACGCTGAACCGAGTTGATTCCGACGGATGCATGTCGACCAACGACACCGTCTTGCTGATGGCATCGGGAGCCTCTGGCGTGACCGCCTCCGAGCAGGAATTTGAAGTCGCACTGACTCAGGTCTGCGCCGGGCTCGCTCGTGGACTGGTAGCCGATGCCGAGGGGGCCGGCCACGAGATCTCGGTGACCGTCACTAACGCCACGACTGAGCACGCAGCCGAGCAGGTGGCACGAGCCATCGCCCGCTCGAATCTATTCAAGACGGCGATCTTCGGCAACGACCCCAATTGGGGCCGCATCATCTCCGCAGCTGGCACCGTCCCGGAGTCGATCGCCCCGTTCGACGCCGCCAACCTGGATGTCCATGTCAATGGCATTCACGTGTGCCGCCAGTCGGGCGTCGGTGACGACCGCGACCTGGTGGACCTTACTGGTCGGGAGGTCTTTGTTGTCCTTGATCTTCACGCAGGTGACGCTCAGGCGACCATCTGGACCAACGACCTCACCCATGATTACGTCCACGAGAACAGTGCATATTCCTCATGAGCCATGACTTCGATCTTCCCGACCTGTCCGTATCCCAGAAGGTGGGCGTCCTCATTGACGCGATGCCCTGGATTGAGAGCTTTAAGGGCGCTACCGTCGTGATTAAATACGGCGGAAACGCCATGATCGACGAGGGCCTTAAGCGCGCTTTTGCTCAGGACGTTGTCCACCTTCGCCTGCTCGGTCTGCATCCCGTGGTCGTCCACGGCGGTGGACCGCAAATCTCGGAAATGCTGACCAAGCTGGGTATCGAGTCCGAATTCCGCGGAGGTCTGCGTGTCACTACACCTGAGGCGATGGACGTCGTTCGGATGGTCCTGACGGGCTCCGTTTCACGCGAACTGGTGGGGCTCATCAACGACCATGGTCCGCTTGCGGTAGGACTGTCAGGTGAAGACGCCGGCCTGCTACAGGCCAAGCGTCGCAAGGCGACGGTTGGAGGCGAAGCCGTCGACGTTGGCCTCGTGGGCGACGTCGTAAAGGTCAATCCAGCAGCTGTCGAAGACATCATTCACGCTGGCCGCATCCCAGTGGTTTCTACGGTCGCACCCGACGTCGATGACCCCACGACGGTGCTGAACGTGAACGCAGACACGGCCGCAGCCGCGATCGCTGTGGCATTGCGCGCTAAGAAACTCATCATGCTCACTGACGTGGAGGGCCTGTACGCCAGTTGGCCCGACCGCACCTCGCTTGTGCGCCGCATCCACGCGTCGGATGTGGAGAAGTTGTTGCCGACCCTCGCATCGGGAATGGTGCCCAAGATGGAAGGCTGTCTGCGGGCCGTCCGCGGCGGCGTTTCCCACGCTCACATCATCGACGGGCGTGAACCGCACTCGATTCTGACGGAGATCTTCACTACCTCCGGAGTTGGCACCATGGTCCGGCCGGACGACGTCGAACTGTGGGCGTCATGAGCGCGCAGCCTCCGTACGAGCACGGCGGCGCTGGACTAGAGAAGGGCGCAGTAGAACTTCAGCGCTATAGCCACTCGGTCATGTCGACCTACGGCACCCCGATGCGGGTCATCGCGCGTGGCGAGGGCAACTATGTCTGGGATGCCGATGGCAATAAGTACCTCGACTTGCTGGGCGGCATCGCGGTGAATACTCTTGGCCACGCGCATCCCGCGTGGGTGAGCGCACTCACCAAGCAAGCCCAGACGTTGTCTCACACATCAAACTTTTTCGCGACCGCTCCGCAGATTGAGCTGGCGGAAAAATTGCTCGACCTTGCGCAGGCCCCTACGGGGTCACGTGTGTTCTTTTCCAACTCGGGCGCGGAGGCCAACGAGGCCGCGTTCAAGATGGCGCGCCGTACGGGCAAAGGCACCGTGATTGCGCTAGAGGACAGTTTCCACGGACGCACCATGGGCGCATTGGCGATGACACACAAGGCCGCGATCCGCGAGCCCTTCGCGCCGATGCCCGCCGGTGTCACCTTCGTACCAGCTAACGACGTCGCGGCGCTTACCGCCGCGGTTGCGGCGGCAGGCGATGACCTCGCTGCAGTCATCGTGGAGCCGATCCAGGGTGAGGCTGGTGTACAGCCGCTGACCCACGAGTTCTTCTCCGCGGTGCGCACGCTGACCGCGCGGCACGACGCGCTCTTCATCTTGGATGAGGTCCAGACCGGAATCGCCCGTACCGGCGCTTGGTTTGCGCACCAACTGCACGGCATCAAGCCTGACATCATGACGCTCGCTAAGGGACTGGGTGGTGGGTTCCCCATGGGAGCCGTGATCGCCTTCGGGTCGCGCGCCGGTTCGCTGCTTGGCAAGGGCGACCATGGCACGACGTTCGGTGGCAATGCGCTGGGCGCCGCAGTGGCGCTCGCGACCATTCGTGCGGTCGAGGACCTTGAGCTCATTGCGAACGTGAAGTCCGTGGGGGAGTACCTCCGCACCGCAATTGCCGAGATCCCAGGTGTCTGTGAGGTGCGCGGCGAGGGACTCTTGCTGGGCATCGGCCTAGATGCGCCGGTGAGTGCGCAGATCGCCGCAGCCGCTATTGAGGCCGGATTCATTGTGAACCCGCCGTCGCCTGACACCCTGCGGTTGGCTCCGGCGCTGATCCTCACCCAAAGTGAGGCGCAGACGTTTGTTAAGTGGCTCGTGGGCTACGTCGCCGCCCACCCCATCGATGCGGTCGAACAGGAAGGTGGGCAGTGATGATGCACCACCTTCTGAGGGACGACGACCTGACCCCCGCGCAGCAGCGTGAGGTCCTCGAACTCGCACTGGAATTTCGCCGCGACCGCTACTTCAAGCAGCCCTTCGTCGGCCCACAAGCCGTTGCGGTCATTTTTGACAAGCCTTCGACCCGCACCCGGGTGTCATTTGCGACGGGTATCGCAGAGTTGGGGGGATACCCGCTGGTGATCGACTCACTGTTCTCACAGTTGGGTCGCGGCGAGTCAATTGCCGACACGGCCCGCGTACTTGACCGCCAGGTCAGTGCGATCGTGTGGCGGACGTTTGGCCAGGAACGCCTCGAAGAGATGGCCGCGCATTCCAGCGTTCCCGTCGTCAACGCGCTCACCGACATGTTCCACCCGTGCCAAATTTTGGCTGACCTCGCGGCGCTTGCTGATGAGCGTGGATCCGTCAGCGCGCTGACGGAACTAGACCTGGCTTACGTTGGTGACGGGGCCAACAACATGGCGCATTCATATTTGCTTGGTGGTGCGACAGCAGGCATGCACGTGCGCATCGGCACCCCTGAGGGCTACCTTCCCAACCCCGACGTGGTCGCGAAGGCGGAAGAAATCGCAGCGTCCACCGGAGGGTCAATTCTGGTCACACACAGCCACGACGATGCTGTTCGAGGCGCCGATGTCCTCGCCACTGACACCTGGGTTTCCATGGGCGACGAGGCGCAGAGCGGCGTGCGGGATACGGTCTTTGCGCCGTTCCAGATCAACGTTGCAACGCTCGAGCTCGCCGCTCCCGGCGCTAACGTTTTGCACTGCTTGCCCGCATATCGCGGCAAGGAAATTACCGCGGACGTCATCGATGGTGACCAGAGCATCGTCTGGTTGGAAGCAGAATACCGTCTGCACGCGCAGAAGGCGCTGCTCGCATGGCTGGTGGAACAATCATGAACCCGTTGACCAAGATTCCCCCGACCAAGGCGGCCCGTCAGGCACTGATTCGGCGACTCATCGAGTCCGAGCCGATACGTTCACAGGGTGACCTGGCGTCACGCCTGGAGGATAAGGCAATATCCGTGACTCAGGCGACGCTCTCGCGGGACCTGGTTGATATCGGCGCGGTCAAGGTGCGCGCGGTAGCGGGCGGACACGTTTACGCCGTGGGCGACGGCGCGGAGGCAAGTGAGAGCGCGGACCAGCGACTGTCGCGCCTATGCAGCGAACTTCTCTTCAGTGCCGACGGTTCCGCCAATCTGGCGGTGATCCGCACGCCGTCCGGAGCGGCGCAGTACCTCGCGAGCGCGATTGACGGCCACGAGGACATCGACATCATCGGTGCGGTTGCGGGGGATGACACCGTCATGGTGATCACTCGTGACCCACACGGCGGCCTCGCGCTTGCGCAAAAGTTCCTCGACCGAGCATCGGGCACGGTGCACTGACCGCACCGGGCCCGCACCAAAACTTCGGCGCTGCGCACTGCGCGGTCGCCGTTCACATATCAATACCCGAACGACTGACGTTAAGAAATGAGATTCACCATGAAGGAACGCATTGTTTTGGCCTACTCGGGAGGACTCGACACCTCTGTAGCGATCGGCTGGATTGCCGAGGCCACGGGCGCAGAAGTCATCGCAGTCGCGGTTGACGTGGGCCAGGGCGGAGAGGACCTCGAGGTCATTCGCCAGCGTGCCCTGGACTGCGGAGCGGTTGAGGCCTACGTGGCTGATGCTCGCGACGAGTTCGCGGAGCAGTACTGCATGCCTGCACTCAAGGCCAACGCGCTCTACCACGACAAATACCCGCTGGTATCGGCTCTGTCGCGACCAGCCATTGTGTCCCACCTGGTGCGCGCCGCTCGCGAGTTCGGTGCCACCACCGTGTCGCACGGTTGCACCGGTAAGGGCAATGACCAGGTTCGCTTTGAGGTCGGTATCACGTCGATCGCGCCCGAGCTCAAGTGCGTCGCCCCGGTGCGAGACCTCGCGCTGACGCGTGACCGCGCGATCGAGTACGCAGAGAAGCACAACCTTCCTATCGTGACCACCAAGAAGAACCCGTTCTCGATCGACCAGAATGTTTGGGGTCGCGCCGTAGAGACCGGATTCCTTGAGGACATTTGGAACGCACCCACTAAGGATGTTTACGACTACACGGACGACCCGGCCTTCCCGCCGGTTCCTGACGAGGTCATCATTACGTTCGCGCAGGGCATCCCTGTCGCGATCGATGGCCAAACCGTGACGCCCCTGCAGGCCATCGAGCAGCTCAACCAGCGCGCAGGCGCGCAGGGTGTGGGTCGTATTGACATTGTCGAGGACCGCCTTGTCGGTATCAAGTCTCGCGAGGTCTACGAGGCGCCCGGGGCCATCGCGCTGATCGAGGCTCACCGCGAACTCGAGAACGTTTGCCTTGAGCGCGATCAGGCCCGCTTCAAGCGCACCATCAGCGACCGCTGGACCGACTTGGTTTACGAAGGCATGTGGTCCTCGCCGCTCAAGGACTCCCTCGACGCGTTCATCAATGACACCCAGCAGTATGTGAATGGCGACATTCGCATGGACCTGCACGGGGGCAAGGCAGTCGTTACTGGGCGTCGTTCCGACACCGGCCTGTACGACTTCAACCTCGCCACGTACGACGAGGGTGACAGCTTTGACCAGAGCGCGGCTCGCGGATTCATTGAGATTTACGGCCTCGCCGCCAAGCAGGCCGCAGCGCGTCAGGCACGCCTCAAGGGTCTGTAGCGAACGGTGGGGTGGGCGCTTACGCGACTGCCCCACGCACGCGGCCGCGCCGCGCTAGATAATGGAGTTCAGTGAGGCTCCACTCTGGCGTGGCGCGGCTCAATTCATCAGAAGTATTTCAGCGGGAGAGATCATGGCAGCGAACAGCAACAGTCAGACGGACGGATCAGGCGACTCTGCATCTCACAGGGGTGGCACCGTCGAGGGTGCCCTGTGGGGCGGCCGGTTTGAAGGCGGCCCGGCAGAAGCGCTTGCGGCGCTCAGCAAGTCCACTCACTTTGACTGGCGCTACGCAGACGAGGACCTGATTGGGTCAATCGCGCACTCGCACGCACTCGAGCGTGCCAAGCTGCTCACCGCGCAGGAGTCCTCCGACATGGTTGCGGGGCTCGAGGCGCTGCGCGAGGATGTGCGCGCTGGGACCGCGCTGGTGAGCGCGAGCGACGAGGACGTACACGGCGCCCTCGAGCGCCTGTTGATCGGCAAGGTTGGACCCGAACTCGGCGGCAAGCTACGTGCAGGCCGGTCGCGCAACGACCAGATCGCCACACTGCCCCGCATGTACCTGCGCCGCCACGCGCGCCTGATCGCGTCGCAGGTGCTTGACGTCGTGGACGCGCTCATTGAGCAGGCAGACCGTCACATCGACGACCCGATGCCGGGCCGCACCCACTTTCAGCACGCGCAGCCAATCACGCTGGGACACCACCTTCTCGCTCACGCGTGGCCGCTATTGCGCGATATTGAGCGGTTGACCGACTGGGACGCGCGAGCAGCGTACTCGCCCTATGGAGCGGGCGCCCTTGCAGGCTCGACCCTGGGACTCGATCCCGCGGCAGTGGCCACTGAGCTCGGCTTTGAGGGCCCCATGGAAAACTCGATCGACGCCACCGCTTCGCGCGACGTGGTCGCTGAATTCGCGTGGGTAACTACGATGATCGGCATCGATCTGTCGCGTATCTCTGAGGAGGTCATCGCCTGGGCGACCGTCGAGTTCGGCTTCGCCAAACTGGACGATGCTTACTCCACGGGGTCATCGATCATGCCGCAAAAGAAGAATCCCGATATCGCGGAATTGGCGCGCGGCAAGGCTGGGCGCCTGATTGGTGACCTCACCGGACTGCTCGCAACGCTCAAGGGCCTGCCGTTGGCCTATAACCGCGACATCCAAGAGGTCCATGAACCAGTGTTCGATGCGGTCGATACGCTCGAGATACTGCTCCCTGCCTTCTCCGGCATGGTGCGAACGCTGCGCTTCCAGACGGACCGCATGGCGGAGCTCGCGCCGGCGGGCTTCTCGCTTGCGACAGACGTCGCCGAGTGGCTCGTGAGACAGGGCGTGCCGTTCCGCGACGCGCATGAGGTTGCCGGCGCGTGCGTGCGCCTGTGCGAGAAGCGTGACAAGGAACTTCATGAGATGACTCCGCAGGAGTTGTCAGCCATCTCCCCGCACCTCAACGAGGGCGTGCTGGATGTGCTGACCGTTGAGGGCTCACTTGCGGCCCGCAATGGCCTCGGTGGCACCGCCCCCGAACGTGTGATTGAGCAGGGCAAGGCGGCACGGGCCCGCGTTAAGCACTTCCGCCCATGGGCCAAGCCCGCCACGGAGGCGTAGTTCTCGCAGCGTGCCGAGAATCGTGAACAGCACCGCCCGGTACATCGGCCACAATGGGCGAGTGACCTTCCTTGACGCGAGCCGCGATCGCCTGCCCCAGATGCTCGCAGACGTAGAGCGAATCGTTCGGTTCGAGTCGCCCTCGGACGACCTGGATGCGGTGGCACAAAGTGCCGTGCTGGTCGCGAGTGTATTGGGCGATCGCCTCGCACAGGCCGGCCTGGTCGCGGCGCCAGATGTCATCGTCAATGACGGCGTGACTCACGTGCGCTGGCGCATCGGCGACGGGCCTCGGCGGGTCCTGCTGCTGGGACACCACGACACGGTGTGGCCTCACGGCTCACTCAACACCCACCCTTTTGCTATCACGGACGGGATTCTGCGCGGTCCAGGCAGCTTTGACATGGCGATTGGCCTGGTCCAGGCGGTCCACGCCATTGCAGCTATCGCCGAACAGCACGGCGCAGCTGCCGTCGATGGCGTCACGATTCTGGTGACTGGTGACGAAGAGGTGGGGTCTCAAACTTCGCGCGCGCTTCTCGAAGAGGAGGCCGCGCCTTGTGCCGCAGTATTTGTACTTGAGGCCGCCGGACCGGCTGGTGCGGTGAAGACCGCCCGCAAGGGCACCTCGATGTACACAGTTGGTGCGGTCGGACGGGCTTCACACGCCGGACTTGACCCGCAAAGCGGCATTAACGCCGGACTCGAGATAGCGCACCAAATTCGAATCATCGCGGAACTCGGGAACGCTGCACTCGGCACCACGGTCACCCCCACGAGCGGGCGCATTGGCACGACGACAAACACGGTTCCGGCGGCAGCAAGCGTAGACGTCGACGTTCGCGGTGCCAGCTTGGCCGAACTCGAACGCGTCGATGCTCAGATCCGTGCCCTCGCACCCTTTTTGCCCGGCGCTGCGCTGAGCGTGGCCGGGGGGATTAACCGACCTCCGCTCGAGCGCGCGAGCGCCGCGGGCTTGTACGACCGAGCCTCGCGCCTCGCTTCTCAGGCAGGCATCGCTGGGCTGACAGAGATAGCAGTGGGAGGCGCATCCGACGGGAACTTCACGGCCGGTATCGGCGTGCCGACGCTCGACGGCCTGGGCGGCGTCGGGGGAGGCGCACACGCTGACTCTGAACATGTTGAGCTTGCCCACGTACCCCATCGCACGGCGCTACTCGCCCTTCTCGTTGTCGACGTCCTCACGGATGGTGACCAAGCATGACCTTCCCGGCCGTACCGTCGACCCGGGCCTGGGCGGATTACTCTGCGGCCGTGGCCGACGCGGGGGTCACGGTCCGCACGATGACAGCGTCCGATGCCTGGAGCGCGGCCGCTCTTCTTGAGAAGATCTGGGGCGCCAAGCCCATAGCGGCGCCGATGCTCATCGCGCTTGCCAGTACGGGCGCCTACGCGGTAGTCGCTATCGATGGGAATGACGTCCTCGGTGCCGCGGCCGGATACTTCTGTCAACCCTTGGGCACAGCACTGCACTCCCACGTTGCTGGTGTACGTCCAGGCATTGCCCGACCTGGCATCGGCCGCGTGATGAAGCTTCACCAGCGCGCGTGGTGCCTGGACTTGGGTGTCACCGAAGTGACGTGGACATTCGACCCACTCGTGTCGCGCAACGCTCATATCAACATCCAGCGCTTGGGTGCGGACGTGGACAAGTACGTCACGGACTATTACGGGGTGATGACTGACGGACTGAACGCGGGCCAGGGGAGCGACCGGGCGTTGATGCGATGGCACCTCGACCGCGACTACCTCCCCACCGAAGGCGACTCCAGCGTGGCCGCCGTCCGCAAAAGCGCCATACCGATTCTCATTGTGATGCCCGATGGTGCGCCCGCCGCGCACCCAGTGCCCGCAACGGCTACCGCGGTGACCCTCGCGATCCCACACGACATTGAGGAGCTCCGCAAGAATGACCCCGCTCTGGCATCGTCGTGGCGATCGGCGCTACGCGACGCCATGATGCCGCTGCTCGCAGAGGGTTGGCGTGTCACAGGATTTGACCCAGCAACCGGCTATCTCGTGGAAAGGGCCTGACCATGGCACTGCAGATCAAAGACGTGACGTTCCACTCGCTTGAGATCCCGTTGGTGACGCCTTTCACTACATCGTTCTCAACTCAGACCGCCCGCAAGATGCTCGTAGTAGAGGTGCACGCCGAGGTCAATGGCAAGGAAGTCACCGGTTGGGGCGAATGTGGCGCACTCGCTGAGCCCGTGTATTCCGAGGAGTACACCGCCGGTGTGCTGGACGTCAGCGAGACATTTCTTATTCCGTTGCTCGCTCAAGCACAGCGTGACGGGGCACTCACCGCGGAGACGGTCGGTCACTTCCTCGAACCCATTGTCGGCCACCGGATGGCGAAGTCAGCTCTGGAAATGGCGATCCTGGATGCGCAATTGCGCGCAGCGGGAGTCTCGTTTGCGGACTACCTGGGAGTCACTCGCGACCGAGTGCCCTCTGGTGTCTCGGTAGGGATCCAGGATTCCGTGCCGCGGTTACTCGACGTGGTCGACGGCTACCTTGACGAGGGCTATCAGCGCATCAAGCTCAAAATCAAGCCCGGTTGGGACGTCGCCCCTGTGCGCGCGATTCGCGAGGCTCACCCCGACGTGCCGTTGCAGGTGGACGCGAACGCCGCATACACGCTGGTTGACTCGGCGCAACTCGCGAAGCTCGACGCCTACGACCTGCTGCTCATCGAGCAGCCCCTCGCGGAAGACGACATGCGTCAGCATGCGGAACTGGCACGGCTGATGCGCACACCGATGTGTCTGGACGAGTCCGTAGTGTCAGCAGCGTCAGCGGCAGATGCCATCTCGATGGGCGCTGCTGCGATCATCAACATCAAGCCCTCACGGGTGGGCGGCTACATCGAAGCAAGGCGCATCCACGACCTCGCTCGGGCGCATGGGACCGCCGTGTGGTGTGGCGGAATGCTGGAGACCGGCATCGGCCGCGGCGCGAATGCTGCTCTCGCGGGACTGCCCGGCTTCACGCTCCCAGGCGACATCTCCGCTTCGAGCCGCTTTTACGCGCAAGACATTACGACGCCATTCGTGCTAGAAGACGGGTTCATCCGTATCCCTACGGCTCCGGGGCTGTGCGAGTTACCCGACTCCGCTGCGCTTGCAGGCTTCACCGTCGCCACCCGCACGGTGTCTGTCAGCTAACGCAGGTGTCTACCTCCGACGCCAATGACCGCAACGTAGTTGGCGATGGGGTCGCGAATGTCTCGCGGAGCAGGGTGAAGGCTGGCCCCGGGCAACCGTATCCTGGTGTGATGCACAATCCCAGCATCGCTTGGCTCGTCGCCGAGGCGACCCGCAGTGACCCTCACCTGGGCGACACCCGATTGATCCTGATCGATGGGCCGGCCGGATCTGGAAAGACCACCTTGGCCGAGCGCATCGGCGCTGCCGTCGGTGCCCAGGTCATCCATGCGGACGACATCTATGAAGGCTGGAACGGACTAGAGACGATGCTGCCGATGCTCGAGGACAGGATCATCGGGCCCTTGGCGGATGGGCTCGATACTTCCTTTCAGCCGTGGGACTGGTGCACGTCCACGCGTGGGAACACGATTGACGTGCCCTCCGCGCCGTGGCTGATCATTGAGGGGGTCGGCGCGGCCCAACGTGCCACTCGTCCCTTCGCCGCACTTGTGATCTATGTTGAGGCGCCGTGGGCGGAGCGGTTGCAGCGCGGGATCGAACGTGACGGAGAGGCGTTGCGAGACGAGTGGGAGCGGTGGCAGGTGGTTGAGTTGATCCATCACGACGTGCAGCAGACGCGAGCGGGTTCGCATGTCTCGATTAATGGCACGCAGCCCGTCCCCGATCAGGATCACGCCTTTCAGGCCCAAGGCCTGTTCCCTGGCACAATGAACCCATCATGACGAACATCCTTGACGAGCTCGCCTGGCGCGGCCTCATTTCTCAGACCACTGATGACGCCGCTTTAACAGAGGCACTCGATAACGGACCCGTGACGCTCTACTGCGGTTTCGACCCCACGGCCCCGAGCCTTCATGTAGGTAACCTCATGCAAGTGCTGACGGTCAAACGCTTCCAGGATGCGGGCCACAAACCGCTGCTTCTGGTGGGAGGAGCCACCGGGCTTATCGGTGATCCACGTATGTCAGGCGAGCGCACCCTCAACCCCGTTGACATGGTTCAGGAGTGGGTCGAGCGTATCCGTGGCCAGATCGAGCCGTTCATGAGGTTCGATGGCGACAATGCCGCCCGTATGGTCAATAACTACGACTGGACCAGTCAGATGGACGCGATCGCGTTCCTGCGGGACGTCGGTAAGTACTTCCGTATGGGCACGATGTTGGCGAAAGAGACGGTGTCACGCCGCCTGAACTCTGATGAAGGCATTTCCTACACGGAGTTCAGCTACCAAGTGCTACAAGGCATGGACTACTTGGAGCTATTTCGTCGCTACGGCTGCACGCTCGAGACCGGCGGGTCCGACCAGTGGGGCAACCTCTTGAGCGGCACCGAACTGATACGTAAGGCGGAAGGTGCTCAGGCGCACGCCCTTGCCACTCCCTTAGTCACCAAGGCGGACGGCACCAAGTTTGGGAAGTCCGAGGGTGGAGCCATCTGGCTGGATGCGGAGATGACGTCCCCATACTCGATGTACCAGTTCTGGTTGAGTAGCGCCGATGCCGACGTCGTCCAATACCTCAAATACTTCACCTTCCGTACTGAGGAGGAGATAGCGGCTATCGAGCAAAAGGTCGCAGACGAACCATTCCGCCGCGAAGCACAGAAGACGCTGGCTTACGACGTCACGGCCTTAGTCCATGGACAGGCGGCAGCCGATGCAGTGGTTGAAGCCTCACAGGCGGTCTTCGGACGTGGTGACTTGGCCAGGCTGGACAAGCAGACTCTCGACGGCTGCGCCGCGGAGCTAGGTGGAATCGACGCGCACGAAGGCATTTCCGTGGTCGATGCGCTCGTCAAAACTGGGGTCGTGGAATCCAAGTCCGCGGCTCGCCGTGCAGTCGCCGAGGGGGGCGCGTACGTGAACAACGTGAAGGTCGAGGACGCCGACGCCACGCTGTCCCGGGCAGAGGTGCTTGCCGGTGAGTGGATCGTCGTCAGAAGAGGAAAGAAGACTCTGGGCATGGTTCGGCTCGGCGACTAAGCGGAATTGCTAAGCAACTGCCACTAACCTGGCTTTTACCTCGGATTTCATCGTCACGCAGCACACGACACGCCCGGGTTTCGTGAGATTTGACGGGGCTGTGACTTACCCGTAATGTCTTCCTTGTTGCCAATGATGGGACGCTTTACCGCAGGACTGAAAAGGCCGCGGGGAGTCCAGGAGACAACAA